>Ga0209403_10003066_pt1 | contig 19269 bp, 17 predicted proteins | sample ArcticOcean_MG_C_8_FD_187440 | JGI IMG/M metagenome (GOLD analysis project Ga0209403, IMG submission 187440) | Marine microbial communities from western Arctic Ocean - ArcticOcean_MG_CB11_86 (SPAdes) (version 2) | ecosystem: Environmental > Aquatic > Marine > Oceanic | place: Arctic Ocean... | reverse complement strand
ATTATTACTTTTCTACTTCATCGATACATTTTGTTACAATAGGGGAACTGTGAACAAAACATACCTATAAAATCTACGAATTTTATTTTTATTTAGATTGCGTATAGTGTATTTTTATTATTATTAATTTAGTTATATAAAATATGGAGATGTGAAGTGTCAGAAAAAACGGTTATTTTAGAAAAAAATAATGCTATTGCAACGGTAACATTAAATAGACCAGATAATGCTAATACCATTAACTTAGATTTAGTAAAAGATTTATATAGTGCTTTTAAAGAGTGTCACCATGATGAAGCTATAAGAGCTGTTATATTTACTGCTAAAGGGGCTATGTTTAGTGGAGGTGGTGATTTAGGTTCTTTTGTTAAGGAAACTGATAACTTAGGCCCATTTATTACTGATATGACTACTTATTTTCATCTAGCGGTTACATTAATGCATAGAATGGAAAAGCCTATCGTTGTGGCGATAAATGGCACAGCTGCAGGAGGAGGTTTAAGTCTGGCCCTATCAGGAGATATTATTATTTCGGTTGATTCCGCAAAATTTTCTGCTGCTTATACAGCTGCAGGACTTTCTCCAGACGGTTCTATGACATATATTATGCCTAGATTAATAGGATTAAAGAAAACAAAGGAGCTTATGATTACTAATAGAAGGTTTACTGCAAATGAAGCTTTTGATATGGGATTGGTAGACCAAGTCGTCAAGCAAGAAGATTTAGAAAAAACTGCTATGGATATGGCCATTAATTTATCAAAAGGAGCAACTAAAGCTTATGGAGCTGTTAAAACTCTATTAGCGGATACTTTTTCAGCTTCATTAGAAAGTCATTTAGAGCAAGAAGCACGCTCTTTAAATATTAGAGCACAAGGTCATGATGGCAAAGAGGGAGTAAAGGCTTTTATTGAAAAAAGAAAACCTAATTTTAAAGGGTATTAGAAATTTTTAGGAAATGAATATGAATGCAAAAGAACTTCCAAAATTAAAAGTATTAATTGATAATAAAGAAATGGCCTATGTAGATATAGGGTCAGGAGAAACAATGTTGTTTCTGCATGGAAACCCAACATCTTCTTATTTATGGAGAAATATTTTGCCGTATTTTTCTGATTATAAGAGATGCGTTGCACCAGATCTAATAGGTATGGGTGATTCTGATAAGTTGGATTCCAATAACCCAGGGACTTACTCATATGTTGAACATAGAAGATGGCTAAATTTAATACTTGATAGATTAGATTTAGGAAATAAAATAATCTTAGTTATACATGATTGGGGTTCTGTACTTGGTTTTGATTGGGCATTAAGAAATATAGAGAGAGTCTCAGGAATAGTATATATGGAAGGTATAGTCTGTCCTTTAACTTGGAATGATTGGGATGAAAAATCAACCCCAATATTTCAAGGTTTTAGATCAGAAGCAGGAGAAAGTATGGTTATTGAAAAAAATATTTTCATAGAAAAAGTTTTGCCAGGATCTGTAATCAGGAGTTTGTCTGAAGAAGAAATGAATGTTTATAGAAGGCCATTTATTAATAAAGAGGATAGAAGACCAACATTAGATTTTCCTAATCAAATTCCTATAGAGGGTCATCCAAAAAATGTAACAAAAATAGTAAAAAACTATGCTGATTTTTTTTCTACTAATAATATTCCTAAATTATTTATTAATGCAGAACCAGGAGCTATATTGGTAGGTAAACAAAGAGATTTTTGTCGTTTATGGCCCAACCAGTCAGAAATAACTGTTTCAGGAAGTCATTTTATTCAGGAAGATTCTCCAGATTTAATAGGTGAGGGAATAGTAAATTGGTTAAAATTACAAAATATATAATTTATTCTCTATTTATTGTTTATATTTTGCTGAGTAAAGCATCTTCTATTGAATCAGCAGCTCATAAAGTTGAAGTAGCAAAATGTTTCGGTATACTTATGACTATAAAAAATAATAGTTTAGATGAAACTGGAATAAGGGCTAATAGAATTCTTAATTTATACCTTAATAAAATTCTAGGCCTAGAAATAGGATCTCTTATGATGAAAGATATGAGTGATAAAGGAGCTAACCTTATATATAAAGATATAATAGAATTAAATATAGATAATATTAATAAAGCAATAAATAAATGTATTCAAATACTTAAAGTTGGTTAGTTTATTCTCTTATAGCAGATGAGTTAAGAGTAATTTCATTTCTATATTTCCAACATGCAGTATAACTGCCTGTCCATCCTCTTCCTTCTTTTTTCAAGTTCTCAAACCTAACTTTTCTGAAAGCAGAATGACATTTTCCACAGGATAGAGCTAACATGCATACAGATCTTTTAATTTTGGATGGATCATTAAGGTCAAATGTATTATTTAAATTATTAGATGCTTCTACAGAGTCAGTATAATACCTATCAAATGCTTCAGGTAAAATCCATACTAAACGTTCGGCATTTGTACTATTTACGTGAGAAACACTTGTATGATATGGCCAAAAGTTAGCTACTTGCTTTAATAAGTTTGAAATCTCTATAGCATCTTGTTTTGCTTCTTTTGCATGTATAAGTGCATAGGTTTCTAAGGGTTGTGTTTTATTTATTGAGCCTATAACAATTGTTGATCCATCAGAAGATACTACTGTATCTCCAGCTACAGCTATAAGTGTGGAAAGCCTATCTAATCTAGACCACATAGCTTGCATAGCTTGTTGTCTAACATCTACCATTGTTTGTTTTTCTTCATAACTGGTATCTGCATAGGAAAGGTTTGCCGAGATTATAAATAGAGAAAAAGCAATTAATATGTTATATATAAACTTCATAAGTACCTCATTAATTAATAGTTTAATATTTTATACCATATAGTATATAATTATGTTAATCAAGTTTGTATTAATAAACTGTATTTAATTTATATCGAAAGTTTTTTATGTCTAGACATATTTTTATTTTAATTGTTTTTATGACAATGTTTATTAATATCAGCAGTGGTAATACCAATTATGATAGTTCTTTAAAAGCATATAATAATAATAAATGGGAGTTATCAATAAGTGAGTGTAAACAATTAATTTATGATGATAAGTGTCTGAATTTATTAGGTATAATCTATCTGAATGGGTATGGTGTAATTAACAATTTAAAAAAAGCACGCAATTATTTTTTGCAGGCTGAAAAGCTAGGAAATAATTCTGCAAAATTCAATTTAGGCTGGATGGCTTTGAAAGGGTTAGGAGAAGAAGCAAATATTGATAAGGCCTCAGAATATTTTAAAAATTCTTTTATAATAACTAATAAATATAATATTTCTAATGTTGATGAAGAATTAATTAAGGAATCTAATAAAAATTTAGTTAAATTAAATAAAAATAATTTTATAGCTAAATTTAATTTGTTTTATACAGAGTATTTAAAATTAACTTATTTAGTAGCCTCAAAAATTAATTTAGAAAAAGAATTTATTACAGATATATCTTTAATTGAGGAGAAACTGAGAGTTTATGAAAAAAAGTTAATTATTCTAGAATTAAATATTACTGATTTAAAAGTTAATGTTAAAAAAGATCAAGATTTATTAATAAAATTATTAATTTTAAGTTTAGGGAATAATTATATAGAATTTGAAAAAGTAATAAATCAAAGTTATATAAATTTAAATAATATTAATTTATAGTGCAGGAGAGGTGAATGAAAAATATAATATATATATTAATCATTTTTTTTATATCATTTAATGTGTTTTCAGAAGAAATTATAAGGTCAGGTGTAGTTCCCTTAACGAAGGAAGATTTCATGAAGACTTCAAGTAACAATTGCAAGTCTTTTTCTAAAGTATTAACTGATGCTAAAAATGAATGGAAACATGTAATACCTTTTAAATTATCAGAAGAATCTCTTAATAATTTTGTTGCAGGATATAATTTACAAGAAAAATTAGTTGCAGATATAGTTACTATATGGCCATCATATCAAGGAAGAAGAGACCAATATTATATTTTAATTGGTAATAATAATTGTTTTGTTAAGTGGCTAGAATTATTACCTAATAGTATTGAAGAGATTATAAAGCAAGGCGTAAAAGCTAAAATATAGTTATTTATCTATTATGAATTTTGGAATAGTAAATTCATCATCTTGTTTTTCAAAAACGACCCGAACCTTATCTCCTATAGAAATATCATCTATATTATCTGTAATGATATTTGATATTATTCGTGCTCCTTCGTTTAAGGTTATTGAAGCAACTACATAAGGAACTTCATTTGCAAAAGCTGCTCCTGCTGGTGAATGGATGATTGTATAAGAATATATTTCGCCTAGCCCAGATACTTCTTTCCATTCAATATTTATGCTATCTTGAGCATTTGTGAGTTGTTTGGAATAAAGAAAGTATTCATTAGTATCTATTGAATGCTGAATCATTAGTTTATTTGATTTAGCTGCCTCCCAATAAGTTTTTGAATCAGGGTCTATAGTAGGCCTAGGTTTTCTTGCTTCCATTTTAGTTGCTTTCTTTAGAGAGTATTAAAGTTGTTGAACTTGATAATGCACCGCCAGTTCCATGGCATAATGCATTTACGGGATTTTTCAATTGTCTCTCTCCACATAAACCCCATAGCTGTCTAGCAGATTCTATAATTGTAAATATTCCATACATGCCTGGGTGACAATAACTTAATCCTCCCCCATTTGTATTTAATGCAAAATCACCTCCAGGAGCAGTTCTTTGGTTTTGTAAAAAATCTTTACCTTCTCCTAACTTACAAAAACCTATTGCCTCTAATGTTAAAAGAACAGTTATTGTGAAAGAGTCATATATCATAGTTAAATCAATATCACTTATATTTAGATTAGCCATATTAAAAGCTTTTTTACTTGAGTTTGTTGCTATTTCTAGATGGTCCATATTTGGCATATAATTTATACTGGAATGACTATTACTTTCTCCAAAACCTCTTATATAAATAGGTTTAGTCTTTAAATCTTTAGATTTTTCTCTAGTTGTAATGACGATAGCACCTCCTCCATCTGTTACTAAACAGCAGTCAGATCTATGTAAAGGAGTGGCTATTGGTTTTGATGACATTACTTCATCCATACTGAGAGGTGTTTGAAAAGCAGCATTATCATTCATAGTCGCCCATGATCTTGTTGCTACTGCAATCTCAGCCAAAGTTTCTCTAGTGCTTCCATAAGTTTTCATATGTCTTTGCGCTGCAAGTGCATAAGCACCTACAGGAAGAGGAAGACCGCTTACTACCTCAAATTGACTACTGTATAATGCAGGCCTGTCACCCAATACTCTTGACATATTAGATTTTTGTAAGCTTCCATATAAAATCAATACAGTATCACATACTCCTGATTTTATTGCTTGGTAGGCATGATTAACATGTAGTAAGAATGTTGAACCACCAATATTTGTGCCTTCTAACCATTTTGGTGCTTTAATTCCTAAATATTCAACTAAAACATTTGGTTGCATTATCCCTGGACCTGGCATACCCCACATTCCAGCAACTGCAAGTCCATCTATATCTGAAAATTCTAAACCTGCCTGATTTAATGCTTTTTCAGCGCAGTATTTTTGAATTGTAAGTTCGCTATTTTCTACTGCAGCTCTTCCTCTATCTTGAAGAGGAAAATCAGTAACTCCTACTATACATGGTTCTCTATCCATTAAATTAATCCTTTTGGAGGGCCGGAAGGAATCAAAACTTTCCATCTTTTGTAGCTCTTACAAATACTTAAAAGTCAATATGGTTACTTAAGAGTTTGTAAACTAATTGTCAACTAGGTTAACAATTTTACTATAACAACTGTTCAGCAGCATGATTTTTTATAAGCGTGTTGCACTCGCCTTAACGTTTTGGGCCCTCGCGAGCCTCCCACGGTTGGAAAAGATAGGCCACACAAAGTACATGTGTCTGCTTATTCAGGTGGAACTAGGTCCACGACAATCACACGTGTAACCGTATCGCCTTCGTTCTCCCACCAATGAGTGGTTCCGGTTCGCTCCCAAACGGCGTCTCCAGCCTTTTTAACGACTGGCATATCGACACCGACTCGGTGTTCGGTCAATTGACCACTAACGATATAGGCTATTCCAGGACGGCCGTCATGGCGATGAACAGCTACTAGGCCTCCCGGTTCGATATCTATTTCGCGTCCCCGCAGGACACGTTCATCCGGCCTTTCGAACTCACCCGCCAGAGGCACCGTGCCTAGAATCCGCAATGCCTTTATACCGGTCGTCTTTCTTGGACCGTTTGCATCCATTTCAGCCGCTTGCCTTACCTCTGCCTCCGGTGTTACGGACGCTTGCGCGATAACGATAGTTTCCGTATTTTTGCCTTCGCTTAGCTCGTCATGAGCATATGCTGCCGAAATCAAAGTCAGCCCGGCCACGAAACTTATGATGTTAAATGATGTCTTCATGGTTTATTACTCCAGTCTTTCATTATAAAACAAAATTCCTAATAGGCGGGCATGTGAAGTGCCAAATTCTGCCTACAAATTACTATTATTTTCTTTAGTCACTAGTTTATGTAACATTCTGTGTAACTTTAAGAGAGATTTTCAGATAAATCAATTGGTTAGATTTTAAGAGAAATTTTTGTGTAATTAATAATCTATTTTATATAAATTATGTCCAGATATTTCGGTACTTACTTACTGTCCAATAAGACACTGTAATCTTTTTTAACTTTCAAATGGAGGCCCGGGACGGAATCGAACCGCCGTACGGGGATTTGCAGTCCTCTACATAACCACTCTGACACCGGGCCTTAAAATTTTAAATATATTAAAATATTAATTAATAAATTTAGAGATATATACTCTAAATTAGTATTTAGGTAAATTAATATTATTATGTATTTAATTTTGTTCTATATAACTATATTAATATTAAATTAAAAATTGTTACTGAGAGGGAATAAGTGCCAATAAATATTTTTTATAAAAACTTTATATTTAAATTTCCTAAGTTAATTTTTCTAACATTACTAATTATGGTTATTATTTTTGGGTACCTTGCCAGACTATTATCTATTGATGCGTCGTCCGACACTCTAATATTAGAAGGTGACAAAGATTTAGCATATACACAATTAATTAATAATAGGTATTATAGCCCTAATTTTTTAATACTTGCCTATACACCAAGTGAAAATTTATTTTCTGACAATACATTGCAAAATATAGAATCTATTTCTTCAAATTTATTAAAGTTAGAATCGGTGTTATCTGTAACATCTATTTTAAATGTACCTCTACTATTAAGTCCTCCTCTGAAAATAACAGAACTATTAGACAACATACCTAATATTAAATCAGAAGGAATAGATTTAAATTTAGTAAAAAATGAATTTATTAATAGCCCTATATATAAAGATAATTTGGTTAGTAGAGATTTTAAAACTACATCCATAATTATTAATCTAAAAGAAGATATTAATGTAATTCAATTACGTGATAAAAGAAATGAGTTAAGAAAAAAACAAAGCCAAAAACTACTAGATGAAAATGAGATAAAAGAACTAAAGATTATCACAATAAAATACAAGAAACATCAAGAATTATCAAAAATTAAAAATGAAAAAACAATAAAAAATATTAGAAAAATTATAATGCCTTATCAAAGTAAAGAGGTAATATTTCTTGGCGGTTTAAATATGATTACCAACGATGTTATCAATTTTGTTAAAAATGATCTTAAAATATTTGGAATTGCTATATTTTTATTTCTAATAATTTCACTTATATTAATTTTTCGACAATTAAGATGGGTTTTTATTCCTTTAATTACATGCTTGATGTCAGTAATAATTACTGCAGGAATTTTAGGGGTTTTTGGATGGAATATAACAATTATTTCATCAAATTTTATTTCATTACAATTAATATTTACTATGGCAATTATAGTTCACCTGACGGTCAAGTATAGAGAATTATATTCTTTAAATCCTAATTTTTCACAAGAAGAATTATTAATTGAAACTGTTTCTACCATGGTTATTCCGTGTTTTTATACAGTTCTTACTACAATTGTAGGATTTTCTTCATTAGTTTTTTCTGGTCTTTTACCAGTTATTAATTTTGGTTGGATGATGAGTATTGGTATTATAATATCTTTAATTACTGCGTTTATATTGTTTCCTTTATTGCAGATTAATTTAAGTAAAGTTGCTCCAAATTTAAAATTTGAAAAATATGTTCCTTTGCCTAAATATTTTGCTTTTATATCTAATTTTATTGGCAGAAAAGTTGTTTTATTAGCTTTATTTATATTTACTATTGGTATTTTAGGTATGTTGCAATTAAAGGTAGAAAATAGCTTTATTGATTATTTTAAAAATAATAGTGAAATTTATAAAGGTATGAAGTTAATAGACCAAAAGTTAGGTGGAACTACTTTATTAGATATAACCATTGATCTTGATGAGAACTTTGTAGATGATATTTTTATTAGTGAAGAGGATGATTTTTCAGAGGATGAATTTGATTTTTTAGATGAAGAACCCGAATATTCTAACGATGCTCATAAATTATTTTTTACATCTTCTAAAATGGGTTTAATAACTAAGATACATGATTATTTAGAAAGACAGCCTGAAATAGGTAAGGTTATGTCTTTTGCTACTCTATTAAAAATAGGAAAATTATTAAATAACGGTAATGATTTAGATATAATCCAATTAGCATTAATATATTCAGAATTGCCCGATCAGTATAAGAAAATGATAGTTTATCCTTATTTATCTATTGAAGAGAATCAAGCAAAGATAAGTATAAGAGTAATAGATTCTATGCCTGAGTTAAGAAGAAATGAGTTATTAAAAAAATTAAAATCAGAAATTCCTGATATAGCAAATATAAGTTCAGAAAAAATCCATTATAGTAATGTATTGCTACTATATAATAATATGCTGCAAAGTTTGTTTAAATCTCAGATACTTACTATTGGGACTGTTATAATTTTATTATTTTTTATGTTTTTACTTTTATTTAGATCTATTAAAGTTTCTTTAATTGCCTTACTTCCTAATGTTATATCTATTAGTCTAGTACTAGGGTTTATGGGCTGGTTTAAGATTCCATTAGATATGATGACTATTACAATTGCAGCTATAAGTATGGGTATAGCAGTAGATAATACAATTCATTATATATATAGGTATAAAATAGAATTAATTATTGATGAAAATTATAGCCAGGCTATGAAGAGAACCCATATGAGTATAGGTTTTGCAATGTATTATACTTCAGTAACAATAATAATTGGTTTTTGTATTTTAGTGTTTTCTAATTTTATTCCTAGCATATATTTTGGCTTATTAACCAGCTTAGCTATGTTAATGGCATTACTTTCGTCACTAATTCTATTACCTCAATTATTAATATTATTTAAGCCATTTAAAGTTATATAGAAATATCATTTTATATTTAATAAAACTAACTTAACATTTTAATATATTTACTATATGAAGTAATATAGTTTTTAAGTATTAAGGATCTAAAGTTGACTATTTCAATAGAATTAATGAATAAAAATATGATAGATAGGCAATTAAAGCCTATTGGAGTCAATAATGAATTAATATTAGAGGCTTTTAAATCTATACCACGTGAATTATTTGTAGACAAAGAGAGAGAAATAATTGCATATCACGAAGGAAATATTGAAATTAAAGAGCAGCGTTGGCTTTTATCAGCTTCATTAATTGCGCGCTTAATTAATTCTATTCCTATTTCTAAAGAAGATGTAATATTAGAAATAGGATCAGGCAGTGGTTATGCAACAGCTATATTAGAAAAATTATCATCTTTAGTAGTAGGTGTTGAAAAAGATGATGAATTGCGAAATAATGCCAATATTTTACTATCTAAAATTGGTGCAGATAGTGCTGTAATTATAGAGGGAGAGCATATGTTAGGAAATACAAAAAGTGCTCCATACGATAAAATTTTTATATTTGGATCTGTACAATCTATACCTGATGAACTTTTTGATCAATTAACAGATAATGGTAGTATTATTTGTGGTATTAAAGATCATAATAATTTTAAATCATATGGAAAGGCTGTTGTATTTAAAAAAAATAAGGATATAATAAACAGTTCAACTTTATTTAATGTAAATATGCCTGCTATGATTGGTTTTAATTATAAAAATATTTTTGAGTTTTAATTTATTTAGTTAATTTAGAAAGATATATAATGTATAGAATATTAAAGAATTTTGGATTGAAATCTATTTTAAAAACAATTTATTTATCATTTATGATTTTTGTTTTTTTATCAGAAGTAAATGCACAAAGTTTAAATACTACTTTAGCAAATGCTTATTCTAATCACCCATTATTATTTTCTGAGAGAACTGAAGAACGAGTTATTAGTGAAGATATTGCAGAGGCTTTATCAGGATGGAAACCAGAAGTATATTTAGATGCATCCTTAGGCAAGACTTTAGTTAATACACAAACTAGTACCACTTCTAAAACAAACAGTAATCTTCCCTTATCTATGGGCATAGTTGTTGAACAAAAATTATATGATGGTGGAAAAATTAATCAAAATATTAAGATTGCTGATGCTAATTTTATTCTATCTCAATCAAGGTTGATGATTATTGAGAATCAAATTTTATTAAAAGCTGCTACTGCTTATTTTAATTTACTTAAAGAAAGTGATTTACTTAATATAGCTGAAAAGAATAAAGAAGTTATACAAAGACAATTAGAAGCTACAAAAGATAGGTTTGAGGTTGGTGATTTAACAATAACAGATGTATCGCAGGCTGAAGCAAGGCTTTCAGATGCATCTGCTAATTTAGTTAAAGCAGAATCCGATTTAAATATTGCTAAAGCTATTTTTTTCTCGGATACAGGTCTAGATCCTGAAGATATTTTTTATCCTGAAAATATGCCTTTCTTTCCTCAAAATTTACAAAGTATAATTGAGGGTGTTAAAAAGTCTAATCCAAATATTATTTATGCTAAAAAGAATAGAATTCTTGCTGAGGAAGAATTAAATTTAGTTCTTAAGGAAATGTCATTGACAGTTGATTTAAGAGCTAGTGCAAATCAGTCCTATGACCCCAATACTTTTTTTGAAGAACAAAGATCCTTTGATGTTTCAGCAAACTTTAAATTACCTTTGTATAAAGGAGGCAAAGATAAATCTAATATAAGAAAATATAGAGAAAAGCTAGCAAAAACTAATTCTAATATTGATAATTCTATGAGAGAACAATCAGAGAAAGCCATGATAATATGGAATAATATACAAAGCTTAAATTCTCAAATAGTTTCTTTTAAAGCATCTATTTTTGCAAATGAAATTGCTTTAGATGGTGTCCTTCAAGAGGAAAATGTTGGAGCTAGAACTGTAATAGATGTATTAGATGCAGAAAATGAATTATTTATGGCTAAAGCAAATCTTATTAAAGCCAATAATAATTTATATATCGCTTCTTATCAACTTTTAGAAGTAACTGGTAATATGAATGCTAGGTATCTAGATTTACCAGTAACGTCTTTTCATGATTCAGATGAATATTACAACAAAATAAAAAGTTTGTTTGGTACATCAAGTTCTAATAAAAAATCTATATTAGATTTTTTAAATATTAATTAAACCATTAATATTAATATGGTGAATAAAAATATAGTAACAAAAAAGAAAATTACCTCAGCAATGAAAGATTTAGAAGAGGCTATATTAATTAAAAATAAAAAGTCTTCTGTGAAAAGATCTAAAGTTAATATTATAAAGAAAAAATCATCAATAAGTGAGGATAATACTGAGGTTTTGCTTTTAACAGATATTATTGAAGAATCACCTTTTTTAAATAGAGATTCTAGTAGTGTTATATTAAAAAAGAATATTCAATTAATTATAGAAGCTGACATCAAATCATGGATTAAGAATAATATGCATGTATTTACTGATCAGTATATAAAGCAAGTATTAAAAACTCTTAATTGATGTAATGGAACACAAGAAATGTCTTCAGATCAACCAGAAGAAAAATCTAATAATAAAATTTCAAATCAAGAGATAGAACAATTTTCAAATTCTGTTTGGATTAATAATAAAATTATGGAAGCTAAAATAGATTCAGTAAATGAATCTATTACAATAATGATGCCTCCTCCTAATGTAACTGGAAGTCTTCATATAGGGCATGCTTTAAACATGACATTACAAGATGTTATTGCTAGATATTGGAGAATGAAAGGTAAGGATGTTTTATGGCAACCTGGAACTGATCATGCAGGAATAGCAACGCAAATGGTTGTGGAAAGACAACTCTTAAATGAAGGAATTACATCAAGAGCAAAACTTGGAAGAGATGCGTTTTTAAAAAAGGTATGGGATTGGAAAGAGCAATCTGGAGGAACAATTATAAACCAATTGAAGAGGCTTGGAGCATCTGCAGATTGGAGCCGTGAAAGGTTTACTTTAGATGAAGGTTTGTCTAAAGCTGTTAGAGAGGTGTTTGTAAGTCTTTATAATGAAAAATTAATTTATAGAGACAAAAGGTTAGTTAATTGGGACACAAAATTAGAAACTGCTATTTCAGATTTGGAAGTGATTCAAAAAGATATAAAAGGCTACTATTGGCATTTTAAATACCCAATAAAAGATTCTAAAGATTATATTATAGTTGCTACAACAAGGCCTGAGACGATGCTCGGTGACACCTGCGTAGCCGTTCACCCAGAAGATATAAGATATAAACATTTAATAGGTAAGAAGGTTCTATTGCCTATTGTAAGTAGAGAAATAGTAATAGTTGCGGATGAATATGCGGATCCGGAAAAAGGTACAGGGGCAGTAAAAATTACTCCTGCTCATGACTTTAATGATTTTCAAGTCGGGAAAAGACATAATTTAGAGTCTATTAATATATTGAATACTAATGGAACTTTAAATAAAAATACACCCAAGGTTTATCAAGGCCTTACTATAGTGAAAGCAAGAGAAAAAATAATTAGTGATATGGAAGAATTAGGCTTGCTAGATAAAATAGAAGATACTATTCATGCTGTTCCATATGGTGATAGGTCAGATACAGTAATTGAGCCTTTTTTAACAGATCAATGGTTTGTAGATGCAAAAATATTGGCTGGTCCCGCTATAGAAGCTGTAAAAAATGGAGAAACAAAATTTGTTCCAAAAACATGGGAAAACACTTTTTTTGAATGGATGAATAATATAGAGCCATGGTGTATTTCTAGGCAATTATGGTGGGGGCATAGGATACCGGCATGGTATGCTGCAGATGGAAGTATATTTGTTGGTAAGACATTAGATGAAGTAAAAATACAAGCTTTTAATAAGTACGGTACAAATATAGAACTAAAACAAGATCCAGATGTATTAGACACTTGGTTTTCTTCTGGGCTATGGCCTTTTTCAACATTAGGATGGCCTGAAAATAGTAAGGAATTAAGTAAGTATTACCCTGGAGATATTTTAGTAACAGGCTTTGATATAATATTTTTTTGGGTAGCAAGAATGATGATGCTAGGTATTCATTTTATGCATAAATCACCATTTAAGGAGGTTTATGTTCATGCTTTAGTCCGAGACTCAAAAGGCAATAAGATGTCAAAATCAAAAGGGAACGTGGTAAACCCATTAGTGCTTATGGATGAATATGGTGCAGATACTATTAGGTTTTCTTTAACTGCATTAGCTACTCAGGGTAGAGATATAAAGCTTGCTGAAGATAGGATAGTTGGATATCGGAATTTTATAACTAAAGTACATAATGCTTCAAAATTTTTAGAAATAAATGGATGTGTTTTAGATGAAGAATTTGATATAAAATTGATCCAAAAGCCCATTAGTTTATGGATAGTTAATCTTTTGTATGAGACAGCAGATAATGTGTCTTCAGAGATAGAATCTTATAGATTTAATGAAGCAGCAAATAGCGCATATCATTTTGTTTGGCATAATTTTTGTGATTGGTATTTAGAAATAGTAAAACCTGTTTTATCCGATATTGATAGTGAAGAAAATAAAGAGATTAGAAACACTACAGCCTATGTATTTAGTAAAATATTAATAATCTTACATCCTATTATTCCTTTTAATACTGAATACTTATATAGTAAGATTCATAATTTTGATGAAATGCTCTCCCTAAAAGAGTGGCCTAATTCTAACATAGAAAAAATTAAATTAAGTAAAAATAATAGTGAGATAGAGTGGGTAATAAAATTTATTAGTGAAATTAGATCCTTAAGATCAATGTTAAATATACCATTTAAAACATTGATAAATATAAGTTATATATCAATAAATGAAAAAAATCTTAAAATTATAAACAGTAATATTAAAACTTTAAAAACGATAGCTCGTATAGAAAATTTTACTTTAGATGCTAATAATTCTGATAATTCAGCTCAAATATTAGTAGGTGATTCAACTTTTAATGTTTCTCTTAAAGGTGTAATAGATATAAAGATAGAGTTAGTTAGGTTAAATAAAGATTTATCAAAATTAAAAAATGATATATCTATAATTGATGCTAAATTATTAAATAAAAAATTTATTGAACGTGCTCCTATAGAAGTAATAGAAGAGCAAAAACGTAGAAAAAAGGAAATCATGGGATTTGCTGATAGGCTTAAATTAGCAATTAATAGATTAGATAATAAAATTTAATTAAGATATTGGGAGTTATTATGACAAAATTTAATAAAGATAAATTACCAAGTAGACACGTTACTGAAGGGCCTGGTAAGGCTCCACATAGATCATTTTTTTATGCAATGGATCTAACTACGGAACAAATACATCAACCTTTTATTGGAGTAGCCACCACTTGGAATGAGTCAGCTCCATGTAATATTACTTTAAGAAGACAAGCTCAATCTGTAAAAAAAGGAGTTGCTTTAGCGGATGGCACACCAAGAGAATTTACGACTATAACTGTTACTGATGGCATAGCAATGGGCCACCAAGGTATGAAAGCTTCTTTAGCAAGTAGAGAGGCGATAGCGGATACAATTGAATTATCTGTAAGAGGTCACTGTTACGATGGCTTAGTTGGGGTTGCTGGATGCGATAAATCTCTACCAGGTGTTATGATGTCAATGCTTAGATTAAATGTTCCAAGCGTATTTATCTACGGAGGCTCAATCATGCCAGGTAGACATAAAGGAAGAGACCTTACAGTTCAAGATGTTTATGAAGCAGTAGGTCAAAATGATGCAGGTATTATAGATGCCAAAGAGTTAGATTTAATAGAGCGTGCAGCATGTCCATCTGCAGGTTCATGTGGAGGACAGTTTACAGCAAATACTATGGCTTGTGTAAGTGAAGCTATAGGTTTAGCTTTACCTAATAGTACTGGAGCACCAGCACCATATGAATCAAGAGATGAATATGCATTAGCTGCCGGCAAACAAGTAATGAAATTACTTGAATTAAATATACGCCCTAGAGATATTGTAACCTTAAAATCTTTAGAAAATGCTGCTAGGGTTGTAGCAGCTTCAGGAGGGTCTACAAATGCAGCTTTACATTTACCTGCAATGGCAAATGAAGCTGGTATAGATTTTGATTTATTTGCAGTTGCTGAAATTTTTAAATCTACTCCTTATATAGCTGACTTAAAACCAGGTGGTAAATATGTAGCAAAAGATTTACATGAAGCTGGAGGAGTTCAAGTAATTTTAAAAACTTTATTTGAAGCAGGTTATATACATGGAGATTGCATGACTGTTACAGGAAAGACTATGGAAGAAAATTTAGCAGATATTACCTTTCCTGAAAACCAAGATGTTATATATAAAGTGGAAAATGCTATTACGCCGACAGGTGGAGTAGTTGGGCTAAAGGGGAATTTAGCGGAAGAAGGAGCAATAGTCAAAGTTGCTGGCATGTCTCGGTCAAGACATGTTGGTCCTGCTATTGTTTTTGATTGTGAGGAAGATGCATATAAAGCTGTTAGTGAACGAAAATATAAAGAAGGGGATGTTTTTGTTATACGCTATGAAGGGCCAAGAGGTGGGCCTGGAATGAGGGAGATGTTATCTACAACAGCTGCTATATATGGCCAAGGAATGGGAGAAAAGGTTGCCCTTATTACTGACGGACGTTTTTCAGGCGCTACTAGAGGGTTTTGTGTAGGACATGTTGGACCAGAAGCAGCAGTCGGCGGAGCCATAGCTTTAATAGAAAATGGAGATATAATAACTATTGATGCAGAAACAAACGAGTTAAGTGTTGGCTTGTCAGATGATGAGTTAAATAAGAGAAGAAAACATTGGAAACCACGAGAACATGAATATGGTTCAGGAGAGATATGGAAGTATTCTCAACTAGTAGGATCTGCAGTTAACGGGGCGGTTACTCATCCAGGTGCAAAAAAAGAGAAGCATTGTTATGCTGATATATAAAATATTTTAATTTATATATGATAAATAGTTATATTGTTATATTAAAAGTATTATTTATTGCTTCTATATTCTTGTCTATTGGCAGTTGTGTTAAAAATAATGCAACTGGTGAGAGACAATTAGTAATTTTATCTGAGGCAGAAGAAAATAATATTGGAGCTAAAGAACACCCTAAAATAATTAAAAGTTTTGGGGGTATATATCAAAATAAAGAATTACAAGAATATATTAGAAATATAGGTAATAAAATTACTGCAAAGGCTGGTATACCTAATACAAGATGGACTTTTACGATACTAGATAGTCCAATTGTAAATGCTTTCGCACTTCCTGGTGGCTATGTTTATGTTACTAGAGGGCTATTAGCACTTGCCAATGATGAGGCAGAAATTGCTAGTGTAATTGGTCATGAAATTGCTCATGTAACAGCAAGACATACAGCACAAAGGCATGCAAAATCAGCACTTTCTGGCATAGGCTTAGATTTGTTAAGTATAGTAGTAGGACAGCCAATTATTACTAATCTAGCAAGCATAGGCGTGCAGGGAGTTCTTTCATCATTTAGTCGATCTGAAGAATTGGAAGCAGATGAATTAGGTGTTCAATACATATTAAAAGCTAAATATGATCCTGAAGGTTCTTATAGATTTCTGAGTAGATTAGATAAATTAACAAAAATATCATCTGAGAATGAACAAACAGCTATAAGTTCTATTTTTTCTACTCATCCTAAAACTACAGATAGAATAAAAATTTCAAAAGAAATTATTCCATCTAATTTAAGCTATAAGAATTATAGAAAAAAATATTTAAGTGCAATTAATAATATGGTCTATGGAGATAATGCTTCTCAGGGGGTTGTAAAAAATCACCAATTTTTTCATCTTGAGTTAGATTTTTCTTTCAATATACCAAAAAGGTACAAAGTTTTTAATAACGATAATTCTATAATTCTATTTACTAAGACTAAAGATGAAATAATAATTTTTGATGGGTTAGATAGTCAACCTGGAATGTCGCTTATAGAATTAGCAGAATCAATTTATAATAGGTCTGATATAAGAGCATTTAAAGAACTAGAGATAAATGATAAATTAGCAATATATTTTGATGAAAAACCTATTATAAAATATGAAGGTAGAGATTATAACAGAAGAACTTACTTAATAAATTGGAGGAATAATAGAATATGGAGGTTTTCTTTATTAATAAACCCTTCAAGTAAGGATATTAATTTTGAAAAAGGAGATTTAATAGCATCTAGTTTGCATAATTTAACTGAAGAAGAAAAAATTCTAGGTAAACCAAAATATATAAAAATTATTGAGACAAAGTTAAATGATACTCCAGCTATTTTATCTACTAAAATGGGTATTGAAGATAAAAAATTGGAATATTTTTGTATTTTAAATGGTATAGAGCTTGATAAAAGTAAAGAAACCTTGGAGCAGGGGGCACTAATTAAAATGATAGTTAATTAATGATGGAATATATAATTAGTTTTTATTAACTGCTCAATTTTTCATAATCATATATTACTTTTTTATAAATATTGTTAATCTTCAATTATTTTAATTTTATCTGATGGTTTTAGTGTAAGTAGAATTTCTGTAAAATCATCTTGGTTTAATCCTATGCAGCCTTGTGTAGAAGAATAATTATTTTTTGATATATGTATGAAAATAGCGCTACCTTTATGAGGTATTATTGGTTCTATATTATAATTAACTACTAAAATTAAATCATATATACGATCAGTTCTATGAAAAATTTCTTTATGGTTATAATTTATATTTATTAATTTATTATAATCCTTACTGTTAGGTTCGTCTGACCAGGCCATTGTTTTTGATATAGGTATATATTTAAAATTGGTTTTAAGGTCTTTTATTCTGTCAGTTCTAACATATAAGCTGCCAAAAGAAAAAAGACCTATAGGAGTACATTTATCACCTTCTGTTTTTGCTTTATTAAGTCCATTTTTCCCAAGTGAACATCTATATTTTTTTTCTTTATATATAAGAGTATTATTTTTTTTAACCAATATCATATAGTAATTTGCCTATTAAAAGCTAATCTGTAATATTTATAATTATTGGGGCATGATCAGAAGGTCTTTCTAATGATCTATGATACTTATTTATTTCTACAGAATTTAATTTATCTAACGCAATTGGAGAAAGTAAAAAATGGTCTATTCTTAAACCTTTGTTTTGTTCAAATGCTCTACCATAGTCCCAATAACTCCATTCTGTATTATCTGGGTTAATTGCTCTCCATGCATCATAGTAACCTAAGTTTATAATTTCTCTTAGTTTTGCTCTTGATTCAGGTTGAAATAAGGCATCATTTCTCATGTTTTCTGGATTAGCAGCGTCTCTATCCTCTGGACATACATTAAAATCACCACCTAATATTACACATTCTTCATTATCAAGTAATTCTTTAGCTCTAATTTTTAATTTTTTCATCCAGTCTATTTTATAGTCAAATTTTTCAGTATTGATAGGGTTTCCATTAGGTAAGTAAATGGAAGCAACTCTGAAACCATTATTTTTGGCATCTATCCAGCATTCAAGATATCTTGCTTGTTCATCCTCTTTAGTATTTGAATATAAGCTATCTTTTACATCTTCTATTGGATGCTTAGATAAAATAGCAACACCATTATATGACTTTTGACCTTTATAAATTAGATTATAACCTAATTCTTCTAGGTCTAGAATAGGTATATCTTTGTCTTGTGCTTTAATTTCTTGTAATAATAAAACATCAGGAGATTGTTTGTTAACAAAATCTTTTACATGAGGAAGACGAACCCTGATTGAGTTTACATTCCAACTAGCTATTTT
>Ga0209403_10003060_pt1 | contig 19286 bp, 18 predicted proteins | sample ArcticOcean_MG_C_8_FD_187440 | JGI IMG/M metagenome (GOLD analysis project Ga0209403, IMG submission 187440) | Marine microbial communities from western Arctic Ocean - ArcticOcean_MG_CB11_86 (SPAdes) (version 2) | ecosystem: Environmental > Aquatic > Marine > Oceanic | place: Arctic Ocean... | reverse complement strand
AGGTCCATTTTCTCTCCGCCACGAGCCTGCATTTTCCATGCATCCACAAAACTGAAAAGTCCTGAACATGCTCGAAACGAGTAGCTATTTTTGGCGCATCCTGAGGCTAGGTAAATCGATCCGCGCCGTCGTTTCTTCTCAGTCGGTCAGCATCCCGTCACGTTCGATCCGGCCGCCGATAGCCGCTGATTTCATCGCCTTTTGCAGTTTCTCGAACGCGCGCACCTCGATCTGGCGGACCCGCTCGCGGGATATGCCATATTCCTGGCTGAGATCCTCCAGCGTTTGCGGGTTATCCTGAAGCCTACGCGCGGCCAGAATACTCCGCTCGCGCTCATTCAGGACTTTCATCGCGTCGGTCAGCATTTTACGCCGCTCGGTCATTTCTTCCTGGTCGGCAAGCACGGTTTCCTGGTTGTCGGAACCGTCGACCAGCCAGTCCTGCCACTCGCCTTCCGAATCCGCGCGCACCGGGGCGTTGAGAGATGAATCCGGGCCTGACATGCGCCGGTTCATATCGATCACCTCCTGTTCGCTGACATCCAGCGTGGTGGCGATCTTCTCAAGATTCTCCTGGTTCAGGTCGCCTTCCTCGAGCGCCTTGATTTCGCCTTTCATGCGGCGAAGGTTGAAGAAAAGTTTCTTCTGCGCTGCGGTCGTGCCGATCTTGACGAGCGACCAGGACCGCAAAATATATTCCTGGATTGAGGCCTTGATCCACCACATCGCGTAGGTCGCCAGCCGGAAACCTTTTTCTGGCTCGAAGCGTTTTACCGCCTGCATCAGGCCGACATTGCCCTCCGATATGACTTCGCCGAGAGGCAGCCCGTAACCGCGATAGCCCATTGCGATCTTGGCGACCAGCCGCAAATGGCTCGTGACCATTCGGGCCGCAGCTTCCTGGTCCTCGTGTTCTTTCCAGCGCTTGGCCAGCATGTATTCTTCCTGCGGCTCGAGCAGCGGGAATTTGCGAATCTCCTGCAGATATCGGGACAGATTGCCGTCCGGATTGAGATTGGGGGCCGAAGGTAGGTTTCCGTTCATGCGTGAAACGCCTGTTATCTGAGTTGGTTATTCGACCGCACGTACACGCCGCAGACCACCTTTATCCGGCGGCGCGCGTAGATCAATACCGTTTTGTTACCTAACAGATAGTTATCTTTGGGAGAGATTTCCAGACCCGGCGAGAATTCTTGCCAAACTTTCCAGATCGTCGGGCAGGGCGCTTTCGAAGCGCAGAAATTCCCCCGTTACCGGATGATTGAAGCCAAGAAGCCGGGCATGAAGGGCTTGCCGCTTCAGCTTCGAGATATATTCAATGGCATCAGCGGGTAGTGACGCCTGGCGCGCGCGCGTCGAGCCGCCGCCATAAACCGGATCGCCCATCACCGGATTTCGGATATGCGCCATGTGGACGCGTATCTGATGGGTGCGTCCGGTTTCGAGCCGGCATTCGACCAGCGACGCGGCCCCTGCAGCATAGGCGGCCTCGGTGAGGTAATTTGTTCGCGCTGTTTTGCCGCCGCTCGGTAAAACCGCCATTTTCTTCCGGTTGCGCGGGCTACGCCCGATATTTCCCTCGATCGAACCGTGGCTCGGGTTCGGCATTCCCCACACGAACGCCGCATAGGCCCGTTCGATCGAATGGTCTGAAAACTGTCGGGTCAAACCTTCATGCGCTGTGCCCGTTTTGGCGGAGACAATCAGACCGCTGGTATTTTTGTCGATGCGATGAACGATGCCAGGCCGGCGGACGCCGCCGATCCCCTTGAGACTGTCGCCGCAATGGGCGATCAGCGCGTTCACGAGGGTTCCGCTCAGATTGCCCGGGGCCGGATGCACGACAAGGCCGACCGGTTTGTCGACGACGATAAGATATTCGTCCTCGAAGACGATTTTGAGCGGAATCGCTTCGCCCACGGGTTCGGCATCGATTGCCGGCGGTATGCGCAACAGGAAGCGCTCCCCGGGTTTGACCCTGTAGGAGGGCTCGACTATCGTCCCGCCCGGTGCGTCCGCTGCGGTCAGGCAACCGGTCTCGATCAGCCGTTTGAGAAACGTTCGCGACCGGTCAGGCAGCGTATTCGCGAGCAGGCGGTCGATGCGTTCGCCCTCGGCGCCGGGCGGGACGGCAATGTCGAGCGGTTCAGCAAGTTGATTATTGTCGGTCATGACAGAGTAAGGACATATTCGATGCGCGGTCTCAAGGCTTTGGTGATCGGAATGGGTGTGGTCATTGTCGCAGGTATCGTTTTTCTGATCTTCGCGATCGTCGAAAAAGCCGGTGAAGGCAACCCGGGCGGCAACAGTGGCAAGGGCGTTGCCGCCGGAAACGTCCGTGCGGCCGGTAACTCGGTCAAAAATGCCACCTCTCAGACCGTTACCCTGCCTGCCGGGTCGGAAGTGGTGGAAACCCGAATGGGCGACGGAATAATCGTGCTGCGCCTGCGCCTGGCGGACGGCGGCGGGCGCCTTCTGATGTTCGATGCCCGCACCGGCAAGCCCACGGGACGGATAAATCTGAGATCGCAGTGAAATTCCCTGGTCGGCAAGCCCGCTTGTAGCTCCCTGCGTGATTTGGAAGGATTGGCGCTGGATTTGACATCACCGCCGCCCGGAGAGAGTTCAGGGCCAATACGGCGGCAACTGTCGTACATGTATTCGGTAGCTACGTATTTGGTAACGGGGCGAGATTCTGTTGCCGCTTATCGGGTCAATCTCGAGAATAACGATGAAGGTAAACTGCGTTGTCACGCCCGACAAAAAATATGAATAACATCCAGAATATTCTTCAGCAGAAGCTGCGCCGCGCCGTGGAGGATTTGCAGCAGGGGCGTCTGGATGCAGCCGAGAAAATCGCTAGGCGAGTTGCTGGTTCACGCACCGGGCGATGCCGATATCCTCAATCTGTTGGCCGCCACTGCCGCCCGTCAAGGAAGACCGGAAACGACGATTTCGCTGTTGGAACAGGCGAGCGTCTCAAATCCCGGAAATATCGACTCCAGATATAATCTTGGAACGCATTATCTTTCCCTGTTTCGCTACGAAGAAGCGGTTGCCGTTCTGAATGAAGTTCTGGCGATCGACGCGCGCCATGCAACGGCCGCATTTAATATGGGGAAGTCGCTAAAGGCCTTGGGTCGCCAGGAAGAGGCGGCCCGTGCATTTCTCCAGGCGATGCAAAATCAACCCGGCTACACGAAGGCAATGTCCGAGCGCGCGGACAGCCTGATCGAGACCGGTGACTTCGTTTCCGCTGGGGATCTGCTTCAGAAGTCCGTCGCTGCCCATCCGGGCGATGTGGACCTACAGTTGACCCGAGGGCGCTTGATGCTTTGGCAGCGTGACTGGAAGGCAGCTATCGAGGCTTTCGACGCCGCCTTGTCGATCAGCCCCTGGCACGCGCTGTCCGCCGCCTTCAAAGGGATAGCGCTACGCGAGGCCGATCAGGATATCGACGCCGCGGCAGTGGACGGTCTGGACCGGCTGGTTGACGTGCCTGTATTCAGTCAGATGTTCCCGCAATCGCTCAACGATGGTCTCATCGATGCCGTCACGACCCATCCCAGCCTGTTCTGGGAACGTCCGAATAATTCTACAATCGGTGGCGGGCAGACGGGTAATCTGGTGAACGATCCTGGCGATGTGGTCGCACGGTTTGTTGGGGCGTTGAAATCGTGCGTCGATTCCATAGTCCGCGACATGGCGAAGGACCCGTCTCACCTGTTTGCCCGGAGCATTCCCAAATCATGGCGGTACAGCATCTGGGCTACGGTGCTTTCGCAAGGCGGGCACCAGACGCTGCACCTTCATCCGGGTGGCTGGTTGTTCGGCGTATACTATGTCGAGGTTCCCGAAACGATTTCCAGCGACGAGAATAGAGGCAACGAAGGCTGGATAGAATTCGGAGCGCTCGGATATGGGTATGAGCCGGTACGCGATCCGCCGGTGCAGCACATGCAGCCGATCCCCGGCCGGCTGATCGTATTTCCGTCATCGGTTTTCCATCGAACCCTGCCGTTCCGGGGCGACGGTCGGCGCATCAGCATCGCGTTCGACCTGATCCGGACAAGCTGGTAACGCGGGCCCACCCCGAAATTGGCGCCGGCGCTTTGCAAGCGTTGAGCGAGGCTATTAGCGAAGGTAATTCCGGCGGGCGGCCTCGACCGCTGAATATTGATGCGGTCTTCTTGCAACGTCCGGTCGGATGGCTTAAAATTCTGATCCTTCGAAAGTCTAAGCCATGTCCCCTTCGTCTAGTGGCCTAGGACGCTGGCCTCTCACGCCGGAAACAGGGGTTCGACTCCCCTAGGGGACGCCAATTTCTGTGTAACGCAATGAAATTGCACAGCTAAACAATCCTAAATTTGGACTGCTTCCGCTACCGGTACATCAATCAGGTGTCGCGTGGTGGAACCACGGCGGGACAGCTTGCCGAGCTTCCGGATACGGATTAGCGTTTCCCGAACCAAACAGGAGGTGTGGATGGCGACCCGGATTGAGGCGAGCCCCATCGGTCGGGCGCATGGCGCGCTGGTCGAGCTTGCCGGCGTGCAAGCGCGTGTGTCGCCCGAGGAATGGCAGACGCGCATCGACCTCGCGGCATGCTACCGCCTGGTGTTCCAATATGGCTGGCATCATCTGAACCTCAACCATATCTCGGCGCAGGTGCCGGGCGAAGACGGGCATATCCTGATCAACCCGTACGGGCCGATGTATAACGAGGTAACGGCGTCCAACCTCGTCAAGATCGATCTCGACGGAACTGTACTGGATGACACGCCCTACGGTATCAATCCGGCTGGCTATACCATCCACAGTGCGATCCACGCGGCACGGAAAGACGTCGGCTGCGTGCTGCATACCCATACCGAGGCGGGGCTCGCGCTCTCTACGCTCAAATGCGGGCTGCTGCCGCTCAACCAGGACGCCGTCCGGTTCTACAACCGGATCGGCTATCACGACTACGAGGGCATCTCGCTTGAGCTTGGCGAGCGCGAGCGGCTGGTTCAAAGCCTCGGGGGACACCGCGCGCTGATCTTGCGCAATCATGGGCTGCTGACCGCCGGACGCTCTGTCGCCGAGGCTTTTACGCTGATGTTCCATCTCGAGAAAAGCTGTACTGCGCAGATCATGATCAACGCCACCACAGCGGACGATCCGCGCCTTGTTAGGTTGTCGCCGGAGGTGAGCGAACATTCCGCGCAACAGGCCTGGCGCATCAACGACAATGCCGCCGAGATGCGGTGGCCCGCTCTGGTGCGCTGGATGGACCAGATCGATCCAGGGTTCCGCCGTTAGGCCATCGGTGTCTTGCGGCTGACACGTTTTCGCAGCCGTGGTAGGAACTGCACCATGACAGAATCGACCGACAAGAACGCCGTCGCCGCCACAAATACCGGCTGCGCCCTGCAATACGACGATTTGCGCGACTGGCTTGCCGCGGTTGAGAACAACGGCGATCTGAAAGTCGTTACCGGCGCAAACTGGCATACCGATATCGGCCAGGTAGTCGAGGTGATGTGCCACGACGAGGGTACGCCGTCGATCGTGTTCGACAATGTCGAGGGCTGTCCGCCAGGGTTCCGAATTCTGGTCAACTGGTTCACAGGCACGCGCAAAAACCTGACGCTGGGTTTTCCCGATGATTTCAACAAGCTCGAACTGTCGCGTGCCTATCATGCGCACACGAAAACTCTGGAACCGCTGCCCCACCGGATTATCGATAACGGCCCGGTCTTCGAAAACGTTCTCGAAGGCGACGCCATCGACGTCACCAAGTTCCCGGCGCCCCTGTGGAATCCGGATGACGGCGGGCGCTATATCGGCACCGGGTGTTTTATCATCACACGCGATCCCGATACCGGCTGGATCAATTGCGGCACCTACCGGGTGATGATTCACGACGAAAATCGTGTCGCGCTGTACATTTCGCCCGGCAAGCACGGCCGCATCCACCGCGACAAATACATGGCGAAGGGCGAACCGATGCCGGTGTGTATCGTCGTCGGCACCGACCCGTTGTCTTTCCTGACATCGTCCACCGAAGCCCCGGCCGGGATGTGCGAGCTCGATATGATGGGCGCCTATCGCGGCAAGGCGGTCGACTGCGTCGCCGGAAAACATACCGGTCTGCCGTTTCCCGCATCGTCGGAGATCGTTATCGAGGGATTTATTCACCCCGGCAATACCGCGCCCGAAGGTCCGTTCGGCGAATGGCTTGGCTATCAGGGCGGCGCCATGGAAGCGGAACCCTGGGTCGATATATCGGCAATCTATCACCGCAACGATCCGATCATTCTGGGCGCCGCCCATATCCGTCTGCCCTATGAATATGCGCGCTACCGGGCGATCAGCCGCTCGGCGGTCCTGAAGGAAAACATCGCGCGCGCCGGTGTGCCCGATGTGACCGAGGTCTGGGCGCATGAGGTCGGCGGCTCCCGTCTGTTTCTGGCCGTCGCGATCCGCCAGCGCTATCCCGGTCATGCGGTCCAGGCCGGTCATATCGCCGCCATGTGCCATGCCGGCGCGTATCTCGGGCGGTTCGTCGTGGTTGTCGACGAGGATGTCGATGTATCGAACCTCGAAGAGGTGATCTGGGCGGCGTGCACGCGCTGCGATCCCGCCACCAATATCGGTATCATCCGCGGCGCTTGGTCTTCTGCGCTGGATCCGATGATTTCGCCGGAAGACCGCAAGGCCGGCAAACTTTATAACAGCCGCGCGATTATAGATGCCTGCCGGCCGTTTCACTGGAAAGACGATTTTCAGAAGGTCAACGCGCCGTCGCCGGAGGCGCGACGCGACGCGTGGGACCGCTGGAGTTACCTGAGAGAGTAACAACGTGTTAGCCGTACGCCCGAAGCGCTTCACCGGCGGGGTGGTATAGCCGGCCGGTCGCCTCACTATCCCGATCATCATCCGAGAGCACAAAACATGTCCGATACATCGTCCTATACGCCGCCAAAAACCTGGGAATGGATATCAGAGACCGGTGGAAAATTTTCCACGATCAATCGGCCCACCGCCGGCGCCACGCATGAGAAAGAACTGCCGGTTGGCAAGCATCCGCTGCAGCTTTATTCGCTGGCGACGCCGAACGGCGTCAAGGTCACGGTGTTGCTGGAAGAACTCCTGGCGCTCGGGATCAAGGACGCCGAGTACGACGCGTGGCTGATCAGGATCGGCGAGGGCGAGCAGTTCGGCAGCGGCTTCGTCGCCGTAAATCCCAATTCGAAAATTCCCGCGCTGCTCGATCGCAGCACATCGCCGCCGACGCGTGTATTCGAATCCGGTGCGATCCTGCTGTATCTCGCGGAAAAGTTCGACGCCTTTGTCCCCACCGAGCCGTCGGCGCGCGCCGAATGCATGTCGTGGCTGTTCTGGCAGATGGGCAGCGCGCCGTATCTCGGCGGCGGTTTCGGCCATTTCTATCACTACGCGCCCGAGAAATTACAGTACCCGATCGACCGGTTCACGATGGAAGTGAAACGCCAGCTCGATGTGCTGGAGAAGAACCTGTCGGACCGCCACTATCTGTGCGGCGACGACTACAACATCGCCGACATCGCCACCTATGCGTGGTACGGCAACCTTGTGCTGAACAACGCCTATGAGGCGTCGGAATTTCTCGAGGTGACCTCTTACAAGAATGTGGTCCGGTGGGCGACCGAGATCCAGTCGCGTCCGGCGGTCCAGCGCGGCCGCCGGGTCAATAAGGTCGCCGGGCCGGAAGAAGAACGGGTCCTTGAACGGCACGACGCCGGCGACATCGTCTGACCGGCGCAGGGGCATGCCTGCCGTTGTAGACAGGTCGAATAAAACGGCGTTCTAGGCTACAGGACGGCGACGACGCTGCAGCAGGATGAGACCCGCGAGACCCAGTCCCAGAACGCCGAGCGGCCCCGGTTCGGGGACGGAAATGCTCTCGACTGTCAGCAGGCCGGAGATCGCATAGAGGCCCTGCAATTGGGAGGATATAATCGACGCTGCCGCAATCCATTGGTCGTTGGTAAAGCCACTAAGGCCAAGCCTCTAGTTGATACTGCCGAGACCGAGACCGATGGATTCCACACCGGCGGCAGTTGAGCCTGTCCAGACAACCGGCGCGGCATCGAAACCACCCGTTTCGCTGCGAATTAGGTTGGCGATGGAGCCGTCCCACAAATCCGCGTTGCCGGTAGCAACTATCTGATCATTGAGATGGTAAATGCTGACGCCGGCCCCGTCGGTGGTCAGGTTTGTGCCGGTGTTGTCCTGCGCGTCGACCGCAGCGGTCGATGCGATGGCGGTCCATGTTGTTCCGAGGGACGCCAGGACGGGGTTGAGGCTCGCGTTGTTTGCGAAATCGTTGACGAAAGTGTTGTAAAAATTGATGTCGGTTGATGTCGCCGCCGTGGTGATGGAAGTCTCGAAGACCAGCCGGTAGGTGTCGCCGGGGTTTAGCCTGCTTGGTAAGGTAAGTGGCATGGAGTGGGCCGGGACCGTCATCGTCACTGTCGCCGCCACGGCGACTGCCATGTACAGGCCCGCCGCAATCGATTTCATGCTTTTCATATCCGTAACCTCTCCGTCGAACGCACGGCACCGTTCCACACACAATTTCCCCGGCAACCGAACACCGGTAACAATGTAAGCACTACTGAACAACAACGCGATCGCACACGCGGCTTTCTGACGAACCTGCACAGGATAATTGTTTCTTGGCAGATCGGCAGTGTGCCAGCAGCGCGCCCGAAAACGCGCCGCTCTCATGTGTACTCACGCTGCCAACCAGATCTAAGGTTACTTCGATACTTGGCTATTCCCTATCAATTTTCAGGTAACGGCCGAGGCAACGAATTCCAACGACGCATGTCGGGCCGTCCGTTATCTGATCGTTAAAATGCCGCTTTCACACGACGAAGTTTGGAATCGGGATCCTGGAGTCAGACCCGTGCCCCGCGCCTCAGGCCTCCGCCTGCGCATACGGATCGTCTCCGAAGAACGCGGCGACGTCGCCCCATCGTACCGGCGTTGAATTGAGCTCGGCGCCGAACGGGCGCAGCGCGTCGCAGACGGCGTTGGCGATCACGACCGGGGGCGCGATGGCGCCGCCTTCGCCGAGGCCTTTGACCCCGAGCGCGTTGAGCGGCGACGGGGTTTCCATGTGCACCACGGTGATCGGCGGCACGTCGGACGCGGTCGGCAGCAGATAATCCATCAGGCTGCCGGTCAGAAGCTGCGCCTGGTCGTCATAGGCCAGTTCTTCGAGCAGGCCGCCGCCGATACCCTGCACCAGACCGCCTTTTACCTGGCCGTCGGCGAGGCCCGGATTAACCAGGGTGCCGGCATCGTGAACCTCGACGAAATGCTCGATCTCGACGCGGCCGGTTTCGCGGTCGATTTCAACGATCGCGGCACTTGCCGCATAGGCCCAGGTGACGGTGGGCGGCACGTAATAGGACGTCGCCTCCAGTCCGGCTTCCACACCGTCGGGCCGTTTGTGATCCCAGCCCGGCTTTGCCGCCTGCGCGATGTCGCGGTAGCTCATGTGCAGATCGGGCACGCCCTTTACGCCGACACCGCCGTCGCGCAGTTCGAGATCGTTCTCCGCCGCCTCCAGCACATGTCCGGCGACGGCGAACACCTTTTTCTGGATCTCGTCGCTGGCGCCCTGGATCGCCCCCGACGCGGTGACGGTGCTGCGGCTGGCAATGGTGCCGTAGCCCTGGCTGACCTGTGCCGTGTCGGCGACGGTGACGAACACGTCGTCGATCGGCACCTGCCACAGATCGGCGGCAATCTGGGCGAAAACCGTCTCGTGGCCCTGTCCCTGGGCGCAGGCGCCGGTGGCCACCATGATCTTGCCGGTCGGATCGATCTTGACGGTGGCGCCTTCGAACGGCCCGACCCCGGTGCCTTCGACATAACAGCCGATGCCGAGGCCGATATAACGGCCTTCTGCCAGCGCCGCTTTCTGGCGTTCGCGGATCGCCGCCAGCCCGCCCAGCTCTTCAAGCGCCCGGTTGAGGGCTTGCGGATAATCGCCGCTGTCATAGATCATCGGCACGCCGTCGCGATAGGTGAGTCCGACGTCGTAGGGCATCCGGTCGGCAGTGATCATGTTGCGCAGCCGGACCTCAAAGGGATCGATGTCCAGTGCATTGGCCACAAGGTCCACCGCGCGTTCCATGGCAAACCCGACCTCCGGCCTGCCGGCACCGCGATATGGCGCGTTGGGCGTCCGGTTGGTCAGCACGATCTTGCAGTCGGTTTCGTAGTTCGCAATGTCGTAGGGACCCAGCATATGGGCGATCGAATTGCCGGCGATGCCCGCGCCGACCGGGGTATAGGCGCCGGAATCGACCAGGAACGAGCTGGTGACGGCAAGAATGCGCCCTGAATCGTCGAACCCGATTTCCACATCGTAGACATTGTCGCGCGAATGGGCCGCGTTGAGGATGTGTTCGTGCCGGTCTTCCACCCATTTCACCGGCCGGCGCAACCGGCGCGCCAGATAGGCGATGAGAATATCTTCGGGGTATACATGTCCCTTGCCGCCAAAGCCGCCGCCGACATCGGGCGCGACGCAGCGTACGCGTTCTTCCGGCATGCCGAGCGCAGTCGCGACCTCGCGCCGCACCCAGTGAACCACCTGGGTGGACGACCAGATTGTGAGCGTATCGGTGCGGGAATCGTAATCGGCGACCACACCGCGGCATTCGAGCGGCATGGCGGCATAGCGATGATGGGTGAACTGCCGGCGCAGCCGGTGCGGCGCGGTCTCCATTGCCGCCGCGCCGTCGCCTTTTTTGGTGTGCAGGAACGCCGCGACGTTGCGCCCCAGATGTTCGTGGACCAGCGGAGCACCCTCGTCGAGCGCCGATTGCGCGTCCGGCAGCGGCTGCAGCGGGACGAATTCGGGGTTGATCAGTTCGAGTGCGTCCTCGGCGATGTAGCGGCTATCCGCCACCACCATCGCGTAGGCTTCGCCGACATAGCGAACTTTGTCGTGCGGTATCAGTGGCTGGTCGGGGATCAGGATGTCGGTATCCACCCGGTCGCGCCAGCCCTGCGGCGTGACCACCTGCATGCCGTTGATCGGCGGCAGCTCATCGGCGAGATCGGCACCCGACGCCGCATAGATGACCCCGTCCATGGCCCGGACCGCGTCCAGACCGACCGACGTTATTTCCGCATGCGCCAGATTGCTGCGGGCAAAGGCGACATGCACCATGCCGGGAAGCTGGATATCGGCGACGAACGTTCCCTCGCCGAGGAGCAGACGCTTGTCTTCGCGGCGCGGGACCGACTGTCCAATATAACCGCCGCTCTCGCCCCGGATATTGTCATCCATTGCCCTCTCCCTCCCCGGCGCCACGGCCATAAACCTGGCGGGCATAGGCTTCGACCGCATTGACGATGCCTTCGTAGCCGGTGCAGCGGCAGAGCGCTGCGGACATGCCGGTTCGAACGTCGTCGGACGTTAAATTCGGATTGCTGTGCACCAGATCGATCGCCGTCATCAGCATGCCGGGGGTGCAGAAACCGCATTGAAGCGCGCGGTGTTCGGAGAACAGTTTCTGCAGCGGGTGCATTTCGGCGCCGTCGGCCAAGCCTTCGATGGTTCTGATCTCCGCCCCGTCGGCCTGAACCGCGAACATCAGGCACGAACGGACGGCCTCGCCGTTGCAGATCACCGTGCAGGCGCCGCAGACCCCGTGTTCGCAACCGACATGAGTGCCGGTGAGCTGCAGTCTGTCGCGCAGGAAATCGGCGAGCAGCATGCGCGGCTCGGCTTCGCCGCTGCGCACCGTGCCGTTGACGGTGAAGGAAACGGTTTGATTTTCGATCATGACGCCCGCCGTGCCTGTTCCGTGGCTTTCGCCAGTGCCCGCCTGGTCATCACGCCCGCCAGGCGCCGGCGGTACGCCGCCGTCGCATGAACATCGCCGTCGGGATCGACCTCCGCCGCCGCCGCGCGCGCCGCATCGTCAAAAGCATCGCCGGTCGGACCCCCGGCGCGGATCGCGGCCTCGGCAGTCACCAGCCGCATCGGTGCCGGCCCTACGCCGCAGGCGGCGAGCCTGACGTCCGACACATTGTCGCCGTCCAGCGTGATCTGTGCGGCGACGCCCGCGAGCGCGAAATCGCCATGACGGCGCGCGATCTCGACAAACGCCGAGCCGCTCAACGGCGGCAGCTTGGGAACAATTATTTCGGTCAGTATCTCATCCGGTTCGAGGGTCGTGCTCAGCACCCCGTCGAAAAAGTCCGCTGCCGCGATTCGGCGATTGCCGCGAACACTGCTGGCAACCAGGATGCAATCGAGCGCCAGGACGGCTGCCGGATATTCGGCAGCCGGGTCGGCATTGGCGATGCTGCCGCCGATGGTGCCCCGGCTGCGGATCGGCAGATGTCCGATATGGATTGTCGCCTGATGGATCAGCGGCGCCGCATCGTGGACCAGTTCGCTGTTCTCGATCGTGCGTTCCCGGGTCATCGCTCCGATTGCAAGAACGTCGCCGTTGTCACGGATATAGGCGAGATCAGGGACCCGGTTGAGGTCGATCAGCACCGCTGGCCGCGCGAGCCGGAAATTCATCATCGGCACCAGGCTTTGGCCGCCCGCAAGAACGCGGGCATCGGGTGCATGTTCACCCAGCATCGCCAGCGCTTCGGGAATGCTCGTCGGCGCCAGGTGGGTAAAAGGGGCCGGCTTCAATTTCGTTATCCCATGTCATGTGCAGCTCGGTGTTTATTAGGCACATCTATTTTCAACAGGTCAATTGACCGGGTCTTTTTTGGGGCTGTCAGGGCTGCCTGCGATCGCTATCCTGACGGCGTAACCCGGGAAGGAAAATCGAATGAGCGTCGCCAGACATCCGAGGCCCGCCGAGCTTGAGGGCGTGTCCGCTGAACAGATCACAGAACAATATGTCGCGCGCTTCCGCGACCGGGATCCCGACTGGGAAGCGTTCGAAGACGCCAAGATCGAAGGCTATAAACGCGCCCAGCATCGCTTCATCGGCGCCGGCGGGTCCGGCAAGCACGACGACGCCAGCGTTATACCGGCGCGCGCGCATACACTGAGCATCATGTATGTGGAGCCCGGTCAGGGCAATGCGCCCCATACACACGAAGTGGAAGAGACGTTCTTTGTCCTCCGCGGGCATCTCGATGCGTTCGTCGAAGACGACGACGGCCACCGGATTACCACGCGGCTCGGCCAGTGGGACTGCATCACCTGTCCGCCCGGTGTCATCCACGGCTATGACAATAACAGCCTGGAGCCGGTCTGGTTTCAGGTCATGCTGGGACGCGGTCGGCCCGAAACGATGGGCTATGCCGACGAAGAACTATACAACCGGCGCGACGGCCATCTGAAGCAGGTCTAGTCCGGCAGCGCGCGTTTAAAGCTCGCCGAAGATTTTGGGATTTTATGTGCATGGCGCCTGGCAAGGAAGCTGGGTCTGGGAGGCTGTCACGCCCTGCTTGTCGACCGCCGGTCATTCCTGCCATGCGGTCGACCTTCCCGGCAGCGCGCCGGATATCGACGACCGGGCAACGGTAACGTTTACCGATCAGGTGGAATTCCTGAAACGCCTGCTGTCCGAAATAGGCGAGCCGGCAATCGTGATCGCCCATAGCGGCAGCAGCGGCAGCCGCAAAGCTGACGCCACCCGCGATGTTGCGCCGCGCATCACAGCTGGCCAGTTTGGCACCGTGCCCCGGATCTATATCGAAGCGCTGCGGGACAGATCGGTCCTGCCGGTTGTTCAGCGCCGAATGCAGGCGCTGGTACCTGGTGCGACGATCCGCAGCATCGAAGCAGGCCATGCGCCAATGCTTGCGGACCCTGAAAGCCACTTGGCTTTGCTGATTTCCTCGATCGATGACCTTGCAATTTCGTCCGGTAGACTGTGGCGGCCGTCGCTTCACGTCAGGTCTGAATGTCCGTTACGCATATGTGCGGGCGTACATTTCACGCATATGCGCTTCCACCGTTGTCGGCGGGTATTTGGGTGTTTCGCCCTCGCCGAGGCAGCCCGGGAGCGCGGAAACTTCATGCGCGGGGTTGCCACTGAAAAAGAACGGCACGGAATATCTTTCCTGGCCGGACAGATTGATCACGCGATGTAGCGTCGAGCGGTATCGATCGTTCGTCCAGCGGGCGATCATATCGCCCAGATTGACGACGTAGGATCCGGGCAGGGGCGGTGCGTGAATCCACTCCCCGTCGTTGCCCATGACCTGCAGACCGCCGTTGTCGTCCTGCATCAGCATGGTGATGCCGCCGAAATCGGTGTGCGCGCCGCAGCCTTTCTCATCGGGGTGGGCGTTGGCCGGCTGCGGCGGGTAGTGAAGCAATTTGATGCCTGAAAGCGGCTCGGCGTTGTAATCGTTGAAATATTCTTCGGGCAGATCCATAGACAGCGCAATGCCGCGCATCAGCGATTCGCCGAGCTCCAGCATAATTGTGTAATAGGTATTCATCACCTCGCGGAACTTGGGCATGTTGTCGGGCCACTGGTTGGGGCCGAGATTGAACTGACAGGCCCGCACGCGCGGATGATCGAGCGAAAGCTCCTCGCCGACGTAAAACCCCTCTTTCAGATCAGGCGGGGCGCCGTCTTCCAGCGTCTGGCCACCCAGCGCCTCGTAGCCGCGATTGCAGGGTGACAATTCCATTTTGAGCGCCAGCTTTTCATCTTCCGGCCAGGCAAAGAATTCCGCTGCCTGCTTGAATACGGCCGCGCGCAGGGCTTCGTCGACGCCATGGCCGATGACATACATAAAGCCAAGATCGCCGCACGCGGCGCGCATGTGTTCGCCGATGCCGCGCCGGACACTCATATCTGCGTCATTGAGCCCAGATATATCGATCACCGGCAATGCTTGTGCCGGTACCCTGCGCGCCTGCATATTTTTCATTCCGTCGCCTTATGATTTCCTGCATGTCATTTAAATCTGGCCAGCAGGATTTGTCTAAAGAAATCCAGTTTCTTTTATTGTGAACTATCGTTTGCGATGATTTCGGGGAGGCATTTACGACTTCGGCTACACAGGCGGGCGGCCTCTAGCGCGATGGCGCTATACACCGATTGCGATTAAAATCGTTAGCAGACAAACAATCGGAGTCCACCATGTCGCGTACGTGGTTTAAAAGTCCCTATGTTGTGCTGATCTGCGCGGTAGGTATTGTCTTTCTCGCCTATGGCAGCCGCCAAAGTCTTGGCATCTTTCTGAAGCCGATTACCACCGATCTGGGGTGGACCCGAGAGAGCTTTTCGCTGGTTATCGGTACACAGGCGCTGATCTACGGAATCGCGGCTCCCTTCGTCGGCGCGATTGCGGATAAATGGGGTCCGGTCAGGGTCCTTTTGGTCGCCGCTGTCGTGTATTCGCTCGGCATTTTCATGATGACCGAGGCGGTCACGCCGAGGGGTATGCTGCTCAGCTCCAGCGTCCTGGGCGGTGCGGGTTCAGCCGGCTGCGCGCTTTCGCTGGTGTTGGCGGTCGCAAGCCGGATTGCACCCGAAAAAAGCCGTGGCCTCTGGCTTGGCATTATCACGTCGGGCGGCACCGGTGGTCAGCTTGTTCTGATACCGGGCGCTCAATTGCTCATTGATTCTTATGGATGGCACACGGCACTGCTGACCCTCGCCGTGCTGGTTTTGCTGATCCTACCGCTTGCGCTGATAATGGGCGCGTCGGGAGGAGAATCGGTCAATAGCAAGAAAGAGGGACAAAGTCTTAAACAGGCTTTGTCCGAGGCCCGGCAGCACAAGGGGTTTTGGCTGTTGGTGATCGGGTTCTTTACCTGTGGGTTTCAGGTCCAGTTCATTGTCGCCCATTTGTCCGCCTACGTCACAGACCAGAGCATTTCTCCGATCGTCGCCGCGACCGCTCTCGGGATCGTCGGGCTGTTTAACATGATCGGGACCTGGATTTCCGGATGGTTGGGTGACCGATACCGCAAGAAATACCTTCTCGCATTGCTCTATTTCTTCCGGTCTATGCTGTTTATGATTTTCATCCTCGTTCCGATCAGCCCGCTGTCGGTCTATATCTTTGCCGCCAGTATCGGTCTGTTATGGCTCGCCACGGTGCCGCTGACGTCCGGAATCGTGTTCGGCATGTTTGGTGCCAGATACATGGCGACGCTCTACGGGATCGTGTTCCTCGGCCATCAGGCCGGCAGCTTTACCAGCGTATGGCTCGGCGGCTTTGTCTTCGACCGGACCGGGTCCTACGATATAGCCTGGTGGATTATCATCATCGGCGGCGCGCTGGCCTCATTGCTGCACTGGCCGATCGACGACCGGCCGGTCGCGCAGGTGCTGGCAGACCGGAGGGAAGCGTCGGCGTAGGGCGCTACAGCACCCGCCGGTACATGTCGAAGATCGTCTGCCAGTCCGCCAATGACGCCGCTTCGTTATAGACGTCGCGATCGGGGATGGCGTAACCGTGATGGGTGTCCTCATGCAGCCTCTCGTGCAGCACGGCGGGCGCTCCCGCGAAGGCGGCGCGGATCGCTGCGGCGGTCTCTGGCGGCGTGAACGGGTCGAGTGCGCCATAGCCGCAATACACCTCGCCGCGCATATTTGGCACCACGCGATGCGGGGATCCTGGCTGGTCGACCGCCAGATAGGTGCCGTGCAGGCTCGCAGCGGCACGAAAGATGTCCGGGTGCCCGGCGCCGACCTTGAAAACATGGCGGCCGCCCATGCAGAATCCGAACGAACCCGCATATCCCCGGCTGATACCGTCGATGGAGCGCAAATGGTCGATCACTGCGCCTGCGTCTGACACCGCCATGTCGTCGGTAAGATGGCTGGCGTATTCGAGCATCTTGGCGCGGTCTGCGTCCGACAGAAGGGAAATCGACTGGGTGCGGCCATCTGGGTGTCGGTGGTCGAAATGAACACCACCGTTCCGGTAGTAGAGGCTCGGCACCGCGCAGGCGAAGCCCTCGGCGGCGACGAAACGGGCGAGATCGCGAAGCTGTTCGCGCATCCCCCAGACATCCATGAACAGCACAACCGGCGGAAATGGGCCGTCTGAATCAGGCATCGCCAGAAAGGTTTCCATCGTCCCGTCAGGCGTTTTCACCTGAAGCGTTTGTTCTTTCATATGCCGTCCCCCGATGTATAGCTGATACTAGAGCGCGGCGCCTGGGTTCGTCCATCACTGGTGGATTCGTATGCGTATTTTTGCAGCGCATTATCGATTAGTGCAGTGCAGCATGATACGATAAGGAGAGAAAAAAAGGGGTGCCATGACAGGTAATATCTGTGACGTTCGCGCAGCAAATGAAAAGCGCGGGCAAAACGACTGTGTCGGTGCATCTGGCGGTGGCATGGGCGCGAAAGAAGGGTATATCGGTGGCTCTGCTGGACGTTGATCCGTAAGGCAGTAGTGCCCGTCGAGCCGACGTCTCTTCAGTTGCTCTGGCGGCCACGACGCGCTACCTGTTGAGGATCGGGAGGACCAGACCGTGACCCAGACCAGCATTGCCATTGAACCATCATCCATCGAAGCCGTGATGACATACGCCATCGATACCGGCGAAAAGCATGTCAACGAGACGATGGGGCCGGGCAATATGAACCGGGCGCGTCAGGGGCCGGTCGAGAACCATACGGTGACGCTGACGGAGGGCCGCGCGCTGCGCGACACTTTCGATCTGGAGATTCACGGTTTTGAGTTCGTCGATCATCCGACGGCGATGACTGATTTTTTTGACGCGGATGAGCTGAAATCGGTCTACTACCGTGAGGTCGAAGAACTCGTCAAACAGAGAACCGGTGCGCACCGCGTTCACGTGTTCGACCATACCCTGCGATCGGGCGATCAAGGCACGCGCGATACCTACCACCTGCGCGAGCCGGTAACCCGGGTGCACAACGATTATACCGACTGGTCAGGCCCCAACCGGGTGCGCGATCTGTTGCCCGATGAGGCCGAGGATCTGCTGACACGCCGGTTTGCCATCGTTCAGGTGTGGCGGGCAATCCGGAATCCGATTGAATCCGCGCCGCTGGGCATCTGCGATGCGCGGAGCCTCGCGGCGCAGGATCTGGTTATTTCCGAACGGCGCTATCCCAATCGTGTCGGTCAGACGTACCAGATCGCCTACAATCCCGACCACGACTGGTATTATTTTCCGCGGATGGCGCGCGACGAGGCGCTGGTGTTCAAAGTGTTCGATTCGGCGACTGACGGCCGCGCGCGGTTTACCGCGCATTCGGCCTTCGACGATCCGACCAGCCCGCCCGACGCGGCGCCGCGAGAAAGCATCGAGATGCGTACCATCGCGTTTTTTTAGAAGCCTAGGCGGCGAGCACGTCCAGCACCTGGGGCCACGCCTCGGCGCCTTTTTCTGCCATCAGCGTCAAATAGCCGTCATTGAACCAGTCGGTAAGTCCGGTCTGATAGCCGGGTTTCTCCTTGATCCGCGCGAACCAGTCGGCGAACCGGGACTCCGGCTGCCACATGCGGCCGAGCTGCAGCTGTTCCAACCGGGTCGCGTAGGGCGCATAGGCCATGTCGGCGAGGGAGAACGTGTCGCCGGCAAGCCAGTCGCGCTGTCCGAGCGCGGTTTCCATGTCGGTAATCAACCCGTGGAACTGCTGGATTGCGACGGCAAATAGCGGCGATTCTGTCCCGTCGAACTGAATCGACCGCATGCGCTCGCGCTTGGCTTCGTCCGGTATATCGTTGAGCAGTTTTTCCGTCGCTTCGCGGCCATTTGCGAGTTTCTGATACCGAAACGCGATGGCGCTGGACACCACGCCGGTTTCCGCGTGCATCCTGTCGTCAAGTCGCTTCATCCACAGCCGCATCTGTGCCCGGGCCATCGGATCGGCGGGACGCAACGGGGTGTCGGCGCTGAGATCGTCGACATACTCCATGATCACGTTCGATTCCCGAACCACGCCGCCGCCATCGACCAGCGTCGGCACAACCCCGGCTGAATTTAGCTTGAGATAGTCCGGCGCATGCTGGTCGCCGGCACGAAGGTTCAGATGCCGGCCTTCCCAGGCGATGCCTTTCTCGGCCAGCGCGAAGCGCACCTTCTGGGCGCAGCTCGACATGTCGTTGTGGTAAAGGACAATCATCCTTCGTACCCGGTTCGGCGTACATCGATTACGTAGCGCCCGCCCGCCCTCAGCACCTTTTCGGCACGCTCCATTTCCGCCATCAACTGGTCGGCATCGGTTACCGGCTCGGCGCCCTCGAAACCCTGCGCCTTGGCAAGCGCGATGATGTCGACCGGGGGCTGGTCGAGACGCTGGCCG
>Ga0209403_10003056_pt1 | contig 19293 bp, 13 predicted proteins | sample ArcticOcean_MG_C_8_FD_187440 | JGI IMG/M metagenome (GOLD analysis project Ga0209403, IMG submission 187440) | Marine microbial communities from western Arctic Ocean - ArcticOcean_MG_CB11_86 (SPAdes) (version 2) | ecosystem: Environmental > Aquatic > Marine > Oceanic | place: Arctic Ocean... | reverse complement strand
TGAGGTTGAAATGAGTGATGGTAATATTATAAATCAATCAAATACCGGATGGACTGATCAAAGATACGGTGGGGTCAGCACCCCTTTTGAAATCAAAAGTGGAACATTTCAAAATTGGGAGATAATACCCTCAGGAATATATACATATGACCCACTTATCGACACCTTGGCTCTTGACTTACAAGGGGATGTAACTGTGATTGCAAATTTTATACCTCCTCCTCCCCCTGTAGAAACAAGAAATATTACATATAAAATGAATCCTAACGGAACAAGCTCTCGTATAATTGTTAATGGGGTAACATTAAACTTATTTCCAACAACAATTAATTATCTGCTTGGAGATACTGTAGTTATTTCACCTATTATAGATCCGTTATACGGCTTTAGCAACTGGACCAGTGATAGTGTTAATTTAATGCCTCAAAACAATAATCAAGTTGACTCGTTTTATGTTAATCATCATGATACCATTACTTTAAACCAGTATTTACTACCTACAATAATAGCCTTTATTTCAGGCAATGACACAATATGTTCAAATCAAGATAATTTTGCTAGTATTAAGGTCTCTTTTACAGGTGTGACCCCTTTTACCTTTAAGTATTCTATAAATGGTATTGAGCAGAGCGAAATCACAACAACATCTAATCCTTATATCATATCAACAACTACTGCGGGGAAATACGATTTAGTTAGTTTTTCTGATGCTGTAGAAAACGGAAACCTTAGTGGTCAAGCATTTGTTACAATTTCAGAAGCCCCTATTGCTGATTTCCAACCAGAACCAGAAACAACAAGTATCCTGTACACAACAATACAAATGATAGATAATTCCTCATCAAATGTAGTTAGTTGGCAATGGGTTTTTGGTGATGATAGCGAAACAAATAACGTGAAAAACCCCATACACACATACCCTGAGGAAGTGTCTCGTTACCAAATATTTTTAACCGTACAAAATGATTTTGGTTGCTCTGATTCTATTTTTAAAGCTATTAATATAACAGATGATTACTGGATCTATGTGCCAAATTCATTTACTCCAAACTTTGATGAAATTAATGATAACTTTTTCATCAGTTACTACGGTATTAGAGAAGAAACCTTTAAAATTAACATATACAGTAGGTTAAACGAGCTTGTCTACTCAACAAAAAACATATTAGACCTATCTAAAGATAAAGGGTGGAGTGGCAAGCATCAAAAAAAAGACATTAATCTTCCTTCAGGAACTTATATTTACGAATTGTCTTATCAGGATTTAGACGGTTGGCAACACTACAAAACAGACAAAATAAGTATAATACGATAAAATAAGTGTGCTTACTTTTTTTATAAAATACATGAAAAAATACATATTTATTTTATTATTTTCTATACCCAATCTGCTTATTGCTCAAAACATTTACTCTCCACAATTACTCTATGATGGGCCTGGGGGGCTATATGATAAAGATTCGTTAAGAAGTATCTATATAAATTTCCACGACCCTAATTACCATGCTGTATTGCAAAACTCTTTTTTTACAAATCCTTCATATAGAATTCCTGCTAGCATCACTATTTCTAATGACGATGTTACGTATGATAGTGTTGGGGTGCGTTATAAAGGTAATTCTACCTTTTGTATACCAAATGATAATGGTATTCCTAAGCTTCCATACAATATAGATATGAACTACTGGATATCAGGACAAAAGCTATTAGACTATAAAAAAATAAAACTTGCAAATGCCTGGATGGATGCAACTTTTCTCAAAGAATATACTGCTGCTAAAATATATAAAAAATACCTACCAACACTAGAGGTTAATTTAGTAAAACTACATGTTCAGGGGAATTATTTAGGGCTTTATGTAAATACTGAATCTATTAATAAACAGTTTGCAAAAAAACATTTTGATGAAAATAATGGAGCTTTAATTAAATGTGATGGTAGTGGAATGTTTTGTGATACAACAGGAACCCCTATTGGAGGAGAGCCTAGCTTAAATTGGTACGGAACACCTGATAGCACCGCATACTTTTCTAGCTATAACCTTAAGTCTGATTATGGCTGGGGGAAACTTATTGAATTAATATACACGCTAAATTTTAATCCTAATCAATTAGATTCTATTTTAAACATAGATAGGGTGCTTTGGGCGTTTGCTGTCAATACTGTTATTGGAAATTATGACACATACAATGGTTACTATGTCCATAACTACTATTTTTACCAAACTGAAGATGGTTTATTTCAAATGATTCCTTGGGATCTGAGTCAAAGTTTTATTAACGCACTACTTGGTTGGGATATTTTGACCCCCCAGGGACCTACACACCCACAACAGTTTGACCCTTATTTTGGAGAAGACCCAACGCTACAAAGACCATTAGCTTCTATATTGTTTAATAATGCAGAATATAGAAAACAATATACTGCTCACCTTAGGACTGTTATAAATGAATTAGACACAAATCTGATACGGAGTGATGTGCTCAGCATGCAAAGTATGGCTTATACGGCAGTGGATAGTGACCCTAACAAGCTTTTCTCTATTTCAGATTACATTAATAATGTTGAGCAAGATCTTTCTTTTGGCTTATGGGGTGGGTACGGATTTGGAGGTATTCTGTCAACATTGAGATATCGAATTCCATATCTACAATCTCATAGCGAAATATCACAAACCCCTCCTGATCTTTATGGGCTGAGTATTTCTGGTAATGTTATTACTATTAATGCTACTAATGAAAACTCTGTTGAATTAATGGCGACCAAAAATGAATACAATTCTAAATTCCAATCTTTCAACATGTATGATGATGGAACTAATGGTGATGCTCAGGCTAATGATGGGGTTTATTCATGCTATATTCCTTTTCCTTCAGCATTAAAAGTGAAGTTTTATGTGAAGGCTAAAAATTTTCAAGCTATTATTCTTTCACCAGAAAGAGCAGAATATGAATTTTACGAATATTCTTCAATATCAGGAGTAGTAGATTTTCCTGCGTCAAACACTAAAAAAATATTATCTATTCGAGATGTTTTGGGAAGAAAATCTGGTTTTAGTTACAATACTCCTCTTTTATACATTTACACGGACGGAAGTATTGAAAAGAAAATCATTGTAAAATAATTAGATTTCCATACGTTGTTTATCTTAAAAGCAAAACCTATATTTGCACGAATTAGCAGTAAATAACATGAGTAAATTTAAAGAATATAAAGAGTTAAATCTACCCTCTATTCACAGAGACATTTTAAGTCTTTGGAAAAAAAATAATGTTTTCAAAAATAGTATTCAAAATAGAAAAAATGGGGAAAGTTTTACTTTCTATGAAGGACCGCCTTCTGCAAATGGAATGCCTGGTATTCATCATGTTATTTCTCGTACCATTAAAGATTTGTTTTGCAGGTACAAAACACTAAAAGGATTTCAAGTTAATAGAAAAGCCGGGTGGGATACACACGGGCTTCCTGTTGAGCTTGGTGTTGAGAAAGAACTAAATCTTACTAAAGAAGATATTGGAACCAAAATATCTATTGAAAAATATAACAAAGCTTGTCGTGTTAATGTAATGAAATATAAGCAGTCTTGGGAAAGCATAACTGATGAAATGGGTTATTGGGTGGATATGGATAATCCTTATGTAACATATGATAATAAATATATTGAAAGTGTATGGTGGCTACTCAAAAAGCTTCATGAGAAAAAATTACTTTACAAAGGCCATACGATTCAACCATTCTCTCCGAAAGCAGGGACTGGCTTAAGTACACATGAACTTAACCAGCCTGGCTGTTATAAAAACATAAAGGACACCTCTGCTGTAGCTAAATTTAAGATTATTAAAAATGATTTGAGTGATTTTTTATTTTCTAAAATAACTGGAGATGTCTTTTTTATTGCGTGGACAACAACCCCTTGGACTCTACCTTCAAACACCGCACTAGCGGTTGGTGAAAAAATATCTTATGTCCTTGTTGAAACTGTTAATCAGTATACAGGAGATGTTGGTGCAATAGTATTAGCAAAAGAACTTGTGGCAAGCTTTTTTAAAAAAGAAAACGAAAATATCGATCTAAATAATTACACCGTAGGAGAAAAAAACCTCCCATATGTTATTTTAGATGAATTTAAAGGTGAGCGGCTTAAAAATATAAAATATGAGCAATTATTAAAGTATGCTCTTCCTGAAAAGGGAGAAGCTTTTAAAGTGTTAATTGCTGATTTTGTTACTACAGAAGGTGGTACTGGTATTGTGCATCTAGCCCCTAGCTTTGGAGCTGATGATAATAGAGTGGCAAAACAAAATGGAATTGGGTCGCTAACTCTAGTTGATGAGCAAGGAAGGTTTACTAAAGAAGTTCTTGATTTTTATGGCCAGTATGTCAAAGACGAGTATTACATGCCAAATGACAATAAACCAAAGCTGCCAGTTGATGTTCAGATTATTATAAAGCTTAAAGAAGAGGGTAAATTATTTAAATCAGAAAAATACGAACATTCATATCCTCATTGTTGGAGAACAGACAAACCAATTTTATACTATCCGCTTGACAGTTGGTTTGTAAAAACAACTAGCCATAAAGAAAGAATGTTAGAGTTAAATAATACTATTAACTGGAAACCAACCTCCACTGGAGAGGGTAGGTTTGGTAATTGGCTTAAAAATTTAGTAGATTGGAATTTATCCAGATCAAGATTTTGGGGCATACCTCTTCCAATATGGAGGACTGAAGATGGTAATGAGGAAATTTGTATTGGTTCAATAGAAGAACTTAAAATAGAGATTGATAGATCGGTTTCTGCCGGTTACATGAAGGATAATCCTCTTGGTGCTTTTATATCTGGAGATTTTTCTGAAAAAAACTATAGCGTTTTTGATTTACACAGACCTTATGTTGATGATATAAAGCTAGTATCGTCTTCTGGGGTAATAATGACAAGGGAATTAGATTTAATTGATGTCTGGTTTGATTCTGGTTCAATGCCATACGCTCAACTTCACTATCCTTTTGAAAATAAAGATTTGTTTCAAGAAAACTTCCCAGCAGATTTTATTGCTGAGGGGGTAGACCAAACAAGAGGGTGGTTTTTTACTTTACACGTTATTTCAACTCTTATATTTGATTCTGTTGCATATAAAAATGTTGTTTCAAATGGATTGGCTTTAGATAAAAATGGTAATAAAATGTCTAAACGCCTAGGTAATACCATAGACCCTTTTATAACTATCAATAAGTATGGGGCCGACGCCACAAGGTGGTATATGATTAGTAATACGCAGCCGTGGGATAACTTAAAGTTTGATGAAGGAGGAATACTTGAAGTTCAGAGAAAGTTTTTTGGAACGCTTTATAACGCCTACTCTTTTTTTGCTCTATATGCAAATATTGACAATTATAAATATAACCCTAAGCTCTCAACAATAGCAAAAAGAGATAAAACAGATAAGTGGATAATTTCCGAATTAAATTCACTTATAAAAGAAGTTGAAGAAAATTACGAAAACTACGAACCAACAAAAGCAGCAAGATTAATCCAAGATTTTGTGATCAATAAATTAAGTAACTGGTATATCCGTTTAAATAGAAGAAGGTTTTGGAAGGGAGAGTTTAATCTTGACAAGAAAAATGCTTACAGTACTCTATTTGAATGTTTGGAGGTTATTGCTCTTATTTCATGCCCAATAGCTCCTTTTTTTATGGATAAGCTTTATCAAGATTTACATGACGAAAACAAATCTATTCATCTTAGCACATTTCCAATATATAACTCAAAAAATATAGATGAAGAGCTTGAAAGTCAAATGCAAATAGCTCAAAGAATATCCTCTTCAATTCTTTCTTTGAGAAAGAAAGAAGGGATTCGAGTTAGGCAGCCGCTGAATACGGTTCTTCTAACTTCTTCAAATAGTAAGATTAAGCAAAATATTCTTGCTGCAACTGAAATAATCTTAAAGGAAACTAATTTAAAAAACCTAGAGATTATTAATGAGGGCTCTTCTATAGTGTCAAAAAAAGCAAAGCCTAACTATAAAAAGCTGGGACCTAAATATGGAAAAAAAATTAATGCTATTTGTGAGGAAATTAATAACCTAAATAGTGCACAAATAAAAACTTTAGAAGAAAATAATAAAATAAAATTAAGTAGTGGGTTAATAGTTTTATTAGACGATGTAGATGTGATCTCTGAAAGTATTGCAGGTTATTCGGTTTCAAGTAACGACCTATATAGTGTTGCTCTCGATATTAATATTTCTAAAACCCTTAAAGATGAGGGCCTGTCTAGGGAGCTTGTAAATAGAATTCAAAATCTGAGAAAAGACAAAAACCTCTTAGTTACAGATAAAATATATGTTAATATTGAAAAAAACGATGATCTTGAAAGTGCAATTAAAAATAATTTGACCTATATTTGTAATGAAACGCTTACTGACAATCTCATTTTTACTAAACTCTCAAATGATGATTATGAGAAAATAAGCTTAATTGATAATATTTTTTGTAACATTTTAATATTAAAAAAATAGTATGAAAGAAAAAACAACCTATAACAAAAAAGAACTGAATGAATTTAAAAAAATCATTTTAGAAAAAATAAAAAACGCAGAAGAAGACCTGTCAATATTAAGGGCGTCTTGTGCAAATGATGCTGACAATGGCACGGAAGACACCTCTCCCACTTTTAAAGCTTTTGAAGAAGGCTCTACAACGCTTTCAAAAGAAGAAAACACAAAGCTAGCCGAAAGACAGGCTAAGTTTATTGTAAATCTAAATCATGCTCTAATAAGACTTGAAAACAACTCGTATGGTATGTGCCGTATTACTGGTAAATTAATTTCGAAAGAACGACTAACGCTAGTACCCCATGCCACACTCAGTATAGAAGCAAAAAAAGCTCAATAAATAAGATTTGAGAAAAGTAATTGCAACCTCGTTAATTCTTATCTTCCTAGACCAGGTTTTAAAAATATGGATTAAAACAAATATGTTTTTAGGTCAAGAGCATAAGTTTTTTGACTGGTTTATAATTCATTTTACTGAAAATAACGGCATGGCTTTTGGTTTAGAGTTGGGTGGGGATGTTGGCAAAATTCTTCTAACTGTTTTTAGAGTTGTTGTTGTGGTCTGGGGAATAATATATGTTCGTGACCTAACAAAAAGATACATGCCAACTGGAGGTTTAGTTTCGTTAGGCCTTATAATTGGGGGGGCTGTTGGAAATATTATTGATAGTCTATTTTACGGAATTATTTTTAATGATAGTTACAATAAGATAGCTGAACTCTTTCCAACATCAGGAGGTTACTCTTCATTTTTAAAAGGAAAGGTAATTGACATGTTTTATTTTCCTGTTATTAACACTCATCTTCCTGACTGGCTACCTTTTTTTGCAAATAAGCATTTTATTTTTTTTAGGCCGGTGTTCAACCTTGCAGATGCAGGTATATCTGTAGGTATGGTTTTACTGATTATCTTTTACAGAAAGCAATTTATTACTAATTAAATATTCTGCTATTTGAATTGTATTGGTAGCGGCTCCTTTTCTTAGATTATCGGCAACAATCCAGATATTAATAGATTTCTCTTGAGAGAAGTCTCTTCTTATTCTTCCTACAAAAACATCATCTTTTCCTTTAACATTTATTGGCATTGGATATATATTGTTTTTAATATCATCTAGCACAACTAAACCTGCTGTATTGCTAAGTGTTTTTGTAATGTCGTTAAGTAAAAAATCATCTGAAAATCTTATGTTAACACTCTCGCAATGACCTCCCTCTACAGGGATTCTAACAGTGGTAGCTGTAACCATAATACTCCCGTCTAAGATTTTATGAGTTTCATTTACAATTTTCATCTCCTCTTTAGTATACCCGTTTTTTTCAAATTCATCTATATGTGGAAGCGCATTTCTATAAATCGGGTGTGGATAAGCCATTTCTCCAGCAATGCCTTGCTCTTCGTTTTCTAACTGGTCTACGGCTTTTTTACCCGTACCAGTTACTGATTGGTAAGTTGATACGACTATTCTTTCAATAGTATAATTATAGTGTAGTGGGGCTAATACAATTAATAGTTGTATTGTAGAGCAATTTGGATTGGCAATTATCATGTCTGTACTTGTTAATTGATTTCCGTTTACTTCTGGTATAATTAGCTTATGCTTAGGGTTCATTCTCCAATAAGAAGAGTTGTCAATTACTTTGCAGCCAATTTCAGCAAGCCTTGGGGCCCAAGTTTTAGATATTTCAGAGCCCGCAGAAAACAAGGCTAAATTGGGTTTTAACAAAAGCATCTCTTCTAATCCAATAATTAAAATGGATTTATTGTTTACAATTTTTTCTTTGCCAACAGACTTTTCTGAAGCAACTAAAATCAATTCAGAATAAACAAAATTTCTTTCTTGTAGGATTTCTAAAATTTGGTTACCTACCATTCCGGTAGCGCCAATGATTGCTAATTTCATGTTACATTTATTACCCTTCAAAAGTACTATATTTACAAACTATAGCGACACCTTTCAAAGGTTTTTAAAATGGTTACAAAAACTTCATTAAACTCAATAATTAAGAACATTCCGACAAAGCCAGGTGTATATCATTACTATGATCAAGGTGGTATAGTTCTATATATTGGTAAGGCAAAAAATTTAAAAAGAAGGGTTTCTTCTTACTTTTCAAAAAATCATGAAACTCTAAAAACAAAAATATTAGTAAGCAAGGTTTTTGATATAAAGTGTATTGTAGTAGAAACAGAAATTGATGCGCTTTTATTAGAAAACAATCTTATTAAAAAACATCAGCCAAGGTATAATCTCTTATTAAAAGATGACAAATCATATCCGTGGATATGCATAAAAAAAGAAGCGTTTCCTAGGGTTTTTCAAACCCGAAAAATTTTAAAAGATGGGTCTGAGTACTACGGGCCATACGCGTCAACCAATGTTGTAAGTGTTCTTTTAGATTTTTTTTCAGAGCTATTTTATGATAGTGGGTGGACGCCTTTTTCATATTTAAGCAGAAATATTAAGCAAGAATCAAAAGAAAAATATCTTCAAATAATATCCAAGATTCGTCAAATCTTAAAAGGAGATATTAACGTTATAACAGTAAGGCTTAAAGAAAAAATGTCGGGTTTTTCAGAAAAATTAGATTTTGAAAATGCGCAAAAAATAAAAGAAAAAATAACTTTATTGAGCAACTATCAATCAAAATCATCAATAGTTAGTTCAAAAATTAATAATGTAGATGTATTTACGATAACATCAGAAAAAAATATTGCATTTGTAAATTATCTAAAAATAACTAACGGAGCAATAATTCAGTCTCATACCGTTGAGGTTAAAAAGAAATTATCTGAAGAAGACGAGGATATTTTACAATTTGTGATTACAGATCTAAGAAGTAGATTTAGTAGTGTTTCTAAAACTATATTCTGCTCTAATAATTTAAACTGTATTTGGCCAAACACAAAATTAATCGTACCAAAAATAGGAGATAAGAAAAAACTAATAGCTCTTTCTTTAAGAAATGCCAAATACATGCAATTTGAAAAAAAGAAACAGAGCATTATTGCAAAGGAGAAAAAACAAAAAAATAATAACCTATCACAAATCAAAAAAGATTTACGATTAAAAAAAACTCCCGTTCACATAGAATGTTTTGATAACTCAAACTTGCAGGGAACAAATCCTGTTGCAGCATGCGTAGTTTTTAAAAACGGTAAGCCTAGTAAAAAAGATTATAGACAATTTAACATCAAAACTATTGTTGGCCCTGATGATTTTGGCTCAATGGAAGAGGTTGTCTATCGTAGATATCAAAGGTTATTGTCAGAGAAACAATCTTTACCTCAACTAATTATTGTTGATGGAGGGAAGGGGCAGTTAAGCTCTGCTATTAAAAGCTTAAAAAAACTCAAGCTTAATGGAAAAATAGCTATAATAGGGATTGCTAAAAAGCTAGAAGAAATTTATTTTCCTAATGACCCTATACCTTTATACCTAGATAAAAGATCTCCTAGTCTAAAAATAATACAGCAACTACGCAACGAGGCGCATCGTTTTGGAATAAATCATCATAGAAGAAAAAGAATTAAGAATAACTTAACCTCTTCGCTTGATGAAATAAAAGGAGTGGGCCCAAAAACAATAGCTGTTTTAATTAATCATTTTGGATCAATTAAAAATTTAATGAAAAGCAATATTTCAGATGTTGAAAAGATTGTAGGAAAGGCTAAAACAAAAAATATATTTAACCTCTAACCTTATTATGGGTTTTCTGATTTCATCTGTGGGAAAAATAAAACATCTTGTATGGAGTGACTGTTAGTCATAATCATAGATAAACGATCTATTCCTATCCCAAGACCTGCTGTAGGGGGCATTCCGTATTCTATTGCTCTAATAAAATCTTCATCTAAAACCATTGCTTCTTCGTCTCCTCTTTTTGCAAGCTCTAGTTGTTCTTGAAATCTATTGCGCTGATCGATCGGGTCATTAAGCTCAGAGAAAGCGTTACATATTTCCTTCCCATTACAGAATGCTTCAAACCGCTCAGTTAAACCATCAGTATTACGATGTTTTTTTGCTAAAGGAGACATCTCCACAGGGTAGTCGGTAATAAAGGTAGGTTGTATTATTTTTTTCTCACATGTTTCTCCAAATATTTCATCAATCAACTTACCTCTGCCCATGCTTTTATCAATTGAGATATTTAATTCTTTTGCAGTATCTCTTAACTCAGACTCATTCATGTTTGATATATCAATTCCAGTAAATTTATCTATTGCCTCATACATTGTTAATCGTTTCCAAGGTCTTTTGAAGCTTATTGTTTGACTGCCAACAATAATCTCTGTTTTATCATGTAAGTCAAGCGCTATCTTCTCTACCATTTCTTCAACAAGATTCATCATCCAATTATAGTCTTTATAAGCTACATATAATTCCATTTGTGTAAATTCAGGATTATGAAAACGACTCATCCCTTCGTTTCTAAAATCTTTTGAAAATTCATAAACCCCATCAAAACCTCCAACAATTAATCTTTTAAGGTATAGTTCATTAGCAATCCTTAAATACAAATCCATATTAAGTGTATTGTGGTGGGTTTTAAATGGTTTTGCAGCGGCTCCCCCATAGATTGGCTGCAATATTGGAGTTTCTACTTCAAGATATCCTCTACTGTTTAAATAGGATCTCATAGAGTTTGTGAGCTCAGTTCGTTTAATAAACGCTTCTTTAACGCCCGGATTAACAATAAGGTCAACATACCTTTGTCTATACCTTCTTTCTGGATCTGTAAATGCATCATGAAGATTGCCTTCGTTGTCTAGCTTGGGTAAGGGGAGTGGTTTTAATGATTTCGATAAAACAGTAATCTTTTTAACCATTATTGAAATCTCTCCAACTTTAGTTAGAAAAACATGCCCCTCAACACCTATTATGTCTCCAATATCTAATAATTTTTTAAAAACTTGATTATACATCGTCTTGTCTTCTCCCTCGCAAACCTCATCCCTATTTACATAGAGTTGTATCTTGCCTTGTGAGTCTTGTAGTTCAGCAAAAGACGCTTTTCCCATAATTCTTCTACTCATCAGTCTTCCGGCTATAATAACCTTAAGGTCATCCCCTTGATTAAACGAGTTTTTTATATTCGTAGATGTTGTGTTTACATTAAACATCTCTGCTGGATAGCAATTTATCCCTAACTCATTAAGTTTTTGTAATGACTCCCTTCGCACTAATTCTTGTTCGGAAAACTCTTTAGACATGTGTTTTTTTTGTAAATATATAAATTCTTTGTTCCTATTATTTTGTAATATTGACTTCTTTTATAAAACATTACGCCTATGAAGATGAATGACTATATTAATGATTTTACCAATCACTTAGAAGATGCCTTAAAAATAGGAAATAGCGCCAAGCTTAACAATCCGAAAAAAAACATAACTAATGTTTTAATCTGCGGATTAGGGGGCAGTGGTATTGGAGGGTCAATAATAAAAGATCTTATTTCTAATAATGTTTCTGTTCCTATTGCAACATCAAAAGGATATGATGTTCCTAATTTTGTAAATGAAAAAACTCTAGTAGTTGCCTGCTCTTACTCTGGAAATACTGAAGAAACTATTTACTCCTTAGAAAAGTGCCTTAATAAAAATGCTGAAATTGCTATTATAACTTCTGGTGGGAAACTACAAGAAATTGCATTAAACAATAGTTTAAATCATATTATAATTCCTGGGGGGCACCCGCCAAGAGCAATGTTTGGTTATGGATTTACAGAGCTTTTTTTCATCCTGAAAAACTATGAAATTATAGACGATTCATTTAAAAGAGATTTTAATAATGCTATTTCATTAATTAAAAACGAAGAAGCCAATATTAAAGTTTTGGCGCAGTCAATAGCTAAAAAACTTTATAAAACAACACCAATAATATATGTTGGTGAAGGATTTGAAGGTGTTGCGATTCGTTTTCGTCAGCAAATTAATGAGAATAGTAAAATGTTATGTTGGCATCATGTTGTCCCTGAAATGAATCATAATGAGCTTTTAGGGTGGAGAACAAATACTGAAGGCCTTGCTGTTATTTATCTTAGAAACGATAAGGATTATTATAGAAATCAAACTAGAATGGATATTAACAAGTCTGTTATTAGCAAATACACTAATAATATTTTAGAGATCTGGAGTAAGGGGGGGTCTTTAATTGAAACTTCTCTTTATCACATTAATGTAGGAGATTGGGTTTCTTGGTATCTTTCAGGGCTTAATAATGTAGATGCAATTGAAATTGATGTTATTGATTTCTTAAAAGACAAACTTTCAAAAATCTAAATTATGCAAAATGTTTTTTTTAAAGACCTCGGCTTAATTGAATATAAAAAAGCTTGGGTTTATCAAGAAAAAATATTCAATAAAACATTAGCCATTAAATCTATCAATAGAAAGGAGGGGTTAAATAAAAAAACGGAAAACCACTTAATATTTTGCGAACACCCCCATGTTTACACTTTAGGAAATCGTGGGAATAAAGAAAACCTTTTAGTTAATGAGGATTACCTAAAAAAAAGAGGAGCAGCATTCTACAAAACAAATAGAGGTGGAGATGTTACATATCATGGTCCAGGACAAATCGTGGGATATCCAATATTTGATCTAGATACTTTTTTTAATGATATTCATAAATACTTAAGACTACTAGAGGAAAGTGTTATTTTAACTCTTAAAGAGTATTCTATTAATAGCGACCGATCTATAGGGGAGACAGGAGTGTGGTTAGATGTTGGTAGGCCAACAGCTAGAAAAATATGCGCCCTTGGGGTTAAAACAAGTAGGTGGGTTAGTATGCATGGGTTTGCATTCAATATTAATACAGATTTATCTTATTTTGAAAATATCATTCCATGTGGAATAACAGATAAAAAAGTCACCTCATTAGAGCATGAGATTGGAGAGAAAATAGATATTGAAAAAGTCAAGAGCCGGCTTAAATCAAATATTGAACGAATATTTGATATTAAATTAATTTAACCTTAGGTATTCTATCTTTGGTAAAAAATCAATTATCATTCTAAATAAAAATATTTACTTTTATAGCAAGAAACAATAAATCTACAATGAGCAATACACTACTAGAGTTTAAAAATTTAGTTACTGAGTTTCATACTGAGGGAACAATAGTAAAAGCGGTTAATAATATTAGTTTTACTTTAAACAAAGGAGAAACGGTGGGAATCGTTGGAGAATCAGGTTCGGGAAAATCGGTAACCTCACTATCAGCAATGAGGCTAATACCTAGTCCTCCTGGAATTATAAGTGGTGGAAGTATTATTTTTCATACAAAAAGTGGTGAAAAAGTAGATTTATTAAAAATTTCTGAAGAGGAGATGAGGTCGTATCGAGGGAATGATCTTGCTATGATTTTTCAAGAGCCTATGACCTCTCTTAATCCTGTTTTTACATGTGGAGATCAGGTTTTAGAGGCTATAGTGTTACATCAAAAACTTAATAAATATGACGCAAAAAAACTAGCTATAGAGCTTTTTAAAAAAGTGCAGCTTCCTGACCCTGAAAGAATTTTTAACACATATCCCCATCAAATTTCTGGTGGGCAAAAACAAAGAGTAATGATTGCAATGGCAATGAGTTGTGAGCCTTCTGTTTTAATTGCTGATGAACCCACAACAGCCTTAGACGTAACGGTTCAAAAAACAATATTACTTCTTATGCAAAAACTGCAAATAGAGCAAGATATGGGTATTTTATTTATAACACATGATTTAGGTGTTATAGCAGAGTTAGCAGACAAGGTGGTTGTTATGTATAAAGGAAAAATTGTAGAGCAGGGTAATGTGTGGGAGATTTTCACAAACCCTCAACATCCTTATACTAAGGGGCTTTTAGCTTGTAGGCCTCCTTTAGAAAAAAGATATTCTTTCTTGCCTACTGTAGGTGATTTTATGAAAACAGACTCAAAGGGGGGTGTTTTTGATAACAATATTAGTGTAGAGGAGTTTACAAAAGACCTTGTGATTTCTGATTTAGAAAGAGAAAAAAAACAAAAAGAATTATTTGCAAAAAACCCAGTCTTACAATTAAAAAATCTTAAAACCTTTTTTCCAATTAGAAACGGGTTTTTTGGGGGAATTAGCAACTATGTAAAGGCGGTAAATAATGTTAGCTTTGATGTATACCCTGGGGAAACCCTCGGGCTAGTTGGAGAATCTGGTTGTGGAAAAACAACTATTGGAAGGACAATCCTTCGGCTTGAAGAGCCAACTGAAGGCGCTATGATTTATAAAAACAAAGATATTGCCAAAATGACTGCAGATGAACTTCGTGCTTTTAGAAAAGAGGTTCAGATTATTTTTCAAGATCCATATTCATCCTTAAACCCAAGAATGACTATTGGTAATGCAATAATGGAGCCTATGCAGGTACATAAAATATTAAATTCCGATGACGAAAGAAAAGAAAGGGTAAAAGAGCTCTTAAAAAAAGTAAATCTTGATCCATCACATTTCTATCGCTATCCACATGAGTTTTCTGGAGGTCAAAGGCAACGTATAGGTATAGCTAGAGCATTAGCTGTAAACCCTAAGTTTATTATATGTGATGAATCTGTATCAGCTTTAGATGTTTCTGTTCAGGCACAAGTATTAAATTTATTAAATGATCTTAAGGAAGAGTTTGGGTTAACTTATATTTTTATATCACACGATTTGTCTGTTGTTAAGTACATGAGTGATCGAATGGTTGTTATGCAAGAGGGTGAAGTTGAAGAGATGGGAGATGCTGATCAAATTTACAATTCTCCAAAAACTGAATACACAAAAAAATTGATTGATGCAATACCTGAGGGGAAACTAGAAGATATAAAGGCTCACTTAGAAAAAAAAGGAATAGCAGTAAGTTAAATTTTAAAGATCCATTTCTGGTATATCTCCTTTTATTATTAAATCTGCCTCTGTAGCCTGAACTATTTCTTCAACATCAACCCCTGGAGCTCTCTCAGTTAGTTTAAAACCATAAGGAGTTACTTCAACAACCGCTAAATCAGTTACTATTTTTTTAATGCATGATACTCCAGTTATTGGAAGGGTACATTTCTTAAGAAGCTTACTTTTTCCTTGGCGATTAGTGTGGGTCATAGCAACAATAATATTTTCTGAAGAAGCAACTAAGTCCATAGCTCCGCCCATTCCTTTTACCATTTTACCAGGTATTTTCCAATTAGCAATATCTCCATTCTCAGCTACCTCCATTGCTCCCAACACGCTTAGCTGAATATGCCTTCCTCGTATCATTGCAAAAGAAATTGCTGAATCAAATAAAACTGCACCCGGAAGAGTTGTTATTGTTTGTTTCCCAGCGTTTATCATGTCAGGATCTTCTTGCCCTTTATATGGAAAAGGGCCCATTCCTAAAACACCATTTTCTGATTGAAACTCAACATTAATGTTTTCAGGAACATAATTCGCTACTAAAGTTGGTATTCCAATTCCTAAATTTACATATGTATTATTTTCTAGTTCTTGTGCAATCCTTTTAGCTATTTCTTCTTTATCAAGCGCCATTATTATAAGTTTCTTACTGTTCTGTTTTCAATTCTTTTTTCAAATCTCTCGCCTTGAATGATTCTTTGTACAAATACTCCAGGTGTATGAATTTGATTAGGATCTAACTCTCCAGCCGGAACAAGCTCTTCAACCTCAGCAACAGTGATTTTACCTGCCATTGCCATTAAAGGATTAAAGTTTCTAGCTGTTCCTTTATATATTAAATTACCCGCCGCATCTCCTTTCCAAGCTTTTACAAAAGAAAAGTCAGCTATTAAGGCGTTTTCTAAAATATACTTTTTTCCATCAAAAACCCTTATTTCTTTTTCCTGCTGAACTTCGGTTCCATAGCCTGCTGGGGTAAAAAAAGCAGGAATTCCTGCCCCTCCAGCCCTACATCGCTCTGCTAATGTTCCTTGAGGGATTAACTCAACATCAAGCTCCTTTGACAACATTTGTCTTTCAAACTCAGCATTTTCACCAACATAAGAGGAAATCATTTTTTTTATTTGCCTCCTCTTTAATAACAATCCTAACCCAAAATCGTCTACTCCGGCATTATTTGAAATACATGTTAAGTCAAATATATTTAGTTTAGCAAGGGCTTCTATAGAGTTTTCTGGAATACCACTTAATCCAAAGCCTCCAAACATTAATGTCATGCCGCTTACAACTCCACTTATAGCTTGTTCTATTTTTTTTACTTCTTTATTAATCATTATTAAAATTCTTCTTCATTATATCTTAATGAATTATCGCAATCTAATTTAACATCTATAGATCTAGAAATGTTAAAGGGTAAGGGGTGTACGTTTGAATTTCCTGTGTCTGCATAAACCCTTTGCATGTATTCAGCAAATATTGGTAAGGCCATATTTGCTCCTTGACCATTTGTTATGTCTCTAAAATGTACGCTCCTGTCCTCACAGCCAGTCCACACCCCGGTAACTAAATTTGGAGTTATTCCCATAAACCAACCATCAGACTGATTCTGTGTGGTTCCTGTTTTACCTCCTATCTCATTTTTAAAGCCGTACCTATATTTTAATCTAACTCCGGTTCCTGATCTTTTATTTGCTGTTGGGCTGTAAACCCCATCAACAACCCCTTGTAATAACCTAACCATTACATCTGCTGTTTTTTCACTCATTGCTTCATTAGATTTTGGAATAAATCTTTCTAAAACTACGCCGTTCTTATCCTCAATTTTTGTTACAAAAATAGGCTCTAGCCAAACTCCTTTATTTGAAAAAGTTGAATACGCCCCTACCATTTCATAAACTGAAAGATCAAACGTTCCTAAACATAAAGAAGGAACCGCAAGAATTTTACTTTTAATACCTATCTTTCTTGCTAGGTCTACCACTGCATGAGGGCCAAATTGCTTCATTATATATGCCGTAACTGAATTTATTGAATTAGCTAATCCATACTTTAAGGTCAGGGTTAGTCCTTCTAACTCCTCACCTCCTGAGTTTTTTGGAGACCAATCTTTTTCCAATTTCCACTTGTATTTATCAAATACTACAGGAACATTTGGCACTTGATAGCAGGGGCTATACCCCTCTTGAATAGCTAAGGAATATAAAAAAGGTTTAAAAGTTGATCCCACCTGCCTTTTCCCAGCAGTTACGTGGTCATATTGAAAGTTTTCATAATTAATTCCCCCAACATATGCCTTTACAAAACCTGTAGAAGGCTCCATACTCATTAGTCCTGAATGAAGAAAAAACTTACTATATACTAATGAGTCTCTTGGGGATAAGATAGTGTCAATTTTTCCATTCCAAGAAAATAATTGCATTGCGGTATTTTGATCAAAAATTTTTCTTATTTCATCTGTCTTTTTTCCTTGTGATTTTAACCTTTTGTATCTTACAGATCTTTTCATGGCCTGATCTATAATGGCATCAATCTGCTCGGGTTCAAAATCTTTTGGAAATGGCGCATTTGTATAGCCTTCCCAGTGATTATAAAAATCCTCTTGCAGTGCAGACAGGTGTGTGGTAACAGCTTCTTCAGCAAATTTTTGTAATCTAGAGTCAATAGTTGTATATATCTTTAGTCCATCAGTATACAAATTATACCTACTACCGTCCGATTTTATCTTTGTTGAACACCATGATTTCATTTTATCTCTTAAGTATTCTCTAAAATAAGGCGCCAGCCCCTCATTATGGCTCGCTTTTTTGAAATCTAGAATAATTGGCTGTTTTACTAATGAGTCATAAAGGGTGTCCGAAATAAATGAGTATTTTTTCATTTGAGAAAGAACAATGTTTCTTCTTTTTTCAGTTAATTCAAGCCTTCTGTTTGGGTTATATAAAGCTGAGTTTTTTAACATTCCAACAAGCATTGCTGATTCCTGAATATTTAAATTTATTGGAGATTTATTAAAGTAAACTCTTGATGCTGATTTAATGCCAACAGCATTGTTTACCCAGTCATATCTATTTAAATACATTACCAAGATTTCATCTTTTGTGTATCTTCTTTCAAGCTTTGCTGATATTACCCATTCTTTTAGTTTTTGTTTTACCCTGTCTATTCCTGATGCAGGGTCCTTAGTAAATAACATTTTTGCTAATTGCTGTGTTATGGTGCTCGCCCCTCCAGACTGCCCTTTTCCATAAACAACTCCATAAACCGCTCTTAACAAAGCTCTAGCGTCTACTCCAGAATGCTCTCTAAATCTTATGTCTTCAGCTGCAATCAAGGCGTTAATAAAGTTTGCTGGAATTTCCTCTTGAGCGGCTGAGGTTCTGTTTTCAAAAAAATACCGCCCTATAACAACACTATCAACTGAAATTATCTCAGTTGCTAAATTATTTTTTGGGTTTTCTAATTGATCAAAAGTAGGTAAAGGTCCAAAAAATTCAAATGACGCAAAACTTACTAGAGTAAAAACTACAATAAATGGACTTAGTATAACAAACCATATTAATATTATTGTTTTTCTACTCATTAGCTTTATATGTGCTTATTCCCAAGGCAACCATGCCTTCAAGGTTTTCAATTTTACTATTAAGGCCATACCTCATTGCTTGCTCAATACTTATTTGATTTTCTAAATTACTGTCAAAAACAACATTCTTCATTAGTATAAAATCAAGCTCTCTAATATCTCCAAAACCTTTGCCAAGCCATTTTCCATTTTTTTCTGAAAGCATCAGCTCTGTAGTGTCTAAATTCCCTTGAAAATTCGTAAACACATATAGATTTTGA
>Ga0209403_10003055_pt1 | contig 19293 bp, 23 predicted proteins | sample ArcticOcean_MG_C_8_FD_187440 | JGI IMG/M metagenome (GOLD analysis project Ga0209403, IMG submission 187440) | Marine microbial communities from western Arctic Ocean - ArcticOcean_MG_CB11_86 (SPAdes) (version 2) | ecosystem: Environmental > Aquatic > Marine > Oceanic | place: Arctic Ocean... | reverse complement strand
TTGAGGAACTGGTCTCTGTTGTCAAATTACTCCATCAGCACAAAATCAGTTTTATCGCACGAGGTGCCGGAACAGGTCTTTCCGGCGGAGCAATCCCTCAGGACGGAAGCGTCATTATTGAAATGGCACGTTTCAAGGAAGTACATGAAGTTGACTTGATTAACCGTACAATCACTGTCGGTCCAGGTGTGATTAATTTACGTATTACAGAGCATGTAAATGCAGAAGGTTATCATTATGCTCCTGATCCCTCCTCTCAAAAAGCCTGCACAATAGGCGGGAATGTCGCCGAAAACTCAGGTGGTCCTCATACTTTAAAATACGGCGTGACCGTCAATCATGTTCTTGGTTTAGAAATGGTTTTAGCTGACGGAGAACTCGTCACACTTGGGGCTAATCATTTCGGAATGCCAGGGCCGGATTTGTTGGGTTTAGTGACGGGTTCTGAAGGTACATTTGGAATTATCACCAAAATAATTTGTCGGCTGACGGCTAATCCTGAAAAAGCGGTAACGATGCTGGGAATCTATAAATCAGTTCGTGACGCTTGTGAATCTGTTTCAAGTATCATTGGTCACGGTATTATTCCTGCGGCCATGGAAATGCTGGATAAAATAATGATCTCTGCCGTTGAAAAAGCGCTCAAGCCGGGTTTCCCGCTGGATGCTGAAGCTGTGTTGATTGTTGAACTGGACGGATTGTCAGACGGTCTTGAAACGGAAGCGCAGGTTGTTGAAAAATTACTCAAAGAGACCGGAGCAACCACTGTCAACCGCGCCAGTGATGAAGTTGAACGAGCTAAAATCTGGCGTGCTCGCAAAGAAGCGTTTGGCGCAATCGGTCAAATTTCACCAAGTTATTATGTCCAGGACGGCGTAATCCCACGCAGTAAACTTCCGGAAGTGTTGGATGAAATTGCCGCAATCGGTAAAAAACACGGTTTGACTGTGGCCAATGTTTTTCATGCAGGTGATGGAAATTTGCATCCGCTTATTCTCTATGATTATGAAAAACCACAAGAGGTTGAAAAAGCACATGCGATTGGCGAAGAAATATTATCATCATGCATCAGACACGGCGGTACTCTTTCAGGAGAACACGGAATTGGTATTGAAAAAGCGGAATGGATGAGCGAACTATATTCGGCAAATTCACTCGATAATATGCAAAATGTGCGTGCATTATTCAATCCGGAAAATTTACTCAATCCAGGCAAGATTTTTCCGCAGCCAGGACGTTGCGCAGAATCAAAAAGTGGGACTCCTCCTCAACAGATTTTGGCACTCGATAAGCCCAAGATGGTTGCCTCAAAATCTGGAATTGCAGTATGAGCACTTTTGAAGCAGGCTCACTTGAGGAAATTCAAAATTGGGTTTCAAACCGCATTGAGACAAAGCAGGCATTCCGGATTTGCGGAAATGGTACCCGTTTTGTGAGCGAAAATTCTGGAAAATCCACTTCAAATTCCAGTGACCTCCTTTCGTTGAAGAACCTTAACGCAACACGTTTTTTTGACCCGGAGGACATGGTCGTTGGTGTGGAATCAGGTATGAGTATCAGAACACTCCAGGAATTGCTGGGAGAACGTAGTATGCTACTGCCTGTAAATCCGTGGTTCCCAGATTCCTCTGTTGGCTCGGTAGTGGCCTGCAATGATTTTGGACCGAACCGTATGAATATGGGCGGATTACGTGACTGCATTATTGGTATCGAATACATAAACGGTAAAGGCGAAATAGTTCATGCTGGCGGAAAAGTTGTAAAAAACGTTTCCGGATACGACCTGACACGGATGATGCTCGGAAGCCAGGGCGGTTTGGGAATCATCACCGCGGTCAACTTTAAGGTAATGCCTAAACCTGTCGAAGCTCACGGAATGTTTGGGGTTTTTAACTCAGCATCGTGGTTGCTTCAAGTAGCAGAACTTCACAAACGCAGAATCCCGCTGGACTGGATTCAGGCAGTTTCGACAGTAGGTTCAAACTGGATTTTAGGCTTAGGATATTCCGGAAACGAGCCAAACCGAAATCGCATTGAAAGTGAAATAATCGGTGTTTTTGGGGAAAATCTATCTGTACTTGCTGACGGGGAATCATTCCACGGACAAAAATTCACACCCGGAGAAAACAGGTTTGAGGGTTTTTTATCGGTGATACGTGATGTCTGGGAAATGCCTGACTCGCATTTTCATGTGTTCATGACTGCTGCTACAGAAAATATTCTCAACTTTCCTTTTGAACTGTTCCGCAAAGAAAATTTCAAAATTCTCATTCATCCGATCGGCGGTGACATTCATTTTATGCATGAAAGCAGTGACAGGAAAGAACAAATTCAGTATCTTGAAAAAATAAAATCTGCTCTCGTTAATCCTGACAGCAAAATACGTTGGGTCAGTACTAATCCTGAAAGTTCACTTGAGGATTTGGGAAAATTCGGCGTCGCAAGTGGTTATTCATTGACTCAAAGGCTTAAACGTCATTTGGATCCGTCAGGAGTTTTTTCCTCCAGCTATTACGATTTGGAGTTAGATGCATGAGTCTTAATTTTTCGCAAAAAACTGTGCTATCGACTAAAGAACTTTTCCGTCAGGCTGATTTTGACAATATACTCAAATGTGTTCATTGTGGACTCTGCCTTGACAACTGTCCCACATACAGGGAACTGGGTGATGAAAAAGACTCACCACGGGGACGTCTCTATTTAATGCGTGGACTTTGGGAGGGAGAACTCGAACTGGAATCAGCAGTGATTGATCCACTTAACCGCTGTTTGGATTGCCGTGCCTGTGAAAGTGCCTGCCCTTCTGGTGTACCTTACGGAGAACTGCTGGAAAAAACACGTGGCATCATTTTAGAAAATACCCAGCAAAGTTTAAAAGAGCGAATCTTACGTTTTTTATTGTTGAAAAGACTATTTCGTTCAACTAATCTGCTGATTACTGCAAGTTGGATTTTGAAAATATATGCTGCCAGCGGATTGCCAAAACTGATTACTAATACTTTTTTGGCTAAAATTCTGCCTCAAACATTTGTATTTCAACAGCATTTGTTGCCAGAATGTTCAGGAGTATCATTTAAACGAAAACATGCCGACGAAATTATACCTCCTTTACCTACGGGAGAAAAACAGGAAACTGCTGCTCAAATTCGGCAAGAAAGTTTAAGAGTCGGAATGTTTTCTGGCTGTATAATGGATGTTTCGGAAGCAGTTATCCATGAATCTACGTTGACTATACTACGTCATATCGGCTGTGAAGTTGTGGTCCCAGGCAATCAAAGCTGTTGCGGGGCACTCCACGTTCACAGTGGAGACAGGACAACCGCACGTGAATTTGCGCTGAAGAACATTGCCGCGTTTGAAAATCGTCATTTGGACGCGATCATCACAAATGCCGCAGGCTGTGGTGCTCAACTGCAGGAATATCACTATCTTTTTACTGGGGCAACTACTGAAACTCAAAAAGAAGGAAGGTCGCTCGCAGATTGGAAAAATTTTGAAAACAAAGTCATCGACATTCTTGAATTTCTTTCGGCTTATCCAGAATTATTAGCAAGTCTTCCTTGGTGTAAAGATGAAGATACTGTCCTTTATGATGCACCTTGCCATTTGATGCATGCCCAAAAAGTTGACGAAAATCCGCGAAAACTATTAAACAGTTTACCTGGCGTAAAACTGGTAGCACTAAAAGAATCAAACTGGTGTTGCGGTTCAGCGGGCATATACAACCTAGTTCAACCTGAACTTTCAGCAGCGGTTCTGAGTCGTAAAACTGAGTCGATACGTCAGACGTTGGCCGAATACCCCAAAGCAAGTACCATTGTTACGGCTAACCCAGGCTGTCTTTATCAAATACGTGCTGGAATACGAAGTAATAAAATTGATCTCCGCATCCTCCACCCTGTTGTCTATCTGGCGGAACGTTTGAGGCTTAATCGTAGCTGAATAAATTTAGGTTTCCTTTTTTGAAAGCCTAAAAAACAAAGAGTTTTTTAAACTTCAGGTTCCGCTTAACATAGCTGAAAATTCATTTCGGGATAATCCTGTGTTTTCGGAAGGAGTATAGCAAAACTCTTTCTTGAATTACTCGCCATCCCAACGATAATATTCAAGATCAGTTCTGCCCGACTGATCAAATTTTACACCTTCCGCTTCCAGCAGTTTTTGTTGAAGTAATTCAGCAGAACCACTTGATCTTAGACTAATACCACCCTTATAATTGATCACTCTCTGCCAGGGTATATCAGAGTCCAAAGGAATTGAAGACGCAGCATAACCCACCATACGTGCAGTACAGTTACCGACAATTTCGGCAATTTGACCGTAAGTCGCCACTTTCCCGGAAGGAATTAAACGGATAATGTCGTGAATTTGCTGATAGAGAGTAGGATTCACAAAGTATTAACTGCCAGATTTAGCTAAATCTCTGGATTTTATTTGTGGAGCAGAATTCTCTGCTATAGAAGCTTTCAACTTGTTTTGAACAAGTTGAAGATGTTCCTGTGATTTTAACGATTGAGAGGATGATGTTTTTTCAGCATATGATGGGATATCAATGAAACTGAAATCTTTTTCGAAAAAAGTCATCCATTCATAATCTTCTGTTAGACTTCTCAAGCGCAACACATGATTTTCGTAAATAGAGATAATGAAATCATCTTCCAGCATCGGCATTGGATGAGAAACGACCTGAAATTCTTCGGTGCAGTTTCCAATTGCATTTCCTAAAAAAAGGAAATCTTCAGAAGAGTTACCGAAAAGCGCGGCTTTGATTTGTCCAGATTTACCAACTATTCCTAAACGTTTGAAGGAACTGTTAAGGCTGATATCCCGTAATTTCACCATTACATCCTTGGTTACAACGGTCTCTATCAGCGGACCTTCTTCAGGAGGATTCCAGCGTGAAGCGAAATTAAAGGAACTGATTGCAGGTTTCAGGTCAAGAGTTTGTTCTTTGCTTGTACTGAGATTATTTACATGGAGTCGATTTGAAATCACCTGAAATTCTAAATTTGCGGGATTTTTGTTCTTCAGTAATTTAAAGAAATTCGCTTCAAGCGGAATTGACCAGACAGGTTCATTTTCCGGAAATTGCGTTGTCAGATTAGCGGCAACGTTTCCGGATTTTAAAAAAACGTTTTTGGCCGTACCTTCCATGACCAAGTGTAGTGAATCATCACGGTAAATCAGCAGCATCCTGCCGTTGAACCCTTTTTCCAGATCTACCAGAATCTTATGCAGATTTGTTGACATGATAAAGGTCCCGTCATCCTTAATTTTCAGAAAAGGAGTCAAGGTTTCAACGTAAGTTCCACTTTTTTGCTGAAAGTGACCGGCCAATTTTTTTTCATTCCAGAAATTCAAAAGTTCTGCAGGATCTAATTTACGTACATCACCAGGATATTTGTTTCTTGCAGTCTGCCAGGATGAGGTCTTTTTTTCCTTCACTAAATCTGAAACAGTTTTTCCGTTATGATCAGTCTGCTGTGTGCGCTTGGAGTTATTGATCAACAATACAGATACATCCTCAAAAGGAAAAATACCTACTGATTCTATACAAACGAACGGTTTGAACTCTTTTGTTTTTTCATTCATTTACTTGACCTTCCCTGAAATATGGAGTTGCTACCTGTGTTTGAAGAATCACTCTTGCGGAAAAATAGCAAGAAATTTGGAGCGAGTAACGGGATTCTTACCCATGTATATATTGTTCTCATTAATTTTCTTTAATTCTCATATCTACGCTTAATATTTTGATATACTTGTTTATAATATATACTCTTTACTATATATTTATAACCAGTTCTATCAAATATATAAAAACGGGTGGGGGATACAGTCGGGGACTTTTAATTCCCTGATCTCTAGATTGAATTACATGCAACAATTAAGCTAATTTTAACACAACATTCATACTAATCAAATTATCGTACTAAAAGTGCCAAAACAGCAGAGTCACAATACACGTCACAGCTGAGTTAATTTGTTAAGCTTAGCAATGGAGAGTAAACATTTTTCATGCGATAGAGGATTGACTGAAATCTGGTTACTAGAAGTGCCCATCAAGATAAGACTTATATTGATAAGTAATAATTTGCCGATTAGAAACTAGAAATAAAAAATAATTTAATTTAAAATAGGATATTATTAATAATAATTTTGATTAAGAGGTCGCTCATATTGGTTAATCTTGAAGAGCAAAGAGTTAAAATATGATTTCTGTTTGTATTCTTGGTGCAGGACCTGCTGGTATGTCATGTGCCCTATGGTGCAGACGCTTGGGGATGGAACCTCAACTATATGATATCGCATCAGAAGTTGGCGGCACACTTATCGGCAATAAACGTCCAAACAATTGGATCTTAGGTAATAGTCAGCTAACTAGCCATGATATTGCAAAGACTTATCGTGATCATATTGATGCTGAGAAAATTTCGGTGGAAACTGCAATTAAACTCAATTTTATCAAGATAGAACCTTCTGAAGGGATTTCCATTCATTATTCGAACTCAGATGGAGATGAGCATATAAGAAACTACAGTGCATTAGTTATTGCATCTGGAATAAGAGCCAGGGGGGAAGAGACGTTCAGCTTCTTGCAAAATCGTTGTTTCAAAGGCGCAATCAATTCAGATCCACTCGGTCATTTAAAGGGGTTGCCAGACTTGAAAAACCAAAAAGTTCTTGTGGTTGGTGGTGGTGATAACGCATTCTTTACAGCAAATGATCTCGCAGGTGCAGGAGTGAAGGTTAAACTTCTTTCAAGGAGTACTCCGATTGCACAAAAATCTATTCAAATAAAGGTCAAAAATCATGAACTGCATGGTCGTCTTGAACGAGTTATTGGAAATTTGGACACCATTGATGAAGATAAGCAGGGTTTTATTGTTACTGTTAACTCAGAATCACCAAGAGAGATGAGGGAAATTAAGCGCATTGAACTCCGTATCGGCTTTACTCCTCGACTCGAATTTTTGGAGACAGTTTCGTGTGATCAAGTATTCCAAAGAGATGATGAAGGGTATCCCGTTTTGGATGGATGGGGAAGGAGTACGATTCATGGGGTATACTTCGCGGGAGACATTGTGCGTATGGGGCCTCCTGCAGTGGTGACAGCGCTGGCAAGTGGAGCATCATCTGCGAGAGCAATTGCTGATGACTTTAGAAAAAGTAACTTATGGACTTTGTAATCTGGATTATTGACAGCACCTATACTGGAGAGTTAAGTGCCAGGTATGGGGTTGCTAAATGGCTGTCCAAAAAGATTCCTGTGAAAATTCACATTATTTCTCAGGAATCGCTATTTAAAATGCTAGGAGATAGGAGAGAAACTCTGAAGATGCCTAAACCAGATTTGCTCCTGAGCGGAACTGGTGAGAATCTAATTTCTCCAGTACTTGAGCTCGCAGAATATTTTGAAGAAACCCTAAATGTTTTCCTGGCGTCTATCGTTCCAGAACCTTTAGATCCTTTACTACACTTATTTGATATTATCGCTGCTCCTCACCATCCGGATTTTAAAGGGGAGAATGTTATTACCTTACTGGGTGTGCCACATGAAATTAATCTGGACACGCTCAAAGCGTCACGATTACGTTGGGAGTCATACTACACAAAATCCTCCAAACCCTTGATCGGAGTTGTTCTTGGAGGTAACACAAGGTATTGCAAGGGATTCACTGAAACATATGCTACTCGGCTAGCTGAAAAAATTTATGATGCGGGAGAAACGATGAACGCCTCATATGTACTTACAAATAGTCGCAGGACTCCTAAAAAATCGCTGGAAGCCATACGCATGATCTTAAAAGATCGTGAATTCGCCTTTCACGATTGGCAGGATCCTGGAAGAGATGCCTATTTAGGGATGCTCGCTGTCGCCGATCTTATGGTGGTTACAGGTGATTCCCTTTCCATGGTAACCGAGGCAGCTGTCACAGGACAACCGCTGTATGTGACTACCGATGCTGAAGCCATGGAGTCGTGCCACCTTGATTCGCTCAGCCGTTTTATTAAACAAGGGTACGCCCACCCATTTGAACAGTTCGGACTTCACACAAACAAATGCAAACCGCTCGATCCTACGGAAGTAATCGGTCAGGAAATTCTTGATCGTTTTAAAAATGTTGTATCTTTTAAAAAACAATCTCAAAAATCGATAATGTCAAAACCGGCCTACTTTAATATTTTAAGCTCCTCGATAACGTAAGGAGATTTAGCGGTTCTACTCTCAGAGTTCAAAACTGGAAATTAAAAAATAAAATTTGACAATATTCCATAATGAAAGATTCATTTTATAGCGATTTTGTCTTTCAGTCCATGATCTATATGTTGAGACATTTTGGGGTATGGCAGGGGGGTAGTTTGTCTATCAGAAAGTTGGATATAAAATCCTATTTTTATATGTTCGATAAAAGGAAAATCAAACATATTCCTTTATCAGACAGGTGTAATATCCTTTGCAAGTACAACTCGCCTTCACATCTCCCAATAATAGCAGATAGTTCTGATGGTGTTATTTCTGCCAAGTTCTGCTCATAATTTAGTTGGGACTTTGAATGCTTTCCAATGTCTCCAGCTAACTCCAGAGACGTCCTCGCAGTAGCTATCCTTGCACTGGTCCGAGCATCCTTATACTCCATTACTTCTTTAAGCGTTTGGACTGCCGTAGATGCAAGTTCGGTTTGGTCAACTTTGTTCAGCTCTTGCCGTATTTTGGCTATGATCTTTGGCGATTACGTCAATGTAAAGGGAGTCTGCCTTGGCGCAGCAAAGCCTGCAAGACGTGCTGCTTCATTGCGTTGCTTGCCCTGATGGACGGGGTAAAAAATAAAACAGCTCTGTCTATCTGATAATTGGAGAAATTATCCTTAAAAAATGTTTTATTATACAAGGATGTTTTAACTCCATTTGTAAAAGATAACACAGTCCAAAACAGATAATTTTGTGGGGGATACGGTGTGGGAAGTAATTTAATTAGTAAATTATTATGCTGATGAATTACTATAAGTTACTGTAAATGTTGTTTGAATAAATTTTTTTTTGTTGGAGCGAGAAACGGGATTCGAACCCGCGACCTCAACCTTGGCAAGGTTGCGCTCTACCAGCTGAGCTATTCTCGCTTTTATGGAATGCACCCCTATTTTATTTGAAGGAAAGCAGGATAGTCAAACTATTTTTGTTGTCTACTGAGTTGTAGCATAAATATCTTAATTAATGCATGATCTTTGCAATTTCATCTTAGCTGAGGAAAAGTATTAAACTTGATAGCAGGTACAGTTCCGTTTGATAATATAAAAGTTCAACTTAATAATGAATCAAGGCTAGGATCAGCCGTTAAAACAAAGCACTCATGAGATTTAAAATTAACCAAATAGTAGTCAGCTGCTTTGTAGCACTTTTCTGTTTTTTTAGTCTGGACACAAGACTGGAAGCAGCGTCACCTTCATACGAGCCGGCACCGCTACGCAATCAGACCTTAATGTTTGAAATGAGCGGCAGCGGAAGTCAGCAGATAAAGCTGAATGATCCTTTAAAAAAACCACCTGCTGTAAAAAAACCACTTTTTGTAAAGAAACAGCTACCCGCAAGCAAACAGTTTTTTGTAAAGAAACAGCATTTAGTAAAGAAACAATCCACAATAGCGAAACAGGCTGAACTACCCAGGACTCTTTACCGTAACAAAATCTGGAAAGTAGAAGGTGAGCGGTACGACATTCCACTCCGCTACACTTCAAAAGTCAAAAGAATTATCCGCAGGCTCACAACTAAGAAACGTAAGCAAATAATTACAGGTATGCGCCGTTCTGGCAAATATGTTCCTATGATCCTCAAGATGCTGCGTGAAGAAGGAATGCCACTGGATCTGGTTTTCATGGTTCCTGCTGAAAGTAATTTCAATGTGATCATTCGTTCTCACAAAAGTGCAGTTGGATTATGGCAGTTTATTGCCTCAACAGGCAGGGTTTACGGTTTAAAAATTAATCGCTGGATTGACGAACGTCGTGATCCGGTGTTGTCTACAAAAGCTGCAATTACATATCTTAAACATCTTTACGGGCTTTTTGGTGATTGGGAACTGGCAATGGCTGCCTACAACACAGGTGAAGGTCGTGTTAAAAGAGCAATTAAAAAGGCGAAGCGAAAAGGTTTGAAGCACAATTATTCTTCACTGCGTTTGCCTCGTGAAACAAGAAGTTACGTGCCGGCAATTATGGCAATGGCGGTCATTTATAAAAATCCGGCACGATATGGCTTAGGACACGTTCGTCCGATTGAAGCTATGGATGAGACAAAAGCGAGTTTGCCGGTTTCATTTTCGCTGGAAGAGGTGGCACAGCGTTCAAAAATGTCATTCCGTCTGTTGCGTGAAAAAAATCAGGCCTTATTCCTCGGTGTGCCGCCCATGACGCAGAAACGATATTCATTCTATATCCCTCAGCGCTTCCACACAAACTTGATGGCTTCCATGGAACAAAATCCGGAGCCGTCAAAAAAATGGAGAATCTCTTATAATGCTCTGCTTGGCAACTCGGCGCATGTGACTGGAGTACTGGAAAAGTTTGGTGCGCCTATCTACTTTAAGGTTCGCAATGGTGATAACTTATGGGACCTAGCTAAAAAACACAAAACATCCATTAGACGTTTGGCTAGGTGGAACAAACTAACATCCAAATCCGTTTTGCGCGTAAACAGACGGATGAAAACTTATGTCCCAACTTGGAGAGTTTTTAAAGAAGTCGCAGGGACTTCTCCACCTTCAAGTCCAAGACTGATTGCGCAGAGAATAAGGGTGCCAAAGGGTGGATCACTTTCTGTAATTGCAAAACGACATCGTACCAGTGTTCAAAAATTAATAAAATGGAACAAACTATCCAATCCTAATTCGCTTAAGGCGGGACAGAGACTGGTAATCGGATACCGTAAAGTATCAAATGCTAAACTACCCAGCGCTGCAAATATAATTAGGGTTCCAAGAAATACGACCCTGTCACATTTAGCCGTACGCTATAAAACTACTGTAAAAAAATTGATGAACTGGAACGGATTAACAAATTCCAAACAGTTGAGGACAGGAATGAGGTTTTATGTAAAAGCACCGGCTAAAGGGCGTAAAAAACCTCAAGAGATTATAGTTGCAAAAACAAGTTCAAACAACGCGCCTAAAGTTAGGCATAGGATTATCCGTATACGTAATGGTGATACTCTCTGGAGAATTGCCAGGTTCTATCAGACTACAGTTAAAGAACTGGTTGTTTTAAATGAACTCAAGTCTGCAAGTCGTCTGCGTCTCAATCAAAAACTGATTGTACCTTTCCGTTCATAAAAGAGCATCTTTCTAGTTTCGTGCAGTCAATTTAACTGCATCTTTCCTGACAATCTAAATTTAATGTATTTTTTAATGCATTAAATTAATGAAACTTTAAATAGTGATGTTTACCGAGGAAAATAAAAATTTACTCTTAGAAGCACTATCATACATTAAGCGTTTCAATGCTAAAATAGTAGTCATCAAATATGGCGGTGCGGCGATGATTGATGAGGAACTTAAACACAGCTTTGCCCAGGATATTGTGTTGCTTCAATCTCTTGGAATGCAGCCAGTTATTGTGCATGGCGGAGGTCCTGAAGTTTCAAAAGCTATGGAACAATTAGGACAGGAAGTTTCTTTTATTGACGGTTTGAGGGTGACTAGTTCAGAAAATCTGAAAGTCGCAGAAATGGTTCTTTCTGGTACAATAAACAAAGAAATAATTACTCACCTTAACACTTTTGGTGGAAAAGCGGTTGGAGTAAGTGGTAAAGACGGATTGTTGATTGAAGCACGTAAAAAGCAACACCCGGGAGGAATTGATTTAGGCTATGTAGGTGAAATAGCGAGTGTAAATCCGGAATTGCTGTTGGTCTTGCTCAAAGAGGGTTTTCTACCAGTTGTTTCCCCCATTGGTCTAGGTAAAGACGGCGTCACCTACAACATAAACGCAGATACAACTGCTTCACGGATTGCTGTCGCTCTTGGTGCATACAAAATAATTTTTATGACTGATGTGGATGGAGTTCTTGAAGATGGAAAACTGATGGGGCAACTTTCCGCAGTTGAAGCAGAAAAATTGATTAAGGAGAAGGTGATTAGCGGAGGTATGGCACCTAAGGTTAGTGCCGGACTTTACTGCGTTAAAAATGGAGTTGAGTCTGCTCAAATAATAAATGGTACAGATCCTCACTCTGTCATAGCAGAACTGTTCACAGATCAGGGCATAGGCACTAAAATTGTGCTTGAATGATTCCTCGCCCGGTTTAATTACTTTTCTTCAAAGTAAATTATTACAAAATATTTTGTTCATTATTAGCCTTCATGAACTGCATTTCTGTAATAAGAGATGAGTGCAGAAAGTTCTGTGTCAGTCAAAGGATTCTGCAAAGAAGTTAGCTTATCCCCGCGTAATCCAGTCAACATCCTTGCGACAAACTCCAGACGTGCGATAGAACGTGATTGTCTGAAAAGATCGAAAGCAGGCAAAGCATTTACTGCCATAGCACCGCTGTGACATCCAGAACAGAGACGCCGATGCATCTCCTCTGCTTGTTTGAAAAATACAGGTGGAAAGGATGACTGCAGAATAGGTGAAAGGAATAACGGATATTTTAGCGAAAGACTCTCCAGTTCATTCAAAAGTGACTTAAGCTCACTTGAGTTAAACAGAAAGAGCAACTGCCGAAACTCTTCAGGATTGTGTGTATAACTTACTGATTCCTGCTGATTTGCAGAGCGTACCAGCAGTGCGAGCAGACCTAGCTTTTCCTCGATTCTGAGGCTTAAACTACGGTGGTGGATGTCGGAAGTGTCTGTTTTTAGCAACTGCCTTAAGTCACCCTGCAGTACCAGAAGATTAGCCGCCAGTCTTTTTGAATGCTCACCGTAGGCCATAGAAACGGGTGCAGTACTGAGCAGTACTGCACCAGAAAGAAAAATAACTCCTGCAAGCATCACCAAAGTCTTCTTCAGCTTGATTAAAAACCTGATGTTTAGTGCAGGAGAGAAAAACAAAATCAATTTAATAATTGACTTTTCGCTCCATCGGCAGGGAAGCATCAGCCGACCATTCTACCATTGAACCGTCGTACATTTGAGTTTGATTGTTTCCTACCAACTCACTGCCCACAAACCAGTCTATAGAAGCCCAGTGACCTGTGTTGCAGAAAGTGATCTGCTCACCTGAAGTAGGCACACCGGAAGCAACGTAGAGTTTTTTCAATTCAGCATTACTTCGAAACGTCCCTTTGCCGCCAACTGTGAGCCAGTTTTGAGGCAAAACCACAGCGCCAGTAATTGTTCCCTTGCGCTTGGCTTTCGGATGTTTGTTCAGACCTACATATTGATCATATGTTCTGCTGTCCACCAAAGTTACTCCTGCATCAAGAGCTTTCTTAACCTGTGCTTTTGTAACAACCATTTCGGAACGCCACTGTGTAGAGAACGTTTTTGGATCAAGCTTCACCAATCCTTTTTCAAGTTTTGCTTTTGCTTTTTTATAAGCGTTCATACCACCGTTGAGGATCGAAACTTCATCATGACCTAGTACCTTAAATGTCCAGTAAACACGCGTTCCTACTCCCATATCTGAAGATGAATTTCCAGCAGGCAGCAGCACAACATGATCACCGTTACCGATCCCCAGACCACCAATAAGAGCCGCTAATTTGTCTGCGGAGGGAATCATGCCGATGGTACCATCAGAGTTTTTTTCGCGCCAGCCGTCTTTACCATAATTAGAATGAATTGCTCCAGGGACATGCCCACGTAAATATGCTGCATTTCCACGAAAATCCAAATATACAATCCCTGCTTTGCCTGTATTGGCGGTGACCCATGCGACATCAACCAACGGGCTTGCTGCTTGAGTTACTCCTGCAATTCCAAGGAAAGAAACTGCCAACATTAGTATTAACTTTTTCATGATAACCTCTAGTTTCATGGTTGTTGATAAAATGGTGATGAATTTTCCTGCAGACAACTATTAGGTGAGATTATTACTCGGAACCTTTTCGAACATTGTTTCAGGCAACACCGTTACACAGCAGAACCAAGTGGTCTGCCTCTTCTTTCCGGAAGGGCTTTATTGAAAATCGGCCTTTCTGGAAATTAGTTCGCACACTAATTCTTCCTTTTTCTTAATATAAAGGAATATTAAACTTTAAATATGTTTATATATATACGTAAATTCACGTAGATTATTTATGCTGAACTAGGTTAATTTAATATATACAGCAGAAAAAACAAGTTATTCTAGAGAGTAATAATTTTTTCAACAGAGAGGATATCGACAAGGATTTTGTCCCAGTCCTTTTCACTCATTGTTTCCGGTGATAACGATTTGTGTTTGACCTCATGATTGTCTGCCAATTTTAGAAGTGCGGATTCAACAGTATTAGCATCCTGAAATAGATTTGCATGTAGCGCAAGGATAGTATTTGTCATTAGATATTTATGATATGGTCTGATTCATTAATAACCTGAGCCAGAGCCGCAGAGTCTAAAAACGGTAAGTCGTCAGCCATTTCAGAAACTGTTGTTTCAGGAATGATATCTGCCAGTTCGAGCAATTCTGCCTGTTTTGCGTTTTCCTCAGTTTCTGACACAGGTTCATTCATAAAAACTATGCGGACTTCATGTCCATAAATGGTTAATCCCGCGGCGACCCGCATGGCCTCCCCATGGTTATCACGTCCCAGTACAGTAATTTTTCTAGTAGTCATTTTTAGCCTTAAAGGCTGATCACACGTTTTGTTTCAGTCATCATTTCACTGTTGGAGGTCTGACTTCCAAGTTCGGCTGGGCATTCGGAGGAACCAAAGAACTCATGCCAAGAATGCTCACATGCTATCGCTCTTTCTGCATTGGGAAGAAGCTTTAATAGTTCAGGATTTTTCAGTTGTTTAACACCTTCTCCAGTGATGAAACAACACCATGAAGTACCGTTCCTCTTGCAGGCACGGGCCAGCGGTTCCAGTACTGCTCCTGTTTTTGCAGAAGAAACAAGAAAAAGTAATTCAGTCATGTGCGTTTTTTTTTGATAAAATTCCCCATGCCATTAAAAAAAGGCCTGCAAGAATCACTGCGATGGAGATCAGCCAATAATTATCAGTCTGTGACGGCATTTCCGGAGCAGAAATTTTGTTTAAAGATTGTTTGTCCGGATAGCTCAAACTGTCAACTGACAAAGACGACTCCATGGCCCAGTCAGCCCAACCTGTTAAAAAAACACGGGCTTCAATTCCGAATCCTGCTCGAAGCAAGCTAAAATAAGCCACGCTTTCCAGTGTGTTGTGCGCATAAACAATTGGTAGCGAAAATTCAGGAATACGCTGCGGATCTATTTTTAACAAAGCTCTTAATTCTGCAGCCGGAAGAAGCTGTGCTCCCGGCAAGTGTCCTCCTCGGAAAGTCCGAATATTTTCTCCCCAAAATTCCTTTTCGCTTCTGCCATCCAGTAGGTCCGGCAATTTATTGCTTTTTAGCAAAGCGTCCAGTTCATTCCGCAAAATAATCATTTCCGCGCGGAAAGGTGCACTGTGCACAGCAGAACGGATATTAGCGCGTTTTTGTCCGGGTTTTAAATCCGCCGATTTAGCCTTAAGTTCAGCAAAGGAAATTCTGAGGATTGTAACTTTTTGCTGGCCGGCAAGATAAAGTATTCCTGCAACAAAATCACGTTTCAGCGGAGAGATTCCGACAACTAACACATGTTCGCTTCCGGAAAGTCCTGCAGTTCCGAGTAACCATGAAAGATCAGGAAAATTAACTAATCGACCGTGCGGTCCGAAAAAATCTTCTGCAGGCAAACAGCGTGCTCCTAATAAACTTCCTTTAAGACAAAGTTCCTGCGGGCGTACATCAACAATGACTGCTCTGTGGAGTAGATCGGTCTCTATCTTTGATGCATAACTAAAAGCAGGAGCTGTGAGCGCTTTGTCCACCGATGCGAAAAATGTGAACAAAAGACAGAATACAAATACCGCTTTCCGCATACATCAGCAACCCTGAAAATGGGTTTCTTTAAGCTCAGATTCAACTGTAGTTTTTGCAGGTGGATTTTCCAAATAATAGTCCAGCATTTCCAACACAGTAACTTTACCAAAGTCTCCCAAATCGATATCCTTCATTTTTTCTGCATCCATTGGAGTGTTCGCGTTCGTGAGTGTTTCTCTGGAAACAGAGGCTGCAGGGAAAGTAAGAATTGCGATACCAAGACAAACCAGCACACTCCCTATACAAAAAATTATACTTGATCTATCCATAGAATTATCTTTGAAAGTCGTTTGTAAAATCAGCTGTATGGTTAAGCACCAATTAAAATGAATCTTTCAGGAAAAATATATACATTGCTCCAATGGCCACTACAAACATGACAAGTTCCGCAATTAGTTCAATATCCAGAGTCATACTTTATTCTCCTTTATAATGCTGTACAAGTCTTTTGATTCTGATCGTATCACCAGTAATAGGGTCAATCACATTTGGAGTGAAATGCGGAATTCCGTCACGGGATGTATACATGCTTGGCATTGGAACAATAAAAACATAAAACAGGGTTGCAATACTCAAAACGCAAACGACAGTTACAAAAACTCTTGTTAAAAATAATTGTTGCATGGTGTAACTATAACTTAATCAATCTTTTCTCATGTAGATCTTCCAACAGTTATTTTCAGTAACTGTTTCCAAATGAGTCGCACCTAATTGAGGTCCCATTGGAGGAACGGCTTCCATTGAAGAAGGATTGTCAACAGTGATTTCTACTACATCGTTTGTCTGCATGTTGTTGAGGGCTTTTTTCGTCATCATCTGTGGACGTGGACAAGAGTCACCAAGACAATCCAACTGCTGCGCCAGACTATATGAAATTCCGTCACTCAGTTTAACTTCCTGTAAATTAACTTGTTGAGTATCTTCTTTTTTTGCTTTACGAGAAAACAGTCCCATAACTTCCTTTCGTGCTTAATAATTTAAAATAAATAATTTTTTCAGGACTAGGCTGCCTCTGCCAATTCTACTTTGTGTGCTGCTGCAGCCTTGTCATGTTCCAGAAGTTGAGCCTGTTCTTTTTTTACAATAGCACGATAAATCAATCCAAGCAAGAAGACCTGTACCATTCCAAAAATCACTGCAGGCACACCAAATTTATCTTGTAATGTCCGTGCGTTTATAAAACCTAACTGGAGTGCTTCCAAATTTGGTTCTCCAGTCATGCTGATAGAAGCAGGCGGCCAGAAATTTTCTGACCAGAGCAATGAAAAAAGGAACATGCCTATAAAAGTAAAAAGCAACGCCCACATGGCGCCTACGTTGCCTTCTCCGGCTTTGACCCACGTTGAAACGGTACAAGCACCAGCTAGGACCATCCCGATTCCAAACAGAAACAAGCCAGCCACTTGATTTAAACCCACATCGAATTGCATCGCCTTGCCTTCTCCAAAAGTGAGGAATAGCGTAAAACCAAATGTTAAGATCATCATTCCCATCAACAGTGGTTTTGTGTTTCTATAAGTTTTAAACAACATTGCGTCCCGCAATGCCGCTGTATTGCAAAAACGCGAACGTTGAACAAGTAATCCGACAATTGAGCCAAAAACAAAAGCCACTAAACATTCACCGATTACAGACATGATTTATCCTTCCAATACTTTTTTATAGATCCAGGAGCCTACCCAGGCTCCTGCCAAAATTCCACTTATCGCAAGATAACCGCCTAAATTCATTTGAGGAGTCAAGCCGAAGAAAGTGCTCACATTGCAGACGAAAGCCAGACGGATACCAAAACCCATCAGCAGTCCTCCGATGGTGATCATCACCCATTCACCTAATCTTCGTGGGAACCTCAGGTAGAACTCTTTACTCAAAATCGCGCTTACAATTGCTCCAAAGAGCATTCCCAAGCTTATATAGATTTTCCAGTAGCCGGCATCCGGAACAAAGACCAGGTTCCAGAAAGGAATCCGGGAAAGTTCATCTCCGAGGAAAAATTGGGCCACCAGACCGGTGATCATCGTTTCACCACCGCCTACTGTCCACGCACCAACAAGCAGGAACAAAAAAATATCCAAGACTGCAATCAACGTCAATGCAACCATGGGGTCAAGGGTATTTTTAAAAAAATTATTCATGTTTATTTTAGAACAATTCAACTCGTTTAATGTACGCCTTTGAGTGACGTCCGTTTACTTTATCGGTTTTCTGTACATCGATCTCAATGCCAAGAGCGCTGATAGGCTGTGGCTGTTTAGCAAATAATTCAAAGAATTTCGCAGACAGGTCAATTTCCGTGACATATGTTTTTTCGCTGTTACCGTCACATGGTATACAGAGATAACGTCCGCCTTTCTGCCAATAGTTACCAAGGTAAACCTGATCGGGTTTCTCGTCTTTGCCAAGGAAAAAACTGATGAAATAAGGTAGATCAGGCGCAAGGAAAAAACCGCTGTCAAGTTTGCTTTCACCAAAAAAGATCATAAAGGAAACCGCCTCGCGTGTGTTGCGTGTCTTGTCTGCAGGGCCGCTCCAGTCTGCACCCAGAGGATATTGATCAACTCCCCATTCAATGCGTATTTTTGTTACACCGTGCAAATAGTCTTTCTTTTCAAAATCACGCATCAACACGCCAAGCTTATCACTGGTTGGTTCAATCACCAGCTTCCCGTCTTCAAAACGTAGATTCATCTCGTCTACATCTTCACGGAATTCCCAGTTGATTGTTTCAAACCAACCTCTTACTTCGCCTGTAGCAGTGGTAAAATCCAGCTCGTAAATCGTCTCCGCCTTTGCAGAGCACGTAATTAACAAAAATCCGCACAAAGCAAATAATTTGTTATACTGAAATCTTCTGAATAAAATCATATTAACATTTTGTTTTTCTAACAATTACTGGAGATAAATATTAAGTACTAATACTTAATACATCCTGACTCAGTCAACTAAGAAGCTGGGTACACAGGTATATTTTTCAACTGCCTTCACAGATTAAGCAAATAAAACCTTAAAATTATGCAGACAACATGGTTGCTGACTTTGTAAATATTACCCTAAACATTAGAGAGTGAGATTTCAAGATTATTTTATAAATGATAATTATATATTCAATGGTAAAGCAAAATAATGTCAGTCTATGGACTTTAAAATGAGAGCTGAAGTTCCACCCAAAATGATGGTCTTAGAGGCAGGGTTTATGCTGAGATTATTGCGAATGAGGGAACTGCATTTGAGCTTCTTTGGAAATTCCGGACGAGTTATCTACGGAT
>Ga0209403_10003054_pt1 | contig 19293 bp, 18 predicted proteins | sample ArcticOcean_MG_C_8_FD_187440 | JGI IMG/M metagenome (GOLD analysis project Ga0209403, IMG submission 187440) | Marine microbial communities from western Arctic Ocean - ArcticOcean_MG_CB11_86 (SPAdes) (version 2) | ecosystem: Environmental > Aquatic > Marine > Oceanic | place: Arctic Ocean... | reverse complement strand
TGCGGCTGATCGTGTTTGACCGGGTGCCATGGCCGCGGCCGTCTATTCTGCATCGGGCGCGGCGCAAGGCGTTCACGCGATCACGCTACGACGATATGATAACCCGGCTTCGACTGAAGCAGGCTTATGGGCGGCTGATCCGCCGGGCGACCGATTCCGGAGTCTTCGTGATGCTCGACCCGATGATGCCGTCCCGCCTCGCCGGGGCCTTTCCGGACAGTGTGGAGATCGAGCGGGTCGGGCTCGCCGACGCGGTCGCAACGACACGGGACTTCCTGTCGCAGGTGGAATAACTTGACGTTGGGGTGCCGGGTGGTCACCTGCGGTGGAACCAAGGAGAAATAATTAGTGAGCACTCTCCACCCCCACGCGGCGCTGGTTCATACCATGGTCATCGCCTCGGCCGTCGACGCCGAAATGACCGATGTCGAACTATTGCGGATCGGCCAGCTCGTCGACCGGATGCCGGTTTTCACCGATTACGAACCCGACGAACTGACGGCCGACGCGGAAGCCTGCGCCGAAATGCTGGCGAGCGACGGCGGCGTCGATGCGGCGATCGCCCAGATCAAGCAAGCGCTGCCGGAGCCACTGCGCGAAACCGCCTACGCGTTCGCCTGCGAAATTATCGCCGCCGACGGACATGCCAGCCAGGAAGAGCTGCAGTTGCTTGAGGTTCTATCCTACGATTTTGAGATAGATCCCCTCGCTGCGGCGGCGATTCAGCGCGGCGCCCGTGCCCGACACATGAAGCTTTCTTAATTTCCCGGCCCATCGTTGCGTTAGCAGCACTCTTGGCCAGTCGGTTCTAAAGTGTTGAAATAGATACATTTTAATTGTGCATTAACCAATAAATCGGCAGAATCTCCAGGTGCTTAGTAATGGAGGTTTACCGCAATGACAGAGATCGAACGTCAGCTGAACGGATACCGCCTGACCACGGCGGAAATCATCTACCGCATGCCTGATCATCTGGACCTGCTGCAGACATATGTATGGCAGGCGCTGGATTTGGCTCCCAAATTCCCCGAGCTCAACAAATTTCTGAGTTTCTGGAAACGCGAAATCGAGGGGTCGCTCTACGCGGTGAAGGTTGCCAACACGGAAATTCTCAAGCCGGCGCGCACACGCCACGTGGAGCATTCGCTGACGCTGCACTAAGGCAGTATTTCCTGGCATAGGCAGTTGCCAGCGGACGATTCGCCGACTAGGTAGGGCCGGAGACACGCAAACCGATCCGGAATCGCCTAACCACGATGGCCATTGCAAGACCCGCTGCCCCGTTGAGGGCGATTGAAATATGGCTCTACGCCTGCTGCGCGCTGGTATTCGCGATGGTGCTGCTCGGCGGGATCACCCGGCTGACCGAATCCGGGTTGTCGATCGTCGACTGGCGGCCGGTCACCGGCTGGCTGCCGCCGCTGACCGACCTGGAATGGGCGGCGGTGTTCGATGCCTATCGCGAGTCCCCCGAATTCCGCAAGCTCAACTTCTGGATGGAACTGGAAGATTTCAAACGCATCTTCTGGCTCGAGTATCTTCATCGTTTGCTGGGGCGGGGCATCGGAATCGTCTACCTGCTGCCGTTTCTGTGGTTTGTTATTCGCTACCGCGTGCCGGCGCGGTTGACCGGTCGGCTGACAGTCCTGTTCGTTCTCGGCGGCGCACAGGGCGTGCTCGGCTGGTACATGGTGAAATCCGGCCTTGTGGATCAGCCATCGGTCAGCCAGTACCGCTTGGCGGCACATCTCGGCCTCGCCGTGGCCATATACGGCATGATGCTCTACACCGCTGCCGGCCTCCGCGGCGCGGCGGCGGGCGTCCCGGCGCGCGCGGCGCGCGGCCTCGGGTGTCTGGTTTTCATCACTATGATCTGGGGCGCGTTCGTGTCCGGGCTGGACGGCGGGGCGGTGTTCAACACTTTCCCGCTGATGGACGGGAGACTGATCCCGCCCGGCACGTTGTCGATGTCACCCTGGTGGCTGAACTTGTTCGAGAATATCGGCATGGTGCAGTTCATTCACCGGTGTCTCGCCATTCTGACGGTCACCGCTGCTTTGTCGCTGTGGTGGAAACACCGGTCATCGGTATCCCGCTCCCCTGATTTCATCGCCTTGCTCGCCTTGCTCCAGTTTTGCCTCGGCATTGCGACGATCCTGTCCGGCGCATCGATCTATATCGCCTGGGCGCACCAGGCCGGCGCAATGTTGCTGTTTTCCGCCGCCGTGTGGATCTGGCAGGGAAGCTCAAGCCCAACGTCCTCTTGACGCGGCGTCCCCAATAGGCGTATCACACACGCCACTCGTGGTGATTTGAGCCGACCGGCTTGCGGCCACGTTAAATAAAACGCTAAAAGGTCGGAGGTTCCTGGAAACCCCGGCCTTTCGGTCGGGGATTTTTATTTGGGCAGAGGCCCGGGAGCAAAAAATGGCAATCAACAAACCCGTTCAGGAAAGCTGGCGCGCACAGACATTGGCCGTGCGTGGCGGTACGCGGCGCAGCGAATTCGGCGAAACCAGCGAAGCGATCTACGCGACGTCGGGATACGTGTACGAATACGCGGAACAAGCGGAAGACGCCTTCAAAGACCGCGTCGACCGGTTCATCTATTCAAGGTTCTCAAACCCCACCGTCGATATGTTTCAGGACCGGATGGCGCTGATCGAAGGCGCCGAGACCGGCAAGGCGACCGCCACCGGGATGGCCGCCGTGTTCGCATCGATGGCCTGCATGGTCGAAGCCGGCGATCATGTCGTCGGCAGCCGCGCCCTATTTGGATCGTGCCTCTATATTCTGACGGAAATTCTGCCGAAATATGGGGTCGAAACGACGATTGTCGACGGCACCGATCTCAACCAGTGGGAAGACGCGCTCAAACGCCCCACCAAATGCGTCTTCATCGAGACGCCGTCCAATCCCGGTCTCGACATCATCGACATCCGGGCGGTGTCGGATCTCGCCCACAAGGCGGGCGCGAAGGTCATAATCGACAATGTGTTCGCCACCCCGCTGCTGCAGAAACCGCTCGAACTCGGCGCCGATATCGTCGTCTATTCGGCGACCAAGCATATCGACGGCCAGGGACGTTGCCTCGGCGGTGTCGTTCTCGGTGATGCGGATTACTGCGAAAAAACGCTCAAGCCGTTTCTGCGCCACACCGGACCGTCGCTCAGCCCGTTCAACGCCTGGGTGATGCTCAAAGGGCTCGAGACGCTCGATCTCCGCATCCGGCGTCATTGTGAAAACGCGAGAGCGATCGCGCATTATCTTGAGGCCCGCGGCGACCTCGCCAAGGTTCTTTATCCGGGGCTTCCGAGCCATCCGCAACACAAACTGGCGGCATCGCAGATGTCCGATTTCGGCAGTCTGGTGACGTTTTCGCTTGAAGGCGGCAAGGAGCGCGCCTTCAAATTCATGAACCACCTGAAAATGATCGATATTTCGAACAATCTTGGCGATTCCAAGAGCCTGATGACCCACCCGGCGACCACCACCCATCAGCGCCTAAGCGCCGAGGACCGCGCAAGTCTCGGGCTGGATGACGGTATGGTTCGCCTGTCGGTCGGGCTCGAAGATCCGGAAGATGTGAAAGAGGATCTGGAACAGGCCTTCGCGGGAGCCTGAAAAGGCTAAATTCCACTTTTCGCGTAAATCAATTAGACTGCGCTGTACCATAACCCGGACCCGATCCATGTATTCAGCTATCACCCGTGAAATCCGCGTTCAGGTGGAACCCATTTATCTTGACGATCAATCGGAACCTGACGACGCCCAGTATGTCTGGGCCTATCGCGTCCAGATTGAAAACGAAGGAACCGAAACCGTTCAGCTGCTGACGCGGTACTGGCACATCACCGACGGCATGGGCAGGGTGCAGGAAGTGCGCGGCGCCGGCGTGGTCGGCGAACAGCCTGTTCTCAATCCCGGCGAATCCTATGAATATACAAGCGGCACCCCATTGCCGACGCCGTCGGGAATAATGAAAGGCAGCTACCAGATGCGGACGCCCGCAGGCGAAAAATTTGATATCGAAGTGCCTGCCTTTTCGCTCGACTGCCCGCACGAAACGCGGCGCCTCAACTGACCTGAGCCACAGCACCGGACAAGAGCCTTGCTCGACTTCCGTCCCGTTCTCTACATCATCGGAATCCTGCTCACCACGCTGGCAGCCGCAATGTGCGCGCCGCTGGTGGCGGATCTGGTGGTCGGCCACCCGGATTGGCAGGTCTTTGCCGGCGCGGCGGGCCTCACCGCGTTCGTCGGCATAACGCTGATACTGACAACGATGGCGCCGCCGGATCGGTTTTCGGTGCGCCAGGCATTCGTGCTGACCACAGCGAGTTGGGTGGCGATGACGTTTTTCGCCGCCCTGCCGTTTGCGTTCGCCGATCTTGAGCTCAGCTTTACGGACGCGTTCTTCGAGGCGATGTCGGGCCTGACGACAACAGGATCCACGGTCATCACATCGCTCGATACGGCGCCGAGCGGCATCCTGCTGTGGCGCGCAATCCTGCAGTGGCTGGGCGGGATCGGCATTATCGTCATGTCGGTTGCCATCTTGCCGATGTTGAAGATCGGCGGAAACCAGCTGTTCCAGACCGAATCCTCGGACCGGTCGGAGAAAGTCCTGCCCCGCGTTGCCCAGATCGCCAGCGGGGTGGGTTTCGTCTATTTGGCCCTGACGGCGGCCTGCGCGGCGCTGCTCTGGTTTTCCGGGCTCAAGGGCTTCGACGCCATCGCCCATTCGATGACCACCATCGCGACCGGCGGTTTTTCTACCCGCGACGGGTCCATCGGCGCGTTTGCCAACCCAACGGCGGAAATCATCATCACCTGTTTTATGCTGCTTGGCGCATTGCCATTCGTGCTCTATCTGCAGGCAGTGCGCGGCAAACCCATGATGCTGTTGCGCGATAACCAGGTGCGCTGGTTTTTCTGGATCGTCGTGTTCTTCATTCTGTCGGTTACCCTGGCCCACAATCTGAACAACGACATTAGTATCGGTCGGGCGGCCCGGGAATCCACTTTCAACGTCATCTCCATCATCACTGGGACGGGTTATTCCTCGGCCAACTATGCAGGTTGGGGCGCATTCGCCACCGGCGTTTTCTTTTTCATCATGTTTATCGGCGGCTGCGCCGGATCGACGACCTGCTCGATCAAGATCTTCCGCTATCAGATCCTGTATGAGACCGCAAAAATGCAGATGAAACATTTGATCCGCCCACACGGCGTATTCGTGGCAACGTTTAACGGCCAGCCGATCACCGACGAAGTTGAAAATTCGGTCATGAGTTTCTTTTTCCTGTTCATGCTGACCTTCGCCGTACTTGCCGGTCTGCTCCACTTCATCGGACTGGATTTCCTCACCGCCCTTTCCGGCGCCGCATCGGCAATCTGCAACGTCGGTCCGGCTCTGGGCGAGATTATCGGCCCCGCCGGCAGCTACGCTGATCTGCCCGACGCGGCGAAATGGGTTTTGAGCGCGGGCATGCTTCTTGGCCGGCTGGAACTGTTCACGGTTCTGGTCCTGTTTGCGCCCTGGTTTTGGCGCGGTTGATGACCGCGCGCAGGTTTCGGCACCGCTGATGGCCGCGCAACTCGATACCGCAACCGACTTGCTGCGCGACCTGATCGCGTTCGATACCACATCGCGCAATTCGAACATGCCGCTGATCGAATACGTCGCAGATTATCTGTCGGATAACGGCATCTCGCCGCGCGTCATCCCGTCGGACGACGGCACAAAGGCCAATTTGTTCGCCACTATCGGCCCCGATATTCCAGGCGGCGTCGTTCTTTCGGGTCATTCGGATGTCGTTCCGGTGGACGGCCAGGACTGGTCGACAGACCCGTTCGATCTGACGGAATCGGACGGCAGGCTTTACGGCCGCGGCAGCGCAGATATGAAGGGATTTATCGCCTGCACGCTGGCCCTAGCCCCGAAACTTTCGGTGCGCAATCTGCGCCGGCCGGTCCATCTTGCGTTTTCCTATGACGAGGAAATCGGGTGCCTCGGCGTCGGGCGGATGATCGATGTTATTACATCCGAACTGCCCCGACCCGCCGCGGTTATCGTCGGCGAACCGACGCGCATGCAGATCGCCAATACCCATAAAGGCATTTGCGCCATGACCACGACGATCCGCGGGCGTGAGGCGCATTCGAGCCGCCCGCAGGACGGCGTCAATGCGATCGAGGCGGCGGCGGCGCTAGTCTCTTTTCTCTATCGGCTGTGCGACGAGCTGGCGACGACGGAGCGGGACGATCGGTTCGACCCGCCCTACACGACCTTTAATACGGGAAAAATATCAGGGGGCGACGCCGTCAACATCATCGCGCGCGAATGCCTGTTGAACTGGGAATTCCGTCCCATCCCCGGGGCCGACCCGGACGCGATTTCGGCCCGCGTCGACGATTGGGTTCGGTCCCATCTGCTGCCCAAAATGCAGGCTACCGATCCGGCCAGTTTTGTCGACACGGTTCGCGATGTGCTTGTGCCCCCGTTCGATGCGCCGGAATTATCGGAAGCTGAACGGATCGCCCGCGCCGCGTCCGGGCTTAATAGTGCCGGCGCCGTCGCGTTCGTGACCGAGGCAAGCCTGTTTGCGGTCGCGGGCATTCCGGCAGTTATCTGCGGGCCGGGCGACATCGCACAGGCGCATCAACCGGATGAGTTCGTCGAGATATCGCAGCTCGACATGTGTCTGGGTTTTCTTGAAAGAATTGCGGAACGGGCTTAGGCGATCAGCGCAGCCAGCGGTTCATATGTTTGCGAATCTGTGCCTCGAGCGATGTATTGAGGTCACCCATCATCGCTTCGGTCATTTCAAACCAGACTTTTTCCCGGCCGTTCAGCGAAATATTCTCGGAAACCGACCGCGATCTCTTCGCCGTGGATTCGGCAGTCACGCGGAGATCCCCGTTGGCATCGCGAATTTCGACCTTCATATCGATCACCGCGTCGTAGCGCTCGCTCTGGTCCCTCGTGAACGCGCCCTTCACGCCTGCGGTACGTTTCAACGGGACTTCTACAACGCTGGCGCGGCGGACGATGACGCGGGCGACGCCGGACTGTCCGACTGCTTTGAGTCGGTCACGCCCCCAGTTGGAAGCCACCGCCGCCGGCGAGACCGAAAATTCATGCTCGACATTGGGGCGCGTCGCTGGGGACACATAACGGTTTTCGACTTCGACACGCGCAACGTTGAGATTGATCGGCGGCAAATGGGCAAACGATATCTGTGAAAATCCGGGCTTCTCAACCTGTGTGGCGCAACCAGAGAGAATGAATGCCGCTGCCAGGAAACTGGTAAGAAAGGATTTTCGGCTCATTTTATCGCTCCTGCGAAAGATCGTCACCGCTCTTTATATGAGCCCTGACCGGTCTCACATCAACCGTTGTATATGCGATCGATATCGGAATCGGCGTAAATGTAATCGTGGCTGCAGAATTCGCAGGTAACGACGACGTTGTCGTCGATCTTCAGCGTCTCGATTTCCGCGCGCGGGAACAAATTGAGCATCGTTTCCACGCGCTCCTCCGAACACCGGCAGCGCATTTCCAACGGCACCGGATCGAACACGCGGATAACGTCCTCGTGGAATAACCGGAACAGAAGCTCATGGGGATGCAGCGCAGCATTCAGAAGTTCATCGTCACGACTGCTGCTCATCAGGATAACGGCGCGGCGCCAGTCCTCCTCGAATTCTTCCTCGGCTTCTTCGCCGGACAGCAGGGCGCGCCCATCGGGCGGCATTTTCTGGACCAGCAACCCGCCCGACCGCCATTGCCCGTCGGCATCCCGGCCCGAAGCAAGTTTGACTGCCCCGTCGAACTGGTCGGACTGATGAAAATAGTTGTGTGCGCAGTCCGACAGCGTCGCGCCGGTCAGATCGACGATGCCCTGATAACTGTCGGTGTCCTGCCCCTGATCGACGGTGAACGCGAGATAGCCGCCACCGAGAAGATGCGGGACCGGGCCGTCGCGCCAGCCATCCTTTACAGCGGCGAGCGCAGCGGCGTCGAACTGCGCGTAGCCGCGCAAGGCACCGTCACTGGTCATGTCGACGACCAACATTCTGACTGGCCCGTCGCCCTTCGCCTGCAACGAGAAGATGCCATCGAATTTGAAAATACCGGCGACCAGCGCAGCGAGCGCAAGCGCCTCCGACAGCAGAACCGAGACTGGTTCGGGATATTGATGTCCACCGATGACCGCCTGAACAGCCGGACCCAGTCGTACGAGGCGGCCGCGCGCCGCGCCGTTTTCCAGCTGGTATGGCTGAACGAGATCGTCGGGAAGGGGGAGAGGTTTGCTGTCGTCCATCACAGGGTTAGGTCATCATCCGGTCAGGACAAGCACCAGGCGAGGATGCCCTTTTGCGCGTGCAGGCGGTTCTCCGCCTCGTCCCAAATAACCGATTGCGGACCATCGAGAACGTCGGCTGTCACCTCTTCGTCACGGTGAGCCGGCAGACAATGCATGAAAATCGCACCCTCGGCGGCGCGGTCCATCATCTGCTGGTCGACCCTGTAGGGCGACAACAGATTGTGGCGCTTTTCGGCTTCGGTATCGCCCATCGACACCCAGGTGTCGGTCACAACGCAATCGGCCCCGTCGACCGCCTCTTCCGGGTCGGTGGTGGATACGATCGTCGCGCCTTCATTGACGGCCCAGTCGATGGCGTCTTGCGGCGGGGCAAGTTCCGGCGGACAGGCGAGCCGCATTTCGAAATCGAACCTCGCCGCGGCCTCGATCCAGGTCCGCGACATGTTGTTGCCGTCGCCGCACCAGGCGATGCGCTTGCCGCCGATATTCCCGCGATGTTCCTCGAACGTCATGATGTCGGCCATCAGCTGACACGGATGTGAATGATCGGTCAGGCCGTTGATGACCGGTACCTCGGCGTGGGAAGCGAGTTCGGCCAGCTTGTCGTTTTCCGTCGTCCGCATCATGATCGCATCGACATAGCGCGACAGAACCCGCGCCGTGTCGGCGATGGTCTCACCGCGGCCGATCTGCATTTCGTTGGGCGTCAGGACGACAACGCTGCCGCCGAGCTGCTTCATCGCAATTTCGAAGGACACCCGCGTCCGGGTCGACGGTTTCTCGAAGATCATGGCAAGCGCCCTGCCGTCGAGCGGACGCGCAGAACCTTTCGGCCGCTCGCCCCGCTTGAACGATGCCCCCATATCGACGATGCGCCGCAGTTCCGCCGACGCGACCTGGGTCAGTTCAAGAAAATGCCGGGGCGGGCTTTTCATGCCTCCAGTTCTCCGCAGCAGGTTTCCAGAATGCCGACCGCCTCTTCGATGTGCGCCGGCTCGATAATCAATGGCGGCAGAAACCGCATCACGTTATCGCCCGCGAGGACCGTCAGAAGACCGTGTTCGAATGCCTTGGCGGCCAGATCGGCATTGGGCATTGCACATTTCATGCCCCACATCAGCCCGGCGCCGCGCACCGATTCGATAACCGAAGGGTGACGCTCGGCGACGCCCGCCAGCTCGGTGTTCATCAGATTGCCCATCTCGACCACATGATCGAAAAACCCGTCCGCGAGCATCACATCGAGCACCGCATTCGCCACAGCGCTTGCCAGCGGGTTGCCGCCGAAGGTGCTGCCATGGGTGCCGGCGGTAATGCCTTTCGCGGCCTCGGCCGTCGCTAGGCACGCGCCGATGGGAAACCCGCCGCCGAGACCCTTGGCCGACGACATCACGTCGGGGGTCACGCCGGACCATTCATATCCCCAAAGCTTGCCTGTGCGGCCCATGCCGGTCTGCACTTCGTCGAACATCAGCAGCAGGCCTTCCTCGTCGCACAAGGCCCGCAGATCCCGGAGAAACCGCGGATCAGCCGGGCGGATACCGCCCTCGCCCTGGACCGGTTCGATCATAATGCCGGCGGTCGCGTCGGTTACCGCAGCGCGGACTTCGTTCATATTGCCGAATGCGACGTGGTCGAAGCCGTCGACCGCGGGGCCGAAACCGGCACGGTGCGCATCGCTTGCGCCGGCCGAAATCGTCGCCAGGGTGCGACCGTGAAAACTGCCTGAAAACGAAATCATCCGGTACCGTTCCGGCTTGCCGTTTTCACTCTGATATTTGCGCATCAGCTTGATCGACGCCTCGACCGCCTCGGCGCCGGAATTGCAGAAAAACACCGTGTCGGCGAACGAATTGGCAACCAGCCGGTCGGCGAGACGCTGTTGTTCGGGAATGTTGTACAGATTCGACGTGTGCCAGACCTTGCCGGCCTGGGCGATCAGGGCTTCAACCAGATGCGGATGGTTATGGCCGAGCGAGAGCACCGCCACGCCACCGCCAAAATCCAGGAATTTGCGCCCGTCATCGGTATACAGATGCGCCCCTTCGCCCCGGACAAAGGCGATATCGGCGCGACCATAGGACGGCATTACTGATTGGCTCACCGGTCTTCTCCTGACATTCGGACCCTAAATCTTTTCGGCCCGTCGCCGGGCCGAAAAAAGAGCGGGAGTATGTTGAGGTCGACCGGTGCTGTCAATCGGCGGTTTTGGTGGCGTTTTAACGGCACGAAACTACTTGAAGTGCCCGATTTGGTCCTCCAAGCTACGGGTCCAATTTCGTCGGGATACTGCTATCGGCGAGCGGCCGCATCTGGACCGCGGAACCGGGTTTACCTGGCGATTGACCGGCGGCGCGAATAAAGGAAGTATACTACGTAAATTCCGACAGGCGTGGGAGCTCAAAATGGACGGCAACAAAGATATCCGGACGACGGACGCGACGCGCGATGCGCCGGCGCTTGTCTGGCCCGACGATGACACGCTGATCCCCGACTGGATATACACTGACCAGCGTATCTACGACCTCGAACTTGAAAAGATATTTCTCGGCCGGCACTGGAACTATGTCGGGCTGGATTGTGAAGTGCCGGAACCCGGAAATTACTTCCGGTCCTATGTCGGGCCGCTGCCGGTCGTCGTTACCCGTGACGCGGACGATCAGGTGCATGTGTTCGAGAACCGCTGCGCCCATCGCGGGGTCGAATTCTGCCGCGAATACCGCGGCACCGCCGACAGCTTCATCTGCCCTTATCACAACTGGACCTACAATCTGAAGGGCGATTTGACAGCGGTGCCGTTCCGCCGCGGCGTCAAAGGTAAGGGCGGCATGCCCGCGGATTTCGACATGGCGGATCGCGGGCTACGCAAATTCCACGTCGAGACGCGCGGCGGCGTGATCTTCGCGACCGCATGCGACGACATGGTATCCGTCGAAGAGTATCTCGGCCCCGTCATCGCGGCGGAGTTCGACGCCACTTTCGACGGCTCCGAGATGAAATTGCTCGGCGTTCACCGCAACATTCTGCCCAGCAACTGGAAACTCTATCAGGAAAACCTGAAGGACCCCTATCACGCGACCCTGCTGCACACCTATCTGACCACGTTCGGGCTGTTCGTGTCGTCGAACGAGAGCAATATCCCGGTCGACCCGACGGGGCGCCATGGCGGGCTACTGTCGCGCCGACCGGAAGGGCGGCCCGACGTGTCGGAAGAAGAACAGGCGAACATGCAGGCGTTCAAGGAGGCGATGCCGCTCAACGATCCCCGCGTGCTCGAATTCATTCGCGAGTTCGATTCCAAATGGTCGGGATCGGTATTGACGATCTTCCCGACGCTCACCGCCCTGCGTCAGACCAATATTCTGAACACGCGCCTGCTGGTACCGCGCGGCCCGAACGAATTCATGATGATCTGGACCGTCTTCGGGCGCGCTTCCGACGACGAAGAAATGACCCGCCACCGGCTGCGTCAGAACAACATTTTCGGCCCCGCGGGATTCCTCGGGATCGAGGACAATGAGGCCCTCAAGTTCCTGCAGGACGGTATCCGGAAATCGATGCCGCGCGACGGTCTTGCGCTGCTCGGCGATGACGACGAACCGGTCGATACCATCATCACCGAGCGCTCGATCCGCGCGATGTACCGTTATTACCGCGACGTTATGGGGCTATAGCAATGGCAACCGTGATGGATAAGGGAAATACCGCGCTGCGCGACGCCCGCCTCGAGATCGAGGAGTTCAACTATGAATATGCAGACACGCTTGACCGGTTCGATGTCGATGGCTGGGTCGAATATTTTACCGAGGATGCGCTTTACCACGTGATCGCGCGCGACAACGCGGAATCCGGCCTGCCGCTCGGGCTGATCTACTGCGAAGGCAAGGCGATGATGAAGGACCGCGCCTATGCGCTCCTGAATACCGAGATGTTCGCGCCGCGCTATCTGCATCTGTCGATCACCAACACAAGGGCCCTGGCGATCGACGGCGATCTGATCCGCGCCACCGCGAACTACACACTGGTCGAAACCCTGGTGGAAGAGCTGAGCCGCGTCCAGCAGGTCGGCAAATACCACGACGTGTTCCAGCGCACCGGCGGCGGTTTGCTGCTGAAGGAACGCAGATGCATCTTTGACAGCGTGATGATCGACAACTGTCTCGTTTTCCCGGTTTAGGAAAGGACCGCTCCATGCCCATGATACCGCTCGCCAGCAAAGGCAATTTTTTTCACATCTACGATTTTCACGTGACGCCGGGCGCCGGACCCGAATTTCTCAAACTGTTCGAGGAATTCGACTATTCCGACACCAATCCGATGCACAAATCGCCCCATCAGGTGAAAGACGGCGTGATGCTTCAGGATGTCGACGATGCGGATCATTTCTACCTGATCGGCGAATGGGCCAGCATCGAGGAACACCGCCGTATCCTCGGCGAATTGCAGGCATTGGCGCCGGAATTCGTGAAATACATCCAGGATCTCGACAAGGGCGCCTTCGTGCCGAAATACGCCGAGGTCGTTTCGTCGACGCCGCAGCATATCCTCGACGCGGCAGAATAAACGCGGCGCCCCTAAGCGGCAATTTCCACCGCCCGTTTAATAGCCGCCAGCCGGTCAGAGATCAGGTGACCGGCGGGCAGATCGTCAAGCGCGCCAAGGGATTTGAGGATCATCTCCGCCTCGTCGGAAAGCCCTGTCACGAAACATTTTCCACCGGCCTGCCCGGCCTCTGAAATCAGTTCCGCAATCGACACCGCCGCGCTGGTATCGAGATGTGCGGTATCGCTGAAATCGTAGATCATGACCTTGTAGGCGGATGTCGCCGTCCGGACAGATTGCGACAACTGCCGCGCGGAGGCATAGGAAAAGCGGCCGCGCAGTGCCAGCAATCCGACATCGCCATTCGCCTTTTCAAGCGCCCTAAGCTCGGCCGCATCGAGATTGGAATCACTGTCCGGCAGCGCGACCTGCGAAATCCCCTTCATTTCCTCGGCTTCCATCCAGCGGGCGGTGACGAAGCCGGCGAGGATCAGCCCCACTGCGACGGCGGTGATCAGGTCGACGAACACGGTCAGTCCCAGCGTGACGAACATCACCACCAGCTTGTCGCGCGGCGCGCGGCGAAAATGTTTGAGATAACCCCAGTCGATGATGTCCCAGCCGACTTTCATAAGGATGCCGGCAAGGGCCGCGTGGGGAATGACCTCGGCGACGGGGCCGAGCCCCAGCACCAGCGCCAGCAGCACCGCCGCATGCAGCGCACCGGAGACCGGCGAACGGCCGCCGGCACGGACATTGACCACCGTCCGCATGGTCGCACCCGCCCCGGGCAGCCCGCCGATCAGCCCGGACACCATGTTGCCGATCCCCTGGCCGATCAGTTCACGGTTCGAATTGTGCCGCGTGCGGGTAATCGAATCCGCAACCAGCGATGTTAGCAGGCTGTCGATCGAGCCGAGCAAGGCAAGGATCAGCGCCGGCTGGATGATCGACGGCAGCTTTGCGAAGCTCAGCGCCGGGATATAGAGATCAGGCAACCCGGTCGGCACCTCGCCGATCACCGGCGCATGGGGCAGCGCGAACAAGGCCAGCAGCGTGCCGCCGATCAGCGCGGCGAAGGCCGATGGCAGATAGGTGCGAAGCCGCATCGGCCACAAAATCATGATCGCCAGGGAAACCGCGGCGACAATCACCGCCTGGACATTCACCCCCAGCAGCATTTCCGGCCAGGAATGGATATTCGCCACCGGCCCGCCCGGCACCGCGCCCAGCCCGACAAACGGACGCACCTGGATCACGATGATAATGACGCCTATCCCCGACATGAAGCCGGACACCACCGAATACGGCGTGTAGGACACGTAACGTCCGACCCGCAGCAGGCCGAAAAAAATTTGCAGCAAACCGCCGAGCATGACGATGGCGAACGCGTCCGGCAGATTGTCCGCGAACTGGGTGACGATGGCGCCCATCACGACGGTCATCGGGCCGGTCGGGCCGGAAACCTGAGCGCCGGTGCCGCCAAACACCGCAGCAAAAAACCCGACCGCGATGGCGCCATACAATCCGGCAATCGGCCCGACCCCCGAGGCGACGCCAAATGCGAGCGCCAGCGGCAGCGCGACAACCGCCGCTGTCAGACCGCCATAGATATCGCCCACCAGGGATTTAGAATTTAGGGCCATGGCGGATTTTTCTCCGGCGGGACTTGAATGACGGGATGGATGCGGGGCGAATATCCAAGCCTATTGTATTGGCAAACGCCACATCGAATCCATCCCGATCAAGGTTTGTACCGGCGCCGGAAGTGTTAACAGATTACTCACTGCGCTCCGTTAACATTGAGCCGGCACGTCACGTCAATCGAAACGGAACCATGAGATGGCGGAAGAAGACGGATACGACGAGGACGAAGGCGGGAAAATCTGCCGTTTGAGATCGATCCATCCGAGCTGGATGAGGCCACCCATGCCGAATCCGTCATGCTGTATCAGGATTCCCAGGACAATATCCGGTTTGCCAAAGCGCTTCAGTGGAAAACGGTCGCCGGCACGCTGGCGATATTCGTCCTGTTGGCGATCGGTGGATTTCACAGCGGCAAGCTGGAGATTTTCCTAAAAATCCTGATTTTCATTTCCGTGGCGCTGTCCGCCGGGTCGATCTACGCGCTGTCTATTCTTCTGGCCTGGCAGAACACAGAGCGGCAGAAACTGCGCATGATCGTCCACGAATTTTCAAACCTGTTTCACGCCGTCTACAGGATCAAGTCGCGGACCGAAGCGAACGTTCACCGCCATATCCTGCTGTCCTTTATGGTCGCGACCATTCTGCTTGGAAATTATGTTTCGGCGTCACTTTTGATGTCGCTGATGGGGAAGTAGTCCCGCTCAGTTCTTCAGTTTATAGCCGCGGGCGAACATCATGTGGCAGGTGATCCACAGGATCAAATTCAGCGACGTCACCACGACGATCCCGGTCAGGATCGGCGCGTCCGACGTGCCGATGAAACCCGACCGGAACCCGTCGATCATATAGAAAAACGGATTGAGCATCGCAACGTCGCGCCAAATATCGGGCAGACGGTCAATCGAATAGAACGTCCCGGACAGAAACGACAGCGGCAGGATCACGAAGTTGGTGACCGACGCGACGTTATCGTATTTGTCGGCCCAGATTGACGTGATCAACCCCAGTAAAGACAGCAGCATCGACGCCGATACCCCGTGAAACAGGATAATCCACGGATTGACGATCGTCATCGAGGTGAACGCGAACATCACCACACCAACCAGGGTGCCGACCATGACGCCGCGGGTGACGCTGCCGGCGATAAATCCGATCGTGAGCTCGCCCGGCGTCAGGGGCGGCATCAGCAGATCGACGATACTGCCCTGAATCTTGAGGATCAGCATCGACGACGACGAATTGGCGAACGAGTTCTGAATGATCGCAAACACGATCAGACCCGGCGCCAGAAAGTCTTCGAACGGCACGCCGTTTATCGTTTCGACCGCGCGGCCGAGCGCCAGCGTAAACACGGCGAGAAACAGCAGCGTCGTAATCATGGGCGCGACCAGGGTCTGAAACCCGACCTTCCAGAACCGCTGCACTTCCTTGCAGTAATGGGTCCACAAGCCGAGCCAGTTCACGCGCCCGATACGCCGGGCAGGCAATGAAACAGGCTGCGTCACCCCGTGTTGCTCCTCATCGTGTTATTCCCCATCGTCTGAAACGACATTGCTGGAATCCGTCCGTATCGGCCGGTCGACCGCCGGACGCCGTCCGGTCCGCCTTTGCGGTCGGCCCGTCTCGACATAGGCGGGTGGCGCGCCGCCGCCTTTCTCTTCGCCGAAATAGACGGTCTGGTGTGGGAACGGAATCTCAATGCCGAGTTCGTCGAACTTGTGCTTCATGCGGCGATTGAATTCGCGCCCGACCTCCCACTGCTTGATCGGCTTGGTGGTCAGTCGCGCCCGGATGATCACGGCGGAATCGGCGAACTTGTCCAAACCCAGCACTTCAATCGGCTGGTTAATCAGCGGGCCGTAATAATCGTCCTCCTGAAGCTCCGCGCCGAGGTCTCGCAGCACGTCGATGACCTCATCAACGTCTTCGCGATAGGCAATGCCGACGTCGAACACATAACGCGAGAAGTCCTTGGTTTTGTTCTCAACCATGCCGACCGAACTGAACGGGATCATGTGCACATTGCCGCTGACATCGCGCAGCCGGATGGTGCGGATCGTGATTTCCTCCACCAGACCGGTCTGGTCGTTGACCCGGATCACATCGCCGACGGCGAACTGGTCTTCCGCAAGGATGAACACGCCGGTGATCACGTCCTTGACCAGGGTCTGCGAGCCGAACCCGATGGCAAGACCGAACACGCCCGCACCGGCCAGCAATGGTCCTATGTTCACGCCGATTTCCGACAGGACGATAAGCGAAACGATCGTCGTTACCACGATCAGCAGCGCTTTACGCAGCAGCGGCAGCAGCGTTTTCGCGCGGGCGCTGAGCTCGATCTCTCCGTCTGCGCCGCGCGCGAGATAGCGCTCAATTGCCGAACTCACCATCTCCCAAAAGAACACGGCAACGATAATCACGAAGGTGCTGGATACGACACTGCCGATCAACCGCTTGCCGACGTCGCCCCCGATCCAGGCAAACGAATCAACCCCCCACGCTTCCAGCACGGCAAATACGGCCACCGCGGTGATCGCCACGGTTATGACCAGATGCAAAATCGCAAAATAGCGGTTTGCGCGTGCCGCAAGACCCGGAAATTTCTCGATCGTCTCCGGGCGCACGCCGAAGCCCCGGTCGACCGCGCGGCGCGACCCGATGATCAGCAGCTTCGCCGCGAAAACGATGATGATGCTGAGCGCGGTGGCGCGGAAGACGAACTCGAACCCACCGGCTACGTCCAGCGCCCACACGAAATAGACCGCGGCGACATATAGAAACGCAAGCACGTGCCAGATATCGCCGACGCGGCGGCGCAGCGCGTTCAGCCCGGCGCCTTCCGGTCCATGTATCAAGGCGGCAATGACCGGCCGGTTCTGCAGAATCAGGATCATCGCCAACAGCGCAAGCAACAATCCGATGATTTTGGTAAGCGCGAGATAGCCGCCGAGCGGCAATCCAAGGAGCAGCGCGGCTTCGGCGAGAAAATAACCATAGACGCCGAGACTGGTGAACCGGCGGATCCACAACACGATATAATTCGCGCTTTCGTCGCCAATGCTTACGACCCGCAAATTGGTGACCCGCGGCACGAAAAACATGCGCGCCGCGGCCATGATCGCGCGGGCGACTACGCTCGCATTGATCAGCGAGATCGCGACCAACCGGGTCAGTTCTGTCGGCTCGAGCAGCGGCAGTAATACATAGGCGGCGGCCGCAAACGCGGCGATCGGTACGATATCAATCACCGTGCGGGCAATCAGAAACGGAAGCCGCAACCAGACAGAATCGCGTTCCGTCCCCTCTATCGACGCCCGCGTCCGCGCCAACAATCGACGCACGATCCGGTCAACAATCAGACCGGCAAGAAGAACAGCCAGAATCTTCCATATGACATCGAACCAGATTTCACGGTTTTCCGGAATCGACGCCTGATTTTTAAGCCATTCCACGAAGCGCGGCGCATCCAGTAACAGTGAAGCACCGGTGACAAGTTCGCCGCTGATACGGTCAATATGCCCGGACAGCGCTTCGACGATTCGGCCACCGAACCGGCTCACAGGCTTTTCCGTTGCGGGTTTCTCGTCGGCGGACGCCGCCCGCAGTGCCTTTAGCCGGGAGACCAGCTTTTCGCGGGCGGTGGGATCTTCCAGGGTGGAGATCAGATCGTCGACCTCCGGCGCGTTCAGCCCCGCAGCTTTGAGCGCGTCAAGCTTGTTCGCCGCTCCCTGTTTAGCGACCGACTGCTTCTGGGATTCCGCCTGCGCCTGCTGCGCCTTTAGCACGGCCGAGGCCTGTGCGTGGGCCGGGGACGCCGCGGGAATTGCCAGGACGCAGACCGACAAAAGAATGGTGAGCGATAAGGTGAAGCGCGAACGCATGGCGACCGGGATTTGTTGATGTTCGCGCAGAACCTATCTTTTTGCCGCCTGTGTGTCACATGGTTTGGCGACGGCGCGCCGCTCGCCTATGCTCAAAGAAAATCGGGAAACATAAACGTGTCGGACCAACGAAAATTCACATGTGACGTGCTGGTCATCGGCGGCGGCGGCGCCGGGCTCGCCGCTGCCATCGAGGCGACAACACAGGGCGCGCAGACAATCCTGATCGAGAAGAACCCCGAACTTGGCGGCACGACCGCCTGGTCGATTGGATCTTTCACAGCGACCAGCACGCCGCAGCAGCAGAAAGCCGGCATTGTCGACAGCACGGACGAACACTTTGCCGACATGCCCAAATTCGCCGGGCCGGATGCGGATCGCGACAATCCGGTCCTGCGTCGCCTGTTCGTCGACAATGCCAACGAAACCCTACGCTGGCTGATGGAGATGGGTGTCGAATTTTTCGGCCCCATGCCAGAACCGCCGCACACCAAACCGCGGATGCACAACGTGCTACCCAATTCACGTGCCTATATTCGCGTCCTCGGCAAGCGCGCAATGCGCATCGGCGTCGATGTGAGATGCGGCGTTCGGGCGTCGCGTTTTCTGCTCGATGGCGACCGGGTAACCGGCATCGCCGGGGAGGGACCGGACGGACCGGTTGAAATAGCAGCGCAAGCCATTGTCCTCGCCAGCGGCGACTATGCCGCCAGCGAATCCCTGAAAGCGAAATATATCTCGGATGACGTGGCGCGGGTCGACGCGATGAATCCGACCGCGACCGGCGACGGCCACGAAATGTCATTTCCACTCGGCGCCAGGGTGCTCAATGGCGACATGTTGTCGGGCCCCAATCTGCGGTTCGTCCCGCCGCCGCGCGAAACCATCGA
>Ga0209403_10003053_pt1 | contig 19293 bp, 18 predicted proteins | sample ArcticOcean_MG_C_8_FD_187440 | JGI IMG/M metagenome (GOLD analysis project Ga0209403, IMG submission 187440) | Marine microbial communities from western Arctic Ocean - ArcticOcean_MG_CB11_86 (SPAdes) (version 2) | ecosystem: Environmental > Aquatic > Marine > Oceanic | place: Arctic Ocean... | reverse complement strand
GGCTATAGGTATAGAGCCAGAAGGACATGACTCATATTTGGCAACTATAGCGACTGCTAAGGAATCTGAATGGGTTGTTTTCAGACAGAAAAGTGATTCCAGTTAAAACTTTATATTAGGTTATTTCTTAGTAGCCTATGGCTCGAGAGATATGCATTGAGTTAAAGGGGAAGTCGTCTAAGTTTGGTTTTTCCAAGATTTCTCGGGAAAAAATGTATGGAACTAAAAAAATAGTAGTTGTTGATGATGAGAATAATCCTTGTGATCGAGGTCTTATTCCAATTGACGGCGATGTAATAATACCGAAAGCAGGCACTTCTTCAATATATATTAATGACGATTTTGAAATGTTTTCACGTAATGAGCTAGAACTGTATGATTCGAATGGAGAAAAAATAGAGAAGATTCCCGGAACCTTAAATATAGAGCATAAAGCAGAAATTGTTAATCATGAAAGGCTTCTAGATCATATGATAACTAGTGTTTATTCACTCGATCCTTCTGAGATAGATATATTGACACTAAAAAGTCTTGATGAAGGTAAAATTATAGAAACTATATTCAATTACTATGCTGGTTATAATTTATCAAATCTTTTTATCTTAAAAACTACTGAAGGTATTTTTGGTTTAGTTGGAGAACCAACTAATTTCGAATATAGTTCACATAATACTGGAGATATTAGTGTGGAAGAAGAGGCTGAGTTTGATGATATGGACTTTGGTATGTTATGAGATACATAAGATTAACAGACAATAAGAACAGGGATGCTAAAATCCATGCAGTTTCACCAAGAAAAAGTAATACAGGCACATACCGTAATTCTCGAGGTGACGAAGTCAAAAGTTATAGATTTATTAATGATACTGAAAGTCACAATCCTCAAAATTTATTAAATTTATATGATGATAAAGAAGTTTTAGTAGATGAATTAATCAAAGGAGACCCAGAAATAGATTTAGAAAAAGTGGGTAGATTAATAGATCAGGCTAGCCAAGTTTGGATTGCAAACAATGGAAAAGTAATGTATTCTGCTAAAATGATGGAGATGGTATATACTCCAGAAGGTGAGATAAAGAGTTCAGAACAGTTTGAAAACCAAGAGCCTACTGTTACTGAAGATATTGCTTTACCTTGGACTGGGAAATTAATGCCTATCTCCACGGTTATCAGTAAGTTTGTATTATTGAGAAAATTACAAATTTGTCATTTAGATGGTTTAACATTTGATTTTCTGTATGATATTGCCAAAGAGCTTCATGAAAAGCAATCAATGCTTTTCTTAGGCGGGGGCCCAACAGGCAAACAACCTTTAATATTCCAAAGAAATGGAACTCCTTTTAGAGGATTTCTTGAGGGCCGAATCAAAAATGGTTCTTATCTATTAGTTATTCATTTATCAAATTTAGAATTGAAGAAGGTGTCCTAGTGAGTGTATTTACAGATTCCAATAATAGTAAAAATTATGGAGAAGGCACTAAATCTCCTGCAGGATCGTTAAAGGACTCAATTTTAGCTACTGAATTAAAGCTGTATAAGAAGAGAATAGCTTCAAAATATCAGATAGTAAAACCTAGTAGAATAAGCAAAGATATTAATGGCAAAGTTTGGATATCTGCAAAGATTGATGGCGAATGTTGGTTCTTGGTAAAAAAAGGAAATGATTTAGCTTTTTGTTCATATAATGGCAGAGTTATAGAGAATATTAGTGCACTTAAGGAAGCAAAAGAGTTATTATCAAATGTTAAGAATGATTTAATTTTAGCAGGTGAATTATTTTCATCAGGTGAAAATAAATTTGATGAAATAAAAGGCATTGCTTCTGAAACCGGAATGGGTGTGATTGTAGGAGTAGACGAACCTTCACAAGCTCAACAAGTTAGTACAAAAGTGGGTGGTATGGCTGGAGGCTTTGTTGGTGCTAAAATTGGAGCTCTAATAGGGACTGCCCTTCTACCTGGGATTGGTTCGGTATTAGGTGCAATATTGGGGAGTGAGTTAGGGGGCAAGTCTGGTAGAGTTAGAGTTCATAATGTGTCTAAGACTATTGCAAATAGTAAATCTAGTGATCAGTTAGGATTTAGGGCCTTTGATTTGATAAATGAAGGAGATAAAGATTATTATAATGAATCTTATGGAATAAGGTTAGAGCGTCTGGCTCAACTATTTAAGGGCGGACGCAGAGTAAATGTAGCACCTACTTTTATTGGTGAAGGAGCCGAAGAAGTAGGTACTTGTTATCATGAGTGGGTTGATTCTAAACTAGCCGAAGGTCTTGTTGTTCGTAATGAAAATGGAATTATTTACAAAATTAAACCTCAAATTGATGTAGATGTAGTAGTGGTTGGGTTTGGTGAAAGAAAGAATGCTTATCCTGATTTAGGTCAAATGATAGTGGCTTTGAAAAGAGAAGATGGTGAACTTCATATTTTAGGAACTGTTGGTGGAGGTTTTAGTGATGATGACCGTAGAGAATGGCATGAACGTTTGTCTGCAATGGAGGTTAAATCAGAGTATCGTTTGGCTAACAAAGATGGAACACTTATTAGATTTGTAAGGCCTGAAATTGTGGTGCAAGTAAGATGTAGTGATATGTTGGCTTTAGATTCCAGTGAACGTAGCATAATGCGTATGGTTTTAGAATATGGTAAAAAAGGTTATGAAGCTAAAGGACAAATGCCAATGGTTAGTTTGATACATCCAATATTTCAAAAAGAACGTGAAGACAAAGAAATTAACACTGGAGATGTTGGTTTGGATCAAGTATATTCTATTGTTCCATTTGAATCACGTAATGATGAAACTGCAGGAATTAAACTTAATAGTTCAAAAATAGTTCAGCGTGAGGTTTACGTAAAAGTAACTAAAGAACAACGTTCTATTAGGAAATTTGTTACTATAGAAACTAACAAAAATAAGCAAGATTCTCGTTATCCACCCTTTGTTATGTATACTACCGATTTTTCCCCTACCCGCGCAGTACCAATGAATACTAATGTGCTAATTGCTCCAGACATACGAGCACTTGAAGGATTAGTTTTAAAATGGAAAGATAAAAATGTTAAAGCAGGATGGAACTTAGTTTAATGTCTCAAAGAGGAGAACGAAGCTGTATTGGTAAAGCCCGTATCGTTAGAGAACAGCTGGAGGAAGTTGGAGACATGACTCCTGAGATTGGAAGGATAATGGGTGACCCTACACAATGCCATAGATTAATCTCAAGAATGTGTGATAATTGGAGTACGAAAGATGCGGATGAATTTTATGATAAATTAGAAAAAATAGATACCAAAGAACTACATTATGATGTCAAAAAAGCCCAACAGGACATATTAACAAGAAGTATTGGTCACAAAAAACCATTTTGATGTTCGAAGAGGGAAATTTAGTAAAGTTCCTTAATTATGCAAGGATATCTGATAAAAATCCAGAGGAAATGCGCATCAGAGCAGTAATTGAACTGGGAAAAGATAAATCTAAGGAGTCAAAGGAATTATTAATACAAACACTCAGTACCTTAAATTTATTTGTAAGAGATACAGTAGTTCAATCCCTTATAGAAATAGGAGATATTGATTTTCTTTGTAATAATATTGAACATGAACATAGATATGTTAGGAGAGGTATAGTTCAGGCATTAGGTGAGTTGGGTGGTGGAAAAGCATGTAGGGCCCTTATTGTGTGTTTAAATGATAAAGAATGGGGTGTCAGAATGTATGCGGCCGAGTCCTTGGGCAAGGTAGGCTGTAGTTCACATATAGCCGATTTAGCTGAGTTGCTTAACGATGTGCATGAATGGCCTCGAGAGGTTGCGCGGTTATCTATTGAAAAATTAAACTAAAGTATTATCTGTATGTGCGCATTATCTGTAGTATGATAGGCGATGACCAAGGTTATGGAATTGTTGCTAACGCGGAAAAAGTTAAATCTTTTACAAAGAACATAATAAAATCTAATCAAAAAATGGAGAAATGGAATACGGATAATTCGGATTCAATATCTAATGGAATATTAGGTAGCCGTAAGAAGGTTCCAATTTGTATATGGGGCCCTCATGGTATAGGTAAGACAGAAATGTTGAAATCTGTAGCAAATGAACTTACTATTGAAGATGAAAGAAGCAAAGATGATAAATGGCTTTTCACGAATATAGCTCCAGCACAATTTGAAGAAATGGGAGATCTTCTTGGCATGCCCTCTATAGATCCGGGGATTTTAGATGATCCCAGTGATGACAAAACAATTTTAGTTCCTCCTGAGTGGACACCATTTAAAGTAGAACAAAAACGCTTTGAAGAAACTGGAAAACACGGGCCTGGTATTTTTTTGATAGATGATGCAAATAGGGCCGATATACGAATTATTAGTGGCTTAATGCAACTATTGCAAGATTATGAGTTAGCATCATGGTCAATGCCTGAAGGATGGCATATAGTGCTGACCGCAAATCCCCCTGGAGGCGAGTATATCGTTAAAGAAATGGATGATGCAATGATGACTAGAATGCTTCACATCGAGATGAGGTATGATGAAAAAGTTTGGGCAAGATGGGCTGAGTCTCAGCATATTGACCCAAGAGGTATAAGTTTTGTTTTGGGTTATCCCGAACTGATAACTGGTAAGAGAACCACACCAAGGACTTTAGTTCAATTTTTTAATGCAATCGAAGGCATAGATGATTTTAAAAATAGAGAAAATGTAGATTTAGTGAGCACTATTGGACGTTCTTGTCTTGACCCTGAAACTGTTGCCGAATTCGTGCAATTTGTTAGAAATTCATGGTCTAAAATTGTTCAACCAAACGAAATCCTTGATTCTAAGAATTTTAAGGATATTGAGACAAGAATGTCTTCATTAGTAGCACCTAGTGATGGAAAAAGTGTTAAAAGAGTAGATATTGCAAATATAATTACTCAGAGGTTGATAAATAAACTATATGTCATGGAGGATGTTTTTGCAAAAAAACAAAAGGACAATGTTGTACAATATCTAAAATTGGATGCTATACCTTTAGACCTTAGAGTCGCGGCAGGTAAAGATCTTAATAATTTTGCGATGAAAGTATCTAAGCAAAAGGATGCTAGTGCAGTAATGAAGAAGAACGGTAAAATGATGATTAGCATATTTTCAGACCCTGCTTTGGCTAAAGATATCCTAGGTAAAATGAGTTGAAAGCTAAATACGATTCAGCCAAACTTCAAAATGAGATTTCATCAACTTGCATTGATTTGATAATGGAAGATGCGTTTTTCGGGCATTTTTTATTAAGTATAAATAGAGAATTATCAGATGAAGGGCCAACCTTGTGGGTTCGCCCTTCAGATGATGATAAAGTTATAATGGGCATAAATCCCAATTTTTGGAATAGTGAATTAAGTGGAAAAAAACATAGAATGGGATGCATAAAACATGAAGTTTTACATGTCGTTTTTAAGCATCTAACTAGGGCCCAAGAAAAAACAGGTGGACGCTTAAGATATTCAAATCCTAGATTATTCAATATTGCAGCAGATTTAGTCGTAAATCAGTATATTGAATCTAATTGGTTGATTGATGGGGTTGTAAAATTGGAATTATTTCCAGACCTAAATCTCAGAAAAGAGATGGATGTGAGTTATTATTACGATAAACTAGAAAACTTGTTGAAGGAAAAAAGTAGTCAATCAGCTTTGTCCAGCAGTCAATGCTCTAACTGTGGTCAATCATTATCGGGTTCTGAAGAAGATGGGGGTGGAGAATCAGGTTCCGGGGGAGAAACAGGTGAAGATGGTAATGAGAGTGGTGAATCAGGTTCCGGGGGAGAATCAGGTGAAGATGGTAATGAGAGTGGATCAGGTTCCGGGGGAGAATCAGGTGAAGATGGTAATGAGGGTGATGAATCAGGTTCCGGGGGAGAATCAGGTGAAGATGGTAATGAGAGTGGAGAATCAGGTTCCGGGGGAGAATCAGATGAAGACGGTAATGAGAATGGCGAATCAGGTTCCGATGATGGTAAATGCCCGCATTGCGGAGAAGATAATAGTCAAGAAGATAGCGAAGGTCAAGGAGATGGAGAAGGTCAGGGAGACGGCAAAGGTGCAGACGGGGGTTCAGGTTCTTCTGAATCTTGGTCAAACCTCCAAGAGGGCCTTTCACAGGGCCCTGGAGCGAGAGGAGGATATCATGGTTTTTGGGGAGAATTAGATCAAACTTCGGAGTCTCATAAAGAGGCTCTTGAAGAGTGGGTTGATAGGCAAATAGTCAATGCAGTCAATAGGTTAGATTCAACAGATACATGGGGTGACCTTCCCGGAAGTTTAACCGAATATCTGAAAGAATTTATAAAATCTAGAAAGCCTAAAATTGATTGGCGCAGATTCATTCGTCTTTTTACAGAAAATAGCCAAAATACTTACATATCAAACACACTTAAGAGGCCAAGTAGAAGATACAAAAAGATAGCAACTTGGCCAGATGGCAAACCTATGTACGAAACTAAAAACGGCATACCTGTCAAAGATAGTAATGGTCATTACATTCCAATTTGGGAACCTAAATATCCCGGATTAAAGGTTAGACAACGTTCTTGTCTTTTGGTTGCAATTGATACTTCAGGTTCAATAAGGATAGATGAGGATTTATCTCTATTTTATAATGAGTTATATCATTTATACAAAAAGGAAGTTGAAATTATAGTTGTAGAAGTAGATGAGTGGGTTCAAAGAGTTTATCCATTTCCCTTGCCCAAAGGGAAAATTGAAGTTAAAGGCCGAGGAGGTACCGATTACAATGAGCTTCTTAAATATTCAAATGGTGAAGAAATTGATCGCAGTACTACAACTAAATCATATCAAAAGGGTCATACTTATAGTAAAAAAGCAGGGATAGTAGTTTGGGAAAAGAATAGATGGGCTACTAAACAAACACTCAAACTAGATAGACCAATTGATGGAATAATCTATTTTACTGATGGGCAAGCAGCAACACCTTTTGTAAAACCTAAGTTACCAATTTTGTGGATTCTTGCGGGATTGGATGTTATCAAAAAGGAAAGTAAAAATTACAAAGAACTTCCGGGACAGAAAGTCATAATAGAGGATTAATTTACATCAACTTTATTTATTATCCTAATTAGGTAGTTCTGTGTTAAAAGGACGTTCTAAATATGAGTAAAGATTTAAACAATTTACATAAATTCCTCAATGCTGAAGATTCGGCAATGATATTGATGGGTTTATCTATGGCTAAAGGTATAAAAATATCTACCAAGTTGCTGCCCAAAATATTGGCTCTATATCTTTGGAATGAAGATAAAAATGTGAGAGCTAATGCTAAGATTATCTTTAATAGATACGCAAATGATGAAGCAAAATCCATAGTCAAACAAAATTGGAAGAGTACTCTTAGGACCATTAAAGTTCCAAAATACTATAATCTCATAAAATCACTACGTGATAAAGGTAAGATTGATTTGATTAAAGATTACAATGAAAAGATACTTATTGTAATAGAAGAAATGAAAAGAGGAAATATTCTTGAAGATGTTCTTGAATTAATTGATTCAATTGATGATAAATCTCTTTTGTTTTTACCTCTTGCGGAAAGGCTAAAAGATTTTAATAGATATGAAAGAAAAATTGTCACTAAATTCCAATCATGGCCAACACCTGATTTAGAGACAATTAAAAAACTCGCTAGACTTCTTATCTCATCTGATGACGTTGTTAGACGTCATGCAAGTGACTTAATGGAAAAATATGGTCAACAAGAAATTGTTGAAATTCTCGATGATTTAACAGTTACAAGATATTTTGTTCAACCATCTTATGAATGGTACAATTTAGCAGCTCCTGCAGAGCCTACAAAGTATGGGCCACTAATTCACATGCAGTATGGTCCAGAACACCCCTATTATGCAGATGCAAATAATCTTTGGAAAAAGGCTTTGGATAAAATAGATAAAATCATCGAACTTGATACTAGTGGGATGCGAATGCATAATTTAAGACGTTTATCTACTATTTCAGACCAAGATTCATCTCAAGTTCAAAAATCTGAAATTACTGAGATAGATAATCTTACATCTGCTTTTAATTTAATTACTGAATCTAAGATTTCGAAAGGTAATATATTTTTTGGAGATATTTCAAAAGATTTAGCAATAGAGTGTCTTAAAATTATTTTTAATATATTAAGAGTAAAGGGTAAAAAAGGTTATAAAATGGAATCTGATGATTTAAATATTGAATTTAATAAAGCAATGCCTGAGAGTAATGAAGATAAAAAAAACCACGTCTATAAACAAATACTATCTTATAGATTTAATGCAGATTTATTGCATATTGAAGTCAGAGAGTATTTTGCACGAATACCGGATTTAAAAACGAAATTAAAAGGATTAGGTGTTAAGCCTCAGGGAACAAAAAATAAGCTATTTGACCAATTGATTGAAGTAACGATAAACTAGCAATATTTGTTCTTTTTAAGAATTTATTCTTCTTTTTCTTCTTTCTTTTTCTTGCCTTGCATAATCTCCATCATGCGCAACATCTTCTCGGATTCTGCGGTTTGAGCATCCTTGTATGTGTCCAGATTATATTTTGCGCTCTCGACTCGAGCTTCAGCCTTAACTTTCTCAAGTTCGATACCCGAATCAGCCTCCGATTTTGTGCGTTCTATTTTTTGCTGATTTATTTGCTCTTTCATTTCCATTAATTGACCAAGTTCGTTCATATCTTGATCTGATTTCTTTGCGCGTATGTCAAGATCTAGTTCTGATTCTTTTACTCTTATGCCAATATCTATTTCTGAATCTTTTCTTAGTCTTTCTCTTTCACCATCAGCACCAATATCCGTTACAGTTTCAGTATGAACTGCCTCTTCTACTTCCGACTCTCTTCTAGCCTTTTCTTCCCAGAGGCTTGGAGCTCTTTCACTTTTCCAGTCCTGATATGCATTTTGGTTCCAATCTACATAAATATTCTCAAGAGACATACCCCATAGTTCCATGGTTTTACGTAATTCGGCTTGGGCTGCACTTTCAACCTTGCCGACTAATTGCCTACTACCGAAATCAGTCGACTCAAAATTTTTGATTACGGGTCCAAATACTTTAGCTCTAGCTTCTGCAGCCATCATTTGTTCTATATCCGTTCGAGTTAATTTTGTTTTATACCCAGTAATTACTTCTCTCTTTCTAAAGAATCCTTTTGTCTCTTTAATCGCTTTTTCTTTCAGAACTCCAGTCAAACGATTAGCTTGCTCATGATTTAATCTCATAGTCAATTTTGCAATACCTGATTGTTTAACATTGTCTTTTGTGTAACCGTCAGCCCCAATAACAATTTCAAATGGTTTGTTATCAATAATCATCATTTGAATATCCTTTCCAGCTGAACTTTTTGAAGCTATCCAGTTTCGGAATCCGCCAGCGACGTTGTTAAGTCTGGTTTGCGTAACAGTTTCCTCTATCTGACCATCCCTGATCCAAATTAGTGTTTCTCCTGGTTCTATTATCAAACTTATATTTGTGGTCCAGAAGGTACTTAATTCGCTTCTCTTGAATATTTGCGCTAGTTCCTCATCCGGATTTTCACGCCATTTTTCCATACCCATTATTTGAATCCTCCAACATATTGCATCCTTTCTATAAAATGATTTCTGGCAGTAGTTATTCCACTCTTAGCTTCACCTAATAGTTTCGTTTTGTTTTCTCCGTCAGAGGTTACTTCGATTTCCAGTTCGGCCATTATTTTTTTCACTTGGCCTATTCCTTCAACTACTTTAAGATCAAATTCGACCAGATTATCAAAATCATCGTCTGATACTTTTGTCCATACCGATTGAGCATCTTTCGTGCTTGCTAGATTAACTTCGTTCTTGAATAGGTCCAGATTATCTATCATCATTTTTGCCTCTCTTTCCAGATTATCATCATCATTCCGGTATCCTGTTTCCATCAGATTCATGGCGTGTGTTCTCAGTCCATTGGTCGATTCCATAATCCAGTTCCGCATAGCCCTATCGTCTTGTTTGTTGTCTTCAGAATTGTACCCTTGGTAATTTTTAACGTATGCAGCGATTGATAATACAAACTTTGCATCTTTCACTAGTCTGTATCCAATTAAAGCTCCAGTAACAATTTCAACCATTCAGAATCTCCTTTTTCATTTTTTCCATTTCCTCTTTTGTTATAAAGCCACTGTCAAACATCTCTTTTAACTCTTTCATTTCCTGTATCTTTGAAGAGCCACCACCTACAGTCGAACGGTTCAGGACGCTATCTTTGATTTCCGTTTTGGTAATTTCATCTCCTTGGACAATTTTCTGGGAAACTTTTGCAGCACCCATATCGGCTTTTTTCTTTCTCATCTCGGCTGCCTTATCCAAGATACCTGCACTAGTGTACCATTCTTCTGCATCATCTAATAATTCTAGATTCTCTAGTTCAGCTCCTACTTTTTTTGGTGAAATCTTTTTTAACATATTTTTGATCTTTTTCCTCTCTTTCTTTTCTGAGGCCTTGTATTCTGTTATTAATATGTTAATTCCATTTGGATCATCCATAAGACCTAATGAACAGGCGGCTTCGAGGCGCATATCATTATCAGTTGATTTGAGTGCTTCTCTAAGGGGTTCGAGGGCCCGTTTATCACCAATCTCCCCCAAGACTCGAGCGGCAGATGCACAAACTTCATTGTCCGATAGAACTCCGATAAGCGCCTCTACAGCCCGCACATCACCAAACTCTCCCAATTTTTTTGCAGCGAGAGCTCTTCCTTTCCAGTCGTTATCACAGACCTTTAGTTTCTTACCTTTCTCGTTGTAAACTGTGAATGGGCCGTCATCTTTTAGAATCTTAATAAGTGGTTCCACAGCTAGTTTGCTATTGGTGTATATTAGAGCCTCTATAGTATTAAGCCGAATATCATCCCATTGCCAGTCGCCCGTTTCATCAAAGTCCTCCTTGGGCATACTAGTTATGACTCCTTTATCGAGTAATTTGGCTAGTGGCCCTACAGCTTTTTCTCCAAAAGCACCCAGAGCTGTTGCAACATTTTCGCGGACTTCATCTACTTCATCGCTAATTGCCTCGATTAGGGGTTGGATTGCTCGTATGTCACCTATACCAAAGACACGGCCATATTCATCAGGGAGTTTACCACCTAGTGCCCGTGCGGCACTAGCTCGTATTTCATCCCCGCCTGATGGCCATCTATTTAGGCCAATTTTAAGATACTTGATAAGAAAATCTACTGCTTTCGCGTCTCCGATTTTGCCTAAGGCAAAGATGGCATCTGGATAAGTTCTATCGTCAAACCAACGATCCTCACTCTTATCAAGGTTATCTAACATTTTCATCAAAGGTTCTGTAGCCTTTAGTTCGATAATCGCATCCCAATCTTCTTTAGCAATCAGATATGCTATTTTACTCATTCAGGTTCCCATCCCAATTTATCTAGTGCATTGGCAGCAGTTTTTCTAATATCTTTCTCTTTGTCACTGAGCGATTTTACTAGGTAATCTATACTTCTTTTATCATCGAAATTCCCAAGAGCTTCTATTGCGCTTTCAGAACGAAACGTTTCACGTTTCTTAGCGAGTATTATAAGAGGTTCTACTGCACGCACATCTCCAATTTCTACTAATTTTTCTATTACTTCATCTATTCTTCTTACAGCATCCATGCCATTTGCAGGCTCCAGGATGGAAAGGTAGTCATTGTATTCAAAATCCCCCTCTAACATATCTAGAGGGACATCAAGTTCTGATATTAATTGGTCTACTTTGTCCATTTGGCCAAATTTATCTTTTTGTTTATACCATGCTGTATAATCTTCTAAGCTCATACCTCCATCATGGTCGTACCACGCCTCCTGTGCCGAAGAAACAATTCTCGCATCCTTCATATTGGGATCTTCATAGTTAACAATTTTCTCAGCCAACTGCCCAAATCCATAATAAAAAAGCCCCCAAAATCCACAGTATATAATGGCCACAATAATCAGACTCATACATACTTCCATGATGAGATTATTGAGGCGAAGTATATTATAATTTAGTTTTCGGGGAGGTGTCTTTGGCCATCAATGAAACATCATATCCTTTGTCTCGGGGAGCTGTAAACCTAGTCTTTACTGGTTTTAACTTCACTTCATCTAAATCTTTGTTTATTATCTTCACAGCCGAATCTATTTAGGACCTCACTCTACTATCTAACAAGGGGTATATGTTTATTTAATCCAAACATTGGATGAAATATGGACGAAGAAGAAATGATGATGTGGTCTAATGACTTCGTCGAAAAAGGTGAAAAAGATGAAATGTTCACTGAAAGAGCCGGTGGCGGATGCTTCATAGCAACAGCAGCCTTTGGAACTCCTATTGCCAAAGAGATCAACGTACTTCGCAAATGGAGGGATGATTGGCTCCTGATGAACAGACTAGGTATGCTATTCGTTAATTTCTATTACAAGCTTAGTCCATCTATAGCAAATAACATTAGAAGATCTAGTACCAAAAGATATTGGACGCGGATACTGCTAACTCCTCTCGTCAAAATATTATCTGGAAAATACAAATAATTTATATGGGTTGCACCATAGGTATTCATGGCCGATAAAATACATTATGAAATGACAGGGGCACCGAGAAGTTCTGGATACTGTACAAAATCGGACCTGATAAAACATCTGGAAGGTTTTGGATACATCAAATATGACATGTCCGGGGAAGGATATGGTACCTCACCTGACGATGCTTGTGAACTGCTATTGACTGATTCATATGATCCAAAGAGTAAGGATCTTGGATAAATCTTGCTCATTTTTCACTGTGCCGATACGCACCTAGGTTATCGAACATTCAACAAAACTGTGCCGCTTGATGAGGAGGGCGCGGGTTTGAATCAAAGAGAGGTTGACGTCTACAACGCTTGGGATAAACTGATACAAGAAGCTATCCAAATAAAACCCGATGTTTTCATACATGCTGGTGATTTTTTTGATAGTGTTACCCCTTCTAGCAGAGCTATTGTTAGAGCTAGAGACGGCCTCTACAAACTATCAGAAGCGAATATCAAATCAGTTATACTAGCTGGAAACCATGAAACACCCCGATTAACTGAGACTGGACATGTTTTTAATTTGCTTGAAAGAATCCCTCATATCACTATTATGTACGATGGAAAACCTGAAACAATAGCGATAGGGGATTTGCTAATAACTGGTGTTGCTCATTCGTCTATTTTAGCTGAACAAGTGGGTAAGGCAACACCAGATTCTAATTACAAATACAACATACTTGTGACCCATGGCTCTGTTGTTGGCACTGGGATTCGTGTCTTCGAAAGTAATGAACTAAATCAAACCACACTGCCGATTGAATTATTCAATAAAGAATGGGATTACATTGCCTTAGGACACTACCATAAGTTTACCAAATTACAAAAAAATATGTGTTATTGTAGCTCACCTGAAAGGCTATCTATTTCAGAGGCTGAACATCCAAAAGGATATGTCTTAGCTGAACTACCTGGACCTAAATTTGAGCATAAGGAAATAAAAGCACGGGAATATGTAACATTAGAATACGATGTCCTAACACGTGAACATGATAGCCTAACTGATAAATTAATAGAATTAATTAAAACTTCACAACCTGAAGATAAAATTATCAAATTAAAAATTAAAAACCTATCCAAAGTAGAATGGGCAACAGTTGACAATAAAGCCTTACAAAGGGCAGCTAAACAATCTGTAAAACTTATGCTTGAACCCATATCACTTTCAGAAAATAATTTGTCTACTTCTGCACACATGAAAATGGGACTATTAACTGAGGAGTTTCTAAAATTCATTCAAGAAAATCCAATAGATGATATTGATGAAAAAGAGAAACAATATATTTTAGAAAGAGCTCAGGAGTTACTACTTTGATAATCCGCTCTTTAACAATCAAAAATTACCGTAGTATCAAAGAGTTACATATTGATTTTCCCGCTACTGGATTAATAGGTATAGTGGGGCATAATGGTGCTGGAAAATCATCTATTTTGGAGGCTATAGGATGGGTGCTTTATGGAAATCAAGCAATCAAATCAAGAGGTAAAGCTGAGGGTATTACAACTGTCGGAGCTATACATAAATGTGAAGTTTCTATGGACTTTAATTATAAAGAAGGTAGTTATTCAATAATAAGAACTCTCAAAAATGCCACATTGTATTCCGGCTCAGAAAAAATGGCTACTATGACTAGCGGAGTAAATGAGAGCGTTGCAAGTTTGCTTAACATGGATTTTCAGTCTTTCTATAATACTATTTTTACACGACAAGGTGGTTTGAGTGATTTTATAGATATGTCTTCGATGAAACGACAAGAAGTTATAGAACGTTTACTAGGAGTTACGAAAGTCAAAGAGGCGAAAATCACCGTCGCTAGAGATGCTCGGTCTTTAAGTGATGTATTAGAAGGAAAGAGAACATACGTACAAAATATCGACGAACTATCCAAACAGATAACAGAGAAAGAACAGCATATCTCTAAACTACACTTCAAATCAAAAGAACTAGAAGACAAAAAGGAAAATGCCGAAAACGAGAAGGAATCTATCTACAAAAAAATGAAAAATGTAGAAGAGAAGCGTAACTTGTTTCAAAAGGCAAAGGAAATTCTAATCAATGAAATAAATAAATTGGATAGATTCAACGGAAATTTAGAGAATGCAAAAGAGAACCTTTCGAATATCATATCTAAAATTAATGAAGGTGAATTAAGATCTAAAGACCTGATGAAAAAAATATCTGATGACGTTACAAAAAAGCTAGAAAAGGAAAAGAGTGAATGGGTAAAACTCGAAGAACAGATTGATGCTATTTATGAGAAACGTAATAAAATAACAAATAAACAAAGTGAAATAACAGGTATAGTCAACGACAAACTGAAACAAATCGAACGAATAGAGAAGTTGGGTTCAGAGAGTGAATGTCCTGTTTGTTTAAGGCCATTGAAAGAGCATGGTCCGAATGTAGTCATTGAGATTAAGAAAGAGATAGAACAAACTCAAAAAGAAATCAATGCTAATGAACTCAATAATGTAGAAAAAGAGCTGGTTATTTTTAATTCTAAGAAGAAAGAACTCTCTGAAAATATCAAACTGTTAGATATTAGAAACTCGAATAAGCTGAGTGCCGAAGCTGCATTGAAAGAATTGGGTATAGAACATCGTAAAAACGAAAAAGTGCAGACGGAAGAAAAAATAGAAAAAATTAAGGATGAAATAACTATTCAAGAAAAAACATTCCAAAATGCCCAATCTCAACAGAAAAAGATAGATTTTGATGAGAAAAAATATGAAGATATTCAAAAAGAGAGAGATAATGCTGAGACCAAACTACGTTCGGCTTTAGAAGATTTCGAAAGATACAAGGCCATTGTAATTCAAGCTGAAGAAAATCTTAGAGGTCTCAAGATAAATCTCGAGGATTGTATCAAAAAGAAATCCGAAATTAAGAAAGATGAGAGACTCCTTTTTCTGTTAAAAACCTTAGAAGAATGGCTTAAGAATTTTAGAAACACTATAGCCGGAAGGATCGCTCCGATTCTTCAGAACAGAACAGGTGAAAGACTTAATCAAATCACAAATAGTAAATACAATTTAGTACATATTGATGGGTCCTATAATATCCAAATTATGCATGAGGGGGAGCTGTTACCACTTGAAAGATTTTCAGGAGGGGAAAAGGATGCATTTAATCTAGCCTTCAGACTTAGCATATCTGATGTTATTACTGATATGCAAGATGCAGAAAAAATGGGCATAGTTGTGTTGGATGAAGTGCTCGGTTCTCAAGATGAAGATAGACAAAGAAGTATTCTACAAAGTTTGAACAAACTTTCCAGTTCTAGAAATATAGGGCAAATTCTAATGGTCACACATATAGAATCAATCAAGAATCAGCTCAAACATGTTTGGGACGTGAATTTGCATTCAGAAAAGGGAACACAGCTAAACAAATTATGATTACGTAAATAAAAAACAATGTGATTTTTTTAGATAAAAAACAAATAACTGATTAAATGATATGTTATTATATATATATTTATAAATATCAGGACCTGATATGCGTTTACGTAAGAGGAATATGCCAGGTAAAAGAGATAGGTGCGCCAATTGTGGAAAACCAATGCGCAGACTGTATATGCAAAAAAACATAGCTACAGGGGCAAGGGGCATGGTAGCGACAGGATGGTTTTGCGAACATTGTAAATTCAGTGATATAATAAGCAATTTCAAGGAAAGTATAAACGATATCGTATTGCATCCAAGCCTTTCATGTAAATGTGAAACCTGCGGTGGCGTTCATAAAAAAAAATCAGATATTGTAAATGAAGATGAAAACGTCTTTATGGACATTCTAAAAAAACTTTCTGGATTTGTAGATTCCACTTTTGTTCCTGAAAAACAGGTTGAAGGACTTATTATGATTAATAATATAGAAAACTCCTCAAAATATCTTGGTCTAGTAATGGGAATATTCCTGTGTGGTTCGAATGAAGAAAATCAACAAATTGCAAAGAATGTTTTCAAAGCGAATGCTAATCATATTCAAAAAGAACTAATCGATTCAGTTTGGAAAAAAAGTTGGAAAAGAAAAGGCTGGGAACCATTACACAGTAGCAGATTTAAGAAGAAGATTAAGGAAAGTTCAATAGATATAAATCAAATTCTTGGGATGGGTCTTATTCTCAAACATAGAATCACAGAATCGACATTCAAAACCATAGATCTTTTGGATTCACCTGATATTTATATAAATACTGCACTAAAATTTAATCCACATCTAACAGAAGAATACGCAAAGAGAGCCATTAATGAAAAAGAAAAGAAAACTGCACTAAAATACTTAGTAATGGCAATTAAAGGAGGAAAATATGATTTACTCAAAAATTATGCAGACCTAAAGGGTAAGGAAGCAACCGAATTCATATTAGAGCAACTAGAGAGTAAATCAAAAGAGTCCTATGATGAGCCATTCTATGAAGCACTGAGCGGAACTGGAGACCCCAAAGCAGCCGTACTGTTAGTAAAAAGATTCTGTAAAGAACCGAATTATAGTAATAGAAAATGTTTATTAAGAATTGGAAATGTGAATTCAGATGATCCGCTAATAAAAGCACTATCTGCTTTACAAGACTCAGATTTTGAGTGTGCTGAAATGATTACCATACTGATTATGGAGATGGATAATTACAAACCGCTTGAATTCCTTCTACAGTATTATAAAGAACCTAAAGAAATGGCCAGCCTATTCAAGAAAGTTATAGAATCCTCTGGAGATTATGAAGTAACTAAGAAATTTATTCTGAATGCTAAAGGAATAAACAGCCGATATTACAAAGAGTATCTACTGACAAAAGACACTGACGGAGTTAGAAAATTCATATTCAATGATGATTCAGCTCTGAGACTTATGGGGCTCTCTATGGCTGAATCCTTGGATCTAGATATTGAATTAAAAGAATATATATTCGCTATGTCTTTTCTAGATAGTGAAAAAACTATAAGAGATGGGGCAAGTGAATTAATAAAAGAAAAAGGGCTCGAAAAACTCAAAAATATATTCAATTCAAGTGGTGACTTATCATTCAACTTACCCTATGGAATTGAAGCTCTAGAGAAATTAATAGGTTTTGAGGATACTCGGTTATTACCCCTAATTCTAAACCATGGTAATCTAAATGATGTAGAGGAAAAGGTGATTGGATTACTCAAAAAACTCAATCCAAATAATAAACAAACTATTGAAATGTTATTTCAAATAGCTATAGAAAAAATCAGTGGAGATTCCTATCGGAATGCAGCTCCAAATAATATTATCAAAATAGCTCTAGATATTGACACTAAATTATCATGTAGCATTATTAGCCATATGAAAATAGAACCGACTGTTTTTGAGAACATAATGGGATTAATATTTCAAATGTCATTCACACATAGTAAAGAATCCACTAGGAAAGGTGCAACTAAATTAGTGAAAAATGTGGGGGTGTCAAAAATAAAAGAAATATTTGATGATGACAAAGCAACATTCAATTATTGGTGGGCATCCAAAAATTGGAATGGGAATACGCAGTTCCCTGAATCAAGACAATTAGAAAATCTGAAGAGACTGATTGATTATGATGATTCGCGTTTCATACCGCTAATTATGAAACATAGTCATGTGAATGGATTTAACGATTTAGAAAAACCATTCTTAGCATGCCTCAAAAGATTTAATCCTAACAAAAATGACCTTGTAGAAATGCTATTCAAAATAGCATTAGAATATGCCCCTCAAGATAAGGCCAAAAATGCTGTCATGATAGCTTTGAATGTTGATAAACAGAAATCCTATGACAAAATAAGAAAACAGATGAAAATTATTACTGGGAAAGATAGGAGCGAAAGGAAACTGTCTGTTAATAGAAGATTAATGTTTATTACTATATTTAGAAATATGACAACGCCTGATGACATACCTTATCTTCGGGAATTGATGAAAAAAGACCGCAGCCCTAGAGTCAAGAAAAAACTTGCTCAAATCATTATTGAGCACACCTAAATTTACGAATTATAGGAATCTAATTCTTTCAATATCTTCGAAGCTGCCTCTACATTTTCACGATGTTTATAGCCCCAACTTTTGGTAGATATTAGATTTTTCAGAGAGGAATGGACTGTAAGATTAGACACGCTCAAATTTCTTTTTCCAAGCATATCGAGAATTTTGGATCTAGCCTCATCAACTTCTTCTGTATCCTTAGGATTCATTAAACCTCTAGCCAGAATATATGTGGTGTTTATTCCTGCATCTTCAATATCAAGCATCATTTTCTGCATCCAACCATCCCATATCCATACAGTAGTCCGGTACTCTGCCTGCCAGTAATTTTTTACTGTTTTGCGTAGGTCTGAAGGTGCTGATTTTCCAAAAGTTGCCTTTGCAAGGGAACGGATGTCAGTGTCATCATGAAAAAGATAAAGTCCAAGAACCATTCCTAAAACCTCATTCGATGCTTTACCACTACCTTTCGCCATAGAGAGCCCCATCTGGACCAATGCAGGATCATCGCTCTCCAGGAACTTGCGCAGGTTATCGGGGGAGGTGTCTTCGGTCATTTTTCTAGGATTCCTTTCAGCATTGATGCGCCCATCATGACCATTCCCTGATCATCACTTTTGAGGAATTTCATTATGTTATCCTGTTCTTTGCCCTTGATGTTTGCTTCTGTGATTTTTATTAAGGCATCCAAAACATCCAAAAAAGAAGT
>Ga0209403_10003047_pt1 | contig 19310 bp, 19 predicted proteins | sample ArcticOcean_MG_C_8_FD_187440 | JGI IMG/M metagenome (GOLD analysis project Ga0209403, IMG submission 187440) | Marine microbial communities from western Arctic Ocean - ArcticOcean_MG_CB11_86 (SPAdes) (version 2) | ecosystem: Environmental > Aquatic > Marine > Oceanic | place: Arctic Ocean... | reverse complement strand
ATTTTTTGCTAAATATTCTAAATATTTAAGAATTTTAGTTGCCAGTCCTTCGTTTCTATATTTTGGATCAGTAAAAATATGAAAAGCATGTGCTCGTTTTGATTCTTCATTGAATTTGATATTACCGATTCCAATTATCAATTTATCTTTTTTCCATGCAAAACTTTCAATATTTGAATCTTTATATGATAGTTGAACCCATTTTTTAAAACTGAAAGGGTAACTCATTCTTGGGTCTACCAGATTTAATTCTTTTGGATTTTTAAACCAATTAGTAAGTACAGTTTCAAGAATACGAATATCCTTTGTATTCTTATAGCTTATATTTTTGATTTTGATGGACATGGGTCTTTACAAATATTGTTGTAAGTTTATCCCTTAAATTTAGAACCAATGAAGTCCATAATCCCTATTTCAAAATTTAAATCTGGTGAGACCATTCAAGGTTTCTATCTATGCGTTGAAAAATATATTCGTCATACACGCTCAGGTGAATTGTACCTTGACCTGGTATTAAGAGACCAAACTGGCCAAATAAATGCAAAAGTTTGGGATAATGTTACAGAATATGAAAAAAAATTTAAAAGTGGTGACCCTGTAGCATTAAAAGGCAAAGTTGATCTATTTTTAGACAAACATCAATTAAATATTAAACGAATAAATAAAGCTACTGTTCAAAATTATGCTCGTTATGGTTTTGATCCTGCACTAATAGTCCCTACGGCAAAAGAAGACCCGAAAAAAATGTGGATAGATATAATTAAGATCATTCGATCTTTTAAGGACCCATTTTTAAAAAAGTTATGCTATAATATTTATAATAATAATAAAGAGAAACTACTAATTCACCCAGCTTCTTTATCAACGAATCACAATTATCGGTCTGGATTGCTTGAACATATTTTATCTATGTCACGTTCTGCTTTATCTATGTCACGACTATATAAATTAGATAAAGATCTAGTTCTAACTGGTATACTAGTCCATGATATTGGTAAACTAAGTGAAATTGATTATGATTATGAATCAACCTTGACTAAAAATGGCAATTTAATCGGTCATGTAGTCATTGGTCGTGATATAGCCTTAAAAGAAGCTAGAAAAATCAAAAAATTTCCTAAAGATCTTTTAATTAAGATTGAACATATTATTCTTTCGCATCGAGGAATGTTTGATTGGAAAAGTCCTAAAAAACCTGCGTTTAAGGAAGCATTACTTGTTCACTTAATTAAGTTAATGGATAGCCAAATCAATTTAATGGATAAATCATTAAATGAAGATAGTGAATCAGGCGAATTCACGAATCATTTTAATTATTTCAAGACCCATTTATTTAAAGGAACAGATGGAACTAAATAACTTAGTCCGGGCTGCAATTTTTTGTGCCTTGGCTATTGGTATGGGATTTTCATTGATGTTAGTGCCTAATATCGAGTTGATTACAGTAATTGTTTTTATGTCGGGACTGATGCTTGGTTGGAGGTGGGGATCTTTAGTTGGTGGAACTGCAATTTTTATTTATTCTGGTTTAAATCCAATGGGCTCAGGTTTGAGTTTTCCTCCATTATTTTTTATGCAAATTTTAGGTATGGCAACTACAGGTTTTATAGGGGGACTCTTTAAAAATTTTTTTGTAATAAAAGAAACTAATATAATCAGTCTGATAAGCTTGGGCTTTTTAGGGTTTTTTTGCACTTTTATTTATGATTTTTTAACGCTCATTTCATACCCCCTATCTGCTGGACTAGGTTTATCTGGAATCATTGCAGCTTTAGTAAAAGGTAGTGGATTTATTTTACTTCATGAAATATCTAATGCATTTGTTTTTGTTGTGACTGTTCCAAAAGTAATAAAATATCTAAAATAATAGATGAAACGGTTTATTATTTCAATTGGTTTTATTAGTGTACTTTTTTCTCAAGCAGAGTATGTGGTGCCATTTGATTGGGGTGGCCAAAATGGCTTTATGATTTATGATGGGTCATTGCTTTGGAATAGAAGTTGGACTTCGGGTGTTTTATTATTTGATGGAACCTATACAAGCTACCCTGAACGCTATGGTGGACACACTTCTAATAAATTTAGACCATTAAATATTGGCTTTTTACCCGTTTTTAATGCTTTGCCAGATTCATCTGATATGAAGACTCATTTTGATTATAGCAGAGGTGATTACAATTTTGATAAATTAAGTTTAGGTGCTAATTATGAATCGAAAGATCAATACATTAATATAAATGTATTCAAAAGATCGCATGCCGGCAATATTGGCCACTATTTTCACCCTAGTGGAAGAAAATCACCTATACATCATTCCTACAGAGTAGATTATGGTGCAAATCAGGATGGCCGTCAAATAGAAACTAGTATTGCACGTTATATAACAACCAGCGGTTTGCCAGATGCTACTCAAAATGGATTAGAGAATGGAAATATTATTTCTGCAGGTTTAAAAATTTCACAATCAGTTGGCAATTGGAGAATCAATTCTCATTTTGCAAACTTCATGCAACATAGATTAGTTCATCATTCATCATTATTAGATTCAAACTATCGCGATATTAATAGAGCTTTGATGAATCTACAGTTAGAAACAAAAAGCGGAAAAATATTTGGCATTCAGAACCAATCTCAAAATGTTAGTTCAAATATTCATAATAGATCCTTGAAATGGACAAAAATATATGGTCAGCAAATTTTTAAAAATTTTTCAATTTTAGGTGGCGTACAGTTATTGAATTCAGATGATACTTTTCCATTTGTTTGGGAACTAAGTCATTCAAATGAATATAAAAAAGTTTATTATGAATTCTTATCTACAGGCTCTCCAAGTCCAAAACATCCTGATCTTGATGATCCAAATGATAATTCAGCCTTTGATTATTGGAATAGATCTTCAATAAAGATTGGAATTAGTTCATTCCCATTAGATATTTCAATATTCTTTAATTCTACTCAAACTGGCATGAAGCCTTTTGATGGTCAACACATAATAATGGGAGGGGGTAATATCATTTATTCTCATCAAAGTGGTTGGAATATTTTTTCTCATATAGTAACACAAATGGATTCGAGCATTTTTGGAGGAGGAGGCACCTTTGCAAAAATAGGAATAAATGGAAAATTAAGCCTGTTCAGTGATAATATGATTGTTGATTTAAAGCTTTGGGCAAATAGAAGGTCTGGAAATAGAGCCTCCTTTGGATTTGATCCTTTACTACAAATTCCATTTACAAATAATAATTCAGAATGGGCAACCTCAGATAGTCAATTATTAAACTTTGAGGGCAATGCAAATATTTCTGGTGTTATTGTAAGTTATAAGATAAATAATATTCTAAATGCGATTGGAACCACGAACGAAAAAACATGGTTCCGCCCTAACCATGTTTATCCACAGCTTGGTCGGATGGTTCAATTTGGAGTTACTTGGTACTTTGATAACTAGGTTATTCTCGCCAAATAGGAAAATCATCTTCAGCTACATTAATAACAAATCAATTAATTACTTCTCCAGTCCTGTCATATACAAAAACGGTATTTGGAGCCATAAAATTATAATTATTGTAAAAGAAAATTTTTACTAAAAAAATTAATTATATAATAAGTCATTTAACTTTTTCAAGATTTAACGTTTAATTAATACTGTCTGATTAAACAAATATGTAAATTATTATAATGATATCGCCAAAAAAGAACGGATCTACATTAAATCAGTCTGTGCTTGTGCTCAATACAAATTATACGCCTATGGATATCTGCACGGCAAAACGAGCCATTTGTCTTTTTTATAATGAAAAAGTAGATATCCTAGAATCTTATAGTGAATTTATTCATTCGCCATCAGTTAAGCTTCCTTTACCAAGTATAGTTAAGTTAAAAGATTTTGTAAGAAATCAAAAAATGGATGTAATACTCACACGACGCAATTTATTAGTTAGAGATAATCATCAATGTCAGTATTGTGAGACAAAGAAAGGTCCATTAACTATAGATCATGTAATGCCAAAGAATAAAGGTGGTAGTGATGTATGGGATAATCTAGTTACAGCATGCCAAACATGTAATCGGACTAAAGGTAGTCGTACACTTGATGAGGCAAAGATGGTTTTAAAGCGTCATCCAAAAAAACCAAATAAAATTCATTATTTCCAACAATTTATTCATGAAAAACAAGGCGCATGGCGACCTTATCTATTTTTGGAGTCATTTTAAATGAAACGGGTATTAAGTGGCATTCAGCCAACGGGTGATTTGCACCTAGGTAATTATTTTGGTATGATGTCTCGTATGATAAAGTATCAAGAAGAAAATGATCTTTTTTGTTTTATTGTTAATTATCATGCGCTCACAACAATCCAAGATAAAAAACTTCTCGCAGAAAACACATTAAATGCTGCAATTGACTTCATGGCTTTGGGCCTTGATCCTGACCGCTCAACTTTTTGGATACAAAGTGATGTGCCTCAAGTTTGTGAGTCAACATGGCTTCTCTCAAATATTGTAAATGTGGGCGCTTTAGATCGAGCAACTTCTTATAAAGATAAATTAGCAAAAGGAATAACAGCGAATGTAGGTCTATACTCATACCCAATTCTTATGGCCTCTGATATTTTATTATTTGGTGGAGAAATAGTACCAGTGGGTAATGATCAAAAGCAACATATCGAGATTACAAGAGACATTGCTATTAGATTTAATCAGACTTATGAGGATGTTTTTATCGTTCCAGAACCTGATATTGAAAAAACAAATCAATTAGTTCCTGGAATAGATGGACAAAAAATGAGTAAATCATACGGAAATACAATTCCTATTTTTGGAGATGAAAAATCTATTCGTAAAAAGTTTATGTCAATTGTTACTGATTCAACAGATATTGAGAAACCTAAAAGTATAGATACTGCATTATATGAACTTTATGCTTTATTTTTAAATGATAATGAAAAAAAAGAATTAGCCAACCGATTTAAAACGCCAGGAATGCGATATGGAGATATTAAACAAGAATTATATGATTGTTTTTGGGCTCAATTTTCACCTTACAGAGAAAAAAGAGCCTACTTAGAGAAACATAAAGATTATGTTATTGAAAAATTAAATAATGGCTCACAAAAGGCAAGCGTAATTGCCGATTCTTTTTTAAAAAAAGCGCGAATTGCGATGGGCCTCAATTATGGAGATAATAATGTATAGAGTGCAATTGGATCAATTTCAAGGTCCTTTAGATTTATTGCTCTATTTTATTCGTCGTGATGAGATTGATATTTATGATATACCTATTGCTCAAATAACAGCAGAATATCTTCAGCTTATAGAAGATATAAAGGCTATGAATTTATCTGTAGCTGGAGAATTCATACTTATGGCTGCCACACTAATGAATATCAAATCAAAAATGTTGCTACCAAGACCAGAACTAGATGAAGAAGGTGAGGCTATTGACCCAAGGATTGAATTAGTTAATCAATTAGTAGAATATCAACGTTTTAAAGAGATTTCATATGAACTATCTTTAAAATCGCATAATCAAAGTTTTCTTCATAAAAGGTCTATTACGCAAGTAGCTGAAGGCTCAAATGATGTTGGACAATACCTAAAAAATGTTACATTATTTGACTTATCCCAGTACTTTAAAGAAGCGATGGATCGTATGCCAGTGATCACTGTTTATGAATTACAAAGAGAACCAATAAGTTTAGATAGTAAAAAACATTTTATTTTAAAAGCCTTTGATGGTGATGGTGCTCTAACCTTTAAGCATCTTTTATCAAAATGTAAAAATAAATTAGAAATAATAGTTACCTTTCTAGCTATGCTTGATCTTATGCGATTATTTGAAATTGTTATTTATCAAAATAAATTATTTGATGATGTGGAAATCCATCGATTAGAAAAAAATTAATTAATTATAATGAATGATAATACGATAAAAATTATAGAAGCACTGCTTTTTGCAAGCCCAGAACCGCTCACGCAAAAAATAATAAATATAATTTTTGATGAGAGCCCTCCGAATCTAGAAGAATGTATTATAATCCTTTCAAAAAAATTTGAGACGAATGGTCATGCTATAATGGTGTTAAATATTGCGGGGGGATATCAATTACGTACAAAACCTGAATATGATTTATATGTTAGACGACTTCTAAATAAAACAGGTAAACTCCATTTATCACAAGCAGCATTAGAATCTTTATCAATAATTGCATATAAACAGCCTATCAGTCGAACTGATATAGAAGCTATACGTGGAGTGGATTGCGCTGGTGTTCTCAAAACATTACTTAAGAAGTCGCTTATTAGGATTAAAGGAAGAGACGATGGACCTGGACGACCTTTAATGTATAGCTCAACTGATGAGTTTTTAGAATCATTCGGTCTTAAACGCCTTGCTGATTTGCCGAAGCTAAAAGAAATAGCAGAAATTTTAGATGATCAACCTGCTTTAACACAACAAATAGATGCGTTTAAATAAGTTTTTATCACAAGCTGGTATAGCTTCTAGGCGTGAGTCAGATCAATTAATTAAAAGTGCGATGGTTACAATTAATGGAGTTTTAGAAACGAATCCAGCTTATCAAGTTAAACCTAATGATGAAGTTTTTTATGATGATCAGCGAATTAGAATTGAAACTAAAACTAGAATTATTGCTTTCAATAAACCTGAAGGTTATATAACAACAATGAAAGATCCTCATCGAAGAAAAACTGTTATAGATTTGATTCATACTGATGAAAGGTTGTTTCCTATTGGAAGGTTAGATAAAGACACGAAGGGGTTACTATTATTAACAAATGATGGGCAACTTGCAAATAAATTAATGCATCCAAGAAACCATATCCCTAGAATTTATAAAGTGCAAATAGATAAAATATTTCAAAGTTGGGAAGTGAAGCGAATGGCTACCAAAGTTTATATAGGCCAAAAAGAATGGGGTAAAGCAGAAGTTGTTAATCAAAAAAAAGTAAAGGGTAGAGCAACGGTAAATTTAAGACTTTTCCATGGTAAAAAGCGTGAAGTACGACGAATAATGTTTAGAATGAAACGAAAACTTTTTAGTTTGGAACGTCTCCAATATGGTCCTATTGAGTTGGGCGATATACCATTAGGTAAATGGAGAGACCTAAGCATTCTTGAATTAAAATCTTTAAATTCATTATAATAAATGTAATATGGCATTATTATAGGTTATAATTTATAAAATCAGTAAACTTCTTGGCTAATTGAGAGTTGAAATCGCATGATTGTTGCTATAGATGGGCCTGCTGCTACTGGAAAAAGTACTAGTGCTATATTAGTAGCCCAAGCGTTGGGTTTTACTTATCTAGATACAGGTGCTATGTATCGGTGTATTACTCTGTCTATTCTGAAACATGACATTCATTTAGATGATAAACTAAGTTTACTTTCTTTGTTGGAGACTACAGAGATTCAATTTGAGAATAGTGTAAGTGAAAGGTTAGTTTTATTAAATGGAAAAGATGTTTCAAACGATATTCGAAAGACAGAAGTAACTAATTATACAAGTGCAGTAAGTTCTCTTTTAGAAGTGAGAAATTTTTTGGTTAAAAGCCAAAGAAAAATAGCAACTAGTCATGATTGTGTTGTTGAAGGTCGTGATATTGGTACGATTGTTTTCCCTAATGCAGAGGTCAAATTTTTTTTAGTTGCTGATTATCAAATTAGAGCTAAAAGAAGACAATTAGAACTATTGAAATTAGGGGAAGAAAAATCATTAAGTACTTTGATAGAAGAAATTCAAAAAAGAGACAATCTTGATTCTAATCGTAAAATTTCACCTCTTCGAAAAGCTGAAGATGCAATCGAAGTTGATACAACAAATATGACTATAAATTCGCAAGTTGACTTTATGGTCAATAAAGTAAAATTAATAACTATAGGAAACTAAACCAATATGAGTGGAATAGAACAAGAACCAGTTATAGAACAGTCTGCTGACTCTCAGGAGTCTGCAGTCAGCGCACCAATGCAAGAAGCGCCTATGGCATCTACCAAAACTGAAGAAGTGGTACCAGAAGTACCTGTTAATGAAATTAAAGAAGAATTAAATTATTTATCACCAGAGCTTTTTAGTGATATTCGTCAAGTCTCATTTGAAGATCTTTTAGATTCAGCTGTTGTTGCAGAAGTTTCTGATGAAGATCAAGAGCGATATTTATCAACATTTTCTGATATAAGTGAGCGAGAAATTATTTCTGGTCGCGTAATTGGAATGAATGAAAAAGAAGTATTAATAGATATTGGATTCAAATCTGAAGGTATAATTAGTAGAAATGAATTTAATGAAGATGCCCTCCCAGAAGTCGGTGAAAAATTAGATGTTTATTTAGAAAAAATGGAAGATGAAAGTGGTAAAACTGTTTTATCAAAAGAGAAAGCAGATTTCTTTCGACGTTGGATTGAATTACGAAATATTCATGAGACTGGTGAAATTATTAGTGGTCGTATTGTTCGTAGAATCAAAGGTGGCATGATAGTTGACCTTAATGGAGTTCAAGCTTTTCTTCCAGGATCTCAAATAGATGTTAGGCCAGTGAAAGATTTTGATCGATTTATTGATACTGATTTAGATCTACGAGTAGTGAAATTTAATGAATTCCGAAAAAATATTGTTGTTTCTCATAAAGCTATACTAGAAGAAAGTCTTGCTGAAAAAAGAGAAGAATTGTTCCTCAATCTTGAAGTTGGTAAAGTTGTTGAAGGTCGTGTTAAAAATATTACTGATTTTGGAGTTTTTGTAGATTTAGGTGGAATAGATGGATTGCTCCATATAACTGACTTAAGCTGGGGTCGTATAAATCATCCATCTGAATTAATTGGAATGGATGATACACTAAATGTTAAAATAATTGACTTTGATAAAGATAAAAGACGTGTTTCTCTTGGCCTCAAGCAGTTAACACCGCATCCATGGGTAAATGTAGCTGATCAGTATCCTGAAGGGACTAAAGTAACTGGTAAAGTTGTTAGTATGACTAATTATGGTGCATTTATTGAAATTGAACCTGGTGTTGAAGGATTAGTCCATGTTTCTGAAATGTCATGGACAAGACATGTTAAAAACCCATCTGAAATATATTCTCTTGGTGATGAAGTTGAAGCTGTTGTCCTTTCAATTGATTCAGAAGAGCATAAAATTAGTTTAGGTGGTAAACAATTATTAGATGATCCATGGAGTCAAATCGAAGGAAAATACACCGTTGGTTCAGTTGTTCCTGGAAAAATTATTAACTTAACTCAATTTGGTGCATTTGTTGAGCTAGAGGAAGGAATTGATGGTTTAATTCATGTATCTGACTTTTCATGGATAAAGATAATTCGACATCCTAAAGAGATAGTAGAAAAAGCACAAGAAGTTGAAGTCCGTATCTTAGAAGTCTCTCGAGAAAGTAGACGTATTTCACTTGGTCTAAAGCAAGTAGAAGAAGACCCTTGGCCAGAATTGGTCAAAATTTTTGAAACTGGAAAAGAAGTAGAAGGTGAAATAGTTCGTATACTTGACAAAGGTATAATTTTACTTCTTGAACAAGAGGTGGAAGGCATTATACCATTTGGTCGTCAATCAAAACGTCAAAGAAAAGAACTCTCAACTAAATATAAAATGGGTCAAGTTGTTAGTGGAGTAGTTATGGAAGTTAAACCTGAAGATAAAAAAGTTATTGTTTTTGTTGATGAACTTAGTTCTGACGTCTCTCTAGAAAAAGACGATGTAAAAGATTTTTTAGAGAACCAAGCTGCTCCTGAAGGTGAAAAAATACAAATTCCAGTTGATAGTTCAGAAAAGACTGAAGGGAGCGTTGAATCAGCGGAAGAATAATCTCCGCATAGGTATTTTTTATAATCATGGGGAAGGGCTATAAACTAAATAATTTGAAAACCTTCCTATCATGGCAAAAAATGGGAATTCGATTTGGTGCCATATGTTTGGCTAGTCTTCTTTGGATATTTGTAATCAGTGAGAATATATATCTTATGGTGGTAGATATGCCTATCGAAGCACGAAACCTACCTGCCCGACATGCCTTAAAAGAAGAAGTCCCAGTATTTGCTAAAGTAAGGTTAAGAGGTACTGGTCGCTCTCTTTTTAAAACTATCTTATTAAGTCGATTTATACCAGGATTTAAACTAGTTTTAGATCTTGAGAGGATTTCAGAAGAGTATGATTTTATTTTAAATGATTATTTTGAAAGATATCCTCAAAAAGTTTCTATTCCATCAAATTTTAATGTTAGTTACGTTGAAGTAATTTACCCAAAATCAATACATATTAGTTTGGATGAGTATAAAGAAAAAATTGTTTTAGTAGAACCTAAAATACAAATAAAAACTGCCCCAGGTTTTGCTATTGTAGGAAAACCATTGATTTCTCCAAATAAAGTTAAAATAGCTGGCTCAAGAAATATAGTTGAAACTATTTATTCAGTTTCAACTATATCAGATACTGTAATTAATGCAAATTCACCAATTTCAATTAAATTATCATTAAAATCAGAATCAGGTCAACTAATAGAGTACACTCCAAAGGTAGTTTCTTTTAAACAAAGTATTCAATCAATCAGTGAAAGAATTATTAGTGAAATACCTGTACAGATCTTAAATGTAAGGGCAGATATTCAAGCTTTTGTAAGTCCACAAACTGTATCATTAACTGTAATTGGTGGGACTGAATTCATCTCAAATTTAGAACCAGAAAATTTGATTATATCAGTTGATTTTAATGATTGGAATTCAAAAAAACAATTTTATGATTTAAATGTGAAAACTCCAGATGATGTTATTAGTTGGATGGATTTATCTCCTCAAAATATTGAGTTAGTAGTGACTAAGAGGGCTAATTGATTGTTCTTGGCATTGAAACATCCTGTGATGAAACTGCGGTAGCAGTTTCTAAGGATTATACTATTTTACATTCTGAGGTAAGTACTCAAACTATTCATAGAAAATTTGGTGGAGTAGTACCCGAAATAGCATCTCGTGAGCATGAAAAGTTATTAAATTATATGGTTGACCATACTTTGAATAAAATAAAAATTTCAAGGTCAGAAATAAATGGAATTGCTGTAACTCAAGGCCCTGGCCTTGCTGGAACGCTAATTACTGGAATTTGTTTTGCTAAAGGTCTTGCCCAAGGGCTAAACTGTAAAATCATTGGAATAAATCATTTAGAAGCCCATATTTTTGCCAATTTTCTTGCTGACCCTAAACTTGAATACCCATTTATTTGCCTTTTAGTATCAGGAGGCCATACTCAAATCTGGTTTGTTAAAGGCTTAAAAGATTACAAATTAATGGGTGAAACTAGGGATGACGCCGCTGGTGAAGCATTTGATAAAGGTGCTAGAATTCTAGGCCTTGGATATCCTGGTGGACCAGAAATAGAGAAACTTTCAATAACAGGTGATGAAACATCAATAAGTTTTCCTAGGGCTTTGATGCAAAATAAGAATTTAGAATTCAGTTTTAGTGGGCTCAAAACCTCTCTACTTTATTATGTACAAAATCATGAATCATTATGTAAAGAAGATGTGGCTGCCAGTTATCAGGCTGCAATAATTGATGCTCTTATAACTAAGTTAAAATGGGCAATGGATAAAACAAATTGTAAAACGTGTGTGATTGCAGGGGGTGTAGCCTCAAATCAGATTTTAAGAAAATTTGTTAATCAAACTATGAAAAATAAAAAAGTTATTTTTCCTGAACTTTCTTTATGCACTGATAATGCTGCTATGATTGCTTATTTAGGAGAGCTTTATTTACAAAAAGGATTTTCATCTCCAATTGATTTCCCTGTTTTACCAAATATGAAATTAGCTTGAGTAATGCAGTTTCGTTTGTTGCATGCAATCGATTCTATGTTTTTGTTTGGAATAATATTTGGATTAGGATTATTATATTATTTGTATAGGATTTTAAAAGATAATCGATGGTATAAAACATTGATTATCTTAAGAATAATAATTTTAATTAGCTTATTATTTTTACTTATTAATCCGGTGCTAGTAATTAATTCAAAGAATGATAAAAATTTAGATTGGGCAATTTTTGTAGATAATTCAGCCAGTATAAAAAATCATAAAACTCCTTCAATTAATGCAATTAAATCAGGGTTAAGTGAAATAATAGATAAATTTATAGACGAAGATATTCCATTCCAATTTTATTTATTTGATGAAAAAATTAAAGAAATAAATAGTAAAATTATTGAAACTATTGATGGTAGTGGAGTAACAACAAATATAGGAAATATTTCAAAGGAAATACAAAAAAAAGCACATGATTTTGCAGGTGCAATTATATTTTCAGATGGTATAATAACAGAAGGTTCTAGTCTAAATGAAGAAATAGAAAAAATTAAAATTCCAATACACACAGTTGGCATTGGAGAAAATAGTGAATTAGTAGACGTATTTATTCAATCTATTGATGTTCCAACTGTTGTGCTAAAAAATGAAGCTTTTAATGTACATACAATTATTCAATCTGTTGGAAATATTGAAGAAAGATTAAGCGTATCAATTTATAATGAAGAGAAATTATTAGGATCTAAATATATTCGTCTTTTAGGTAAGGGTTCAAAAAATGATATCAATTTTCGATTCCAACCAGAAAAGATAGGCCAGCAAAATTATGAAGTAAGAATCTCATCAATAAAAGATGAAATAAATATAATTAATAATCGCCAAAACTTTGATGTTTTAGTTCTTAAGGATAAATATAAAACAGCTTTAATAACAGGAAGCCCAAATAAAAATACATCGATTTTTAAAAAAGTATTAAAAAATAACTTAAGAATTGAACTCGAACACTTTGTCAGAATGAATGAAACTCAGTTTAAACCTGAGATTAAGAATTTTTGGTCAACCTCATATGAACTAATTATTTTTGATAATTATCCAATTAAGCCACTTTCAGAAAATTTTATTCGCATTTTAGGGAAAAAAATATTGTCACAAAAGTCTGCAATAATGTTAGTAGTTGGCCCTAATCAAAGTAATAATTCATTAGATGGAATTACATCAATATTAGGTGCTAGCATCTTAGATACTTTAGATGATTCAGAACCTTTATTTTGGGAATTTATTAATAATGATATTATATATCAATTCGATTTGCCACCCTTAATACAAAAATATAACTTAGTTGGTAGAGGGCCACTGTCAGATTCATTGGCAATATTTGATTCAGGCTCACCTTTATGGTTACAAAATCAAATTGGAGAAACTAGATCAACAATATTTAATGCCGCAGATATACACTCTTTATATTATTATAAGATTGAAGAATCTAAAGATAACCTCTTCTCTGAAATTTTAAATCAATCTACAGGATGGTTATTGAAATCTGATGGAGCTAATGAAAAATATTTTCGTTTAAATAAAGATAGGTATCAGCAAGGTGAAATCATATATATTACTGGCACTCAACCATTTAAAAATTTTAAAGAGAATCAATTAGTTAGCCTTCAAATAAATAATAGTAGATCTAATTTAATTTCAAAAGAAATAACTTTTAATATTGAGTCTAATCGATGGGAAGGTGAATTTAGAGCGCCACCTATAGGAGATTATAATTTTCAAATATTTTTGAGTTCAAACAAGGAAGCAATACAAAATGGAAAATTTCAAGTAGTAGAGAGCCAAATTGAATTAAGTAACGTATACTTAAATGAAAATTTATTAAAGTCTATCGCCACTGAATCAAATGGTAGTTATTATAATTGGAATCAAAGAGGTGAATTATTTAATTCAATCTCAAAAGAAGTAAAAAGTGAATTCAAAGAAAATCATATTAGATTCAACCAAAATAAATTATTTTTATCTTTTATTTTATTGCTATTGACAGTTGAATGGATTGCGAGAAAGAATAAAGGGTTATCATAATTAAATTATATGTATAAAAAATGAGAAAAATTGCAATTATAGGAACAGGGTATGTTGGATTAGTCAGTGGTGCAGGAATAGCTGAATTTGGTCATGATGTAACTTGTGTTGATATTGATAAAAATAAAATACAAAAACTAAACTCTGGTGAAATTCTAATTTATGAACCTGAATTAGATTCTATTGTTAATAGAAATAAATCAAAGGATAGATTAAAGTTTAGTAGTGATATAAATAAATCAATTAAAAGCTCAGATATCATATTTATTGCTGTTGGAACTCCTCAGGGTAAAAACGGAGAAGCAGATCTTACCGCTATAGAAAGTGTTGCAAAATTGATTGGAGAAAATTTAAATAAATATAAAATTATTTGCACAAAAAGTACTGTCCCAATTGGTACAGGAAAAAAGATAGAAACTATTATTAAATCAATTAATACATCTATAGAATTCGATTATGTTTCTAATCCTGAATTTTTGAGAGAAGGTTCTGCTGTAAAAGATTTTCTTAAGCCTGATCGTGTAGTGATTGGTGCACGTTCAAAAAAAGCAGTTGAAATAATGCAAGACATCTATAGACCACTTTACTTAAATGAGACTCCTATATTAAGTACTAGTGTTGAAACAGCGGAAATGATTAAATATGCTTCAAATGCTTTTTTAGCCCTAAAAATCAGTTATATAAATGAGATAGCTAATTTATGTGATTTAGTTGGCGCTGATGTTCAAGTGGTCTCAAAAGCAATGGGTCAAGATGGTCGAATTAGTCCAAAATTCTTACATCCAGGACCAGGATTCGGAGGCTCATGTTTTCCAAAGGATACAATGTCTTTAGCAAACATAGCTAAGCAAAATAATATTAGAATGAATACAATTGAAGCGGCAATTAAAACCAATAATGCACAAAAAGGGCTAATGGTTAATAAGTTAAAGTCATTATTAAATAATAAGATAAAAGATAAAACTATTGCAGTCCTTGGTTTGGCATTTAAACCTCAGACTGATGATATTAGAGATTCTGCTTCAACTATTATAATTCCAAGGTTAATTAAAGAAGGTGCAAAAATTAATACCTATGATCCAGTTGCCATGGATAATTTTAAATCACTTAAACTAAATATTAATTATTTTAATAATTGGCAAGATGCAGTTAGAGATGCAGATGCATTAATATTATTAACAGAATGGAATGAATTTAGAGGAATTGACCTTTCAGAATTAAAGCTTCTGCTTAAAACACCTATAGTTTTAGATTCAAAAAATATTTTAAGCATTCAGAAACTCCGTTCTTTTGGATTTAAATATGATAATGTAGGCCGAAAGGCAATCCATTGATATTTGAATCAACAGCCATACCTGAAGTAATGATAATTCACCCAGAAGTGCACAAGGATAATCGTGGGTATTTTTTTGAATCATTTAAGCAAAATGAGTTTGAAAACAACAATCTTAAAATAAAATTTGTTCAAGATAATCAAGCTCAATCGTCAAAAGGTGTTTTACGTGGGCTTCACTATCAACTTAAAAAGCCGCAGGGTAAATTAGTGTGGGTTACATTAGGAAAAGTATTTGATGTTGCAGTTGATATTAGAAAAGGGTCGCCAACTTTTGGTCAGAGTGTTGCGACAATTTTAGATGATAAATCTCATTTGCGATTTTATGTTCCTCCTGGATTTGCCCATGCTTATCATGTTCTATCTGATACAGCTATTTTTAATTATAAATGTACTAATTTTTACCATCCAGAAGATGAATATGGAATTAAATGGAATGATCCTTCAATTAATATTGAATGGGTTGAAGGTGATAAAATTATATCCAAAAAAGATATTAGTTTTTCAAATTTAGATGCGGTAAATGAAGATTTTTTACCGATTTACAGTGATAAAGAATAAATGATATCAATAGAACTAATAAGGAAAGACCCAAGCTATGTTCAAGAAAGGTTATACCTTAAGGATAATTTAATTTCTTTAGAAATTATACTAGAACTAGATAAAGAACATAGATTGAATCTTTCGAAAGCAAATGAATTACGTTCAAAGCGTAACAAAGTATCTGAAAATATAGCAAAAGCAAAAACAACTGGTGAAAATGCGGATAATGAAATTTTGGCTATGCGAAAAGTTGGTGAAGAAATCAAATCTATAGAGTTAAAAGTAAATGAATTAAAAGAATCTTTAGATACAAATCTACTTAGTTTACCAAATTTACCTAATAAATCTGTTCCTGAAGGTAAGGACGAAAATAGTAATAAGGTAATTCGTGAATGGGGAGAGAATAAACAAATAAATTTTGAGATTAAATCTCATTTAGATTTAGGTCAAAAACTTAATTTGTTTGATTTTGAGCGAGCTGCCAAAATCTCAGGCTCTGGCTTTCCTCTCTATACAGGTAAAGGAGCAAAGTTGGAACGTGCTTTAATTAATTATATGCTTGATATACAAACAAACAAACATGGTTATACTGAAATTTTCCCACCTTTTTTAGTAAAACCTTCTTCTCCAAGAACAGTTGGGCAATTACCAAAATTTTCTGAAGATATGTACTTTTCAGAAAAAGATAATCTTTGGCTTATTCCAACAGCTGAAGTTCCACTTACTAACATACATTCTGATGAAATACTTTCAGAAGATCAATTACCAATATGTTATACTGCTTACTCTGCATGCTTTCGTCGTGAAGCAGGGTCTTATGGTAAAGATACTAGAGGGCTCTTAAGAGTACACCAGTTTAATAAAGTAGAATTAGTTCAGTTTGTTAAGCCTGAAGAGTCATATGAAGCCCTTGAATTATTAACAACTCACGCTGAGTATATCCTACAATCATTAGGTTTGAAATATCGCGTAGTTGAGCTTTGTACCGGTGACTTGAGTTTTTCTGCTTCCAAATGTTATGATCTAGAACTTTGGGCACCTGGTGAACAAAAATGGCTTGAAGTTTCTTCTTGTAGTAATTTTGAGGATTTTCAGGCCAGGCGTGGAAATATTCGTTTTAGAAGAAATTCAGATAATAGAGTTAAACTTGTTCATACATTAAATGGCAGTGGTTTAGCTACACCAAGATTGCTAATTGCACTTCTTGAATCTTATCAAAATCAAGATGGGTCAGTCTCAATTCCAGAGGCTCTCCAACCATACTTTGGTTCGGAGGTCATAGATTAGTTTCTTCTCTTTTTGGTTTTTATTTAATGTTGTCATATGGACAATTATTTTCTCTTTAATAGGTATAATTGGATCAATTTTTGAATGGCAAGGAAAATTTTTTGGATGGATTGGACAAAAATGGTCTAAAACTTTACTAAGAATAGGTGGCATATCTTATTCAGTTCATGGATTAGAAAATTTAAAAAAAGAAGGTAATTATGTTTTTGCATCAAATCATGAATCTGCTTTAGACATTCTTTTAGTATTTGCAGGTTTACCTTATCATATAGTTTTTATATCAAAAATTGAGTTAAGAAGGGTTCCTTTATTTGGCTTAGCTATGATAGCTGGAAGACATTTTTTTGTAGATAGAAGTAACCACAATAAATCAATTAAATCTTTGAATAAAGCAAAAGAATCAATGAAAAAAACCCCACGCTCAATTATTATTTATCCTGAAGGTACTCGCTCAATTGATGGCTCAATAAAACCTTTTAAAAAAGGTGGGCTTGTAATGGCTCTGAATATGGGAATTCCTGTTGTTCCCATAGCTATGTGCGGAACAAGAGATGCCATGCAAAAAAATGTACTAAGACTGAGTAAATACCCATTAGAATTACGAATAGGGAGACCAATTGAAACATCAAAAATTGAATATGAAAAAAGAAATGAGTTTGTAGATGAAGTTAGAGATTCCGTAATAAGATTGAAATCTGAATGGTATATGAAAAATAATCAAAGCAATCCAAATGACATTATCCAAAATTAATCTTTATAATTCTTCAAAAGCGAAATCAATTATCTTTGATTATAAAAGTAAGGGCAAAAAAGTAGTTTTTACTAATGGTTGTTTTGATATAATTCATAAGGGTCATAAAATTTATTTAAAAGCTGCGAGAGAATTGGGAGACTTTCTTATAATAGGTTTGAATTCAGATTCTTCAGTTAGAGCATTAAAAGGTCCTGGTCGTCCAGTAAATGACGAAAATTTTCGCGCGAAAAATCTACTAAAATTAGACTATGTTGATGCAGTTACTATTTTTCGTGAGAAAACGCCTAATAATTTAGTCCACGTTTTAAGCCCTGATCTAATTGTTAAAGGAGGTGACTATAAACAAGAAGAAGTCATTGGAGGAGATCATGTTCGATCGTGCGGAGGAAAAGTTGTAATCCTACCTTATGTCCTTGGATACAGTACAACAAATATAATTAAGCAAAGTCAGGGAAAAGACTTGACTGCGGGAGAGGCATCCGACTAATTTCGCCATCTTAAATTACTCTAAATATTAATGGCACAGACACTTACACGAATTTTAATTTCCTTTATTACTTTAATTAATATAGGCTTAGCTCAATCTGATAAAAAAGAAGAGCTACCAAAGAGTCACTCCTTTCAAAACGGTAATCAATTAGAAGTTAATAGGAATAGATTACCAGAGTTACTACGTGATGTAAAAGTTCTCCTATCAGAAGCATTTATTTCTGATGTTATGTCAGATACTCTTGAGGTTGTCTATAATCTAAATAGAATTTTCGATCTTTTAACAGAAGCTGATCAGTATGGCGATATGGATGATGAAGATTTAGATGAATTTAATCGTTTTGAAGAATCCTTAGTTGAGTTATACACAAAAAGATTTAATACTTTAGATAAAATGGATGCTGCTATAAATGCAGGTAATATGCGAAGAGATATAACTTCAATGACGGATCCATTAGAGGTTAAAATGGGAGCCTCTCAATTTACGGTAGTTGAGGATAGAGATGGGCATATACCCTTAGTACGAAACAAGAAGGTTGATCAATTTATAAAGTACTTCCAAACTAAAGGTCATAGACAGTTTGAAATTTGGCTTGATAGACTAGATGTGTATGGTCCGATGATTTCCCGAATTTTAGAAGAGTGCAATGTTCCTCCAGAAATAATCTACTTGGCAATGATTGAATCTGGTTTAAATCCTAAAGCTTATTCTAAAGCAGCGGCTAATGGAATGTGGCAGTTTGTTTACGCTACAGGAAAAGCATATGGACTAGAAAGAACTTGGTATATAGATGAGCGGCGTGACCCTGAAAAAGCAACTCGAGCTGCTTGTGCTTATTTGACAGATCTTTATGGCGAATTTGATAATTGGTATCTGGCCCTCGCAGCTTATAATGCCGGAGCAGGACGAATTCGTCGAGCAACACGTTTACATCAAACACTAGATTTTTGGCAACTTCATTCTTTGCCTCGTGAGACTCGGAATTATATGCCTTACTT
>Ga0209403_10003045_pt1 | contig 19315 bp, 21 predicted proteins | sample ArcticOcean_MG_C_8_FD_187440 | JGI IMG/M metagenome (GOLD analysis project Ga0209403, IMG submission 187440) | Marine microbial communities from western Arctic Ocean - ArcticOcean_MG_CB11_86 (SPAdes) (version 2) | ecosystem: Environmental > Aquatic > Marine > Oceanic | place: Arctic Ocean... | reverse complement strand
CTGGAGTTTTCATATGCCCATGACGGTATTGATCCAGTACCCTTCCCGCCTCTTTCCCTATCTCAAAATATGGTAATTCTACGGAGGCAATTGGTACCCCAGAAAACAAACTGTCTCTATATATATTACCAACCCCTATTACAGATACTTCGACAGGTACATTTAAATTAGCCAACCCAGCTGCTTGAATGATCCTACGGGCCGTATAATCCGTGGCGCAAAATACAGCTATTGGCCTGGGAAGAGAAAGCAGCCATTCGGTCCAAATACTCAACGGTCTGGCAACCCAACCTTGAGGTGCCGAAACTACGTCCTTGCCATTTGCTCCAAGGAAGGAAGCAAACCCATTTTGGCGCAACCTGGTAAAAAGGTTTCCCGTTAATCCCGCATAGGCAAAATTCTCAAATCCAGCCAAAAGGAACTTTTCGGCAACTAGCCGGCCAACTTCTTCATCGTCCACTACAACGGAGGGTGCCCGACTGATCAGAGAAAGATTCTCAACATTGACTAGAGGCATTCGTCCAAGCCAATGAGACTCAATCCAGCGATCGCTTACTAATCCTCCGATTAATCCAGCCAAATTCCCGTGCTCGGCCAATTCCCCTAATAATTCCTCTTCGCCAACATTCAAAGGAATGGCCCTCCAAATTCCCATAGTTTCGGCATAAGCCTGAATACCGCGAAATAGCTCAACCATCGAATCGAATTCTGATTCAAACAAAACGGCCACTACAGGCTGACTCAAATTAAAGGATGTTTTTGCCATCTATGAAATCAAAGGAATGTAAATACTCCAAATTATGCGTTATTAGTTAAATATTTTTTTCGTTATCACGTAAAGACAGTTTTCAATCGCTGTGTTATCGTTTTTCTCAGCAATTAATTAACCAATAAAAATATACATTTCATTTTTATATGAAAAAAGCACTCGTCACAGGCATCACAGGTCAAGATGGATCTTATCTCGCAGAAATCCTTCTTGATAAGGACTACGAAGTACATGGGATTATCCGCAGGTCTTCATCCTTTAATACAGGTCGTATAGATCACCTTTATTCTGACCCGCATACAGCAAACACCAACTTACACCTCCATTACGGTGACTTAGCGGATTCTACCCAAATGGTGAAGCTGCTCTATGATTTACAACCAGATGAAATCTACAACCTTGGTGCGCAAAGCCATGTTCGGGTATCTTTTGATATCCCGGAATACACGGGTGACGTCGTCGGGGTAGGAACCGTCCGTATCCTTGAAGCGATTCGCGAGGCAGGTGTGGTGAAAAAGACTCGTTTTTACCAAGCCTCATCATCTGAAATGTTTGGCTTGGTTCAAGAGGTCCCCCAGACAGAGAAAACACCTTTTTGGCCGAGAAGCCCTTATGCTTGTGCCAAAGTCTATGCCTACTGGCTAACGGTTAACTATCGAGAGTCTTACAATTTACACGCCAGCAATGGCATCCTGTTCAACCACGAATCTCCCCGCAGAGGTGAAACTTTTGTAACGCGTAAAATCACTCGCGCTGCAACCCGTATAAAAATGGGACTTCAAGACAAACTCTTTTTAGGCAACCTCGACGCAAAACGTGACTGGGGTTATGCAAAAGAATATTGTGAAGGCATGTATCTAATGCTTCAGCAAGACAACCCAGATGATTATGTCCTGGCGACTCACGATACTCATTCAGTAAAAGAATTCTGCCAAGAGACGTTTGCAATGCTCGATATGGATTTCGAGGAGTACGTTGACTATGACAAACGCTACGAGCGGCCAGCTGAAGTTCAGCTATTGATCGGCGACCCGTCCAAAGCTAAGAAGCAACTAGACTGGGAACCTAAGACGGATTTCAAAGGCCTGGTAAAACTTATGGTTGAAGCCGACCTTCAGTTGGCCAAAAAAGAATTAGTTGTTAAACAAGCATCTGCTGTTTAACACTTTTGAATATATGGATCCCTCCTGGAAAGTATACATTCCCGGTCATCGTGGTATGGCCGGTTCAGCTCTGGTTCAAAAATTCCAATTGCTTGGTTACAACGAGATTGAAACCGCAACTCGAGACGAACTTGACCTCACAGACCAAACAGCGGTTCGTCGTTTCTATGAGTTAGAAAAACCCGACGCAGTAATAATAGCAGCAGGAAAGGTGGGAGGAATAGGAGCAAACAGCACCTACCCAGCAGATTTCATTTACGAGAATTTGGTTATTGCGGCCAATCTGATTCATGCTGCCTACGAGTTTGGAGTAAAACGACTTCTTTTTCTTGGAAGCTCTTGTATCTATCCCAAGCTTGCACCTCAACCCATCCAGGAAAGCTCTTTGCTCACCGATGAGTTGGAATCTACAAACGAGCCATACGCAATTGCGAAGATAGCCGGATTGAAATTGTGCCAATACTATAGAAAGCAGTATGGGGTTGAGTTTCACTCGCTCATGCCCACCAACCTTTATGGGCAGGGAGACAATTATAACTTGGAAAACTCCCACGTCCTTCCGGCGTTTATTCGCAAATTTCACGATGCCACAGAAAAAGGAGACCCTGAGGTAACAATATGGGGCTCCGGAACGCCTCAAAGAGAATTTCTCCACGTGGATGACCTGGCGGATGCCTGCATATTTCTTATGAACTTGGAGAATCCGCCGGATTGGGTGAATGTGGGAAGCGGCGATGAAGTAACTATACTTCAATTAGCAAATTTGATTAAAGAGACCGTAAGTTACCAAGGGGGCATAATACAAGATCCCTCTAAGCCCGATGGAACACCAAGAAAACTACTTGATGTATCGGTGCTCAAAGAATTGGGTTGGGAGCGAAAAATAGACCTAAAGACGGGTATCAAGAAAACCTATGAGTCCTTCATCGAATCTAAGACTGCAGGAACGATTCGTGATTAAGAATCCATATTCCTAAAACAGGGATCGAGTTCTCACAACTCAGCTACTTTCCAAAAATCCAAAAAAGTCAGCAAGGCTTTTAAGAAAGCCTCGACCAATCACCGGACATTAGATTGTGTTCGCCAACTATTTGCTGAAACCTGATTTGGAAATTAGATGAAAAATTTGATCACCACGGCGATTGGTGCGATGTGTCCGTGCTGCCGAGATATAGCACAACTTTCGTCTCAATCGCTAGACCGGAAACTCACATTGAGAGAGCGAATCGGTATGCGCATTCACGGCTGGATCTGTAGTTGGTGCATAGATTATTCCAATCAAGTTCAAATTGTGAGCGATAAAGTTAAATCAGACGGTGAGTCGCTTGCGGAATTGAATGATGAAAAACTTTCCGATGAATGCCGGGAAAGAATCCGGGTAATGATGCAGCCATCTTCGCAAGAACCTGACGACAATAGTTAAAGTCTTTTATCTGCTGCCGACCAATTATCTTGAAGACATTTCCTAAGAGCCATTCGTGCTCGGTGTAATATGGTCCATAAGTTCTGAGGCGTGATCCCAAGCTCCTTCACGATATCCTTGCTATCAATTCCGTCGACCTCCCGCATAAGGTAAACTTGCCGAATCTTCTGAGGCAATTTATCCGAACAGAGCAAAAACTGAGACATGAATTCTTTCCGATCAATATTCTCCCATTGTTCGGCAGACCACTCAGCCGGAGAAAAATCTCCCTGCAACCAATGCCCATTGTCACCAAAATGTTCTTTCTCCTCGTCTTCGTAAAATGACGATAGTTGGGTAAACGTTTTCTCTCTGGAGCTCTTTCGATAGTGGTCCATGACCTTGAATTTGAGAATCCCGGTTAACCAGGTTTTCAAGGTCGATCGTCCTCCGAAGTTTTTAAGTGATTTGATTCCAGCCAGAAAAGTTTCTTGGACCAAGTCCTCAGCAACGGAAGGATTGTTTACCCGCATAATGGTATATCGATATAGATAATCACCATAGGGATCGAGGGATTCGGGTGTATTTGACTTGGGGAATTCCACAATAAAAAGTGAAGTTGATTTGCAGGGGAGACCTGCCAATTGTCAAGAGCCAGCCATGAAGGCACCCATCAAAATAAGCTATAACGCTCCCTTCGTCCTCACCTACTAACTAATTTGCCTGTTAGTACTTTTGGCATCTGAACTAACTGATGGGAAAAGCACGTTCCATTTATTTAGCGTTCACGGAAGCGACAGCTTTAGAAACCTGATAACTTACCCCCGTTTAATTGGTCATGTCCTCGATCATATAAATTTCCCTCATTTATTAGGTAACTCGACCATCATACTTCTCATTGGCCCCATTCTCGAAGAAAAGTACGGCAAGCGGGATCTCGCGATCATGGCGGTAATTACTGCAGTAATTACGGGGCTTCTTCACATGCTTTTCTTCGAAGGCATGCTATTGGGTGCCAGTGGGATTGTCTTCATGTTTATCGTCCTAAGTTCATTGGTGAACGTGAAACGCAAAACGGTGCCTCTAACGTTTATTCTTGTTTGCATAATCTTTCTCGGAAGCGAATTTGCGCTATCATTCGAAGAAGACAGCGTCTCGCAATTCGCCCATATCCTAGGAGGAATATGCGGAAGCGCTTTTGGCTTTTTACGCGCAAAGTAATACGTCTAAACAGAGGTACTAAATGCGATCGCTGCCTAAAACTAATTCTCCTTGGGGATGACTCAACTTTGGCTCGGAGGTGTTTTCTTCGGTAACGAAGAAAGCCACCCGCGCACTCGAGATTGGAGAGTCGTCCTCCAACTCAAAAAAATAAAGCCCTTCATTCTTTTCCAGAAGCGGAATAATCCCCGCACATTCCAATACGTTAGCTTTAGGATCTTTCAGCCAAAGAAAGTAGTTCTTCCCTTGTTCTTGCTTTGGCAAATTTTGAATAGCGATGAAGCCATGCTTACTTTGAGGATCAAAGACGGCATAACCGCTACCGCGAGTGTTTGCCAAGGGAGAATCATTCATCGTGGCCGGAAGCTGCTCTGGATGATCCCAAAAGTTTTCAGCCATTTGGGTGAGCTGAACAAAATTCTCAAATTCATCCTCGGAGATCACTGTGGGGATGGTTTTAAAAGCGGATGAATCCGAATTCATACCGACGACCAGTAATACCGGCTGACTGTTAGGACTGGTCATTGATTCATCTCGGTTAGTCACAAGAAGCGTCAGACCCACGCCTAATAGCAGAGCAGCTGCCATTCCCCAACCCGCGAAGCTCGCCCACGAAATCGTAATAAAGGGTTTTGAGGTCACCTCCTGAGAGTGTGGATGAACCTGGGATTGTATCGACGAAAAAAGGCCAGCAGGTGCTTTATGTTGAGGTAGATCCCGGATTTGATCCTCCACGGCTGATTCAAGCTCTCTGAGCAAGAGAACCAATTCAGTATCCGTTTCCATTCGTTTCTCAAAGGAGCAACGTTCATCAGGTGACAATTTATCCAACACGTAGAGGCTGGCTAATTCTTGTGTCTTCTCGTTCATAAAGCTGTTTCGGTTAAAGTGTTTCTAAGTTGAAAGAGCCCCCGCTTGAGCCAGGACTTAACGGTGCCTAAAGGCTGCTCTAGTGAGCGCGCTATTTCGGAATGAGTCATCCCTGAAAACAAGGCAAGCTCCAGGGCCTTTTTTTGTTTTTCCGGGACATTTTTGAGCGCCTCCTCGACCTGGTTTCGCGTTTCATTGTGGGCAACGGTTTCGCGGACCACTTCGGCGGTTGCCCATTCTTGATCTTGATCAGGTTCAAAGGTTGTAACTTCGGGTTCACGATTGAGCTTCCGAATTCGATCAATACAGGTTCGGCGCATAATAGTGACGGCCCATGTAAATGGGCGAGATTTTCGCGCATCGTAGTGAGCCGCATTCTTCCAGATCTTTACAAATGTATCCTGCAGAGCTTCTTCCGTTTCGGAGAGATTCTTAAGCATCCTGAGTCCGAGTGAATACAGTGGTGTAGAATATCGATCATACAGTTGCCTAAATGCACTCGCATCGCCGACACCAATTTGGGCTAGCAAACAAGCTTCTTCCAAAGCTGCTTCATGCTGTATGGTAAGGGTCATCTCGATAGTTATACTTCTGAGGTTGTCGAGTAAAGGGGCTGGTCGGTACCAAAACCAGCCCCGGGCTCGGTCAGGATTTGTCGAACTTGTGTTCGTTAAGCTTTTTGGCTACCTCCTCTGCAGCCAAAAAAATGATATCATCCATATTATCTTGAGGATGACTTCCAGGCCTTGGATAGGTCCTCACTTTTATGATTTGAAAATCTGTTTCCACTCCGTCCTCTAACAGAGTAACCCAGGACCGAAAGACGAGATCACTAAAAGTCTCTTCTTCCAAACTTTTGAACCAGATCCGAAGTTGAAGTCCATCTTCCGGGACACTTGCGCTCCACCGTTGGAATTTCAGGGTTACAGGCCAATCCTCTTTCTCAAAGGCTTTGGTAAAATTCTTTTTGATCCTGATATACATATCAAGATCGTTGTGGTAGGCACGGTGCGATATCAGGCTATCAGAAACTACGACGAGCAAAGTTTCCTTTTCAGATTCTGCATTCTCTTGGGCAACAATGGGGCTCACGCATCCGAAAATGAAAGCAGCTAAAGTTAGTAGGAAAATATGGTTAGGGTTTTTCATTAATATTTGGTGGTTTGATAGACTCTTACGTGAACAAAAAGATTGCGGATTCAAAAATCTATTGGTGATCAAAAAAAGAGCAAAAAGACCTTTTACCTTTAGTATATACGGACAAGATTGAAACATTTAAGGCAAATGACTAAATATTACCGGCGATGAAAGCAAATGGCTTATTAGTGCTCCTGACCGACTTCGGAACAAGCGATTGGTATGTCGCCAGTATGAAAGCAGCCGCTACGGCAGTATTCAGGGACGTTCGATTTGTAGATATTACGCATGAAATTAGCCCTGGATCTGTCTCAGAAGCCGCTTTTGTTCTAACCCGATGCTACGACGATTTCCCGCCGGGTACTACTTTCGTAGTCGTTGTAGACCCAGGAGTTGGAACTGACAGACAGGAGATTGTCACGAAGGCTGGAAATTACTTTTTTGTCGGACCCAATAACGGTGTTCTATATCCAACCATTCACAAACTGGGTACCAATCTTACTTTCTCCATTGAATCTCCAAACTGGATGGGACCAAAAAGAAGTTCGACCTTTCACGGCAGAGACCTTTTTGCTCCATCAGGAGCCAAGCTTGCTTCAGGAACTCCCATTCAGGAAGCAGGCCCTCAAATCCAGGAACTCGTTGAACTACAATTTCCAGAGCCAAACACCATGATCGACAACCCCAATGGCCAGATTTTGTATTTTGACCGTTTTGGCAACGGGCTTACCAATTTCAGAAAGGAACACATTGAGTTGGAACAACTCGTAGGAGTGAGAGTTGAAGACACACTCTTCCATCTTGCAGATACATTCGGAGATGTAGAAACCGGGGCACCTCTCAGCTATTGGGGATCCAGTGGATTTTTGGAGGTCGCACTTAGAAACGGACATGCAAGATCCGAAACTAAATTGACCAAGGATTCCATTGTTTGGCTGGTCTTGTCTAGCTGACTTATTTTAGCCGTGCAACGCGTAGCTTTTCTGATTTCCAGATTCCCTCTACCTTAGAGAAGTCTTCATCTTTTGTGCCGCTAATAAGACAAAAATCGTAGGTATCCCAAAGCGGCATCTCAACCCGCGCCGACTCAAGGCGCCGATCCATAGCGGCTCTATCTTCTTTTCCTCGGCCAATCAGTCGCCTTTCAATCTCATCAAGACTGGGTGGCATTAAGAAAATAGTGACCACCCGTTGTTTTAGAAGAGCGTCTTTCTCCGCCTCTCGCTGAAAGGCTGCTACTCCCTGAACATCGATGTTCATGATGAGATCAATGTTGTGAGCTAATTTATCCTGGATCTCAGATTTCAAAGTGCCGTAACGATGAGCGTGAACTTTGGCATGTTCGTAAAAAGCATCATCGCCCAATTTTTTATCAAACTCCTCTTCGCTTAAAAAAAAATAGTCCTTACCGTTGATCTCGCCTTCTCGAGGCGATCGGGTTGTCGAAGTAACTACCCTTTGAATACGGTCATACTTGCCAGTTATACTTGAACAAAGCGTACTTTTCCCGGTACCGGTCGGTCCGGCCAGAATCATCAGTAACGCAAGGTCTTTGTCAGGAGATCCCATTCGATTTCATGTTAGAGCATCCTTAGTAGGCGAAGGCAACTATACTCAAAATCAGGCCGTACGCTGCCAAGACAGCTCCAAGGAATTTGGCTCGTCTGTCCTGCTTGAATAACCATTCAACAAAATCACGAGCGCGGTAAGGTGCAACAGCCAGGTAAATTGAAAGTACGATTAGTATATAAGCGAATATCGTGAGAAAAATACGAGAAGGAATATCGTAAAGGGCAAACGCGGAACTCAACATCTCGGTCGCAGCAAGCAGCCAGATCACGCAAACACCACGAACGGCTAGGAAATCCGGCACAAAGAAATATGAAAGTACTGCGATAACCCCAAAGATGCCCATAAGTAGATTCCGATGGTTACCAAAATCAGCCACTCCAAGTTGTGATACTTTGTATATAAACCACATGCTCCCAATTCCAAAAGCGAGTATAGTGAATCGACGCGATCGAGGAAGACCTTTGATGATACTCGATATCGAATTGTCGTTCCAGAAAAGCAGGGCACCGACAAGAACCAAACAAATGCTGGTTATTATAGTAGCAGTAAAAAGTGAAAGATTCATAAGAGAGAATTTGAAAGAGTTGGTGCTGGTTTATTCAATTCATCAACACCAGAAAGAACAAGATCGCCGTAAAGACTACTTTGAGTAGCCCGGTTAACCTTCATCTGTACGAGCTCTCCAATCAGTCGATCACTCGCTGGTACCAGACAATTGCGATAACCTCGTGTTTTACCCACATATAATTCCCCACGCTTTGCTTTCCCTTCAATTAATACCTCCTGGGTGGATCCCACCATCGATTCATTCCGAGACAGGGATGAATCTCTCAGGTAACCAAGTAATCGGTGATTACGCGCCTCCTTCACTTCTTGGGGAATCTGATCACCCATTTCAGCGGCAGGCGTACCGGTGCGTATGCTGTACTTAAAAATATAGGCCATGTCGAAGGAGACCTCTTGGAACAGATCGCAGGTTTGCTCAAACTCCGCATCCGTTTCTCCTGGGAAACCGACGATAATATCTGTGGAGAAATACATCCCGGGTACCACGGTTCGAAGGCTATCAACTATCTCCAAGTATCGTTCACGCGAATAAGGACGATTCATCAATTTCAACATTCGGTTCGATCCTGATTGCGCAGGCAGGTGGACATACTCGCAAAGCTTGGAGAGATCACGGTAGGCTTCTACCAAGTCTTCCTTGAATCCACGCGGGTGCGGGGAAGTGAAACGGATGCGTTCGATGCCTTTTACTTCTTGTACCTTTTCCAGAAGCTGAACAAAGGGAGACTTCTTATTCCGAAATGGTATTTCGCGACGGCCGTAGCTATTAACAATTTGGCCAAGCAATGTGATTTCTTTGGTACCCCTCGCCGCAAGTTCTTCAACCTCATCAACGATTTCTTCAATAGGGCGGCAACGTTCATTGCCACGGGTTTTAGGCACGATACAGAAAGCACAATTCATATTGCACCCCTGCATGATTGAAACGAAAGCACACACTTGACGACTGTCAGACAAGTGCTCGCGAATTGTGTTTTGGGACCCCTCCTCTTCGTCTAAATCAACAATGGTCGACGGTTTAGGTCCAAGGCCATTTTGGGTCGCGATGATATTGTCGAGATGATCGGGAATTGCGTGAAATTTTTGAGTGCCAACCAAGAGATCCAGGTCCGGGAGCTTATCAACGAGTTCAGTCCCTCTGTTTTGCGCCATACAACCCATTATCCCAATAATGAAATCCGGGTTGGTTCGTTTGCGCTTTCCTAAATACCCGGTTTTCCCAATAGCCTTCTGCTCGGCTTGGTCTCGAACCGAGCACGTGTTCAATAAAACCACGTCCGCATCGAACTCATTATCGACCAACGAGTACCCACGGGCACGAAGCTTGGCAGCAACTGCTTCGGAGTCGCGCTCATTCATCTGGCAGCCGTAAGTCTTGATATACACCCGGTTCATAAGAGGTGGGAAAACATAGAAGTAAGGTGTTACAGGTCAATTAGTAAAAAGAAGCCAAACAGGGTCCTGAAATTTCTTAGATGATTCGAAATAAATGCCCACAGGTTCGCTTTGAATGGCCATGAGATCCTTAAACCGTTCAATACGTATTTTATTCAATGAAGAGCAAAGAATTTACCAGCGTATTTGTCTATGGGCCCCTTAAACCAGGTGGGATCTATCACGATCGCTTTTGTAGCTCGTTCAAATTCGAGGCCGAAGAAGCCTATGTTAACGGGAAACTATTTGATTTTTCTCCGTTAGGGTATCCAGGAGCGCTGGAGGGAGACGACTTAAGAATTTGCGGTTTTGTTCTGAGGTTCAGCCATAAAGAATCCGAGGTTTTATCCAAATTGGACGAGCTGAAAGGTTACGATCCCAATAGACAAGAGGGCCTGAATGAATACTACCGCAAAAGGGTAAACGTATTTAAAAACGCTGAGAATTCTGAAGCGTCGGAAAACGCTTGGTGTTATTTTATGGCCCTCAAAAAGATAGAATCATTAAGAGGAGTCCAAATGTCGGATGGCTTCTGGCCCACTAAGAATCCTCCGACTTAGATGCAGTTGGTTTCTTAGGAGCTTTCTTCGCGACTTTTCTTGCAACCCGCTTCTTCCCCTCTTTTTGAGCGACACTTTTTTTGGCCGCTGAGGGTCTGATGACCTGCTTTACCTTATCCGCGGGCTTTTTAGGAGCTGATTTTGCCGCGGGCTTTTTTACTGGTGCCTCTTTAACTATTTTCTTCGCAGGTCGCTTTTTGGTTAGCACTTTATCTTTCGGATTCGAACTTGCGACCTTCTCAGGTGCAGGCGTTTTCGGATTTACAGGCTGATTGTCATTCCTTTTTGGACGCCTTGGTTTTGGTTGAGGCTTATCACGATTCTGTTTTTGAGGGGACCCAGTTTTGGGCTTATCACGATTAGCAGGCTCCTGAGTCTGAGAATCCCTCTTTCTTTGATTGCGACGACGAGGACGCCGACGATTTTTTTGATTACCTGATTTTTCACGTCCCAATGCGCCATTCGTACTGTCGTATTTCGGATCGGTTTTTGAATCCTCATGAAGTTCTCGTATATCGCCTGGTTTACTTGACGATTCAGGATTCAGCACTTCTTCCTCAGCTAATTCACGGGCCATATCCATGTAGGTTGTGGGTGCCTTTTCAGTCGATTCAGCTTCAACTTCTTTTTGCAAACGGCCGATTACAACCTTTTCAACAGGTTTCCTGGGAATGAAAGGTTTAGCGGGTGAAATTTTTCTGCCTGAACTGAGATCTTTTGCATCGGGCTCGCGCTTCTGTGGCCGAACCACAAGGTTCGATATCACCGAATCACTCTTTTGGCTTAGGACGTACTCAATTGATTGGGCAATCGATTCGGCATCTAAAATAAGGTCACTGTTTTCTTGCTCCGAGAATCCTTCACTAGTGAAAGTTTCAGCGTTCGCCGTATCGAGAACCAAGGAACACACCCTAACCCCATCCTGCCGAACTTCTTCGAAAAGTCGTTTTGAAAACTCCATCAGTCCGACTTCTGCAGAAAGAAATGCGCTCCCCAATTTGTGATTTTTTAGGGAATCAGGAAACCCAATATTAATAACATAGCCATTGAGACGAATAAGCGATGGTAAGACCATACGCGTCAAAATCAATGGCGTCAAAAGATTGACCTGAACCAAAGACTCCAGGTCGTTTAGTCCCTGCTTCTCATGCGCCGCTAAATGAAGGTGCTTGGCATGGTTAACCAATACGTAAATGTCCTTCTCCTTATTGAGAATCTCCTGAAATATCTGACAAAGATGCTCAGTACTCGTTAAGTCACAGGTGACAGGCACGAAGTTGGAGTCTTCAAGCGGCAAGGAACTAAAATCGCTTCCAAGGCCGTAAACACGGCATCCAATTTCAATAAGCTTTCTAGATATTGCTAAACCGGTTCGGGTGTTGGCACCCGTTACAATGGCTATGTCCATGTTTCAATTTTTTCAGCCGGTAAATAATTCAGCAATACCGCCTTCAACGACTCGATCATATAGGATCGTTCATCTTGAGGGTAAGACACGAAGGATTGGCTGTTTTCAAAAGGATAAAATAATATGTCGGAATCAGTCCGTTGTTTTTTGATACGTTTAAAATAATCCGCATTCATTCGAAAAACGCCGAGACTCACATCACGGATCTTCTCCGCTGGCAAGCGCTTAAAGACGTCTTTGAAAAAGGACCCATAAATCTCCTCCCAGTTGTCTATTTTTAACACAGGATCGAAACACAGCCGGACAGGCCAACCGCGATCAAGGCACTGCTTGATAGCCTCGATTCTCTGATCATGGGAAGGCGTAAGTTTCTCGTATTTTACCGCGACTTCGGGCGGAGAAAGTGTCCACGCCAATATGCAGCGTTCATTGGGCAGCACATCTTCAAGCGGACGCCAATTGGCGCTTTTAGTTCGGATTTCAATTACCAGATCTTCGTTCTCACGGGTAAACTCTATAAAGCGGGTCGCGTACGGTACCACATTTTCATAGGCTAGAAGATCCGTGTCGTAAGAAATGCAAAGATACAACGGCTCCTCAGGGAACGGACGAAAATCAATGGCCTTTAATGTCGCTTGATAAAAGTCATCTTCATTTACAAATACCACCATGTTTCCGCTGGGATACATCCCTTGCAGGTAACAGTAGTCGCAATTGTAAACGCAGTTGAGAAGCAGTGAGTTGTAGTAGAAATTTCTGTAACCAAAACTCTGGCTGGCCATCGAGCCGTCATAGATGAGCTTATCTTTTTTACGGGCCAGAATCAACTTGGGGCTCTGTTTTTGCATTTGAAAATTCTGACCTGACCGGCCGAAGACGTCCATATAGTTTACTACACTTACGACTGTGGAGTTGGGAAGTCTGTCGAGAATGTTCCGCGTAAGCGGATAAGCTTCAGCTCCTTCTTCCAAATAGATGTGTGAAAACCGTTTTAACAACATGCTCGGTCAATTCCTAGAGAAGCGGGGGCTATATTTTAGATACATAAGAAAGCAAGGGAGAGACCGAAACTTCATAGGTAAAGCAGAATAGCAATACGGAAAGAATTCTACTGATCGAGTGTTTGAATAATCGTTTCAAACATCCGGTTTCGAAGAGATTTATGAGTAGGCTTCAATTCAAGTTTGAGCCGAAGTATATCGAGATCAGTACCACCTCGAACAAGGAAGCGAAGTGCCGCATCCCTCAACTGGTGCGTTTGAGTTTGTGTCAAGCGCATGCTTGCTGCAAGCGACATGATGAGACTTTCCTGTTCATCGGAGATTACTGGATCAAGCGGATTGAAAGGATGGTATCCTTTTAAAATCGGGAGCCAGTCTTCGACTGACTGTTCATAATATCGAAGCATTTGACCATAATCGTCAGAAGAAAATTCAAGATAATCAGTCGCCACCTTGAGAAAAAACATCTGATGGGGCGGAATAAAAAGCTGAGCAGCTTGGAAAACTCCAGAGGCTTCCATGTCAATAAGATCACATGCGAGTATAGATCGGCTGCCAGAAGTCACGGGTTTGTCAAAGGTGCCCAAGGAAGCTTCTTGAAGACCGTGTTTAAATACCATGTCGGGAAAAAACTCCCGTCCACTGGCATGATCCCAAATTTTGTGAGCAACCACTGCTTCTCCCAAAATGACACTATCTACGACAGCTCCGCACATTCCCACATTGATGACTTGGCAATTGGATGGACTCCCCGCCAGGTGGATCGCGTAAGTGGTCGCTATCCCGGCGTGTAATTTACCTATCCCACTTATAACAAGTAATGTGTCCTCGGAGGTGTAAATCGGAATTCTCTTAGAGGAATTATCCTGCTTTAATCCAAAAGCATCGATCAATGGTCGAGCTTCTTGGCGGAGTGCTGTTACTATCAACTTCAAAGATAAAGAATGGGGTTTTTAGTCTATTTGAAGCTTCTATCCTGTTTGGTACGCGCTGGCAAGTGAGTTACCTGTTGAATTCTCACAACACTCAAAAAAATCCCAATTTCATCGAAAGATATTCACAGTTTTAGAATAAGAGATCCCTATAGGGAAAACTCACATCTTCACATAATGGTATCCCCCCTATATCATGAAATGTGCCAATTATGTTACAATTTTACCCCAGCGTACAAAGCGCTCTTTTCAAGCTATAAAGACAGTAATAAATTCCTATCATTTTTTCATCCTCAACAAAGCTTGACCCTTTGTGAAAGCAACGGCCCCAGGAGATATCCTGGGGCCGTTGCTTTTTTTAAATAGGATTTCACAAAAAAATGAAACTATAATAGGGGAAACTGTTGGGTAGGTGTAGGGCCGACACTCACTTAGGTTTATAATCGTCACTGGGTAACATGCACATGGATGAAACTGAGTTGCCCTTCGTTTGTTGATCAAAAAGGAGCACATCAAGATCAAACCATCAGAAAATGTATATTACTCACTTCCTTAATCTGACATTTTTGGTTGGATGGCATTTCAGACATGGACTTCTACTCTCCTGATTTCAGTATGCAGATATAATTAAGGAACTTAAACCAAAGTTTGACCCACCTATTGAGGGCAGCAGGATTATCCCGATGCCCTTTTCAGGTACTGAGTTAATCAAATTCCTTAAGCTTGAGCCGCTCCCTTTGGAAGGAGGGTACTTTAAGCGAAGCTTTCAATCGACTCAATCAATCGAGTTGGGAAAAGGGTACGAACAACCCCTGGGTACTGGAATTTATTTCCTATTAACTAAAGATTCATTTTCCGCTTTGCACAGACTCATTGAAGACGAAGTTTATCATTTTTACCTCGGAGACCCCGTTGAGCTAATTGAACTGTCGCCAACCTTAGATATGAAACGAACTTTTTTGGGTCAGAATCTAGCCGCCGGACAACTGGTCCAATACCCCGTCCTTAAAAATACTTGGCACGGCTCACGTCTTATTGAAGGGGGCGCCTGGGCACTATTAGGAACTACCATGGCTCCTGGGTTTGTATGGGAGGATTTTGAGCTCGGAAATAGAGAACATCTTATTTCAATCTATCCGAAACACAAACAACTCATTTTAGAACTTACCCGTGAACAAAGTTGATATTAGCAGTCTGAGGCAGGAATACAGCCAGAAAGGAATCACACGCCAGGATATGCTTGGAAATCCTTTCAAACAATTCGAGCTTTGGTTTCAGCAAGCATTTGATGCAAAATTAGTAGAACCCAATGCAATGAGTCTGGCCACTGTCTCGCCAAAAGGTCAGCCATCCATCCGAACAGTGCTGCTAAAAGAGTATGATGAAGGCGGATTCATTTTTTTTACCAACTACGAAAGCACCAAGGCTCGACAAATAACTGAGAATGCCAAAGTAGCTCTGCTATTTCCGTGGCTCGCGCTAGAACGTCAGTTGATCATTCAGGGTAGAGCCGAAAAGGTTTCCGCTGCCCGATCTCTCAAGTACTTTTTATCAAGGCCCAGAGGGAGCCAGCTTGGTGCCTGGGTATCTCAACAGAGTGGAACGATTGGTTCCCGCGCAGTCCTCGAAGGAAAATTACAAATCCTGAAGGACAAATTTACTAGTGGCCAAATTCCTCTACCTGGTTTCTGGGGAGGATTTCTAGTAGTTCCACATAAGCTGGAATTCTGGCAGGGGAGGGCTAACCGTCTTCACGACCGTTTAAGTTACGACTTGGAGGAAACCGGGGAGTGGACAATCTCAAGAAAGTCGCCCTAATTGCCTTTTCCGAGCCTAGCTAGCAGGATCAGGGACTCGATTGCCCAATTTGCGCACCCCCAGAAACAACGAGGATCCAACGGCAATAGGAGCCGACCGGTGGTCATTTAGCTGGAGGTAAATAAACGGGATCCGTTTTAAGAACCTGCTTGGGTTCAGTTGTAACGATTATTATCTTTGTTTCAAATCCTTTCTTGCTTACGGAAACCCCATACACGCCAGGCCTTAAGTTAGGAAGTTTAACCGGACTCGTTAGAGGTTCCATATCGCCAATGACAACAGTGGCTCCCGTTGGAATCGTCGGAAGAAAAAGTCCTCCGAAAGAAGAGTTCGCCCGTTCCGTTCTTAATTTCTCGATACCTGTTGCAACGTCAGAATCAGAGGGCTCGATCGAACTTGTAAGGTCGTTCGAGTCAGCAGATGTAGCGCTTCCTCGAGAAGCCAAAGTCGAATCAAAGTTGTTTTTAGGCGGACTCAACCCAAGGTACTTTTTGGAGACCTCAGGATAGAAAGCAACTATCACTAACACGAATACGAGAATGATACTAAACACAACAATACCTAGCTTGAACGCTAATCGTCCCTTACTCTCATTAAAGTCGTCGTTCTCTTCGAATTCCCCTTCGTACTCTTCAACATCCCTCATCAAATGGGCTGGAATTGCATCCGGTTCTTTTTGCTTTTGAGGCTCAACGGGCAACGGCTGGGACTCACCTGGATCAGGTGGTGGAGCATAGGGGCTGTATTCTGGTTGAGCATCAGGCATTGAAGGTTCTTCCTGAGAAACTACCTTCGCCGTCGGTACCGCCACCACTTGACTAATGCGGTTGGGAACGGCGAATTGGAACCAGTCTGTGGTCGGCGAGGAATGGCTTCGGATTTGTTCAAACAACTCAAGTAGTCGTTCTGCCATGAAAAATCTTCATCCGAAGTTAGGCTTGTATAAATTTTTGCAAATATCTCGAGATCCGATGACCGCACCTCGCCAACCGACTCGTCTACTTCGAAAGGTAATAAACTCTGGTCAATTTCAAAAGGATTCAATTCAAGGTCAGCTAATACAGCTTCAAGAAACCAATCTTGAATGCTGGTAAGTCCAGAAAGGTGAACACAGGAAGGAGCCCAGACTAACAAATCACATGGCCCAGTTTGGGTAACTCGATCACTATCTTCAAAAGCAATGAGCTCTCGGAGGTAAGAGAGTCTTTAGAGAAGCAACTCTCAGAAGTTGAGGCGGAAAAAGCCAAGTTGAACAGTGCTTTTGAAGACAAAGAGCTAAAGTTAGAGCAGCTCCAAGAAAAGTTAGACAATAAGTCGCATGAAAACGAAGAACATTGGAACCTCAAAGCAGCCGAAATGGCGGAACAACAAGCGCTTCTCGACAAAGAGCGTTTGCGCGCGGCGGAAGTTGAGAGCAAAGATCGTGAGTTGAAACTACGCGAAGAGAGCTTCGCAGAGAATTTGGCGGAATTCAGGGAAGAGTTAGAACAACTTGAGACAGCTCAAAAAGAATTTGCCTCTAATAAAAAAATTATTGAACCCGAGCGTGCTGACTTGGATATGGAGGTTGAGCAAGTTCATGCACAACTTGAGGAAGCAAGGTTCCTGCACTCACAACAAGTAAACAAAGAAAAAGAATCTTTAAACGGTCTCCAGGCAGAGCTAGAAGCTCAGCGAATTATTCTCGAACAGAAAGAAGAAGGCTTGCGCCAGCTTGAAGCGAAGGAGGAGGAAGTCCAACTCGGTTTGGCCGAAATCAATGCTCGTAGAGAAGCATTTGAGTTTGATCGTAGAAAATTTGATGACGAACTACAACAAGTCGAAACAGGCCGTGCTGAACTGGACCAAGGATGGGCTGATCTAGATGCCGAGGCTAATCGACTTCACGAAACTTTAGGAGAAGAGCGCAGTAAAATTGAACAACAATTAAAGGGCGATCGCGAAGCAATTGCTCAAAGAGAGATCGAGTTATCGCAGCAACAAGAATAACTCATTTCCGAGAAGGATGAAATTAATTCAGCTTGGGCGGAGATGGATGCTGCAACCGCTGAATTTCATGAAGAGCTGGAGCAAGCGAAGAAAGAGCACGAAGCATTTATTGAAAAGGAGATGCTTGCTTTTAAGGAACGACAAAGTCAGGTGGAGCTCGAACTACAAGAGTCCCTATCTCAAATTGAAGCTGTCCAGCAAGAAGCTGCTTCTTTGCAATCCGTTAAGGAGGAAGTTAAGGCGAATTCCGAAGCTCTTGGCATAAAAGAAACAGAGCTGACGCAACTCAAGCAATCGATCGATAAACAGACAGAGGACGTTTCATAAGAGCGGCGTCAAATTGAAATCGAAAAGAGCAACCTGGAGCAAATGCGGGAGCGTCAGCTTTCTTACCTCGAAGAAGTTGAAGCCCTCGGAGAAGAAAAAGACCAATTCTCAGAGGAACGTTTAAAATTCCGCCGAGAGGTAGCAGAAGCGCACACCAAACAGAAGCACGAACGCCAAAAGTTGCTAAAAGAAAAGAACGATATCGAGATCCAGAGAAAGAAGGTCGAGGGTCTCGTCAATCAAGCTGGTGCGGCAAAAGACGAAGTTGAAAAACTTAATGTTGTCAAACGAGCTGCCGAGTTAGAGCGCGAGCAATTGGAACGTGAACGGAGTATCCTTTCTGACGACAAGTTACATTTTGAAGAAGAACGGAATTTAATAGCAGAAGAAAAGTCGCGTATTAAGAAGGAGCGGAAACAACTGCTCGACGATACACGTAAGCTCTTCGGGAAAACTCTCAACGGCGAATAAGTCGACATTTTGTTACTACAAAGAATTTGTAGACACACCGGAGAAACACACACAGCAAGGGGCCGTTTACCCTCTACCCCACTTTGGGAACCCGGATTTCGTCGATCAGTTTTAGCACCCTTTCAGGAGGAGCAGGAAAGAAACGACATACCGTTACGGAAACCGCAAAGTTGAGGATCATTCCAAGAGTTCCAATTCCCTCCGGTGATATGCCAAACCACCAACTTTCAGGGTTATTCGAAGTGGGATTAACAAACTTAAAGTAAATGATATAAGACGCGGTGAACACGATACCTACGATCATTCCCGCAATAGCACCCTCTTTGTTCATTCGCTTAGAAAAGATTCCCAATAGCAACACAGGGAAAAAGGAGGACGCAGCGAGCCCAAATGCAAAAGCAACTACTTCTCCTACAAATCCGGGCGGATTAACGCCAAAGTATCCGGCTATGACGATGGCAACCGCAGCGGCTATTCGGGCTACTGTGAGTTCCTGCTTCTCTGTCATGTTTGGCGCTATCATCTTCTTCATCAAATCATGGGCAACAGAAGATGAAATAACTAACAACAACCCTGCAGCAGTAGACAGCGCAGCGGCGAGTCCACCTGCTGCCACCAGAGCAATCACCCAGTTCGGTAAATTTGCGATCTCTGGATTCGCAAGAACGATAATA
>Ga0209403_10003040_pt1 | contig 19333 bp, 20 predicted proteins | sample ArcticOcean_MG_C_8_FD_187440 | JGI IMG/M metagenome (GOLD analysis project Ga0209403, IMG submission 187440) | Marine microbial communities from western Arctic Ocean - ArcticOcean_MG_CB11_86 (SPAdes) (version 2) | ecosystem: Environmental > Aquatic > Marine > Oceanic | place: Arctic Ocean... | reverse complement strand
GGCTTATCAATAATCCGGCACATTTATTCGCACATTCTAATGACGCTGTGCTAGCGGCGCGATGAGGGACAGAAATTGGACGGCCAGATGGAACCCCAGACTGAAACCAACTCCTCCAAACCGGCGGAACGCCAGACGAGGGCCGATTACGTTGGCTATCTGATTGGCGACGTGTCGCGGATGATCCGCACCGTTTACGACCGCCGGGTCGAACCGCTCGGGCTGACCCGCGCCCAGTGGCGGGTCATGACCCGGCTCCACCGGCTCGAAAGTTGCACCCAGACCGAGCTTGCGATCGAGCTTGAGATCGAGAAACCGACCCTCGGCAAGCTGATCGAACGGCTTGAGGCCAAGGGCTGGGTCGAAAAACAGCCCGACGCGAACGATGCGCGGTCGAAGCAACTGTTCCTGACCGCCGCGTCACGCCCGGTCGTCGACGAGATGTATGAGCTGGCCGAAGACGTGATCGACGGGATATTCGCCGGGCTCAGCAATGCAGATTCTACGCATCTCTATGAGACGCTGAGCCACATCAAGGGGAACCTTGCCGGGATGATGGATGACGCGCCAGCGTTGAAGGCCTGATCATGCGTATCGTAACCCGGCGCGCCATACTGCGCGTGTTCCTTCTTTTCGTGCTGCCCGCCGTCGCCCTGGTCGCCGGCGGCCATTACTGGGTCAAGTCCACCCGTTATGTGTCGACCGAAAACGCCTATGTGAAATCGCCTCATCTCGCGGTCAGCGCCGATATCGACGGCCGCACCACGCGGGTGCTGGCGAAGGAGAACGACGTCGTTAAAAAAGGCGATTTACTGTTCGAGCTGGATCCGGAGAAACATCGTATCGATCTCGCGAAATCCCAGGCCGAACTTGCCGGTGTGCGCAACACACTGGATTCGATGCGTGCGGAATACCGGACGGCACAGGCCGAGCTGGCCAATGCCCAGCAGGAAATCGGGTATTTCAAACGCGTGTTCGAACGCCAGAAGAAGCTGTCCGCCCGCGGCGTCGCGTCGCGCGCCGCCTTTGACTCGGCCGAACGGAACCTGACACAGGCACTGCAGGCTGCGCGGACCACGCGCCAGAAAATCCAGCAGACCCAGGCCAAGCTTGGCGGACGGGTGGATATGCCGGCCGAACAGCATCCAATGTATATGGAGGTAAAGGCGCGGCGCGACGAGGCGGAGCTAAATCTGCGCCGAACCCGTGTCTATGCGCCCGAGAACGGCTTCGTCGGCAAAGTTTCCCTTCAGCCCGGCGAATATGTGGAAGAGGGCAAGGCCGTCATCCCCATCATTCAGTCGGGCGAAACCTGGGTTGAGGCCAATCTCAAGGAAACCCAGCTCACCCATGTTTTGCCGGGCCAGACCGCGACGGTGGTGATCGACGCCTATCCCGATCATGCGTGGACCGCGAAAGTCGTTTCGATCAGCCCGTCGACGGGCGCGGAACTGTCGGTGCTGCCGCCGCAGAACGCCAGCGGCAACTGGGTCAAGGTGGTGCAGCGCGTGCCGGTTCGTCTCGAACTAGAACGTGTCCATAAGGGGCTGCCGCTGCGCGCCGGCATGACGGTGACGGTGTCGATCGACACGAAACGCGACCGATCGCTGTTCCGCATGATCAATTCCGCCCTGGCGGACATCGCCGGCGGCAAGTGACATGAACGCGCGCGGGGTCTACCGCCCGTCCCGTCCCTAAATGACCTCGACATCCATCGCTGCCGGTCGCAGCGAGCAGTTCCAGCGTCGCATGGTCACCGCGTCGGTGATGATGGCGACGACGGTCGTTATCATCGATATGACCATCGCGACCATCGCGCTGCCCCACATGCAGGGCGGGCTCAGCGCCAGCCAGGATCAGATTTCCTGGGTGATGACGACGTATTTCATGATGCAGGCAGTGACCATGTCGGGCACCGGCTGGCTGGCCGGCCGCATGGGCAGAAAGAAGCTGTTCGTCGTCTCCCTGATGGGGTTCGCGGTTTGCTCTATCCTGTCGGGCACCGCGACATCGATCGAGGAAATCCTGCTCTACCGCGGGCTGCAGGGAATGTTTTCGGCGCCTGTCATCCCGATCAGCCAGGCCCTGATGCTCGATTCCTATCCGCGCGAACGCCACGCCCAGGCGATGGCGATCTGGGGCACCGGCGTCATGTTCGCGCCGGTCATGGGGCCGGTGGTCGGCGGCTGGCTGACCGATGAATACAGCTGGCGCTGGGTGTTTTATGTGTCGATGCCGTTTGCGGCGCTGGGCATAGGTGGCGCGATACTTTTTATCCGCGAGACGCCGATAAATATGCAACGGAAATTCGACGTGTTCGGCTTTGCCATGCTCGCCGTCGCGCTGGCGGCGACGCAGTTTCTGCTCGACCGGGGCGAGGGCGAAGGCTGGTTCGATTCCGACATGATCATCACCACGGCGACGATCGCCGCACTGACGTTCTACCTGTTCGTGGTGCACAGCATGACCACGAAGAACCCGTTCATCAGTCCCGGCATTCTCGGCGACCGGAACTACTCGGTCGGGCTTATCTTCATGTTCCTGCTCGGCGTGCTTGTGCTATCGATGAATGTGATTATGCCGCTGTTCCTGCAGAACCTGCGCGGCTACCCGATCCTGACCGCGGCGATGGTGATGATGCCGCGCGGGCTCGGCTCCCTGTTCGGGCTGGTGCTCGCCGGCAAGCTGAGCGGGCGCGTGGATCCGCGGCTCCAGATCGCCTTCGGCTTCGCATCGACCGCCTATTCGGCCTATCTGTTCTCGACGTTTACCCCTGACGTCGGGATATGGGCTTTCATTATCGCCGCGTTCTTCAATGGCATCGGCATTGGTTTGATCTGGGTGCCGCTGACCGGCGTGTCGTTCTGGACTTTGCCCACCCACCTCCGGACCGAGGCGTCGACCTTCACCAGCCTGCTGCGCAATTACGGCAGTGGCATCGGCGTGTCGGTGGTGATCAGCGTGCTGGCGCGCACCCAGTCGACCAGCCATGCCCATATGGCCGAACGCATAAGCCCCTATAACGAGGCGATGCAGGAACCGTGGCTGCCGCCGCAATGGGATCTGTTCACCACCAACGGGCTCGCCATGCTCGACGCCGAGATTTCCCGCCAGGCGATGGCGATCGGCTTTCTGAACGATTTCTACCTGATCATGGTTGGCGCAATAATCTCCGTGCCGATGGTCCTGCTGCTGACGCGTGGCAAGGAAGCCAAGGACGACGACACGGTGGCGGCGGAGTGAATTTGAGCCGGCAGGGCAATTCGGGAACGGCTTTTTTTATTCCCTCGCCCTTGTGGCGAGGGTCCATGGAACCACCGCACCGGTATCGGGCAGGACCCCCGGTACAGGACCGGGGGAAAAACATGGAGGTACGAGATATATGTCTGAGGGCTTCCTACGACATGATGCGGTTGGTATAGGGACCGATATTCGCAAAGTTCCAACTTAACCGACGAATAAACACATGGCCCTTTCCGACAAATCCCGTCTGCGCAACACGCTGAAAAAGCTGAGCCGGCTTGCGCCGGGCGATGGCGACCCGCAGCCGACCGCCCAGGAAGCCCTCGATTTCCTGGCGATGATGGCCGGCATCAAGCCGGTCATGCTGCTCGGCCGCGGCTACAACGACCCGGTGTGGATCAAGGGCGTCCTGCAGATCGCGGCGGATTCGAAGCTGCACATCGTCGAGGGGCCGTACTGGGACGCCAGCGCCGATGCCGGGGCCGGCGCCGATCTGCCCGACTGGTATCTCGACCACACACGCCACGCCTTTGCCGAACACCGCGCCTATTACATCTGCCGTGCCCGCTCGGTCGCCGACGAGGTCGCCAAAATTTGCGAGACCGCGGCGATCACGGTGGCCGAGGAAGCGCGTCTTCTGCACTATCCCGATTGCTGCGTGCGCGCCCATTATTTCCGTGCCGCCGAGTATCAGGGTATCTGGCTCGATCTGCTGCGCCGCAAGGCCGGCGGCGCTGCCAGCAGGGCGATGGAATTGCTGGCGTCGAACGCGCCGCTGGAGCCGGAAACCGAAGAAGACCTGAAACGCCTCGAATCCGCGATGCGGGCAATCGCCGTGCCGTTCACCAGCATCAATTCCTGCGATGCCTGTGTCGATGGCGGGCCGGCCGCCCCAGCAAACGTCAAATCGCTCGAAGGCCGCAAGCTGGCCGGCGAGATCGACGAAGGGCTAATGCGGGCACTGGATTCGTAGGGCGTATTTTATCGCTTTAGGGAGATCCCCGCATTCGCGGGAATGACAGTGTAAATTTTATCGTCATTCCCGCGAAAGCGGGAATCTCCGGATGAAGGAACCGGCGCTTACGCCGCTTTCTTCATCTTCGGCTTGCCGAGCAGTCCGGCGCGCTTGAGGACACCGTCGAGGCGTTTTTCAAGCTCCTTCGTCGCCGCCACCATGGGCAGGCGATGCTCGTTCTTGGGCATGATGCCGAGCTTCTTCATCATGTATTTCATGGCGATCGGATTGGTGTCGTAGAACACCGCCTGATTAATCTCGAACAGTTCGTAATGGAGCTTCTGCGCTTTTTTAAGGTCGCCCGCCCAGACCGCGTCGCACATCCGTGCGAGTTTTTTGGGCTGAAGATTGCCGACCGCATTCATCAGGCCGCAGGCGCCGACGGCCATCATCGGATAGCTGAGGTCCTCGAGCCCGACGAAAATGCGGAAATCCATGCCGAAACGGTCGAGACATTCGGAGGCAAAGCCGAGATCGTCGACCGCGTGCTTCATGCCGACGAAGTTCGGGCAGGCGGCGGAAATCCGTTCGAGCGTATCCAGCGTGACCGACACCGCGGCGCGGCCCGGGATGTGATAGATCATCCATGGCAGCGACGTGCTTTTGCCCAGAACCTTGTAATATTCCACCAGGCCGCGCTGTGGGGGGCGCGTGTAATAGGGGGTGACGATCAGCAGTGCATCCGCGCCGGCCTTATCTGCATGCGCCGACAGCGCCGAGGTTTCCTGCAGGTTCTGCGAGCCGGTGGCGGCCACGATCGGCAGCCTGCCGGCGCAGGCCTCGATCGCGACATCGACGATGCGGTTGCGTTCCTCGACGGTCAGTGACGCGGGCTCCGACGTTGTGCCGTTCACCAGGATACCGTGTGAGCCGTTCTTGACCTGGAATTCCACCAGCCCGGCATAGGCTTTGTAATCGACCTTACCGTTGCGGAACGGCGTGATCAGGGGCGGGATGGATCCCTTCAGGAAATTCTTGGGCAGTTTCATCATGGCAGCGGTCTCCCGGTTGGGATGTTTGTCACAGGAAAGGGTGGTGTACGGACATTCTCATTGTCACCCCGGATTTAGTCCGGGGTCCAGTCCTTGGTTTTGAAGCTGAACTGGGGCTTTGATGCCGAACCGGATCCCGGCACAGGGCCGGGATGAAAGTATCAATCGTCTGATCTCCGCAGCTTATTCGCCGGCCTGGCGCACTTCGTTGACATTGGTTTCGAAGCCGGAATTGGCGCCGAGGACCGACCACGGGTGCTTCAGGTTCTCCTGCCACAGCAGGCTTTCCATGAAGATGTTCAGCGGCTGATCCTGGACGGTCAGCTCGTAGACCGCTTCGTCGTATGATGCGTGGTTGTGTACGCCCCAGCCCGGCGCCGACAGCATCAGATCGCCGGCCTTCCATTCATAGACCTTGCCTTCGACGGTGGACCGGCCGGTGCCGTGGAAATAGTAGTTGATCGCCGACGACACGTGGCGGTGCGGCTGATCGACGATTTTCGGCGGGCGCACGGTCATGGTCGCGAAGAAGTTCGGCGTGGTACCGTTGAACCGCGTGGTCATCGGGTTGAACAGCAGATACAGCCGCCGGCCGCGATATTCGGAGCCGAGAGCGGTCAGCTTGTCGAGCTCGGTCTTCACATCCTGCCACGGCCAGTGCAGCGCGTTGGAATCGACCGATTCCGGATTGATCAGCGTCTCATACGGCATCAGCCAGGCGCCGTCGTCATTGAGCTGGAATGTGCCAAAGGGGCTTTTGGTCGTCGCGTCGGCCTCGTTCGCCTCGGCGCGCTGCTTCTCTTCCGCTGCCTGCTTGTTGGCGGTTTCGACCAGATCGATCATCGCCGGCGGCGTTTCGTCGACGATATGGACGTTCATTTTTTCGAGCAGCGGGGCGTTGGAATAGGTCAGCCGGACATGCAGGTCTTTTGAATCGTTGACGTGCCAGTAGGTGCCCATCGACGGGAAATTGTAGACGTCGTATTGGTTGAAACCGATCTTCTTGCCGTTGACGATCGAATGGCCTTCGCCCTGGATGCAGAAATTGACTTGGGTCGAATTATGCCGGATCGGCGCGGTCTGCTCGCCCGGTTTCAGCACTTCCATCGTCACGCGGACGCCGGGGTTCAACCCCGGACCGACGCCCAGTTCCCGCCACCGCGGATGTACGATCAGCGATTGGCGGCGCCCGTTTTCCGGGCGCGGCTGTTCGGCGAGGCGGGCGATTTCCTCATCCATCTCTTCCTTGGAGATCAGGATCGGTTCCCACAGATCGAGCTTTTCCGGAAATTCATAGCCGGTGCGATCAAGAAACTTCGGATTGTTGCTCATTATCTTCTCCTTTTTCGAGTCGCCGTATTCCGCGCCGCATTAATTGCTTAGATATCTTAGTATTTACTTTTGCGAAGTGTCAAGCAATGACGCCGCGCGTTCATGGTTTCAGCCCTGCGCCGCGGCGGACAGGTTCTCCCGGACCTTTTGCAGCAGGGCCCGCAACTGGGTGAATTCTTCATCGGACAGCCCGGCGGTGGCGACATCGTTGACCTCGATCGCGACCGGCATCAGCTCGGCTTTCATCGCCCGGGCCCGGTCTGTCAGGAAAATATTGATAGTCCGCCGGTCTTTGGGATTGCGCACGCGTTCGATCATGCCGTTCCGGGCGAGCAGCCGCAGCGCGCTGACTGTGGTCGGTTCGGTCGTGCCGACCCGGCGGCTCAGTTCCCGCTGGCTCAGGCCTTCCTCGTCCCATAACGCCCGCAGGAAGTACCATTGACCCGGCGTTATCTGGTGCGTTTGCAGACGCGTGCGCAGCGCTTTGGCAAACAACAAATGCGTGTCCCGCACAAGATAGCCGGCACTTTTTTCTGGGCGCAAATCCGTGCTGTCGGCCGCGTTGCGCTGTTTCAGTTGAACGTTCAAAGACGGCCTCGCTATGTCGATGGGTTGCCGACGACGTGTTAGAATTTTATTCCTTCGATATTTTATTGCTTGATAGTCAACAGAACAACCCGCGCAACAAAATTTCACGAATTGAGAGGAAAGGGGATTGTTTATCGTCGAATCCAATGCCGAATTACGGAGTGGGCGTCTTGGTATGCGGCGTCTCTTCGCGCTACACTTGTTCCGCAATGCTCGGAGAGACAGGTGCGAAAAAGCGTCAACGACATCGGCGGCGAGAACTGGGGACCGATCCCGCTTGGCCAGAAGGAAACACCCGGCTGGGCCAAACTTTCGACGGCCCTGCGCGCGACGCTGGGCGATAACGGCGCCGGGCTGGTCAATCTCCACGAAGGGCGCCGGGCGCGGGAAGAAATGGGCTACGAGCGCTATCATGCGCTCGGCTATTTCGAAATGGGTATGCAGGCGATCCACGATATCCTGGTTCAAAAAGGCGTGGTGACCGAGCGGGAAGTGCAGGACCGGATCGCTGCGCTCTGGACGGCGCAAGACGGGGGAGTGCGACGGTGGTTGAATTCAGCCGCCAGCCGTCGCAAGATGGTCCAAACAGGGGAGAATTCATGAACCAGCGCCAGCACGATATGGGCGGCATGGAGGCCGATCCGATAGAACAGTCCGGACACGAGGCGGAACCGTGGGCCAAGATGATCACCTCGCTCGCCGCCGCGCTGCGCGAAGAAGACCTGATGCGCATCGACGAGCTGCGCCGCGCGCTTGAGGATTTGCCGCCCGAAACCTATGCACAGGATTATTTCGAGCGCTGGTCCGAGGCGATGGTCAATCTGCTCGAGGAGAAAGGGCTTCTGACCCGCGCAGAGGTCGAGGCAAAGATGGTGTCGCTGAAAGCGAATCTGGAGGGCTGACGATGGTGATGTTTAATGTTGGCGATCGCGTGCGCATCAAGGATTCGCACCCGCCCGGCCACCGCCGCACGCCGTATTACGTGCGCGGCAAAACCGGCGTCGTCGAGCGCTATTGCGGCGATTTCAAGAACCCGGAAGAGCTTGCCTATGGCTTCGACGGGACACCGAAACGCGAGCTCTATCGCGTCCGCATTTCACAGACCGAGCTGTGGCCGGAGTATGAAGGGTCGGGCAGCGACACGCTCGACCTTGAGATTTACGACCACTGGCTCGAGAAAATCGGGGGATGAAAGACATGGCAACCGACGAACGCGGCACCCACGACCATGATCACGATCACGATCATCCCGGCACCACGCCGGATGTGAACGAGACCGGCTATTACGAATTGATGGCCGAGGCGATGAAGGAACTGCTGATCGAGAAAGGCGTGGTGACCGCCGACGACGTGCGCCGTAACCTCGAATTTCTCGACAGCCGCGATGCCGCCGAAGGCGGGAAGATCATCGCCCGGGCCTGGACGGATGAAGCATTCAAGGCGCGCCTGCTCGAAGACGGCACGGCGGCGGTGGCAGAGATGGGTTTCCCCATGGGAGATGCCGAGCTGATCGTCGTCGAAAACACCGACGATGTGCACAACATGATCGTTTGCACGCTGTGTTCGTGCTATCCGCGCACCATTCTCGGATTGCCGCCGGATTGGTACAAATCGAAAAGCTTCCGCGCCCGCGCGGTGATCGAACCGCGCTCGGTGCTCAAGGAATTCGGTACAGATTTACCGGGCGACAAGACGGTCCGGGTCCACGATTCCAACGCCGACATGCGCTATCTCGTCCTGCCGCAGCAGCCTGAAGGCACGGACGGCTGGTCGTCGGAGCAGCTGGCGGCGATCGTCACCCGCGATGCAATGGTCGGGGTGACGCTGCCCCAGTCGTAAATCCGTTCAAGCGGCGATTTAATCTCTTTCCCCCGGATCGGCAGCGACGCCGGTCCGGTCGGCAGGAAAGACGATCATGACGATTGTGCCTTCGCCGGGGGTGCTGCCGCAGCCGCCCGCCTGGGCCGGGTTGCCAGACCAATGCCGGTAAAGATCAGCACGATCCCGGCGGCGTGGAACCAGCGAAAGCTTTCTCCGAGCAGCGAGACGGCGAGGACGACGCCGAAGACCGGGGCGAGATAGGTGAAATAGCCGGCCTTGCCGGGCCCGATCTTGGAGACCGAAAACGCCCAGAAAATCTGCGCCAGCACCGACGGCCCGAGGGTCATGAAGCCGATCGACCAGATCGCGGTAAAATTCACCGGTACGGGGCGGTCGAATACATAGAGTTCGATGAGCCATAGCGGCAGCATGAACAGCGCCGCGAAACCGAACATGCTGGCCATTAGCGCACTGGAGCTTAGCTCCGGCGGCGCCCGGCGGAGAGACACCGCGTAGACCGAATACGATATCGATGCCACCAGCAGAATGATGTCGCCGATATTGAAGGTCAGCCCCAGCACCACATCGATATCGCCCCGGGTGACGATAAACGCGACCCCGCCAAATCCCAGCGCGACACCGATACTTTCGCGCCTGCCGAACTTGTCGCCGAGCACGAGGAACGCGGTCACCAGAATGCAGATCGACATCAGGCCCTGGAACAGCGCGCCGTTGATCGCGGTGGTGTATTGCAGCGCGACATAGTGCAGCGCGCCGAAGCCGACACCCGAGGTTAGCGCCAGAAACGAGATATATTTCCATTTCCTCCGGACCAGCGTGCGGTTCCGGTAGAGTTCCCGCCATGTCCAGGTCAGAACGATCAGGAACGCGAACAGCCAGCGCCAGAAATTGATCGCCATCGGGGGTACTTCGCCGACGACATGGCGGCCGACCACGGACGATCCGGCCCAGAAAAGCGCCGCGAAGGTCAGCAGGATATAGGGTAGGGCGGGTGTGTTTTTCACAGCGTCGTCAAGTCTTTCTGCTGCTGAACAGGGCCAGCCATATGCCGACCGCGATCATTCCAACCCCTGCGGCGTGGAACAGATGGAAGGTTTCGCCCAGCAGGGTGATCGCGATCACGACGCCGAAAACCGGGGTCAGATAGATCATATTGCCGGCCGCCGGCGCACCGATCCGCCGGACACCCACGACGAACAGCATTTGTGCCAGCACCGAGGCGAATATCGCGATGTACAGCACGGCCGCGATGGCGGGCAGGGTGAACGGTAAAGTCCGCTGGGTAAAATGCTCCCACAGAAATAACGGCACGATTTGGATCGCGCCGAACAGCATCATCAGGAACATAAATGGTATCAGGTCCAGACCGTCGGGCCGTTTATGCAGGATCGCGGCGTAGCTTGCCGACGCGAACACGCCGACAAAGATCAGCGGATCGCCCGCATTGATGGCGAGGTCCAGCAGTTTCGCCGGATCGCCCCGGACGACGATGGTGATCAGCCCGGCAAGACTGATCACGACACCGAGCCATTGTTTGCCGGATATCCGCCGTCCCGCAAACATCGCGGAGGCAGCCAGAATGCAGATCGGTAACGCACCCTGAAGCAGGTTGCCGTTGATCGCCTGGGTGTGCTGCAGCCCGGCATACACCAGCCCGTTGAACACCGTCATCTGTAGCGCGGCCAGCAGGTTCAGAAACCAGAAATGGCGCCAGATTGCGTGTCTTTCCCGCCAGCATTCGCGAATGGCAAACGGCGCCAGTATCAGCGTCGACAGGAGCAGGCGCCAGAACGTCAGCGCCATCGGCGGCACCTCATCGGCGGTGGCGCGGGCGACATTCGTGTTGATCGCCCATAACAGCGCGACGAGGGCGAGCAGGAAATAGGCGACAACCCGGCCGTCCGATTGTTGTGCCGGGGAGGCGTCGGTCATGGAAAGATCAGTTCCCGGTCGCCCGGCGCGCGTGCTGCGCGGTCGCCAGCCAGATGCCGATCAGCACCGAAACCGCTCCCGCCCCATGGTACCATTCCGGTTGCTCGCCGAGAATCAGGATCGCCAGCGCGCCCGCGAAGATCGGAAACAGATTGCCGAAATACCCGGCCTGCGCCGCACCGGCGCGATAGGTGCCTTCGTTCCAGCAGGTGGTGCCGATAAAGCTCGCCATCACGGCAACGTAAAGCACGAACAGGATACTGGTCTGGGTCACTGGCATCGGTGCGACCGTCGCGGTTTCCCAAAGATAGAACGGCACCATCGCGGCTGCGCCGATAAAGCTGATCACGGTCATGAACGCCATGATATCGACCGTTTTCGGTTTCCAGCGCATCAGAAACGCCTGCCACGCCCACATAAACACCGCGCCCAGCGCCCACAAATCGCCTTCACCGAGCGCCAGCGTGCGCACCACATTCCAGTCGCCGTGGGTGACGATCAGCGACGCGCCGGCAATCGAAAACAGGATGCCCCACCACTGCCGTCCGCTGATGCGCTGGCGCAGGACCACGAGGCCGATCAGCAGGACGAGCACCGGCAGGATTGACTGGATCAGACTGACCTGAAGAGCGGTCGATTTCTGCAGCGCGACGTAAAACACCGCATTGAACCCGGCGACCGACAGGACGCCGAAACCGCAGATGAATTTCCAGTGCAGCCGGATCTCCGCGCGCTGCGACCAGGCGCGGCGCCCGAAAATGGATACGAAAATCAGAAAGGCGATTGCCCAGCGCCAGAAATTGAACGCCATCGGCGGTATAGCCTCGCCACCGGTTGATCGCCCGACAATGGAATTTCCCGCCCACATCAGGACTGCCAGGACGAGCAAAAGATAGCCGGACAGCATGCGTCGGCGAGTTTCCGCGTCGACCGTGGCGTGCGACGAAGGGGTGTCGTTCAAGGCGATATTCCGAATGGAGCGAGGACAGGAACCGGGAACGTAGCGTAGCTTCGTGGCTCACGCCAGAGCGTCCGGGGCGTCCGGGGCTCGAATATCCCGAGAGCGACCGAACGTGGTTTGTCAGACCGCCGGTCCGTTGCGAGAGGTATTTTCTACCCCAGCCGGCGGAACGACATTTCGGGCCGTCCGAGTCGGCGGGCGCCGGTTTTCTCGATCACTATGCTATTGCCGGCACGAACGGCGCGCTCGCCATCCCGGGATGTCGCCCACGGTTTAAGAATATAGCAATGGCCGGCTTCGATGACCGTTCCCTGAGCGTCGGCGCCGGGCCGCGTGGTGGGGCCGTCCTGACCCAGGCCCAGCCCGTGTCCCATGGTCGGCGCGGCGCGCATGCCCGCCTTTTCCATGTGTTCGCCCCAAAGACGAATGAGCTCGGCATAGGGAACGCCGGGTTTTGCCGCGTCGAGCAGCACGTGGAAGCATTCGAGCGACGCATCGTATAGCTGCTGGTAGTCTCGCCCGGGGGTGCCGAGGCACACGGACTCGATGCTTTGCGCCATATAGCCGCCATACTTGATCTCCGATTCGCAAATCAGAATATCGTTCGCTTCGAGCGCCCGCATGGAGGGCAGCAGAACGGTCTGGTTGGGCGCCTGCCCGAACCCGATCAGGAACATCCCGGGAATTTCGCCCTCCGCCCGGATATGTGCCGCCACCATCTCCGCATAGAGCGCATGTTCGGTGATCCCGGGCCGCGCATGTTCGAATATCGCGTCGCTGATCGCGTCGGCGCATTGCTGCGCGCGCTCGATCATCGCGATTTCCTCGGCGCTTTTTACCAGCCGCAGATCGTGCATGAAGTCGGTGGCGTTTTCGAACGTTGCGTCGGCAAGCTCGTCGCGGAGAACGGCGAGCTCGCCGTCGGTGACGGTACCGTCGGGAAAACGCAACACGCCGGCGAGCCCGACGACACCGATCCGTTTGTTCTCGCACCCCACATCGCGGACGGCCTGGACCAGCGTTCCGCCCCAATGGCCGTTTTGCGTTCCGCGGACATCGTCTACCCAGTTCTGCGCGCTTTTCCAGTACTCCGCCCGTCTGGGTTCACGGACGATGACGATCGGATCGGTGTCGGCGGGAAAGACCAGGGCGACCGCCGTACCACCACCGCCAACGCAGCTCAGGTATCGCGCGTCCGGCTGGCAGGCATCCCATTCGCCGGTGTTCTGGAACATGACGAGACAATCCAGGCCGCGCGCCGCCATCTCGCGTCTTACGTTGGCATATCTGCGGTCACGTTCCGCCAGGCTCATGATCGGCAGGATCGGGTCTTGCGACATGGTTATCTCCGCTGGCATGGCTCTCTCTTTCGACAATGGAACGCGACCATCCACTGTATTTCCGTTGTCACGAATACCGCCACTGATTACTATCTTAAATTCGTTAGTAATAAAATGAATTCGGCGGGCAAGGGCGGCGTACTCGATGAACCGGCCCGATGAACCGGTAGGAGTGACGACGCATGCGGTTCGGTACATTCTTGGCGCCGTTTCATGGCACGGACGAAAATCCAACCCTCGCGCTCGAACGCGATTTCCAGCTCATCGAGCATCTTGACGGCCTCGGTTTCGATGAAGCCTGGATCGGTGAACACCATTCGGGCGGCATGGAGATCATCGCATCGCCCGAGCTGTTCATTGCCGCGGTGGCGGAGCGGACACGCCACATCCGGCTTGGCACGGGCGTTGTCACGCTCCCCTATCACCATCCCTTCATGGTGGCCGAACGGATCAACCAGCTTGATCACCAGACCCGCGGCCGCCTGATGTTTGGCGTCGGTGCCGGTGCGCTGCCCTACGATGCGGATATGATCGGCGTGGATGTGTCGCGCATCCGGGAGATGATGGACGAATCGCTCGAAGTGGTGATTCCGCTGCTGAGCGGCGAAACGGTGACACGCAAGACGGACTGGTTCGAACTGCGCGAGGCCCGTTTGCAGGTTGCCGCCTACACCCAGCCGCATGTCGAACTGGCTATTCCGTCGGTCGTCTCGCCGTCGGGTCCGCGCACCGCGGGTAAATACGGCATGGGCCTTCTGTCCACCGCGGCGACCACCAAGGCCGCGTTCGACGCGCTGCCCGGCACTTGGGATATCTACGAAGAGCAGGCGCTCGACCACGGCGTGACCGCGGATCGCCGGAACTGGCGTCTGGTCGGCCCGGTCCACATCGCGGAGACCCGCGAAGCGGCGCGCGAGAACGTGAAATTCGGGATTCAAAAATGGCTGCACTATTTCGCCTATGTCGGCCATTTGCCCCTGGCCGCGACCGGTGAAGGCGACATCGACAGCGACATCGATGCGCTGATCGATGCCAGGATCGCGGTGATCGGGACACCGGACGACCTGGAAGAACAGATTACCCGGTTGAACGAACAATCGGGCGGGTTCGGCGTGTTCCTCGATATGGCGCATAACTGGGCCGATTTCGAGCAAACCAAACGCAGCTACGAACTGATTGCGCGATACGTGATGCCCCGGTTCAAGGGTATGGCCGAGCGCCAGGAAGAGGCCTATCGCTGGGCAATGGAAAAGAAACCGGAACTGTTGGAACGTCGCCAGGCGGGGGTCGACCGGGCGTTCGAAAATCATGCCGCGGAGCGCGACGCAAAACGCGACAAGACGCCGGGTTCGACGGCCTGACGCGTGGCGACAGGAAACAAACCGAATTGCCGCTTTCGTCGGGCGGGATTTGAGCCTTTAGGGAACCGTCAATGAAAAGGAACGATCGATGAAATCGAGAGTGATGGTCCAGGTTGCCGACCGACGCATCGAGGAGGATGAGCACGAAATTCCGCCGGTCGGGTCGGGTGAAGCGTTGCTCAGGGTCGAGGCTTGCGGGCTTTGCGGCAGCGACGTCGAGCAATACCGTGGATCGTTCGCCGCCAAGGGGATCATGCGCTATCCGGTGATCCCGGGACACGAGCCTATCGGCCGGATCGCGGAAATCGGCAAGGACGCCGAGCGCATGTGGGGGGTCAAGCGCGGCGACCGGGTCGCGCTGGAGCCTCATCTTTCGTGCGGGCGCTGCGAATTGTGCCTGGGCGGCAGTTACCATAACTGCCGGTCGCTGATGCCGCCGGGTGCGCCGCCGTGCTACGGCTATACGCCGCGAGACGTGGGCCACGGTTTGTGGGGTGGCTACAGCGAATACATCCACCTGCATGAACGGACCATCCTGCACAAGGTGCCCGATACGATGCCGTTAGCGCTGGCGACGCTGTATCAGCCCATCGCTGCCGGCATACGCTGGGCGGTCCAGCTACCGAAGACCGAAATGGGTGACACGGTGCTGATTTTGGGCCACGGCCAACGTGGCCTCGGCGCCGTCGTCGCGGCGCGCGAGGCGGGGGCGAGCACAATCATCGTCACCGGCACCTCGCGCAGCGCCCATAAACTGAGGCTGGCGGAAGCGCTGGGCGCCGATTTCACCATCGAGGCTGACCGTGAGAACACCGTTGCGCGGGTGATGGAAATTACCAACAACCGGGGGGTCGACGTGGTGCTCGATGTCGTGCCCAATTTCGCCCAGCCGGTCGTCGATGCGGTCGAGGCGGTGCGTATCGGCGGCACTATCGTGCTCAGCGGCATCAAGGGCAAGGACGAGATCGTGAAGCTCGATGTCGACCGGATGATCTACAAAGAGGTGACGATGAAGGGCGTTTATTCGCAGGCCCGCGACGCCTATATAGAGGCGTTCCGCCTGCTGTCCGAGAACAAGTACCAGCTCGAGCGGTTGCATACCCACGAGTTCACGTTGGACCAAGCTGAGGGGGCGTTGCAGACACTCGGCCGCGAAATAAATACCGGCGACCATCCGATCTGTGTGTCGCTCCATCCGGACGCCTCGACCATGAACACGCTTGCGACTGGGGGATGAGGGACGATTGTTGCTTGCGCCCATGACCCGACTCTCCTTGGGCGAGCCGGTCGGGTGATTCAGGACGGATGTCGATGCGTTGAACCGTCGGGCGTGAGCTGCCATGGCGGAACAACCGTGCCGTGGTCGATGCCCGCCGACCCTACCGCTGGAATGACGAATTTCCCATTGTCACTGAGGCGAGTCCGGAATTGAAAGCATCGATCCGCAAAAAATGGCCGGAGTTGTGCGAATTGGCAACAACCGGCTTGCGTCACCGTCCAACCGGTGGCAGCTTCCGGTTTCCGGGCCCGTAGTTCAGTTGGTTAGAACGCTCCGCTCATAACGGAGTTGTCGGGGGTTCGAGTCCCTCCGGGCCCACCACTTTCCATAAGACATACAAATCCGTTCGCCGAAGCGTGGTTGCGCCGACGGTTGGTGTCTCGCTTTTGACGTTTTAGCGCTGGTCCATCTGTTGCTGAAGAATTGGCGGTGACCCCGATCTTCAACCGTCAGCACCAAAATTGATTTACGCCATCTCGCGGTCTAGGCTAACGGTATTTCACGGTATAAAATTACCCTGAATCCCCGAGATTAAGCAGATTAGCCACGAGGTAGCATGACGATGGAAGGTGAGCGGTTTATTGACGTTGACGGCGTGAGAACACGCTATCTGGAAAGGGGCACGGGAGATGTCGTTGTGCTTGTGCACGGCGGCAATTTCGGTGCAACCACCAGCGCCGACGCAATTGAGGATTGGGGTGCCACCATCGATGACCTGTCTCGATGGTGCCGTGTCGTAGCAATAGACAAGTTGGGCCAAGGGTATACAGATAATCCAAAGCGGGACGAAGATTACACCATGGACGCCGTGGTTCAGCATGCCTACCAGACGCTGCGGGTTCTTGGGATAGAGAGTGCCCATCTTGTTGGACATTCGCGCGGCGGCTATTTGACGTGTCGGCTTACGGTTGAGCACCCTGAACTCGTCAGATCCTGCGTTATTGTAAGCAGCAATACCTGTGCTCCGGGAACAGGCACCAACGAGATGGTTTTTGCGAATAAGCCAACGCCCGCGTTGACGCGGGAAAGCCAGCGCTGGGTCCTCGAACGCTATTCCTATAGCCCCGACTGTGTCACAGATGACTGGCTCGATGCCTTAACAGATATCACGCAGCAGCAGAAATACGCCGAAGCCATCGACAAGATGATGCTTGAAGGGCTGATGTGGACCCGTTTTTTGCCCGGACTACTGGCTGATAAGGAAGATATGTTTGATATGCTGGGCTCACGAGGTATCCAGCGACCGGTTATGCAGGTGTGGGGATGTAACGATCTCACCGTCTCTCGTACTCAGGCTCTGGATCTTTATCGTATTCTTGCTGCCAGAGAACGGCGCGCCCGCTTGCACACATTCAATGAGGCAGGTCACTTCTGTTTTCGCGAGCAGCCCAAGCGGTTCAATGAAGTGATCCGTAGCTTTATCACGGAAGCCTGACGGCGGAGAGTTCCATGGATTTTTCAAAAGCCCAGTTTGTTGATGTGGACGGTATTCGAACGCGTTACTTCGACGCGGGGGAAGGGGAGACCGTCGTACTGTTCCATGGAGGCAATTTTGGCTCGCCCCACGGTGCCGACTGTGCGGCAGACTGGAATCTGAACTTTGACGGATTGTCCAAGCAATGCCGGGTCATAGCAGTAGACAAAATCGGTCAAGGATACACCGATAATCCCGGCACAGACGAAGAATATACAATGCAGAGTGTCGTTGGGCATGCCTTGCGTTTTCTGGAAGTTCTTGACGTTGGAGACTGTCACCTAGTGGGGCACTCGAGGGGTGCGTATTTGACCTGCCGCATGACACTGGAAGATCCGTCGAGAATAAAGTCAAACATTATGGTTGATACCGCTACGCTCGGTCCGGGACAGGGTCGCAATCATATTGTTTTTGCAGATACGCCCCAGCCGTTTCTGAGCCGTGAAAGCCAGCGGTGGGTAATGGAACATTATTCCTACAACCCGAAGTGTGTGACCGAGGACTGGCTCGATGAGCTAATGCGGGTTGCAGCGCTGCCGAAGTATCAGGACTCGGTGGAGAAGATGGAACGCCAGGGACTGGAAAAACGTGTTTTCATTCCCAGCCATGGGCGACAGAAAGCAGAAACTTATGATCTACTTATGGAACGGGGGACCGGCCGCCCCAACCTGCTCATCTGGGGTCTAAACGATCCGACAGCTACGATAGACCAAGGGTTTGTGTTGTTTGATATGGTATCACACAGGGAACCTCGAACAGAGATGCATGTCTTCAATGAATCCGGCCATTTTACTTACCGGGAACATCCGGAAGCTTTTAACCGACTGGTTCTCGATTATATAACAAACCTTTAGGGCGTGGTTCCATCAGGCTTCACCTCAGTAGATTGGAATCAAAAGACCGGTTTTTTACGAAAGTTGGGGCACTGGCTTCCAGCCATTATTCAGCGCGGATTAATCACTCAGGAATTTGCCATAATCCCGATTGACGCTGGAAACCAATGCTCCATAATTTGCCGTTCCAGTTTAGGTTTTTAAGCTTTTTAACTATGTGAATGTAGCCGGAGTCACCTTCTGGGTGCTGGGAGTATGGTTCAATGCAAAAAGAGATTGTATGCAAAAACCCCGCATTATTTGCGGGTGCACAGACCTGATGCCCATCAGAACCAGACGCCTGGTCACCGGTCATGATGATACCGGAAAATCCTGTTTCATTTTTGACAGTGAAGCCACCAGTGCGATAACCATCGATGCTATGGGCGGCCTTACTGTGACGGACTGTTGGGAAACCGAAGTCTCACCGGCGAACAACGAAGGTATGCGAGATGGGGCGGACCGAAAGGTGCATCTGGAACCTGCGCCAACTGGTACCATATTTCGGACGGTTGAGTTTCCCCCCGACTCCGGTTGGAAAGATGGCGCCGATGCGGTCGCCGGCTTTGCAGCGCTGGGGGCGAAAAATGTAGCCGATGTCTCTCATCCCGATCCCAACATGCACAGGACCGACACGATTGATTACGCGTTGGTCATATCTGGCGAGATCTGGGCGGTTATGGACACCGAAGAACGTCTGATGCGGACTGGCGATGTCATTGTGCAACGGGGAACCAACCACGCGTGGCGCAACCGCACCGAAGTCCCCTGCCTAGTTTTGTTTGTGCAATGTGGGGCGGAACGCGTGAACCGCGAAAATTTATTGGAAGGTTAAATAGTGTCCTGGAAAATAATAGACCCGCCTGGTGCAATGTTGCCAATTGCGCCTTTTGTTCCTGGAGCCGCCGCCGCGGATTTCGTGTTTACCGCTGGCACCGGGGCGGTCGACCCCGAGGGTAACGTCGTTCATATCGGCGACATAGAAGGTCAGACCCGCTACACCCTGAACCTGATCGAAGACGTAGTTGAAACAGGTGGGGGCACGATGGCAGATATCGTTTTCAACTCCATCTTCATCAAAAGGTGGATTGACTACGACGCG
>Ga0209403_10003034_pt1 | contig 19354 bp, 19 predicted proteins | sample ArcticOcean_MG_C_8_FD_187440 | JGI IMG/M metagenome (GOLD analysis project Ga0209403, IMG submission 187440) | Marine microbial communities from western Arctic Ocean - ArcticOcean_MG_CB11_86 (SPAdes) (version 2) | ecosystem: Environmental > Aquatic > Marine > Oceanic | place: Arctic Ocean... | reverse complement strand
ATTGGATGGAATACAGTTTTCTTGTGTAGACATTTTATATTATATCATTATTTGTTATTTATATACTTTTTACCTATCTATATTTTTCATTTATCTGTTTTTAATCATCATATAATCTTATAGTATTTACTGTAGTTCTTGTACCCGGTGTACTATAACAGGAATATTCATTATCAGTTATACCTAATGATATATCATCATCATTTGAATCATATTGAATATTTAAATCATTATTTATTTCAAATATATTAGTTTGGAAAAGATTTCTTGACCTACGTAAATTTGGTCTTGGTATTTGATTATCTATATTCATATCATTAGTTGATGGTGATATATGATTAGATGGTGTATATCCAGATTGACTACCTTGTGCCATATATCTTCCATTTATATACATAGAATTATGTGTACCAATGTTCCAATAAGTAATATACAAATCATTTTTTAATTGATTCAACATATTATCTTCTAATAGATCCATGGCCACACGATTAGGAAAATTCGAAATACCCAACCGTCTCACTAAAGATGAAGAGGGCTCAAATGAAACATTTGCCCGATTTATAGCCGAACCTTTTGAAGGCGGTTACGGACACACCATCGGCAATTCATTGCGCCGAGTTCTTTTGAGCTCTATTGAAGGAGCAGCAATCTCTTCAATTAAAATTGAGGGAGTTAGTCATGAGTTTCAGAGCATCGAAGGTATTGTTGAAGATATCACCGACCTTGTCTTGAACCTTAAGAAAGTTCTTTTGATTAATCATAAGCGTGAACCAGTAAAGCTGCTTATTGATGTGACAAAAGAAGGGGAAATCACAGCTGCTGATATTCAGCCTGACTCAAATATTGAGATCATTAACCCCGATCAATTGATTTGCACGCTTGATCACGAGATGCGTTTTTTTGCTGAACTCGTAATTAAAGTAGGTCGTGGCTACGTCCCAGGTGAGGACAACAAGACGGAAGATGATCCCATCGGTGTCATTCCAATTGATTGCCTTTATAGTCCTGTACGTCTTGTAACATACAGCGTAGAGAACACTCGGGTTGGTCAAATGACCGATTATGACAAATTGATTTTGGAAATCTCTACGGATGGAAGAATAACACCGGATGACGCTATGAAGCATGCTGCTTCCATCCTTAAACATCACCTCGATGTCTTCGATAATGTGAGTGATGAAAGTGTTGAGTTCGAAAGTGAAGGCTCCGAAGTTAGCGAAGAACAAAATAAGCTTCGCACACTCCTAAACATGAGCGTGAACGAAATCGAACTTTCTGTTCGTGCAGCTAATTGCTTAAATAACGCCAACATCACAACGGTTGGAGAACTTGCAATGAAGTCTGAGCAAGAAATGCTTAAATATCGTAACTTCGGTAAGAAATCACTGAATGAAATTAAAGCCAAACTGGAGCAACTCGGGCTGTCTTTGGGAATGAAAATCGATGAACGTCTTCTCGATTCTCGCATGGACTAAAAGTTGCTTACTGATCATTCAAAATGCGCCATTTAAAACATAGACACGAACTCGGGGTAAAAAAGGCTCACCGCCCGGCTCTTATGGCCAATCTTGCGATTGCCATTATCAAGGAAGGTCGAATTAAAACGACTCTTGCTAAAGCTAAAGCACTCCGACCTTTTATTGAAAAGCTCATCACTCTTGCTAATCGAGGAACGCTTGCGGATCGCCGCTTGGCAAGTTCTCGGATCCGCAGCAAAGAGGCCGTTCAAATTCTCTTCAACGAAAAGGTTGAAGAGTTCAAAGATCGTCCAGGTGGATATACTCGGATTTACAAAATTGGTAACCGGTTAGGTGATGCCGCCGAAATGGCACTCATCGAATTGATTCCTGCTGCCGACGAAGGTTACGGCAAGAAACGGAAAGCTAAAAAAGCAGCCAAAAAACCTGCTGCTGCAAAGGCGGTTGAAGCTGTCGTTGCCGAAGAAGCTGAAGCCGAGGCCGTTGTTGTCGAGGATCCAGAAGCTGAAGTTGAAGCCGCTGTTGTCGAAGAACCAGAAGCTGAAGTCGAAGAAACTAAAGCTGAAGATCCAGTAGCGGAGGCGGAAGAAGCACCAGAAGCCGAGGCAGCAGCAGAAGAACCCGAAGCGGAGGAAGAAACCAAGAAATAACCTTGGAGATATCCGACACCATCATCACTTTAAAAGCGCGCCTGAATTTCGGGCGTGTTTGTGTTTACAATGATACCCATTAGTCTGGCAGACGGATTCCTTATTTATCTACTTTTTGGGATTGGATCTGTCCTGTGCTTATGGGCCTACTACGATATTCGTGATAAAAATTTATATCAATCAGAGCGCTCAAAGACGGTTTACCACTGTGTTAAATGCGGCAAAATCTACGCCGATAAAATGGGAGTTAAACAATCGAACTGCCCGCGCTGTGAATTTAAGAACACTCATCTACAATTTTGATCATGCCTGAGGTAGTTGCCGTCCTAGATTTTGGTTCACAATATACACAAGTAATCGCCCGTCGTTTGAGGGAATGCCAAGTTTATTCAAAGGTATATCCGTTTTCGACGGCAGCGGAAGTGCTCAAGGAAGAAGGAGTTAAGGGAGTCATCCTTTCCGGCGGTCCATCCTCGGTCTTTGCTGACAATGCGCCCAAACCGGATATCGCAATTTTTGATCTCGGCGTTCCTGTCCTGGGCATTTGTTACGGAATTCAACTACTTGGTTTTCTGCTCGGAGGTAAAGCGGAACACAGCGATGAACGTGAATATGGTAAAGGGAAATTGGAGATCACTGGGGATAGTCCTCTCTTTCACGGAATTGATAAATCAATCCAAGTTTGGAATTCACATGGAGACAAGTTGACCGAATTACCTAAAGGATTCGTTCCCGTCGCCAAAACTGAAAACAGTAATTTTGCTGCGATACAAAATGATGAGCGAAATTTCTATGGTCTTCAATTTCATCCAGAAGTTTTCCATACAGAACAAGGAACTGATATCATCCGGAATTTTGTCTTTTCAATCTGCCAATGTAGTGGCGATTGGACGATGGAAAACTACATCGAGAGCTCGATTGCCGCCATTAAAGAAACGGTTGGAGATAATAAAGTAATTTTGGGATTAAGTGGAGGAGTTGACAGCTCTGTTGCTGCAAAATTAATTCACGAGGCCATTGGCACCCAGTTAACCTGTGTCTTCGTGGACAATGGGTTACTGCGCAAAAATGAGCGGGAAGCGGTGGAAAAACTCTACGGCGATCATTTTCAAATAAACCTGGTAGTCTCGAAAGCAGCAGATCTCTTTTTGACACGCTTAGCCGATGTCACTGATCCGGAACGAAAGCGCAAAATCATCGGAAATACTTTCATTGATGTTTTCGAAGATGAGGTTGAAAAAATTGGGGAGGTCGACTTTCTCGCTCAGGGAACTATCTACCCCGATATCATTGAATCTGTTCCGATCGATGGGAATCCTGCCTCTTTGATAAAGAGTCACCACAACGTTGGCGGCTTGCCTGAGCGGATGAAACTTAAGATTTTAGAACCACTCAACCAACTGTTTAAAGACGAAGTTCGTTTGTTGGGTAAAAGTTTGGGACTTCCTGATAATGTGGTTTGGAGACAGCCTTTCCCAGGACCTGGCCTGGCAGTCCGAGTGTTGGGCGCGATTACGGAAGATATCCTCAAAGTGCTTCGGGAAGCGGATGCCATTCTCCTCGAGGAAATGAAATTGGCCGATCTTTATTATAAGGTATGGCAATCTTTTGCTGTATTTTTGCCTGTTCGAACCGTGGGAGTCATGGGAGACGAAAGAACGTATGACAATGTGATTGCCCTGCGAATCGTTGAAAGTGTCGATGCAATGACCGCCGACTGGGCTCGGCTCGATCATGAATTGCTGGGGAAAATCTCAAACCGAATTATTAATGAAGTGAAGGGGGTAAATCGAGTTGTGCTCGATATTAGTTCAAAACCTCCCAGCACTATCGAGTGGGAATAAGGAAGAATTGAGTTGAACATTGGAGGAGGAATAGAGTCCTATAGCCTTCTATTAATCTTATTCTCGTATGTATCTTTTAGTGAAAAAGAAACCTGTTTTGGAAAGTCAGTCGGCAAGGGTTTTCGCGGCTGTAGTCGCAATTTTGTTGTTTAGTCTCCATAACCTAATGGGTGCTGCCGACCCCGAAGTTCTCGCAATCTTGAAAAAAGCCAGAAGCTACGTCGGCACAGAACCCGTTCTCGACAGTGTACAATCTCTAAAGTTTAAGGGAACTATAACTACTGCAAACGGTGATGTAGGCGGAATTGAAATAAATTTGAGGTCCCCTTTTCAGCAGCTACAGATTCTTTCCGGCAACGGCGTTGTGCAAGAGTTTGGGCTAAATGACTATGATGCTTGGAAGAAAGTCTATCGATCGGACAATCCCGACGAATATAATTTGATCCCGTCCAATCCGGGCCAGTTAAAACGGGTTCGGGCAAATACCTTCGAAAACCTTAAATTCTTTTCCAGTGATACCAATTACCAGCGCAAACTTGAATACCTGGGACAGGAGATTATTTCAGGTGAGTCAGTGGAACGAGTAAAAGTTGTCTATGGATCGATGTATTACATTCGCAATTTCAAAGTTTCAACCGGCCAGTTAATTCTTACGGAAATAGAAACTGGCGAACATATTCAGGAACAGGGTGAAATAAGGGTGGCTGGAATTAAATTTCCCAAGACTTTAATTTCTCTAATAGACGGGGAAGAGGTCCACCGCATTAATTTCGATTCCATGGAAGTGAATCCTGACCTCGAAGATTCGCTTTTCGTTCAGCCTGCTTTTCCAGGTGTAAGAAAGAAGTAGATGCCAGTATTTAAATATGGGGTAGCGGGTTTCTACAAGCGTATGAAATCCTTTGCCGAAGATGCTACAGGATCTTCGCAAGTTGAGATTATCGTATCGGACATTCTGGACGCCATTGAAACATCAGGAGACACTGAGCTTTTCAAAATAACTGAAAAGTTGGATGGCGCCAAACTGAATTCCAAGTCTCTCCGAGTAAGTGAAGCCGAATTGAAAGCTGGCGAGAAGAGTCTATCGGTTAAGGATCGAAAAGCTATTCGAGGAGCTATCAAAAATGTTCAGCTGTTTAATCGTGAGTCGCTTCCCAAAAATTGGTCTAAGAAGAATCTACATGGCGCAAATGTCGGTGAGCATTACTATCCTATAAGGCGGGTGGGAATTTATGTTCCTGGCGGGACTGTTCCTTTGGTTTCAACAGTCGTAATGACTACTACCCTAGCCAAGATTGCCAAGGTTCCGGAAATTTGTGTTTGCACTCCTCCGACAGCGGAAGGGGAAATCACGCCAGCTATGGCTGGGGTTCTTTCAATGTGCGGAATAAAAGAGGTCTACAAAATTGGCGGTGCTCAAGCCATTGCCGCCATGGCCTATGGCACCAAATCCGTTTCTTCTGTTGATAAAATCTATGGGCCAGGCAACGCGTATGTGAATGAAGCCAAGCGCCAATTGTTTGGGAGAGTCGGTATAGATCTTCTTCCCGGACCGAGCGAATTAATGGTGGTTGCAGATGCCAGTGCTCAACCTCGATTTGTTGCTGCCGATTTATTAGCTCAAGCCGAGCATGGTTCAGGAAAGGAGCGTGTGTATCTTGTTTCTACTTCGGATAAACTGATCGAAGCTGTGAACCGGAGTCTCAAAGAGCAACTTCCGGAACTTTCTCGTAAAGATGCGATTACGAAGGTGCTCAAAAAGAACTTTGCAATCATACCCGTGCCAAACCTTGAGGCGGCGGTAGATGTGGCCAACTTTATCGCGCCCGAGCATATGGAGCTACAGGTGGAACCGAATAAAATTGCGCATCTTTCCAACGCAATTACGACGGCTGGAGCTATTTTGCAGGGCCGCTATTCCGCTACTGCTTTAGGAGACTTTGCAGCTGGTCCAAGTCATGAACTCCCGACCGGGAGGGTGGGGCGCTTTCTAAGCGGATTGACCATCAGCGATTTCTTTAGAAGAAGCAGTATTGTGCGTTATGAGAAAGCTCATCTACAGAATGCTGCCGAAACCATTGAAGTTTTCGCACGGTTGGAAAATCTCGACGCTCACGGTAGATCAGTATCTATTCGGGCAAAGTAGCGAGATTAACCATTCGTTTTTATGAAACCGAATCCGTCAATATCCGACCGGGCGCTTGAGCATGTTCAAGCCTTGAAAGCCTATGTACCCGGGGAACAACCACAGGTTGCGGATTGGATAAAGCTGAATACTAACGAGAATCCCTATCCTCCAAGTCCGCGTGTTGAAGCCGCACTGGCGGCAGTGTCCGGGGATTCCATGCGTAAGTATCCGAATCCAATCAGCGCGAGTTTACGTGAAAAGTTGGCGCATCATTTCGAGTTACCAAATTCTGACTGGGCTTTTGTAGGCAATGGGTCGGATGAAATATTAAATCTTTTAATGCGCGTATTTTGCGGCGGGGAAAGAAGTGGAGGTTATATGGTTCCGAGCTATTCCTTGTATCCTGTTTTACTTTCAATTCAAAACGCACAGAAGGTTTCTGTTCGCTATGATTCCACCATGAGTTTCCCGGTGGAGGCTGTTGCAAATTGCGGGGCCAATATTTTTTTTCTGACTTCTCCCAATGCGCCAACTGGAGTTGGCATCCCAACTAATACGATTCGCAGATTGGCTGAGTCTTTTCCTGGAATTCTGGTTGTCGATGAAGCCTATGGTGCATTCGCGGACGAAGATGCCATCTCCTTAATCGAAGAGTTCCCTTCTCTATGTGTGACCCGGACTTTTTCTAAATCCCACGGGTTGGCCGGCGTGCGTATTGGGTGTTTACTGGGGAATCCGGAGATTATTGAGCTACTCGACAAAGTTCGGGACAGCTACAACATGAATCTTCTTTCCCAGGCTGCGGGTATCGCTGCTCTTTCCGATACGGATTATTACGAAGGAGTTATTGAAAAAATAAAGCGTACACGGGATTCTTATTATAACCTGTGGAAGGATAAGGGTTGGAAAACTTATCGCTCCCAAGCCAACTATATTTTCACCGAGCCAATCAATGCAGCTAGTGAATCAGGTCCTGAAGTCGCTAAATCCCTGTTTGACTTTCTGCTCGGGCGAAAAATTCTAGTGCGGTATTTTGGCAATGATGTTCTCACTGAATCTTTTCTAAGAATCAGTGTTGGCTCTGAGTCTGAAATGTTAACCTTAAGTGAAGCGATTGACCAATGGCAGAAAAACGCATAATTTCTATATCCCGTAAAACAGCAGAGACGGATATTGCATTGACGATAAACCTCGATGGAACCGGTGAGTATCAAGTGGATACGGGTATCCCCTTCTTCGACCACATGCTTTGTTTGGTTGCCAAACACGGATTGTTTGATCTCGAACTCAAAGCTGTAGGCGATATCGAGGTTGATTATCACCACACCGTTGAGGATGTTGGAATCGTGTTGGGTGACGCCATCAAGCAAGCACTTGGCGAGAAACTCGGAATTCGGCGCTACGGTTTTTTCATTCTTCCCATGGATGAATCGATTGCCCGGGTTACAATGGATTTGAGCAATCGGCCGTTTCTGAAGTACGATGTTCAATCACCGACAAACTACATCCGAGATTTCAATATCGTGCTTATTCGGGAGTTTTTTCAAGCGGTAGTTAATAGCCTTAGTGCGAACATTCACCTGAAGGTTGAGTATGGAGATGAACCCCATCACATCGTAGAAGCTTTATTTAAATGCTTCGCTCGCGCATTGGATGTGGCAACGTCTATTGATCCAAGGACTGAAGGTAAGTTACCCTCGACTAAAGAAAAGCTGACCTGAGAAGAAATTCGTGAAACCTAAATTGGCAGTAATTGACTACGGAATGGGCAACCTCCGTAGCGTGTCCAAAGCATTTGAGGTATGCGGTGCAGACGTAAATCTGGTGACTTCTCCTGAAGAAATCAAGGATGCGGCTGGCCTAGTATTACCCGGTGTTGGGGCACTCGGCGATTGTATTGCAGGGCTTCGAGCATGCAACTTGGTGGATACGGTTAAAGGCTGGATCGCAGAAGATCGCCCGTTTTTCGGTGTGTGTCTAGGATTCCAGGCGCTCTACGATTTTTCTGAGGAAGGGTCCGTGGAAGGGTTGGGTGTTTTCACCGGTCAGGTTAAACGATTCCAACTTCCTGTAGAATATAAAGTGCCTCACATGGGATGGAATACGGTTTCGTTTAAAGATACCCATGATCCTCTGGTAGCCGGGCTCAAATCCGAGGAAGATCAGTTTTATTTTGTTCACAGTTACTTCGTTTCACCCGAAGAACCCGGTTCCGCATTCTTCCAAACCGAGTACGGCAACCGCTTTGCTAGTGGTATAAAAGTCGGGAATTGTGTGGCTACTCAATTTCACCCAGAAAAGAGTCAGGCAAAAGGGCTTCAGTTATACGGAAACTTTCTGAAATTAGTTGAAAATACTTAATCAGTGGTGAGTATCTTCTTTTCTTTTTAGGAACTATTTTTATCAGCCTTAACAAATGTCAGAAACAGCGACTATTACCGTTGACGGTAAAGACTACGAATATCCTGTCCTTTCCGGGACGGAAGGAGAAAAAGCGGTCGACGTGCGAAAATTACGATCGGATACCGGCTACATTACTTTTGACGATGGATACGGTAATACAGGATCGTGTCTAAGCGACGTTACTTTTGTAAATGGAGAGGTCGGTATACTGCGATACCGAGGTATTCCCATTGAGGAGTTGGCTGAGCATTCTTCTTTTTTGAGTACCGCTTATTTGGTCATTTATGGGCATTTGCCATCGCAGGAGGAATACGCGGCTTTCGCCGGAAACGTTAATAATAGTACCGCACTCCCTGAAAGTTTCGAACACCATTTCTCCGGATTTCCCACGAACGCCCATCCTATGGCGGTGTTGAGTGGTTTGTTAAATGCCATTGGCTGTTATTATCCTGATATGACCTCGAATGATCGGGAACGGGAACTTGAACATTTTGACCAGGCTGCTGCATTTTTGATTTCAAAGGTTCGCACGATTGCGGCAATGACCTTCCGAATGGGGGCTGAGCTCCCTTTCGTTAGCCCACGATCGAACGCCGATTACGTAGAAGATTTTCTTCATATGATGTTTACTCAAGGAGACTCTGAGTACCAAACCTCTCCTGAGATCTCCAAAGCACTAGACCTCTTTTTTCTATTGCATGCAGATCATGAACAAAACTGTTCAACCTCTACCGTGCGAATGGTAGCCAGTGGAGGTGCCAATATGTTTGCTTCTGTTTCAGCAGGTGTTTCAGCCCTATGGGGACCTCTTCATGGTGGCGCGAATACCGCAGTAATTAAAATGCTTCAGACGATTCATGATTCTGGAGACGATGGGAGCAAATTTATTGAAGATGCTAAAACCGGCAAAGCCCGGTTGATGGGATTTGGTCACCGGGTTTATAAAAATTTTGATCCGCGAGCCAAGATACTCGGAAAAGCTGCTGAGGATTTATTGGGTAGCTTGGGCGAGCCAGACCCTCTGCTTGATATCGCTCGCAATCTCGCAAAATCCGCACTCGAAGATGAGTATTTCGTTCAACGGAAGCTGTATCCAAACGTGGATTTTTATAGCGGTATTATCCTTAAGAGTATCGGTATTCCAGTTGAAATGTTCACCGTGATGTTCGCTATTGGCCGCATGCCCGGTTGGATCGCGAACTGGCGTGAGATAGCTCTTGGTTCAAAACGAATACATCGTCCTCGCCAGATCTACACAGGAAAAGTAGACCAGCATTTCGTTCCGATCGACGAACGCTGAAAGTAGAAAAGTCCTTGGTTATCCCTTTGGCTTTTTTGGAGCCTTTTTCGGTGGCTCGTGCATCATTTCTTCGAACTTTAGGCCGGTCAGTTTGGTTAGTCCGGATATCAGTTTCCAAAGTGCCCACATCATTATTGCGGAACTGGGTAACGCGATAACAGGCCAACTTAAAGCGCTCATTTTGCCAAGCTCTGCATTGAATGCTGCGAGGTCTGTGCCTGGATGTGTAGTCACTATGACTCTTGCTAGATAATAATTTAGGATGCCACTTATTCCGAAGGAAAGAACCAGTAACCAATTACACTTCGAAAAAATCTTATTAAACGCCGGCCGAGTATTCGTCTCATCCAGTTTTCGATCAATCAATTCTGTATTTAGCATTTGGGGATTATAGAGGAATGTCTTAATCAAAGGGCGTTTTGTTTTAAAGGTGAGCAAAACCATGATTCCGATAACCAATGGAATGGAGGCTTCCTTTACGGCCAGCCAAAATGGATCTACTTCGATTAATCCAAATGTCCCACTCAATCCGACGCTGATAAGCCCAAGAATTGAAATGAAGTTTATTTGTTTCCTATTGAGCAGATCCCAAATTCCATAACAAAGCGGAAATGAAAGTCCCACTATAAGTGCCAGCACCGGCCCCAAGCGATCGGGGCTGCTTAATTTGGTGAGGACAAACAACGGAATAAAGATATTGAATGCCAGGCTCAGTAACAGATTCTCACGTTTTTTGGGCGGGGAGGGAACAGGATTTTCAGTCATGGATGGCACAGTGTTGGTCGCTAAAAGACTTGGCAATCTCAATAAGACCGGCGTTTATTTGACTGCATTATTTATTGTTAGCCGTTTCGTTATGACCTAGTCTTCTGATTCTATTATGAAAGAAAAACGCCACTCCCCGCTCGATCGTGTTCTAGGTCAGCTGGACCATTTGGATGAGACCAATTTACAAAACCTGATAAACCGCCTCGCTCAGGAACGAGCGTTGTTTGAGGGAATATTCAATACGGTTCGAGAAGGTATTTTAGTTGTTTCTCGCGACGGTATTGTTGAATACACCAACAATGAGGGGATGAAAATTGTTGGGTTGAAGGAGTCCGATATTGGGTCGACCATATTGTGGAAATGGATTCCGGATTTGGCACCGGTTATCAACATGGATGGGGAGGAACCGATCTTTGCAGATCTTGCATCGGTGACTCGCGAAATTGAAATGACCTATCCGGATCACAGATTCGTTCGAGCCTACATGGTTCCTTTTGAAGGATTTCAGGATATGGATCCTCACTTTGTTGTCATTCTCTCGGATATTACGAAGGATATCATGTCCACGGAGGAAAAGATCGAATCCGAAAAAATATCCTCCATTTTTCTATTGGCAGCCGGGGTAGCGCATGAGCTGGGTAATCCTCTAAATTCGCTGACTATCCATCTACAACTCATGGAGCGTCAGCTGGATCAGATCCAAGATGAGCAGGTTCGAGCGAAGTTGGAGCGTTCCCTCAAAATATGCACCGGAGAGGTTGAGCGCCAAGATGGAATCATTACCCATTTTCTTGAGGCTATTCGTCCTTCCCCGCCGGATTTTCAAGACACAAATCTTACCGAGGTTCTGGAATCCGTTCTTCAAGTACAGGAGCAAGAATTGCACAATTCGAAGGTGACGGTCGAAATGGAAATCGGAGATGAAGCACCGGTGATTGCTGGCGACATGAACCAGATGAAGCAGGTGTTTTTTAATATCATCAAGAATGCGAGAGAAGCCATGCAGGAAGGCGGGACATTGCAGATTCAGACTCGTTCGGATGATGATTATTTTTATGTCATTATTGCCGATACGGGTGAAGGTATAGAGAAGGAAGATTTGGCGAGTGTGTTCCAACCCTACTATTCAACCAAGGACTCTGGAAGCGGTTTGGGTTTGATGATTGTGAACCGTATTCTTCGTGATCATGGCGGCCAAGTAGGCATTGACAGCAAACCGGGCATGGGCACGGTAATTTCCCTAAAGTTTCCTAAAAAGCATCGAAGGATTCGGCTTTTGCCACAGACCCAATAAACGTTTCAATCTGCACGTAGAATAAATTCTTATGCCTGCTTCCATTCTCATAGTAGATGATGAAAAACACACGCGGGAAGGCCTGCAATTCGCCTTGGAGGATACGTACGATGTCTACTTGGCGAGTGATGCGGATCAGGCATTTAATCTCATGGACAGTGAACCATTTGATGTCGTACTCACCGACTTGCGGATGTCAGGTAAATCCGGTCTTAAAGTGATTGATTACGCGCTTGGCTTGGCGAAAAAGCCCGTTTGTATCATGATGACTGCTTACGGGAATGTTGAGACAGCTGTTGAGGCAATGAGACGCGGAGCCTTTGATTTTCTTACCAAGCCGGTAAACTTGGAGCGCCTCGAAATTTTGATAAAACGGGCATTGAACTCTCGGAAAATTGAAACCGAAAATCACGAGCTTCACCAGCGCTTGGATACGAAGTTCAGTTTCAAAGGGATTGTGGGAAATTCGTCTTCCTTGTCTGCAGTCATTGATAGGGTAAAGTTAGTGGCACCTTCAAAAGCTACTGTGTTGCTGGAAGGAGAAACAGGAACTGGGAAAGAGTTAATTGCTCAGGCGATTCATCAAAATAGCGATCGTTCGAGAAAACCATTTATTGCGGTGAATTGTGCTGCGCTCTCATCGAATCTCCTCGAAAGCGAATTGTTTGGCCATGAAAAGGGCGCATTTACGGGCGCTATTGAAAAGCGCATTGGCCGATTCGAAGCCTCCAATGATGGCACCTTGTTCCTGGATGAGATTGGAGAGATAGATGCCTCAATCCAAATTAAGCTGCTTCGTTTTCTTGAAACCAAAACGTTCGAGCGTGTTGGCAGCATCAAACCCATTTCTGTGGATACGCGGCTCGTTTGCGCCACAAATCGAAATCTAAAGGAGATGGTTGAGAAAGGGGACTTCAGGGAAGACCTCTATTATCGGTTAAATGTGGTGCCCATCTTCTTACCACCCTTGCGCGAAAGAACGGATGATATCCCTTTGCTATTAAATCATTTCCTTAAATTCTATGCGAAGGAAAATGGGGTTCAAATACCGCAGTTGGACACCAGTGCTGTTCACGTTTTGCAGGATTACCGTTGGCCTGGAAATATCCGGGAACTGAGAAACTTTGCCGAGAACACTGTGGTTTTACATCGAGGAGGTATCATTACCGAGTATGATCTCGACAACCGCTTCCGGGAAGGCGCTCCGGTTATTGTGCATACTGAAGGTGTTCAGTCGAACCTCTCGGTTGAGGAAAATGAAAAACATCTATTGCGGAAGGCGTTGAACCAAGTAAAAGGTAACCGAACCAAGGCTGCCGAACTGATGGGGATATCTCGTAGAACACTCCATCGAAAACTCGTTCAATGGCCCGAATTAGACACAACCGGAAAAGCGGGATCCTGATGGTCATATGAACCCCTGCTATGAATTTATTCTCAGGTTATTTTTACTGACAGGGTATTTGAGTCTTAACTACTTAAATGCAGATACTGTTCGAGTTGTTGGTAGCGATTTTGCGGGTGAAGCTCTTGGGATAGATGCAAATTACGAGGAGAAAATGGGTGCTCATTCCGTTCACTACCATATGACTGGGAGTTTGATTGGAGTCATAAAACTTCAAGAAAACTTAGCCGACGTAGCCTTTGTTGTACAAACTGCAAAAAATCCCACTTGGGTTCTGGGGAGTTTATTTTGCCGTTCAGGAAGAGAACCCGCTTAGTGAAGTGCCCATTTCAAAGCTTTCGGATATTCTCCTCAGAACAAGGGATGGATTGAAATCGGAATGGGGATCGCTACTTCCAAATCAGCCGAAGTGGATCAATCGATTGATTTTCGTTTCTTTCGACATTCGTTCTACTGATCCTTCTTATCCCATTCTTTTAAATCGTTTTTTTGAAAACGATAATCCCCACAACTTATCGTCATTGGGTGATCAGCTTGAAAATCCGTATCTTGCCGGAGCCTCAAATCTTGTGGTTATGTCCCATCTTCCAGAATCAGGTAGAGGTCTGCGTGCCTTATCATTAATTGATGATGACCAAAATGTCGGATTTCCTCCATCGGGAGAAAATTTGTTTTTCGGAGACTATTCTTTGAAGACCACATTATACTTGGTTTTTCGGGATTCCAGTGATCCAAAGGTTCGAGCATTTGTTCGGAATTTCTTTGAGAAAAACCGCCTCGATTCCCTGCGTGTTGCTGGCTTGGTCGAGGTGCCACAAAACATACAAAAACAGGCTCTTTTAGAGTTTGACTTGGATTTTTAATTTTCGCTTACTCGGCAACTTCTTTTTTGCGGGCGTAGCTCAGTTGGTAGAGCACAACCTTGCCAAGGTTGGGGTCGTGAGTTCGAATCTCATCGCCCGCTCCATTTTTTTAAATGGAGAATTTCCAAAAAAGAGAGTTTCAATTCTCTGCCAAACGGTAGAGTTTTTTTGTTTCGCATGGAATCTATTCTTCAAGAATTTGTCATCGAGCGTTCTACGTTTGTACTGTTTGGTATTTTAGCAGTCATGCTATTCATACTAGCCAAAGCTGCTGACTCACTCGTTGATAAAGCGGTTGAGATCTCTCATACTGCTGGAATTCCCAAGGCCCTGATTGGAGCAACTATTGTTAGTCTCGGAACCACCTTACCTGAGGCATCTGTTTCCGTTTTAGCTGCGTTTGAAGGAAATGCCGGCCTTGCTTTGGGGAATGCTGTTGGTTCAATTATCTGCGATACTGGGTTGATATTAGGATTAGGAGCCTTGATTAAACCACTTCCATTGGACCGACGGATTGTAAATCGACAAGGCTGGATCCAATTGGGATCTGGGATTCTTTTAATTCTATGCTGCTTACCCTTTTCGAATATCAACCGAATTTATGATTTGGGAGGACAGTTACCCCAAGTCGTTGGATTTATTTTCATAATTTTGTTAGCTGCCTATTTTTTCTGGAGTTATCTGGCTGCTATGAAAACCGAGAATCGGGACTCCGATCAAACGGATACCGTTTTAACCTGGCAGACGATAGCTAAGGATCTCCTTATCATGTCTGCTTCTATCATAGCTGTCATTCTCTCATCCAAAGTTTTAATTGGTTGCGCGGAGGAGCTCGCTCATCGCTTGAATGTTCCGGAGAGTGTTATTGCGGCGTCTTTGGTTGCCTTTGGAACTTCCCTTCCTGAACTGGTAACCGTTATGAGCTCGATTAAAAAGGGGCAAGGGGAGTTGGCCATCGGGAACATTATTGGAGCCGATATTTTAAATATCCTTTTTGTGGCTGGGGCTGCTGCTGCTGTTACACCTGGAGGGCTGGAAGTCCCTACGGACTTTTTCACCATTCACTTCCCAGTGATGTTGAGTCTGTTGATCGTTTTTCGGATAGGAATTGTTACCTGTAAGACACATCTAAGCCGTCTTTTTGGCGGAATTCTTCTTGGGGTCTATTTTACTTTTCTCATTGCCAACTACTTTTTGTAAGTAGGCACAAAAAAACGTAGCTCGAGTTAAAGCTACGTTTTTTGTTATAAATTCGCCGCTGAGAAGATCTAGGAGCTTAAATCTCTGCGAGATCTGTCGGCTCGGCGATTTTGCTTAGAAGGGCAATATTTCCTGAAAGTAGAAGTGCGGCGAATAAGGTAACTAATTTTATAAACTGTTTTTTTGGCTTTAACACTTAATTTACGATGCATAATTAAGAGAAAATACTTATGGTTAAGTAAAAACATTAATAAAAATAGTAGAAACACTCTTTGCCTTCGTTTGCGTCACTGGAGATCGGCATAATCGGGAGTGAATGAGCCTTTTGGTATGTTGATATCGACAAATAACCGGCTTCTAAGCGTGCAATGAGTTTTGCCCGGATTGATCACAACTATCCTGTTACAAGGATGGATGTTTGGCCCCAAACGTTCTTCCTGTCTTTCTTGAAAAGGGGCGAGAATTGCTAAACCCGCTTTGTCAGACGGGATTTTACGCGTACAATTCCGTTGGGTAAGATCCACCTTGCTCTTTTTCAGGGAGGGTACCGGTGGAATATCGGAAAATTTTTCCTTCAAAGTTCCTCAATACAATTTCGTCATCATTGATACATTCCACGTAGTCCGGATTGATTGGTATCTTTCCTCCTCCTTGCGGAGCATCTATGACATATTGTGGAATCGCGTATCCTGTTGTATGGCCGCGTAGACCTTGGATGATTTCAATTCCCTTCTTTATATCTACCTTAAAGTGACTGCTGCCGGTGATGGCGTCGAGCTGGTATAAATAGTAGGGCCGTACCCGCATTTGCAGCAAACGATGAACGAGGTCTTTCATAATATCTACCTCGTCATTCACTCCTCTTAATAATACTGATTGATTGCCCAACGGGACACCTGCACGAGCCAGTCTTCCAGTGGCCTTCTTCAGCTCCACAGTGCATTCTTTCGGATGATTTACATGAATACTCATCCAAAGGGGTTCGTGCTTTAAAAATATCTCACACAATTCTGGAGTTATCCGTTGGGGTAGAAAAACCGGTATACGGGATCCAATTCTGACAAACTCTATGTGTTTGATCGATTTGAGTCTGGTCAGAAGGTAATCGATTTTTTTGTCCGACAGCAGAAGCGGATCTCCCCCGCTTATTAGCACATCTCTGATTTGCGGCGTTTTTTCCAAGTATTCAAATGCTTGTTCGATTTGCGGATGAAAGTCGTAGCCTTGGCTATTACTTACCAACCTACTGCGCGTGCAGTAACGACAATAAGCGGCGCAACGATCGGTTACTAGGAACAAAGCTCTATCTGGATAGCGGTGAACCAGCCCGGGAACAACCAGGTGACTGTCTTCAGCAAGAGGATCGAGGGTCTCCCATGGCGCCACTGTCATCTCATTTTTTTGAGGAATGAGTTGTTTGCGAATAGGGCAATCTTTGTCGTCTCGGTCGATGAGATTGAAAAAGTAAGGAGTTATCGCGAGGGCTAGTTTTTTGCTGGCGAAGTCACAGCCTTCATCCTCTGCCTCCGTTAAGGTCATGTAGGATTCGAGTTGTTCCTTTGATTTTAAACTATTACGCAATTGCCAGCCCCAATTGTTCCATTGGTCGGCCGGAGTATCTGCCCAGAGTCCTTGACCGCTGAACCAGGGTTGAGATTGATATGTTTGAGCCATAAAGGTGGAGATATTCTATTTATTCTATTGCTGGGCAAGCCTTCTAAAAAATTAAGTTCAACAAAACTAGTTCAGTTAGTGAGAAATTGATTGCAGACCTTACATCAGCTCTTTTGCTAAAGCGCTAATGTCAAAAAAGAGGACCGGTGTTTTAGCTTTCGAAGATGGTAGCGTCTTTCGAGGAACGTCATATGGAGCACAAAAAACTGTGCTGGGAGAAGGGGTATTCAACACCAGTATGACTGGTTACCAGGAGATCCTGACTGACCCATCCTATTATGGGCAAATCGTAACAATGACGACTCCCCAAATAGGAAACTACGGAGTCAATCCGGGTGATGAAGAATCCTCTGGACCCAAAGTTTCTGGATTTGTGGTCAGAGACCTCAGCCCTGTTTCAAGTAACTGGCAATGTAATGAGAGTCTGGACTCTTATTTGACCCGCAATGGAATTCCTGGAGTCTCTGGAGTAGACACGCGGACTATCACCAAACGGTTGCGTGTTCATGGCGCCTTAAAATCGTGTATTTCGACTGAAGACATCAGCGACGAGGAAGCTATTGAAAAGGCCAGAAGCTGGCCAGGGTTGGTTGGTGCTGACTATGTTAAAGAAGTAACCTGTAAGGATCCCTTTTTTTGGGATGTAAACGGATTGGATAAAACTCCATTCACTGTTCCAGGCACATTACTTGAACCCCAAGAATTGGATAGGCCTGAGCTCCGTATTGTGGCATTTGATTTAGGAGCGAAGTATAATATCTACCGCAAGCTAAGATACCACGGCTTTGAAGTGGAAGTCGTGCCAGCAACCACATCTGCAGAGGAAGTATTAGAACTTAAGCCAGCTGGACTTTTTTTATCGAATGGTCCGGGTGATCCTGCCGCTGTAACCTACGTTCATAAGACGGTTGCAAAGCTGATCGAAGAGATACCTACCTTTGGGATTTGTCTCGGTCATCAGATGCTTACCCACGCTTTGGGTGCTGAAACGTTTAAACTGAAGTTCGGGCATCGTGGTGGAAATCAACCGGTGAAAAACCTTGAGACTGGTAAGGTCTCTATCACCTCCCAAAACCACGGGTTTGCTTCCACACAAGAAGATTTAGAAAAACGCGGAGCCATCGTAACAGAGATTAATTTGAATGATGGAACCGTTGAGGGCTTACGGCATAAGGACCTGCCTGTCTTCTCAGTCCAATACCACCCGGAAGCTTCTCCGGGTCCGCATGATTCGGATCCTCTTTTTGATGATTTTTACGAGATGGTTTCCAATCACAGCTAAAGCAAAGCTTCGAACCGTTTTGCATCTGATTCGGTATCAACTCCGATCGATGGGTCAGAGGTAATATCTACGGTGATTGAGTAGCCATTTTCCAACACTCTGAGCTGTTCCAGTTTTTCCAGTTCTTCGAGTCTTCCCTTAGGCATTAATGAGAACTTCTGAAGGAATTCTGCTTCATAAGCATACATGCCCAGATGTCGATAACATAGGTGGTGACTGAGGTCGTTGTTGTCTGGAGCACCATTATTTTCTCTAAAAAAGGGAAGGGGAGATCGTGAAAAATAGAGTGCCTGGCTATCCTGGTTTAATACTACCTTAACTTGATTCGGGTCGGCAAAATCTTCTGGATCCAAAAACACTGTAGCTAGCGTAGCCATTGAAGATCCACTTTCAACCATTCTGACAAGTTTACGAATCTGATCCGCGGTAACTAGAGGTTCATCTCCCTGGATGTTAACAATGTATTTAGCACCAATCTTTCGGTTTGCTTCGGCAAGACGATCTGTTCCGCTAGTATGGGATTCAGAAGTCATTATGCATTCGAAGCCGTTGTCTCGAATTTCTTTTTCAAGTTCTAGATTATCAACCGCAAATATCAGTGGAATGTCAGGGACTTGGAGGCTAATCCGTTCTGCGACGTGCAGAATTAAGCTTTTCCCTCGAATAGGGTGAAGCAATTTTCTAGGAAATCTTGTGCTAGCTAGTCGTGCTGGAACGATTATGGCAGTTTGAATATTGCTTCCCATGTTTTTTAATAAATGTGCTGGCAATGTGTTGATTCAAAAAGGAGAAAGTCGAATAGTCTAAGTCCTTACAAATGATTACTCAGAAAAAATAGGACGACTCATTAAGATAATGTAAGAGTGAATCGTGTAATTTATCACAACTTAGTTCAAATACTTGTCGTAATTAATGTTCTACTCAGCTTTTTTAATAACTAAACCGCAACAGGAGACCGGGGTTAACCCCTATTTGTTTTAGGGGCTGTCCTAGCTAATGTTAGTGTTTAGTTGATTTATACCAGTGTTTAAGCTGCTTGAGAAGCTTTTGATGGCCTCCTGA
>Ga0209403_10003032_pt1 | contig 19356 bp, 15 predicted proteins | sample ArcticOcean_MG_C_8_FD_187440 | JGI IMG/M metagenome (GOLD analysis project Ga0209403, IMG submission 187440) | Marine microbial communities from western Arctic Ocean - ArcticOcean_MG_CB11_86 (SPAdes) (version 2) | ecosystem: Environmental > Aquatic > Marine > Oceanic | place: Arctic Ocean... | reverse complement strand
CGGAGGCAAGAATCTGGGCGACCTGGCGGGCAATCCCGTGCGCCTGCGCTTTGTGCTCAAGGACGCTGACCTGTACTCGCTCCGATTCCGCTAGGTCGGGAATTCGCAGGGTGCCAGACTCTCATATGGAGGCGCAACGATGAAGATAATGGAGATTGCGACTCACGAGATATGCCCGCCGTTCCACGAGTGGAACTCCGAGGCGATTACACGGTACCAAGGCCCTGAATTCAGGTGCCGGACGGGTCTACGTGTTCCGGACTGACAACGGCCTGGAGGGGCTGGGAGAGCGCGGCGGCCGACAGACGCCAGCTGACGACGAGTGGATATCCCGATTGGAAGGCACCAACCCTGCCGAGTGGCTGGCTCATCCGGAGCTTCCGGTCTGGCTCGCGTGCGGAATCTACGACCTCGTCGCCAAGTTCAACGACATCCCGGTGTACCGGCTATTCGGTCCGAGAGTCGAGGGCTTGCACGTCGCCGGTTCAGATTTGCTTGCAGAACGGGTGCCGGTATCGGCGTGGGCGGTGTCCCAGACCACAGAAAAGATGGCCGAGGAGGTCGTCCACGCCGTAGAAGGCGGTCATACCTGGCTCAAGTACCACACAAACTATTTCCACGACATTGTGGCCCAGACCGAGGCGATGCAGGCGGTCGCGCCGCGGGGATTCAAGGTCCACTACGACCTGAACTTTGACAGCACGGTGGAGCACATCCTGAGCCTCGGACGGCAGCTGGAGCGGTACCCGATCGTCGGCGCTTTCGAGGACCCTGTGCGGAACGAAGACTTTGAGGGCTACCGCGAGCTGAGGAGCCGCAGCCCCATCCCGATCTACTTCCATCATTTGCCGTTGCAGGGACGCGAGGCAACGATGGGATTGGCCGACGGATATCTGATGGGCCATACACCGGTGGGGAACGCTATCCGGCGGGCCGGTCTGTTTGAGGCGTCCAATATCCCGTTCATGCTGCAAAATACCGGGGGCAACATCACCAGGGCGTTTGTCGCCCATATGGCGACGGCGTTCCCGGGAGCTACCCTCCATCACGTCACAGCGACCGATCTATGGGCAGAAGATGTAGTGTCGCCGCCATTTGCAGTGGCCGGAGGCACCATCGCCGTGTCTGAGGAGCCCGGGCTTGGGCTTACGCTTGACCGAGATGCCTTGTCGAAGTGGGAGAGGGTTGGGCCGCCAGAGCTTCCTCGCGCACTCGTCTGCATTTTATATCGAGGCATGTCTCCGATATACGGGCGATTGCCGGTGAATTCACTTCGGGACCGTTCGGGGGCTGCCCCCGCGCACCTGGGCGCATTCGGCGGCGGCTACGATCAGCCAGTTGACATGGACTACTGGGACGACGATGGCACGGCGGAGTTTGCACGCTTGTGGGAGCTCACGGCATCCGGTCTAGCAGGCTAGGGTGTTGCTCTTCTGGCAACACCCTAGCGCAAGATCTACGGGACGGGCCAGCCAAAACCCTTCAAGGTCTCTCGAAGCTCGGCCATTTCCTCTTCGTTCATCGCTCCGGACGGTGGTCGCGATGCCCCAACGGGTCGCCCCATGGCTGCCATCAGACCCTTCTTGCCGACTCCCTGGCCTCCTGTGCGCTCGGACAATTTCCCAAATAGCTTTCCGAGAGGCTCTTCGACCGATTGGTGCAGTTTGTGCGCTTCGTCGTACTGCCCGGCCTCACACAGCTCCCAGACGCGAAGTTCGTGGGGTGGGTGGATATCCGCGGTAGTCGTGATGTAGCCCTTGCCCCCGAGCCTGTGACACGCCACTGGGCCTTTGGCGTTGTCGACGATGTTGAATCTGTCCGACATCTCGAAAATGTCCTCGTACTCACCAACAACGGCTCCCCACTTGATAGCAACGATGTTTTCGAAGTCTGCCATTTTGCGATAGGTGTCCATGTAGATCGGGGTGTACATGCTTTTGGTGACGTAGACCATGATGCCAATCTCGATGGCGTCCGAGAGGTCACCGAAGAACCGCAGCAGATCATCCTGGGTCGGCAGGTTGAAGATGGGGGGTACGACCTGGAGTGCTATTGCCCCGAGGTCCTGGGCACGCTTTGCGTCCTCAATTGTGCGCTTGGTGTCCTTGTATCCGAGGCCCAGAACGATTGCGGCCTTGTCGTCCGCTGCCTGAACGGTGGTGCGTAGTAGCGTGTGCAACTCATCGTCGCTGAGCATCGGTCCTTCGCCCATGGCTGCTGCTACTTTGATCACGGCCTTGCCCTTGACTAGGCCGTTGGCGACCCACCACTTTGTCAGTTCAGCCATCCGCCCGTGATCGACCTCGAAATCGTCATCAAAAGGGGTTGGAACCGTCGCTACCGGTCCAACGAACAACTCCTTCACTCTCTCAGGCTTCATGGACGCTCCTTCTGTGAGCAGGTTTAACGCGGGGTCATTTTACATCTCGCTGAACCGATTGCAACCAGTAGCCCTGTTGTATCCAAATAATGGGACGAAACGGACCGTCGTTCACGGAAGTTACGTGGCATAATGGCGGTCGCCCGGCAAAATCCAACGAGAGGCAATATCGAATGAATGATCGTCTGAGTATCCTGAACATCGGCGGCCATCCTAAAGACGCGATCCTATACGCGGGTGGGACGATGGCAAAACACGTCGCTCTCGGAGACCGTGTGTGCGCGCTGGCGGCATACAACGGAATGAGGACCCACCTGGTGGCCATAGATAAGTTTTCGGAGACTGGTCAAATGCCCGACTGGGATGCACATGTCGAGGACAGGAAACGAGAGCTTGTAGACGCAGCAGGGGACGTCGGGGTCACTGACGTGAGGTTCCTGGGTCACGACGACGACGTTGCCATCCCAGACAAGCTGATCATCAATGAGATAGCGGACGTCATAGGCGACGTGCGCCCCGATATCATAATCACCCATTGGCCCTACGACAGCGTTCCCGCCCATGCGAGTACTACGCAGATGGTCTTGATTGCTGTGGACGCCGCCGCCGGGATACGCAAGGGGACGCCCTACCGGCCTCACAAGGTTGCCCAGATCTTCTACCATGTCTGGCCAGGCGAGACGAATATCCAGGAGAGCGTGTTCCCTAGGGTGCCCACGACCCTCATTAATATCGGCGACGTCGCTGATAAGAAGGCGCAAGCGATGTCCAGGTTTGGATCGCAGTATCTGGATGCCAAGGAAGGTAAACGGCCGATGGCCAAGCTCGCCGATTTCGCCGCGATGCACCTGCGTGTTCCGGACTCGGAGTCTTTCCTGGCGCACAATCCACAGGTTTACGACGCCTTGCCCGTCTCCCCGTTTTCACTAGGGGTGGCGCGGATGTCGAATCGTGAGGAGATAAGTCTCCTCCGGGACGTGTAGAGCCAGCCACGAGGGGTAGTCGGACGTATCCCGAGGCTGACTACTCCTCGACCAGATAGACGCCCTCGATGTCCTGGGTCGTCGAGTCTCCTCCGCCCATCCACGACATGTAGAACGCGCAAAGGATGCGCTCGTCGTCGGCATATGTGAAGGACGGATACCCGCCGAATGATCGGCCCGGATATGGACCTCTGACTCCGCGGCTCAGCCAGAGCAAATCAGGGTTCCCCTGCCAGGTCCCGCTCCATCCCACTTCGGGTTGATATGTGCTGATCCCAACCCCCAGGAAGCCCTGGTCGATGTCTCCGGTCCAGCGATAGCCACAGACCAGGTTGTTGTTCTTGGTCATGAATAGGGCTGGTGAGCCGCCGTAGATGGGCCCGGGGGCGATTGTTGGTTCGCTCCAAGTCCTGCCGAGGTCCTCCGACCAGCTCCATAGCAACGGGCTCATGCCGTGGCCAGCGGGCGAATTGCCATTGTGGATCATTGCCATCATTCGCCCGTCAGGAAGCTCTATAGCGTCGTTGTAGAACACGAGACCCTGCGCCAGAACCACAAATTCGGTCCAGGTCTCCCCGCCGTCGGTCGATCTCAGGTGACATGAGGAGTCGTAGGCCTCTCCACGGTTGCGACCCACTATGGGGAGTATCATCGTGCCGTCTGATAACGTTCGTATCTTGCCGTATGGCGCGAGAGTATCCCAGTCTAGTCCTGGAATATCGTCGCCCACCGGGTCGGGTCCTGACCATGTCTCACCATTGTCGTGTGAGCGCAGCATATACACGCCCCTGGGCACACTCATGCACGGGAGCAGTATCGTCCCGTCTGTGAGCTGGGACATCCCGTAGTAGGGCAGATAGTTTTCCGGATCACCGGGTTTCTTCGGTCCTATTCGCAGTATCGGGTCGCTCCAGGTTCGCCCGCCATCTGTCGACCGCACAACCTCGCCGTTCCAGGAGTTGAAGCCGGGCCCGCCTGTGCCGGGGAAATAACGCCTGTAGGAGGCCAAAATATCGCCGTTGGCCAGGCGCTCTATGGACGGCGTCGAAACGCCGCCAGTGGCGATGATGGTCCGTCCGACCCGTCGTAGCACACTCATTGGAAGTCCTCCAGCCCGGTCACGGTGTCATGGCAGTCTGTGCTCGGATAATGGCCAGATTAGGTGGGTGAAACCGGCTCAATTTTGAGCTCAACGTCCTCGATGATCAGCGAGCCTACCAGACCCTCTGGCCTATTCACGAGTGAAACCTCCAAGAGATTCTCTCCCCGCCTCGGCCTTATGCCAGACAGTTCAAATTCTATCCACTGTCCTTCGTACGGGGCTACAGATCCTGCATAGGCAAGCATGCCCTCTTCGCCCTCCAGCGACTGTCCGTTGAGCGAAAACGATACTTGATCAGCAGACACCATGTCGGTGATGTTGATCAGCAATCGGACACGGGTTGTGGGGTTCGTTGTCTCGTCGAGATCGTCTGCGACGTAGAAAGGGATGCCGTGTTTGGTTCCGATGTCGGCGAACGCTATCTCGATCGGCAGAGGCGCCGGCATCCCCATTCCATCGTATGAGCTGCTGCGCCTGGCGACGATGTAGTGTTTGTCTCCCTCGCGTACGAGATCGGGATTGCCCAGTTCGGTTAGTATGCCTCGCTCGTCGTCACCCAGTGGCCACTCCAGGAACCAGGTGTACATGCCGTCCGCACTCTGGTCCCAGTAGGTTGCCGCCGCAGCCCGCATCATCGCTGGCGTGGCATGGTGTACTGTGTGGAATCGTCGGCCCTCGTCGCTGTAGTAGGGCTGTAGCATCGGATACACGGATACGTCCGAATCGTGGGCGGCGTCAATTAGCCACTCGATGGGCATCCCGGGGTCCAAGAGATGGTGGCCGTAGACCATTGGAACCACGAAATCCACCAGCCGTTCCTTCAACATGGTTTTGACGTCAACACCTACGGACAGGTTGATTTCCTCGGTGGGGTAGACTCGCGCCCCGATCTGGAATGAATCGGGACGGTGGCCTCGTAGCTTTGCCGCTACCTCGCGGGTCCAGTCAGTCATGATCGGTGTGCCCGCCTCTACGTCCTGTTCTTGGAAGTAAAGGGATGCACCACCGGGAGGAGCCGCAAAATCCAACTCGACACCGTCGGTGTCGTAGTCTGATGCTAGCTCTTCGAGGACGGCCGCCACGTGGTTCCGCACCTGCGAGAGCATGAAGCCCCTGCCGCCGGTGATCGTGTTGTGGGTGGGATCCATGTCGCCGTAGCACCCTAGCCTCAGGGATGCCAGGAACTCCATTCCCTTCTCGTGAGCGCGGTCGATCAGCACTGTTAGAGGGTCCAGCCCTTGGTCAATCAGAGACTGCATGTTGTGCCAGAGACGCCAATACGCGGCCTGCTCGAAGGGTTGGATGTTCTCCCCAAAACGCATGCCGACCTTCGACGGATAGAATAGCCCGTCACCGCGCTCGACCCCGTAGCTGAATGTGTCCACGGACGTTCCTGCGACCTCGTCCACCGGTCGCCAGGCGTCCTCTAGCGACATAGGCGGCTCGATCACGAACAGGTAGTAATGGCGCGCGTCGTTAAAGTATATTGTTCGCTTCCGTCTCATCGGGGATCCCCTCCTCGTTCGTTGTCGATCGCAATCTCGCCGTCTTCGGATAGCATCTCGGCCACCTCGGCGGTCATGCGCTTCTGAATTTTCGCCACGAGACTAGCAGTCATCGTGCCTCGAACCTCTGGCCAAAAACCGTACGGTCCGAATCCGAACACGATCTGCTCCAGAGGCCTTTGCATCGGTATTCGTTGGGACGGTGGTTCGACGGGTTCACCATGAACGACAGTTCGACCTCGCCGTTCGCTCTGAGCCCGTCGAAAGGCAGATTTGGGCAAGCGCCCCATGCTGGAATGAGCCTAGGCCCGAGTCCCCTCGATCTGGTGACGGTCCTCAGTCGAGAGCAGCGGAACCGCGTTCTTAACGAACTCGGCCATGGTCTCGTCGATGGTCGCCGTCGATGTGTCGAGGGTAAAACGATTTTGGATCAAAGAGTTTCTGAACTCCTCGTCGAATCGATCCAACACAAACTCGACGTCGCCATCCTGGACCACCCTCGCTGTCGGAGGACCGAAGGGCTCCGAGTCTCGCGGCGCTGTTCGGTTGTCTTTTGGGGCCGCCATCCTCTGACGGATGACCTCTGGAGTGGCGTGCAGCATCACAAGCATCACGTTGGGCGCCCGCTCCAAAATTATCTCTTCCATGTGGCGGGCCATCTCGGTGCGCTGATCTTTCGCGCTTCTGAACGGCGATCCGCTGTTTTCGCCACCGTAGCCGTAGTACAGAGGCGCGTATACCGCCTCCTCGATGTGGAAGCCCATCAAGTGGTGGTCGACGTTGTCGTAGAAGTCGGGCGACATGTGGTAGTTCATCATGAAGCGCTGGAACATCTCCTTGATCTGGGGAGAAGACCTGCGGTACTCCTCTCTCGCGTCTCCTTCCAGTTCGGTGGACGGTATGGTGAAGTGGTCGTGGAAGTGGCTGTACCTCCCAAGCGTGCGCTTTGACCATTCAATAATCTCGTTTGCCAGGGTAGTCTTACCGGCGAATTCACATCCGACTAGGATCAAATTCAAGGTGTACTCCTTCGGTATATTGCAGGCGTAGTCGAACTTTTTGCGGCGCTTCCGCTATGTCGGTTCGGCACTGACCGCAGTTAGCCACTCCAGGTTGAATTGGGCCAGCCGAAGCGTCTCGTACGGGCCGTTCACGCCAGCCTCGTAAAAACAGATCGCAGTCCCGTCGTCGGCGATGGCGAGATCAGAGTAGGCCGCCGGCCCTGAGTACAGGATCGTGGACACTGGCCATGTCTGGCACTCGTCGTAGCTGATACGCAGTGTCAGGTTTTCGCGGGTGGTGCTGTCGATGTTGGCAAGTAGCACCCGGTCCCTGTCTCCGGACTCCGAGTCGGTAAGGCGGACGATGCTGGCCTGGCAACCTGGATCTATCATGCCCTATGCATCGCCCATCTCTGACCATGTGGCCCCCTTGTCCTCGCTCCACGAGAACAGGCGCTTGCCGTGTCCTCGCTTGCCGGACCTCACAGTCATGTACAGCGACCCGTTTTGGGTCTCCACTACCTCGCACTCGTTGGTCCACGAGCCCATAGACCCGCCGAGCTTCCACGTAGCGCCGTGGTCGTCACTCACGACCACGTGCGAGTGGCTAAATATTGCGTCGCTACGCAGCCCTTCGATGTGGTCTGCGGGCAGGACGAGAGTGCAGTCAGACATTTGAATGCCGTGACCGGGCGCAAAGTCGTACAGCTCCCAATTGGGCAGCTTGACCTGCTCGGTCAGGTCTATTGGATCGGACCAGGTCGCACCGCTGTCGTCGCTGCGAACGACGTATGGGTAGTACGCGGTCTTGCAATAGGCTAGCCAGATCGTGCCGGTCTGGCGGTCGACCACCACCGTGGGGTTGTTCATCGTCAATTCAGGGTCGCTGACGATGAGTTGTAGGTCGCCCCATGTCGCGCCGTTGTCGGTGCTGCGCTTTACGACCAGCGCCTTTGCTTCATAGTCGTCCTGGCCGTCTTTGCGTCCTTCGCATATAGCGAGGATGGTGCCGTCATTGGCGACCGCCACGGAGGGGATTCGGAACGTGTGGTATCCCTCCGTGCCCGAAGAGAACAGCTCGGTTTCGCGACGCCATGGCGCCTTCGCTGAAGCCATTTGATTCCTCCCAGGGCAGCGACAGCTTTGAGGTCGCGCCTTGCCGGTAACCTAAGACTTAGTCGCGTGTCCAATCGTAACGGGGCTTCCAGCCGAGCATCCGCTGAGCCTTTTCGGTGCTTATCACGCTGGCGTTGCCCTCAAGTGGGCCTCGGATCTCGACTTGTTCCCCGAAGTTCTGTTTGATCAGTTCCCTGGTCGGCACCTTGAGACGATTGGAGTTCTGAGCGATGAGGAACGCTTCGTGACCGATAATGTCTGCCTCTAGTGCAAGGACGTGTGCCTCTGCCACGTCCCGGGGATCGGCGTATGCCCACATGACGAGAGTGAGCGGCTCCTCAGGTGTGGGGGCGGGCCATGGGAACTCGGACTGGTCTTCCGGGTACACCACATTGGTGAAGCGTAGACTCACCACCGAGGTTGCGGAGTTGCGGGAAATCATCTGCGCGATGTCCTCGCCCACCTGTTTAGACAGGCCGTAGGGCTCGAAGGGCATCATCGGGTGGTCCTCGTCCAGGGGCAGGTAGCGAGGCACGAAGGCTTCGCCCTCGTGCGCCCACCCCATGGCGAACGCGCTGGAAGAGAAGACCACCCGTCGCAGGCCCTTCTCGGCGGCCGACATCATTAGGTTGAACGTGCTATCCACATTGTTTGCGAAGATGGCCCTTGGCTCCATCCTCGCGGGCCCAGGATGGGCGCCCATGTGTACTACGGCGTCGGCACCGTCAAGTAGACGATCAACAGCTTCCCTGTCGCGAAGGTCCTCCAGCACAAAATCGGACGGGAATCCTTCGGGCGTAATTTGGTCGGTCCCGACGATGTCGTAGCCTCTCTCGATGAGAAGCCTCGCGACGCGATCTCCAAGCCTTCCGGCGACGCCGGTAACCACTATCACGATTTCACCTCGTTCGACGACTGCCGACGAAGACAGCCTCCGGCGTCTCGTCGGCAGTCGTCGAACGATACTACGCCTTGGTCGGATGTAGTGCAATGGCGCCTCCGAAAGGGAGCGCCATTGGTGATCTTTGGCCCCGCACAGACAGCCCTACGGGCTCAGTCGAAACGGCGGGTATTGGTCTGTGGTCAGCGTGAAGGCGTACACACCAACCCTGTTGGCCCACCGCTGGAAACCGATCATGAAGTTGAAGAGGTATCGAGGGTATCGCCCGGTGAACAAGATGGCGAACCAGGCGACGATGATGACGACTAACGCAGCTACGGCCAAGAAGGAGAGCACGATGTAGTGCGGTATTGCGAGGATCCATTTGAACAGAGGGAGCAGGCGACCAAGTTCGGATTCGACGTCAGGGTAGGGAACCTCCAGATGAACCGATTGCTCCTCGTCCGTCGAAGGATACTCGTCCCTCATGAGGGCGATGTAGACCATAACCCTCGCGCTGAAGCGGAGCAGGGCTACGTTGTAGTCAAACCACCACCGGGGGTACTTCTGGCGGAAAAGGATCATCAGTAGGGGAGGGAAGAGCAATGCCGGTATCCCCGCAGCGAATAGCACTATGATCGGTATGACAAGTATGAAACGGAAAAATGTACTGAGGCGATTCAGAGGCCTGTCAGGGTAGTCAATATCGAATTGAACCGGATATGTGTCCGTCTGTTCCATTGCATTCCCCCTATTTGCGCTAGCTTGTGACTGTTGGGCTACAGCCTGGCGACTGACCGGGTCCGCATTTGCGGATGATCTCAGGTCTCAAGCAACTCTCATCCGATGCCACCGTACCTCCAAGACGGGTTTCCGCGCTAGTCTCCGGTGTGTGGCACCGCAGACGCTGGTTGCTCTAGATGAAGGCGGGGCTGCCATCGGCGCGGCGAGGGTCACCCCTGCGCCAGGGTGCATAGGCAAGGCTTTTGAGGGTGTCCTCGTTGGGCTCCAGGCCCCACCCCGGCGTCTCGGGGATGGGCAGATGGCCGTCTACAGGCGCCCACGGAACCTTGACCAGATCTCTCCATCTATCTGTGTCGTGGGGTTTGTACTCTAGTATCAGGAAATTCGTGGTTGCCGCAGCGAAATGTACGTTGATGGCACCGGCCAGTGGTCCCATGGGGTTGTGGGGCGCTACCGCCACGTCGTGTGCCTCCGCGATGGCGGCAATCTTCTGCATCTCCATCAGCCCGCCGCACACACATACGTCAGGTTGGACAATGTCCGCTGCCTGGGCCTGCATCAGGTCGTTAAACTCAAACTTGGCGTAGAGTGCCTCTCCCGTAGCAAGGGGGATCGGCATCTGGCGTCGGAGCAACGCCATCTCGCTGATGTTCTCAGGGCGGATGGGCTCCTCGTAAAAGTACGGGTTGTGGGGCGCGACCGCGTGGGCCATTTCCAGGGCTCGGATTGGTTCGAAAACCTTGGCATGGACATCCAGGCCGATGTCGACATCGTCGCCGACGGCTTTCCTCACCGCTTCGATGAATTTGGGGCCCTCCCGGAGCACCACGTTCCATGGCCTTGAGTCAGAGTCTGGGGGGAATGGGCTCATCTTGAGGGCAGTGTAGCCATATCGTGCGATGAGTGACACTGCCATCTCTGCGGCGGCTTCAGGCGTTGGTCCCGCACAGCCCTGGTACACCCGCACCCGGTCTCGAACGCGTCCGCCCAGCAGCTTGTAAACCGGCTGGCCAACGGCCTTTGCCGATATGTCCCATAGGGTGTGCTCGATGCCAGATACCGCCGCGAGGCCGATGGAGCCGGGAGGGAAGCGCAGGCCCTGGCACATGGTCGCCCAGAGCCGCTCGATGTTGCGCGGGTCCTCGCCGATCAACCAATCTTTGAGGTAGTCGATCGTTGCTGCCACGGCCAGATCGGGCCCGACACTGAACGACTCTCCCCAGCCGACGATACCCTGGTCGGTAGTCGTCTTGACGAAGATGACATTGCGCCCGCCGCCGTCGACCACGTAGCTGACTATGTCGGTGATGCGCATTGCTTTGTGTCCTGTTTCATTGGAACTTCGAGACCGCCAGCTAGATAAATCCAGCGCTGCCGTCGTTGTACGTCGGGAAACCTCGGTTCCAGTCGATTGGAGGGCTCGCCGCTATGGCCTCCAGGTTCAACTCCATGCCCAGGCCCGGCCTCTCCGGCAGGGACATGTAGCCGTCCACCGGCTTCCACGGGTCGTCGACGAACCTGGATCTGGCACTTTCGTTTTTGCCGTGATACTCCAGGATCACAAAATTCGGTGTGCTGGCCGCCAGGTGTACGGAAACGGCGGTGGACAGTAACCCTAGTGGATTGTGTGGCGCTACCGTGACGTAGTTTGCCTCGGCCACGGCGCAAATTTTCTTGACTTCGAGCAATCCGCCGCTGGAACAGACATCCGGCTGAATGATGTCGACGCCGTGTCCGTCTATCAGCGCGGCGAATTGAGCCAGACCGTACAGGTTCTCGCCGGTCGCCAGCGGTATTCTGAGTCGCTCGCGCAATCGCGCGAAGGAGTCCACTTGCTCTGGGCGCACCGGCTCCTCAATGAACATTGGCCGGTACGGCTCCACAGCCGTGGCAAGCTGCTCGGCCCGGAACGGCTCAACCAGCGTGGCATGGACGTCGAGAGCGATGTCTACGTCGTTGCCGACTGCCAGACGAAGAGTCTCCATTCGTGCAGTGGCGTCTTTGACTACACGGTTCCAGGGCAACGACCGCCACTCGGGCGGGTAAGGGGAGGTCTTCATCGCTCCATATCCCTCGTCAACGAGCCTGAGCCCGGCCTCAGCCAGTGCGTCCGGTGTGTCGCCCTGGACGCCGTGGTATACCCGCACGCGGTCCCGAAAAGCGCCGCCCAGGAGCATGTAGACGGGAAGGCCCGCTGCTTTGCCCGCGATGTCCCACAGGGCGTGGTCGATACCGGATAGTGCAGACCAGCCGACGGGCCCAAGGGGGAAGCGCATGTTGTTGCGGGCTCGCCGCAGCAGCCACTCGATACGAGACGGGTCCTGTCCGACGAACCAGGGCGTGATGGACTTGATTAAACCGAGTACGCCTTCGTCCGGGCCGATGGTGTATGGCTCACCGACGCCAACGATGCCCTCGTCGGTGTGGACCTGCAGGAATATCGCATTGCGAAGGCCGTCGGAGCAGTGGAATGTCGAGATGTCGGTGATGATCACAGGTTGTGTTCCTCGGCGCAGTTAGATGGCGTTGGAGCTGTGGTTGCCAATCTCGCTCTCGGATCCTTACGGTCAGTCAGCCAGCAGTTTGGGACTCACGTGACCACTGAGGCTTGTGATGGTGAGGGTATCGAACATTCCCGAATGCCGTCAACTGGACCAAGGCGAACGATCGGGATAGCCACGGGGGTGCAATTTGGCCTATCTCGGGCCGGGCTCCTGATAGAATGCATTCTCAGCGCGAAATCGTGACCCAGCCTGTGTCAAATATCGACAATCCAAAGTTATTACCCATAGGTGATTTTCTATGAGCCAACAACCCAATCTAGTCTTTATTTTCTCCGACAGGCAGCGGTTTGACACGCTGGGCGCATATGGCAATGACTGGATACGCACGCCGAATCTGAATGCGCTGGCCGAAGAGAGCGTCGTTGTGCGGAATTGCTACGTCACGATGCCGGTATGCGCCCCGGCACGTTCGTCGATCATGACGGGGCTGTACCCGCACACGGCGGGCGTTCGGATCAACCGCGTCGCGATGCCTCCGGATGTTAAGACGGTCGCGCAGATGTTGCCTGACGAGTATCGCACTGCGTACTACGGAAAGTGGCACCTGGGCGATGAGGTCATCCGCCAGCGCGGTTTCGACGAGTGGGCAAGCGTCATGGACCTCCTCTGGGCGCAGTACACCAAACCCGAGTATTTGGGCCAGTTTTCGAGTTACCGTGAGCACCTTGTTGAGCTCGGCTACGAGCCGGACCAGGAAGTGCCCGGCGGCAAGATATTTTCCGACGAGATGCGAGCCGGGCTCCCCGCTGCCCACCAGCAGTCTACGTTCCTGACCGGTCTCGCAGAGCGGTTTATCGAGGACAACGCTGAAGGGCCCTTTGCGATGTACGTAAGCATGCTGGAGCCCCACCCTCCATTTAAGGGGCCATACGACGACCTCTACGACCCCGATACGTTGCCGGTCGATCCGAGCTTCTTGAAGCCGCCCGATGAGGGTCCCCTGGTAAACCGGCTGAGATCGGAGTACTACATGCAGGGGGAGTTCGACGGCCACGACCTGTCTTCTGAGGAGGGCTGGCGAAGGCTGCGCGCCAACTATATGGCGAACATCACTCTGGTCGACGACGCCGTGGGCAGGATCGTGAAGGCGATCGAGGACGCGGGCGTAGCCGACAACACGATACTGGTGTTCACGAGCGAGCACGGTGACCTGGTTGGCTCCCACGCCATGCTGGAGCTTCGCAGCTTCTACGAACCGGTTTCTCGCGTGCCCTTGTTAGTTCGCGCGCCGGGGCTGGGCCAGGAGCAGCGGTTCGTCGAGGGCAACTTCTCGCAGATCGACCTACTCCCCACGATATTGGACCTGATGGGTCAGCCGGTCCCGCCGTACCTCCAGGGGGTTAGCCGCGCTGATGTCCTGTCGGGGAACGCTACGCTCGAAGGCAACGACGTGTTCATTCAGCATAACGGGTTCGGCGACAGGGACCTTACGTCGGAGGAGAGCAGGCCGACGCTGTCCAAAGAGAAGGCCGCTGAGATGAACTACATGAACAATCTGCCCTGGCGCTCTGTGGTCACCGCGGACCGCTGGAAGCTCAACTTGAGTCCAGGTGATCAGTGCGAGCTGTTCGACCTGAACACCGACCCTTACGAGATGACCAACCTGTACAACGACCCCGCTCAGCGGGACCGTATTCGGGGCATGGCGGCACGCATACGTGTCTGGCAGGATGATACCGGCGATACCGCGCAACTTCCGACGGTCCCCTGAAATTCGAGGAAACCACATAGTGGAGGGAATGAGAAATGGATGAAGAGCGACCGAGGGCAGCCGACCTAGGTTTGGAGATCGGCATTTTGCGCCGTGGAGCCCACAACGCGCTAACTGACATCCCCGACGTGACCGTTGGCCACGTTACGCTGATCGACGGCGAGGGCCCACTCGATATTGGCCGTGGTCCTGTACGCACGGGCGTGACGGTGATAAAGCCGCACCAGGGCAACCTTTTTGAAAACAAGGTAGTAGGCGCGGTCCATGTACTCAACGGTTTCGGGAAAGCCCTCGGGTTTCTGCAGGTATCGGAGCTTGGAGTTATAGAGAGCCCGATTGTGCTGACCAGCACGCTTAGCCTTTGGCGGGCGACCGACGCCCTGATCGACTACATGGCTGAGCAGAACCCCGGCGTTTACTCCTTCAATCCAGTGGTAGGGGAGTGCAACGACGGCTTCCTGAATGACATCGTTGGACGGCATGTTCGGCCCGAGCACGTTCGAGCTGCCATCGACGGCACTAGATCGCCGAATACCGATGAGGGTGTGGTTGGTGCCGGGACGGGCATGACTGGATTCGCGTGGAAGGGTGGAATCGGAACTGCGTCACGGCTGTGCGAAATCGACGGTGGTCAGTACACCGTCGGAGTGCTTACCCTGACCAACACTGGCGACCCTCGTGAGCTGCGCATGGACGGCGTCCGTATCGGCCGGGAGCTACTGCCACCGCCAGACTCCTTCGACCCGACGCGTGCGGGCGGCTCGATCATGATGGTGGTGGGCACGGACGCCCCGGTGGATTCAAGGCAGCTGGGGCGTATCGGACGTCGTGCTGCGATGGGCCTGGCTCGGGCGGGTGGTATCGCTGACCACAGTAGCGGCGATTTCATCATCGCGTTTTCGAACACCGACGGTAGCGGGTCGCTCGACGACTCGGAATTGACGCCTCTGTTCAGGGCGGCTATTGAGTCAACGGAAGAGGCGGTAATCAATTCGGTCCTGCGGGCCCGCACCCTAGTCGGTAGGGACGGCAACACCAGGGAGGGCATCCCCATAGACGACGTGAGGCGGATACTGCAAGCTAACGGCATTAGTCCGTAGTACTTGCTGGGCTTCATTCTCCGCTAACAGGATGTGGCCTAAGGGCAGATCCTGAGTCAGCCCGACTAAGCGTGCGCAGCACCCTCGTCGACGTAGGTTGTGGATCCGACCTTCGAGACCATGATCTGCTGACTATATTTGCCATTCGGAAGATTCCGCTCAGCGACGTGGGTTTCCGAGGACCACTCGACCTCGTCAAGCGCGGGGCCGTCTACGAGGGCCTCCTCCAGCGCCCTGCCGTCCATCCCGGCGGGCGCGTCCACGCCCAGTAGCCGAAGTATCGTGGGCGCGACGTCGACGTTGCCGGTTGGTGCACTCGATACCTCGCCCTGCTTAACCCCCGGCCCCGCCATGATGAACGCACAGCGCTGCTCGTGCCTGCTCATCGAGCCGTGATTTCCCTGGCCTGCGGCCAGTCCCGAGTTGTAGTGGTGGCCGGCATATCCTGCGTCGTTGAGGGAAGAGTTCCAGGCGAATGACATGGCGATGTCTGGTGCCCGTGGCCCCTCGACCCCTACCAAGGATGCGGGCAGAGTGCCGTCGATTTGGCCCAGCGCATCGGAGGCGACCATGGCGCCGCTCCATGGCTGTTCCATTAACCACGTCGCAAGTCGGTCGGCTGTTGTCGCGTCGCGCCCGCCGACGTAGTAGAGCATCGATCCGCCGTTGGAGGCGACTATCACCTCACCAGGATCGGCGCCCTCTGGGAAGCCTGCTTCTTGTAGGAGTTGCACAACGGGGATGTCGTCGATGACCGTACAGTACCCGTGGTCGGCGGCTACGAGGACGGTGGTGTCGTTATCGCGACCCGAGTCTTTGAGCCATGTAATCAGTCTGCCGAACTGGGCGTCGGCCACGCCCAACGCATGAGTCGCCAGTTCCGAGCCCAGACCGGCCTTGTGTTGGCAAGCATCCGGCTCGCTGCTCCAGAACAGTGCCACTGCGGGGTCGCGTTCCCGAATGACGTACTCAGTCAGAACAGATATGCCGCGCTCGATCCGCGCCTCGGCGGGGTGGGTGATCTCGGGCCATGGCCCGAACCGGGACAGGACGTCGTCGTGAAGGCCGTCCGGTTCGCAGAAGTCTGGGTGGATGGTTGCGCCGCCGTCCCGCGCCGCCATGGGGTTGTGCATGAACGCGTTGCCGTCCGAGCCTGTGCCCACAGCAACGTACTCCATGCCATGTGCCCCGAGGATGGCGGCCAGATTTGGTGCGAGCAGTAGCTCGCCCGTGCGTTCGATCACCTCGGATAACTCCGTCCTCAGTGCGGGCAGGACCCTTGCAGGGTCCATTTCGCGGTGAATGAAGCTGTTCCCGGCCAGCCCATGACCGCCCGGATAGCGACCTGTCGTGATGCTGGCAACGTTGACGCGGGTGACAGTCGGGAATACAGGATGGTGGTTGCCGAAGCGGACGCCGCCAGACGCGAAGGTCGCCAGGTTTGGCATGAACTTTTGGGTCACCTGGGACATCTGTAGGCCATCGAATACGAAGACTACTACTCGTGACATTCAGTCCTCACTGTGGGGCGTAACCCTATTCGGTAGTGCTTGTTAGTATCCCAGAGCGAAGCCGTCCCGACGGGGGTCTGCGCCTCCCTGGAAGGTGCCCTCGTTTGGATCGAACTGGATGCCCTGAGCACCGCCGACTGCCGTCGACCATGACTCCAGAAGGTCTATCTCGTGACCCCGAGCCTCAAGGGCTCGGCGCACATGCAGGGGGAATCGATCCTCCATCTGAACGCGCCGTCCTTCGAAGTAGCGGAAGCGTGGCGCCTCAATGGCCTGCTGCGGGGTCATTCCATAGTCCAGGACGTTGGTCAGGAACTGCGGTGTCGTCTGGAGGATACCCCAGCTTCCCGGAGTACCGATGCTCAGGTGGAACTTTCCGTCGCGGAAGGTCTGTGTGGGGGCGACGACAAAATCGACGCGTTTTCCCGGTCCGATACGGTTCGGGCTGCCCTCCTCGAGTTCGAAGTAGCTGGCCATGTTGTTAAGGAAAACGCCAGTGTTACCCACGGCTGCGCCGGAGCCGAATCCACCGCCAAGGGTCTGGGTGACGCTGACCACGTTGCCATCTCTGTCGGCGACGGCGAAGTGGGTAGTCATGCCGGCGTCGAATGCCTCTGGGCTACCAGGCTTCAGAGCACCATCGGGGCGCTCCTCGGCGTATCTCTCTCCCGACACGATGGCCGGGGTGTCACGGTCGATGAGTGCGGCCTGCTGCTTCGCGTATCCGTCCGATAGGAGTGCGTCCAGTGGTGCGGAGACGTAGTCGGGGTCGCCGGCGTACTTGATTCGGTCGGTGACGGCGAGCTTGACCGCCTCCATGAACATGTGCAGCGTATCAGGCTGCTGAAAGGCCCGGTCAGCATCGTCAAATGTCTCAAGCAGTTTGAGTGTTTGGAGCACCTGGAACGCGCTGCAGTTCGGTGGGGCCGTGAATACCTCGTATCCCTTGTAGTTAATGCTGATGGGTTCGAGCCACTGAGGCTGGTACGTTGCGAGGTCTTCCTCGGTGTATAGGCCTCCTAGTTCCCTGTTGCCTTTAACGATTTCACGGGCGAGTGCACCACGGTAGAACTCGTCAAGCCCGCCCGTTGCGATCCTGCGCAGAGTTGCGGCCAGCTGTGGCATACGCAGCCTTGCCCCTGGTGCCGGAGCCCTGCCGCCGTTGCCAAGCACGATTCCTGCAGAGGCCGGGAATTTGTTCAGGAGGTGGGCCGAAGCGTCGAACATCTTGGAGTTAAAGTGGGTCACAGGGAAACCGTTTTCGGCGTAGCCGATGGCAGGCTCTAGCAAGCGCTCCAATTCCATCGAGCCGTACGCCTCGTGCATCGTCAGCCAGCCGGCCAGGTTCCCTGGGACCATCGCGGCCATGATCCCATCATTCTTGGCGGCGTCGGTAAAGGCTGAAGGCTCGGCTGCTAGGGGTGCCCTGCCAGAGAAGTCCAGGGCGCGGACTCGTCCTTCGGCCGCGATGTTGACGAGGGCCGTGCCGATGCCGCCAACACCGGACATGTAGGGCTCGACCACATTAAGGGTGGACGCGGTCGTGACGATGGCGTCAAAGGCGTTGCCGCCAGCTCGAAGGATGCTCAGCCCGGCTAGAGTCGCCAGGGGGTGGGCCGACGCGATCATGCCGTTCACGCCCATCGTGGCGGGGCGGTTCGATGGTGGATAACCTAGCGAAGGGTTCATGGCGTACTCCCTGTGGTTTCGGGGGACGAATGGCATCCCCGTAAAGTGCCCACACGCTAGTGGCTACACAACTGATTGTCAAGGGTGAAAATTCAGATGCGAATCACCGAAAATAGGGGAAATCTGGGGTTGACGAAGTGTATGGGGTCAGCTATCATATCGGTGTAGTTCGACGCGCCCCCAGGCAAAGCTGCCTCAACCGGCAGTTGGTAAAGGCTGCGTCGAACGTAGGCTAGTGAACCTTAACAGCTGAATAGTGGAAGGAAATAGAGAAACTACTCAGAGTTTGATCCTGGCTCAGGACGAACGCTGGCGGTGCGCTTAATGCATGCAAGTCGAACGGCTCCAATCTGCTTCGGCGGATTGGAGTAGTGGCAGACGGCTGAGTAACACGTAAGTAACCTACCCTTGAGCGGGGGATAACCCGGAGAAATCCGGCCTAATACCCCGTACGCTTCGGAGACTACGGTCGAAGAAGGGAAGGCTCTCGCTTCGGTGAGCGTCGCTCTTGGAGGGGCTTGCGGCCTATCAGGTAGTTGGTGGGGTAATGGCCTACCAAGCCTTAGACGGGTATCCGGTGTGAGAGCACGAACGGACAGAGGGGGACTGAGACACGGCCCCCACTCCTACGGGAGGCAGCAGCAGGGAATCTTGCGCAATGGGCTAAAAGGCCTGACGCAGCGACACCGCGTGGGGGAAGAAGGCTTTCGGGTCGTAAACCCCTTTTCTCGGGGAAGAGTGAGGACGGTACCCGAGGAATAAGCATCGGCTAACTACGTGCCAGCAGCCGCGGTAATACGTAGGATGCGAGCGTTGTCCGGATTTACTGGGCGTAAAGGGCGAGTAGGCGGTCTATTAAGTCTCATGTGAAATCTCCCGGCTTAACTGGGAGGGGTCATGGGATACTGGTAGACTTGAGGGCAGTAGAGGAGAGTGGAATTCCCAGAGTAGCGGTGATATGCGTAGATACTGGGAGGAACACCCGAGGCGAAGGCGACTCTCTGGGCTGTACCTGACGCTGAGGCGCGAAAGCATGGGGAGCGAACCGGATTAGATACCCGGGTAGTCCA
>Ga0209403_10003026_pt1 | contig 19373 bp, 16 predicted proteins | sample ArcticOcean_MG_C_8_FD_187440 | JGI IMG/M metagenome (GOLD analysis project Ga0209403, IMG submission 187440) | Marine microbial communities from western Arctic Ocean - ArcticOcean_MG_CB11_86 (SPAdes) (version 2) | ecosystem: Environmental > Aquatic > Marine > Oceanic | place: Arctic Ocean... | reverse complement strand
AGCGACTTCTTCTATGTCGATCCCACCTTCTGCACAAACCACAATGACTGGACTTTGAGTTTCTCTGTCAATCAAAATCCCCAGGTAAGCTTCAGTATCTATATCCTCGGCAGGAGTGACTAACACCTCATTGACCTTATGCCCTGATATAGACATTCCCAGTATATCATCCGCAGCCTTGCGAACGTCGTCTTGAGTTTTCGCCAGCTTGACTCCACCCGCCTTCCCTCTTCCACCCGAATGCACCTGTGCCTTCACTACGACTGTAAATTCATAATTCTTAGCTATAGCGACAGCTTGGTCTGAATTTTTTGCGATTTCCCCTGGAGGCACCGGGATACCATTTTCACGGAGAATTTCTTTTGCTTGATATTCGTGAATATCCATTCTAAATCCTGGTGTAAGTATTTAATGAAACTTTTTAACTTTAACTGTCCTGATGATTTCACCTTCCCTAGGTGATTTCAAGAATTTCAGACTAAACTAACAAACAGAGATTGGTTACTACAGGGCTTCGCTCAAGGAAAGGCCTTGCAAGAGTCGCCTCAGCTCCTGCAGTGCTTCTCCAAAAGTAGAAAAATCAAAGTCTCTTGCAGCTGCTTCTGCTTTTTCAAGCATTTCCAGTGCTTCCTTCGGCCAATTTACAGTTGATACCTGGGTGTCTCCAAACTCTACTATCTCTAGATCTGAGATGTTTGTCCCAGTCGCTTTTAACGCTTCTATAGCTTCTAGCAAAGTCGGCTCCATAGACACCCTATAACCGTCACTAACCACAAATCTCCTCAGCTCTGGTATCGCGTCTTCTTCAGCAGCCAAAAACACTGGTTCCATATACAGGAGGGTCTCGCCGACTGGGACTAAATGAATGTGTCCCGTCCATACTTGGCTCCCCCCCGTTCTCCAGAGTGAAAATTGTTGGGATATTATCGGGTCCTGTTCAATTAAAGCTTCGACTTGTCTCGGACCCGGCACCTGAGACTGTGCTGGAACTTCAAATAAAACCAAGCGGCCATAATCTTCTGGATCGTTATGAGCCACCAAGATAGCCGTCAAATTTTGACGACCCCTTGGAACAAAAGCTGTCGTCAGCAAGAAGGTCTCATTTTGTTCCCCGGGTAACTTGTAGATCCCATACTCCGAACGATAGGGCACAGTGCTGCTATTCTGGGACAGCTCTTGGGGTAGTGTCCAAACGTCTTGTTGGCCATGAAACACTCTGGCGGTCTCTTGGTGGTATTGATTCAATTTGCGAGCCTGGAGGTCCAACATGGACTTAGAATATCTCGTGTGTTCTCTCACTTTAGTGGGCATTTTATCCAAGCCTACGAACATGCCAGGGAAGCTCCTTCTATAGAGATCAATCAAAGGATCTTCTTCGTCCACGACATAGAAAATAGTTGAGCCGGTCTCAGCGTCCACAGTGACCTTGACTGAGTTCCGGACATAATTAACACCCCCAGTACCATCAAATTCAGTTAGATTGGTAAGTGGAAAGGCATCTGTAATCGTAAAGCCTTCCAATATCCAGAGCAGCCCACCTTCATGAACTATCGGGTAGGGATCTTCAGGAAAGTGGATAATAGATCCAGCTATGTGTCGAGCCCTAGTCAGGACATCACGTCGGAACAAGAGTCGGCTTTCATTTGTTAGATCCTCAGAGAACAGCAGGTTTGTATCCTGGAAATACCAAGCTGTAGCTAAAGTTCTCAACCAAGAATTTAGTGGTATACCATGGGAGCCAATATCATTCTCATTAGCTTCCGTTTCCATAGACAAATTCTGATTCAGTATAGCGTATTCTTGACGGCTAGATCCCACATAAACGGCTGGTTTCATTAGTAATAATTCTTCCGGAGCTTCGCTGCTCTCAATCGCGTCTGGGGGAATTCCCGAAATGAGCATCGGTGGCCTTCCTTCAGGAGTGCGGTCACTAGCGACACTGGCCACTATACCGTTTCCTTTGATATATTCGTCCCGAATGTGGACATTTTGCCAATTCCGGTCTTGGATACCACTGGGTAGGATTTCCCGAACAGAAAGAGCTACAGGAATTACCCCATTATCAGTATTGTATCGATCTACCGTAGCTCCGAAAAACTCATAGTAAGGAAAACGAGCTTCCAATTGTCTATAAGTTGTTAATAGGGCGGGAGCACTCCACACGGGAAGCCCATTAAATTGTTGCATGGCCTCTGACCAATCCACTCCGTTATCCGGTAGCTGATACTGAAACGTTTTTCGTTCCAAATCCGTCAAGTCAAAACCTGCTCGAGTAAATCGAATATTGTCCTCTATAAATTTTCCTTCGAGTGCCAATTCATTCGGTTCCACTCTAAATTTTTGTACAAATGACGGGTAAGCCTGTCCACCTACAAAACCGAAAACCAAAAGAAGAGAAATACCAATGGGCAGAGTAGCTTTCAGATTTCTGAATCCCACGGCAAAAATACTGACGGCGACGACAATGGTCAGTGCAGTTAGCACAACCAGAACTGGCAATCTCGCATGGTAATCAGTATAGCCAAAAATATTTTGTACACTCGAGCTACCATTCGTTAATAATCCGTAACGGGACAGCCAGGTCGATCCCGAAAAAAGCATAAACAAAATGAATCCAAGCGAAGAAAGATGTTTTCTCGGTAATTGTTTGGCTTTATTCTTTGGTGGTGTCCACTCAATACCTTTCGGCATTCCAATCACCCCTGATAACAAATAAGTGACCGTCACACTGACTAGAGTCAACGTGACCATGCCAATCAGCAAGCCTGTTAATGTTTCTAAGAGAGGAAGATTGATCACGAAAAAACTCAAGTCTTTTCCAAATATAGGATCGATCATCTTCCAGTCAGTATTCGTCAATGTAAAGAGGATCTGCATTCCCAAATTCGAGGATGCCACAAGCCCAAACCAAGCTCCAAAAACCAGGGAAATAATAAGAGCCATTTTGGTTAAATGATTTGCCGACAGTTCTTCTGAAATTACAAGGTCACCCAATTTGCGACGAATACGGAAAGTGCCTACAGATTTGCAGGCTAATTTCAAATTAACGTAAATAAAAACACAAGCGAATAAGCCTACTGTAAGGCGTCCTCCCCATTCCCACAGCAATTTTTTCCAAAATACCTGAGAGTATCCCAAAGATTCAAACCATAGTTTATCTAAATATACTTTTGAAACGAATTCACCAAAGAAAACCATTAAAAAAGCTATAGAAACCAGTAGGACTATACCCCTATCTCGCCAAAAATTCTTCAGTTTCACTGTATTGTTACCCCTTGTGTGATGAGCCATCCCTCGACTTCTGAGCGAATATCTTGCAGTTGGTCAGCCTTTTCCGCCTCAAATCTGGCCACCAAAATTGGCTGGGTATTAGACGCTCTCAACAAACCCCAGCCTCCTTCAAATAGAATCCTGACTCCATCTACACAGATAACTTCATATTTGCTTGCAAAATGATCCGTGGCAGCTTCTATAATTTTCTTTTTCTGTGATTCAGGTACTTCTATCCGAATCTCAGGTGTGCTGATATAAATTCTGAATTTGTTCACCATATCGAAAAAGCTTTCATCCGAACGGGACGCCAACTCTAATAGTCGAGCCGCACAATACGGCGCATCGTCAAATCCCAGATAATCATCTGCGATGAAAATATGGCCAGAAAGCTCCCCTGCTATATCCGCTCCAGTCTCACTCATTTTTTTCTTGATGAGGGAATGGCCGGTCTTCCACATGATTGCCTGGCCTCCAGCTTTTTCGAACTCTTCAGGCACCACCTGGGAACACTTAACATCAAATATCATTTTTGCTTGGCCATTCTTTTGCAATATGTCCTGTGCCAATAGTAGAAGTAATAAGTCGCCCCTAACTATATGGCCCTTATTATCGACAGCTCCGATTCGATCAGCGTCACCATCGAATGCTATACCGAGGTCGGCATTCTCTTCCTTAACCTTATCGATGAGATCCTTGAGATTTTCATCTACGGTAGGGTCAGGGTGGTGATTTGGAAATGTGCCATCAGATTCGCAGTAAAGTGGAACGACTCTAGCACCTATGCCTGTCAGGATGTCCACGCCAACTAGTGATCCTGCACCATTTCCGCAGTCTAAGACAACTTTCAGTGGCCTCTTGAGTTGGAATCGACCAACAATATCTTGGATATAATCCTTTGTAATATCAGTCCTCGAATAGCTACCTCTTTCAGTAGAATGATTCTCAGCTACGTGAATTGTTTTTAGCCGCTGGATATCTTGTCCATAAAAAGGCCGTCCCCCTAGGCTCATCTTGACACCGTTCCATTCTACTGGATTGTGTGAGCCTGTTATCTGCACGCCTGCATCCACATGCAGCTCCGTCTCGGACCAATAGACCATCGGTGTTGGGACTGTTCCGATGTCTGTGACCATAGCGCCCGAGGAGATCAATCCTTCTATAAAACTTGCAGCCAATTCTTGAGATGAAGGTCGATTGTCCCTACCTACAACAATTGTTGGGGAACCTTGAGTCTGCTCAGCTACAATTAAACCAAAAGCGGAACCGATGTCTTCGAAGACTTGGGAGGTTAGCTCCTCCCCGACAATTCCTCTGATATCGTATTCCCTGAAAATAGAATCTATTCCCTGCATAGTTTACACTCTACCTATTTTGATAAAGTTGTTCGGCTGAGTCAGGTGAGGCGTCATTTAGCAATCGCTATAGATTCTACGAATTCAATCCACTGTCCAGGTAGGAGGCCCAGGTATATCACAGAAACTAAAGTGAAAACCAGGAGTAGTTGCAGTATCATTGGTACAACAGTTGGTGAGCTTGGATTATCAGCATCTTGAGCTAATGGATCTTTCATCCACATTAGCCAAACGATCCTTAAGTAGTATCCGTATGAAATCAGTGTGCTAAGTACTAAGGCCACAGCCAGAGATATGTGACCACTTTCCAAGGATCCCTGTAAAATCAGAACTTTACCTATGAATCCTCCGGTCCCTGGGAACCCGCCAAGAGACAGAAGGAAGACAGTCAAGGCGAAAGCTATAAATGGATAATTAACTCCAAGACCAGAATAATTTTCCACATCGACATTGGTTTCACTTTGATTCGAAACAAAGACAATCCCTGCGAACAAGCCGAGGCTAGATAAGACGTAGGCTGTTAAGTAAAATAATAACCCAGATTGAGATGTAGCGTTATTAGCCACAAGGGTCATCAGTAGGTAGCCACTATGAGCTATACCAGAATAAGCGAGCAACCTCTTTATGTTATTTTGTGTAAGTGCGATTAAATTAGCACCTACCATAGTAAGGATCGACAGTCCCCATAGAACCTCGGACCATGAATGGTGGGCACCTTCCAAATATACGGAGAAGACACGGTAGAATGTCAGGAAAGCACCGCTCTTAACAGCCACTGACATATAAGCAGTAACTGGAAGAGGAGCACCCTCATAGGCATCAGGGGTCCACATATGGAAGGGTACAACAGACACCTTGAAACAGAAGCCTACGGCCAGCATGATAGTGCCAACCAGTAGCATCAATTCATTTGATTGTCCGTCCACGAAAGTGTCGGCTATGGCAACCAAATTAACCGATGAAGTGGCACCATAGATAAGAGCTACACCATATAGGAATATCCCCGTTGAAAAGGCTCCTAGCAAGAAGTACTTCAGTCCAGCTTCAGCACCCCGAGAGCTTCTTTGATCTATAGCTACAAGGGCATAGATCGAAATGGAAGCAATTTCAAGACCAATAAATATTAACATCAGGTCCAGTGACGCCGACATTACCATGAGACCGACAGTGCCAAACATTAGTAGGGCAAAATATTCGGGGGCTTGGAGTTTTTGGCGTTCTACATATGGAACAGAAATCAAAATAACCATTGCCAGTGAAAGCAAGAGAATCCAGTTGGCCAGTAGTGAATAAGTGTCCACTGTCACTATCCCTTGGGACGATGAACTAGCAGAAGCATAGAGCCAGCCATTCCCAAACGCAGAAACCGTAACTCCTAGTAAAGCAATCCAACCTAAGTCGCGGTTTTTCATACTGTCCTTGGACTTATCTCTACTAACTCCGAAGAGAAGCAATCCAATGGCAAATCCTATCAGTACAATCTCTGGTGCCATCGCCAGGAGATAATGCCATTGGTTAGTGAAGTCCATTTAACACTCCCTACATTTTACAGTAGAGATATCCGAAGGGCCGCTTGAATGAATCCAGAGTGCTGTCTCTTGGTTTTCAGATTTGACATCCCGAGCTGTGATTTCATTAGTCTCTCGAGCTGTCTCGACCCTCTCAATGATCTCCTCAAGAGATGGAGCCATTCTGTCCATGAACGGTTTCGGATAAACTCCCAGCCAAATGATACCAACCATAAGAGGAACTAGAATAAGTATTTCCCTCTTGGAAAGATCCTTCATTTCAGCATCTTCTTTCACGTTGTTCTTGTTAAAGAAAATGCTCTGGATCATAGGTAGCATATAGTAGGCTGCGAAGACAACTCCACCGGCCGCAAAAATAGCCATGGTTGGTTGGACTTCGAAAGCCCCAATCAAGGACAAGAATTCACCTGTAAACCCACTGGTCCCTGGAACGCCTATTGAGGCGAATGCAGAAATCAGAAAGACAGTTGTCAGCCAAGGGACCATCGTTGCCAGACCACCGAAATCAGCAATATTTCGTGTTTTTCTACGCTCGTATAGCATGCCAACTAAAAGGAAAAGTGCCCCGGTAGATAGTCCATGGGAAATCATTATTATCATCGCTCCCTGCAGCCCAGTGTCATTCAGTGCAAAGATCCCCAGCACAACGAAGCCCATATGTGCAACCGAGGTGTAGGCTATCAGTTTTTTTGCATCCGGCTGGACCGCCGCTATCCAGGCACAAACCAAAATACCCAAGACACCCAAACCCATAAGTGCAGTAACAACAATGGGCGAACTAACAGCTAGCGGGAAAAAAGGTAGTACAATCCGAATGAACCCATATGTTCCCATTTTCAGTAAAACCGATGCGAGTATTACGGAGCCAGGTGTGGGAGCTTCCACATGTGCATCAGGCAGCCAAGTGTGAAAAGGGAAAAGCGGTATCTTAATGGCAAAAGCTAAGCCAAAGGCCCCAAATAACCACAATTGTTCTGTTAGGCTTAATGGTATCTCAAGGAAATGACTAATAGCAAAAGACTGGGATCCACCCTTTGTATACATATAGAGGATTCCTATCAGCATTAACAGAGAGCCCAATGAGGTATACAAAAAGAATTTCACCGCCGCGTATATTCTTCTTTTTCCTCCCCAGATGCCCACAATGAAATACATAGGAATCAGGGTTAGTTCGAAAAAGAAATAAAATAGGAACATATCTGTGGACGAGAATACTCCCAGGACTGCAAACTCTAGGAATAGCATTAGGGAGTAAAAGGCTCTCTCTCTCTCTTCTATATATTCAAAGGATCCGAGAATGGCTATAGGAGTTATAAGGGTAGTCAGAAGTATCATGAAGAGGCTAATTCCATCCACGCCGATTGAGTAGCTAACTCCAAATGTTTCTATCCAATCAATTGAACTGGCAAGCTGGTACCCAGGGCCTCTGCTGGGATTATATGTCCACCACAACGAAACACTCAGCAAGAAAACGAACGCGCTCCAGCATAGTGCAGTAATTTTTGCGCTGGAGCGAGGTGTTACTAGTACGTGGGCAGATCCAATCAATGGAAGCCATAGTATCGCATGGAGTAACCAGGATTGGCTAAAAAAAGATGTCAGCATATTAGGACATGACCATGATAAGGGCCGCCAGCAGTCCAAGAGTTAAAAAGAAAGCATAAGTATTTACCTGCCCCGTATGAAAAAGGCTGCCGAACCAACCGATACCCTTCGCAATTCTTCCAGAAAAATTGACTGCTCTATCAATCAAGCCTTGGTCGAATTTTTTCCAGCAGAAGTGGGATATTCTCCATAGCGGTCTAACAATCCACTGGTCGTACAATTCATCAACATACCACTTGTTATAAAGCAATTGTGAAATTTTTCCATCATTTGATTTGGACCCAACTGATCTTACTTCATTTTTGGACATACGATAAATAGTGGTTGTCACTATGCAGATTGCCGCAGTCGTGGAAATCAAAGCCCATGAAACTTCTCCACCTCCAGCAGGAGACTGGTGGCCCAATTCGCCAACATTGTCCAATTGTATCGCGACGCTCTCGGATATGACTGGCTCCAACCAATGATGCAACCAGTCTGTCATTGGCAAAAAACCAAATCCGCCTACGGCAGACTTCATCAGATCAGGAGTGACGTTGATCCATCCCCCAAAGAGGGATAGGAATCCTAACACCATCAACGGTAGTAACATTAATTTGGGGGCTTCTATTATTTCAGGTTGAGTTCCCTCAGTTGTCCGATTCTTACCGTGGAAAGTCATTACCATAAATCGGGTCATATAGAACGCTGTTAAAAGGGCAGTCAACAACGCCATTGACCAGTAAAGCTTGTAGAGTAGTGGAAAAGGAGAAGATTCTGCCATGGCCAAACTTCCAGTCATCCAGATGATTTCATCTTTTGAGAAAAATCCCGAAAAAGGCCAAACACCAGATATCGCCAAAGTGGCCACCCACATGAGAACACAGGTGATGGGCATAAACTTTCGGAGACCACCCATATTTCGCATATCCTGAGGATCATCTCCGGAATGAACCTTGTGGAGAGCATGGTGCATCGAATGAATTACAGCTCCAGCTCCAAGGAATAAAAGTGCTTTAAAAAAAGCATGAGTAACCAGGTGGAATACACCAGCCGTATATGCCCCTACTCCCACTCCCAAAAACATATAGCCTAATTGAGAAATAGTTGAATAAGCCAGGACTTTCTTTATATCATACTGTTTGCATGCTATAGTGGCGGCAAAAAAGGCTGTACAAACACCGATTCCAGCAACTATGGCCGAACTCAAAGGTGCCAGTGAGTATAAAATCGAGGATCTTACTATTAGATAGATTCCCGCAGTGACCATTGTGGCTGCATGTATCAAGGCGGATACTGGAGTCGGTCCAGCCATAGCGTCCGGTAGCCACACGAAGAGCGGAATCTGTGCACTTTTGCCTACGCCTGCCAAAAGAAAAAATAAGGTGATCAAGGTCACCCAACCTCCACCATATACAAAAGTTTTAGAGGCACTTGCAGCTAACGTTTGATAATCGACAGCTCCCAAAGCACCATACAATAAGAATATTCCGAGCAAGAATCCCAAGTCTCCAATCCTATTTACTATGAATGCTTTTTTTCCGGCAGACGCTTTTTCCTCGTCCTCGAACCAGTAGCCTATTAATAAATATGAGCACAGTCCCACCCCTTCCCATCCTACAAACATGATGGGATAACTTGATCCCATAACCAAGACCAGCATAAAGAAAACGAATAGATTCAAATAGGCGAAATATCTGGCGTATCCTTTTTCATTTTCCATGTAGCTCATGCTAAATATATGAATGAGGAAGCCCACCCCGGTGATTACCGTCATCATCACAAGGCTGAGAGAATCAACCTGTATTGCAGCCTCCACCACAAAATTGGATGTCTCAATCCATGTCCAGTAACTTTTGACCAGTGCTGAGGGATGTTCCACCACAAACATCCTCAAACCATTGATAGCCACTACCACAAACGATACTAAAATACTTCCAGGACCGATCACCGATGATATTTTTTTAGATCTCGAAATGTCCTGGGAAGTAGTTTTTATTCCCGGACGGTTTATATAGAGCGATAGCATACCATTGAACATGAATCCCAGAAAAGGAGCCATGATCACCAGCCCCGGATAAAACGGTTCCCAGTTAGGCAGGCTATCCATTATAGATCGCACCATCGATTAGAGGAGAACGGTTCCAGTTATTCAATTTTACCACCTAAGAAAACTAATATTGTCAGTGATGACTGTTTCGTAATGACGGAAAATAGAAATAATGATAGCCAGTCCCACAGCAGCTTCCGCTGCTGCAACCGTCATTACGAAAAACACGAATAATTGTCCTTCTATTCCTGCATGGCGAGAGAGAGCTACAAAGGCCAAGTTCACAGCATTTAACTGCAATTCGACACAAAGGAACATGATGATGGCATTCCTCCTGATAATGACACCCAAGGTTCCTATGATGAAAATCATCACACTCAAAAAAAGAGCTTCAGTTACCATTTCAGTCTACCTTTTTCGCCAAAACTAGGGCTCCCACTATGGCCACGAACAAAAGAACTCCCGTAAACTCAAAGGCCACCAAATATTCATTGAACAGTGGTTCAGCTATCACTCCAATTATTCCTTTTTCTGCAATTTCAGCATCAACATTTATACTGCTACCTGAAAATTCAATCAAAGCGTCATTGTCGACCATCAATTGCTTGGCCAATAGTCCTCCGATAGATCCTGTCACAATGAACCCTAACAGAACTGCCAGCCCTCCCCTTATGTCTTTTTTGTAGTCGTGGCCGAGATTCAGGAGCATAATGACGAATAGGAATAGCACCATTATAGCACCGGCGTAGACAATTATTTGGATTGCAGCAAGAAAATGAGCTTCTAGTAATACATAAATTCCTGCGGTGCTACCAAGGCTAACCACCATAAAAAGGAGACTTGCTACTGGACTGGGGGCCAGAACAACTCCCAGTGCTCCTCCAATGGCCATTGAAGCAAAAACGAAAAACATTAATTCGTTCAAAGCTTATCCTCCATCGGAAATACTTTTGGCATTATTAGTAACATGAAGTAATCTTCTATTCACTTTTCGGATCAGTCGGATCCCACAGTAAACTTGTCGGGTGATCTTGGTTCATTAGTCGATCCAAATCATAAACAAAACGATCTCTTGTATATTCTGCGTTTTCAAAGTCCTGACCTACATGTATTGCCTCAACCGGGCAAACTTCTTGACACATCCCACAAAAAATGCAGCGAAATTCATCAATTTCGTATACTACGGGGTACCTATTTCCTTGATCATCCTCTCCCCCTACCAATCTGATGCAATTTGCGGGGCACACTGTGGGACAAAGTCCGCAGGCTACACACTTCGGTCTACCATCCGCATGCACTTCCATGCGATGTGTGCCTCTCCATCTTGGACTCAATCGTGTTTCCACTTCAGGATATTGTTGAGTAACACTTTTAGGATTCAACATATGCCTCAAGGTGATTTTCATCCCTTTCAACGCAGCACGGAGATAGGAGGTTTCTTTCATTTCTGGTCGAGACAAAACAGTCGTTTTTATAGCCATAATTTTCCACTCACAAATAGTTTCAATCTCATTTCAAGCAATGTAAAACTGTTCATTTTAATCCAACAACTTAGGATCGAGTCTTCCTTCCTGAGGCTGCTCCACCGATTGTTCCCCCTCTGTCCACCAGAAAAACAAAACCCAACGTACAGAGTCCACTCACCAATGTCAGCACAAGGCCAAACACAAATCCATAGTCAATCCCAATTTGGTACAGGGTGAGCATAGTGCCAGCAACAATCATTGCGTAACCCAAAGCAATGGGTAGGATGATTTTCCATCCCAATTCCATCACTTGATCATACCTAAATCTGGGCAAGGTCCATCTTATCCAGATATACAATAAGAGGAAAAATCCCGTCTTTGTTGCAAAGGCCAGGAATGTCGCCAAAGTTTTCCATAGCGATAGGGTCGCCAAAATTGGTGTTCCGTCCCCAGAGAATCCACTTATATAGGCGCCATCATAAAGGAACATGTCGTCCCATGAACCAGGAAGGTCCCATCCCCCAAAAAACAATGTCGCCATAAGAGCAGAAGCAGTCAGCATATGAGCATATTCGGCGATGAAAAACATAGAGAATTTCATAGCAGAATATTCAGTATGAAACCCAGTAATTAATTCAGATTCAGCTTCAGGCATATCAAAAGGAAGTCGGTTTGTTTCCGCGAATGCACAGATCAAAAACAGTATAAACCCCAGCGACAGAGGAAAAGCAAACCAAAGTCCAATTTGCTGCTGTTTCCAGACTATCTCAGTCAAGGTCACATTCCCTGCCAACATTAATACAGCAATCAGACTCAACCCTAATCCTACCTCATAACTAATCATCTGTGCCGATGCTCTTAAGGCACCCAGGAAAGCATACTTGTTATTAGATGCCCATCCTGCAATAACCACTCCATAGACACCGAGTGAACTCAGGGCCAAAATATATAGTACCCCTATCGGAACGTCTGCTATAATCATCGGAACTGCCCCCCAGCTTGTTGGTAGCGGAGCAGCAAAAGGGATAACAGCGAAAGTTACTAGTGCTGGGATCATCGCTAACATTGGTCCCAGAAGGAAATAAATTTTTGAAGCCGTAGCAGGTAGAGTTTCTTCCTTAAGGAGGTTCTTTAATCCGTCCGCTATAGGTTGGAGTAAACCCATCGGGCCGACCCTATTAGGCCCCAGCCTATCTTGAATGAAAGCTGAAACCCTCCTCTCAGCCAAAGTGGTGTAGGCGACGGTTAGCATGATGACCCCAAATACAATTGCTATTTTCAACACAGTGATCAGGTAGAACACCATCCCATCTTCCACACTAACAATCTGTGAATTCTCCATATCAATCCCTGGTCATCTGGGGATCATGTTTGAGTTTGAATCCTTGTGGCATTAGATCTGAATAAGAGGTGCCAGCAAATACTTCTGATGTCCCTGAGAGTTGATTGAATGCGTCCGCAACATTTTGACTGGATTCAGATCCTGTAATGATGCTGACTAAGTCATTCAAAACAGACCAGGCCGGCCTTGCTTCACAAGGTCCTTCAAGGCTCCCAGAAAACTTTTGAACTCTTCGATCACAGTTAGTAAAAGTGCCGGAAGTTTCAGCGAAAGTATTAATGGGAAAAATGAAATCTGCTTCTTGTAGAGCTTCGGAAAAATGTGAGCCCAAGTAGATCAAAAGTTCCGCTTCTGATCCAAACTTTTCCGTCTGATCTTCTAGTCGATCCCCCATTACGAGAACGATCTCAGTATGCTGTGATATAGCTTGCAATCCTCCGGATCCTTTTTCGTCACCTACGTATTTCGCGCCCAATACTTTCAACCCTTCGATGTTTGGAGCCAAGTATTTGGTTCTCTTTAGACCCTTAAACCCAGGAAGTGGCACCTCTTTTGATGTCGTAGCAGACCGAAAAACAATCTCGCCGCCACCCAAGGCCTGGATTAATCTAACAGTCGCACCCACATCTTCATTGGAAGATAACGGTGAAGCTATAACTTTGAGTCTGCCTCCTGACGACTTTAATTTTTCGCCCAACCCTATAAGGGCTTCCTCCCAGTTCAAAGAAGTCTGCAAGCCCCCATCGGATGTTGTTGAGAGAGGTTCTTCTATTCTTTTTCCTTCATTTAGCCATTCATAGCGCGATCTTCCATAGTCGCACATCCAGTGGCCGTTCACATCTTTATTTTCCCTGGGTTTAAATCTCTGCACCACATTGTCACGTGTATGGATATCAATGTTGCAACCCATGCTACAATTCGGACAGATAGAGGGAGTGTGTTCCAAGTCCCAAGCTCTCGCCTTATACAAAAAGTCCTTCGATACCAGAGCTCCGACTGGGCAAATATCTACGATATTCCCAGCCCATTCTGCGTCACCTAATCCCTGGTCAAAGAAAGTATCTATTACTGATCTGTTACCACGTTCCACTACTGACAGCAATGGTTTTTCTTCAACTTCCTCCATGAATCTGACACAACGAGTACACATGACGCAGCGATCTCCGTAGAAGAGCACATCTCCTCCGAAGTCGTCTCTTCCCAAAACCCTCTTGGCTGCCCTACTCCTACCATGCTTCCTGCCTTCTGAAAAGACAAAATCTTGCAAATCACATTCGCCGGATTGATCACAGATTGGGCAGTCTAGAGGATGGTTTACCAAGTAGAATTCCAACACTCCTTGTCTCATCTTAGTGGCCACATCACTGTCTGTGCGAACCACCTGACCTTCCGTAACGACTGTTGTACATGATGGCATAAGCTTAGGTGCTCCTTCCACCTCCACTAAGCAAAGCCTGCATTGTGCTGGGGAGCTAAGTCCTGCATGGTAGCAGTAGTGCGGCACTTCAGTGCCCGCTTGCTTGGCAGCTTCAAGGATGGTGGTCCCCTTTTCCACACTTATGCTCACATCATCAACAACTAAATTTACGTATTGGTCATCTTTGGGAGTAGAATTGTGTTCAGTCATACCCACCCCCGTTATTGAGCAATTTTTGATATTCTCCTCTGAAATGTTCAATCGAAGATTGCACTGGAGCAGCCACGGAATCGGACAGCACACAAATCGTAGTGCCAGTCATCTGGTCCGTTAGTTCTATGAGAGTTTCGAGGTCTTCTTCTTTTCCTTGGCCTGCTTCCATTTTCTTGAGGATATTAGTGACCCAAGCCGTCCCCTCTCTACATGGTGTACATTGACCACAAGATTCGTGCGCATAAAATGAAGCCATCCGAGTAACTTGATGAACAATGTCTGTATTCTCGTCCATCACGATAACGGATGCACAGCCTAGCATGGATCCGGCTTCCTGCACTCCTTCGTACGACAGTAAGCACGACTCGACTTGTTCCTTCGAAAGAATGGGGACAGAGCTGCCCCCTGGAATAACTGCCTTTAGGTTTTTTTTATCTTTAATGCCACCGCATACGTCTTCAATTAGCTTTCTAAGAGGAAAACCTAATGGAAGCTCATAATTGCCTGGCCGTTCTACATGGCCACTCACACAAAAAAGTTTAGTTCCTGGGCTTTTCTCAGTTCCCCATTGTCGATACCAATCTGATCCTTCTCTGACAATGTGGGGGATCACGGACAAAGTCTCCACATTATTTATGGTCGTGGGAAGCCCAAACACTCCAGCCGCAGCGGGAAAAGGAGGTTTAATACGAGGTTCGCCTCTTTTTCCTTCCAACGAATTCATTAATCCGGTCTCTTCCCCACAAATATAAGCTCCAGCACCAGCGTGAACAGTTAATTCGATGGTTGATCCAGAACCAAAGATATTCTCTCCCAAGATTCCTGCTTCATAGGCATCTTCTACAGCTTTTCCTAAGACTTGGTTAGCCTCGAAGAATTCTCCTCTGCAGTAGATATAAACCTGCTCTGCACCAATTGCGTAAGCTCCGATTATACAACCTTCGATCAACTGATGTGGTGTCCATCGTATTAATTCTCGGTCCTTAAACGTACCTGGTTCAGATTCGTCTGCGTTGCAAAGGAGATAGTGAGGTTTTCCTGAATCCTTTGGCATAAAGCTCCATTTCAACCCTGTGGGGAAACCTGCACCTCCCCTACCTCTTAATCCCGAGTTTTTAACGATTTCTATCACTTCTTCTGGACTCATCGAGAGAGCTTTTTTTAAGCCGTCATATCCACCATTTTTCATCCACCCATCCAGAGTTCTAGCACCTGGATCACCGAAATGCTTAGAAATTATGGAAACCTCACTCGGATGAGAGTAGGGGTATCCCATGTTATTCATCCCCCTTTTCTTTTACACTGTCAATTGAAAGTTCAGCCACGAGAGTTCTTAGTAATTCTCCTACATCCTGAGACTCAACATTTTCAAAATATTTTGAGTTTATTTGAACACACGTTGGGAACCCACAACCCGCCAAACATTCGGCTTCAATCACGCTAAAATTACCATCTAGGGAAATTTCTCCAAGAGCTGTCCCTGTCTCCTTCAAGAAAGCTTTTAGTACATCTTCAGCCCCACATAAATTGCAACTGATATTTGTACATACCTGGATCAAATATTTACCAACTGGTTGCTTGTTGTACATCGTATAGAATGTCGTGACCCCTCGAACATACGCACTGGATAATTCAAGGAGAGAAGCAACCTCATCCATGGTTTCGGGCGAAACATACCCTCTGATCTCTTGCGCCAATGATAAGGTGGGAAGTAATGCGGCTCGCTTTTTGGGATATCGAGTTAATATTTTTTCAAATCTCTCCAAGTAAGGGCCTTCGAATAGAGGTGCTTCTGGATCTTTTGCAGCTAGCATATACGGGTAAGTAGCGGAAGCGCTCGGATGTCCTCCTTCTAGCGGTCTTTTCCCGACGAATGCTGTTCCCCTAACATCCGCCTCTGTGAGTTCATACTCCCCTGTATTGCCAGCCCAGCCCGGGTTTTTCTTAGGTGAACTCATCTATCTATTTCACCCAGTACTATATCTAAGCTCGCATTGATCATTATTAGATCGGAGACTTGATGGCCTTCGGCAAGTTGGGGTAGCACGGAAAGATTAACAAAAGATGGCGGCCGTATCCTCCATCTTATTGGCTTTTCCCCACCATCGCTGACAACATACATACCCAATTCGCCCTTTGATCCTTCTATAGCAAAGTAGCAATCCCCTGGTGGCACTCTTACCCCTTCGGTGACAATTTTAAAATGATGGATCATAGATTCCATATCATTCATACAATCAGTTTTGCTCGGCAGCGAAATGCGAGGGTCTTCTACATTAATCGGACCATCGGGAAGCCTTTCTAGTGCCTGAGATAGTATTTTCAAACTCTGTCGCATTTCTTCCATCCTCACCAGATAGCGATCATAGCAGTCACCATTCTTCCCTATAGGTACATCGAATTCATAAGTTTCATAATCATAATATGGCCGATCTTTCCTGAGATCGTAATCAATCCCCGATGCCCTTAAATTCGGCCCCGTAAATCCCGCATTAATAGCATCAGAGGAGGAGATGATTCCAATGTCTTGAGTTCGACCAAGGTGAATGCCATTCCGGGTGAGCAGTGAGTCTATTTCATCTAATGTTTCAGGGAAAGTTTCCACAAAATCTTTAAGTTCATCAGTCCAACCATCGGGAAGATCCGCCATCATTCCTCCGATCCTGGTCGCTGAAGTAGTTATCCTGGCACCAGTAAATGACTCGTGTAGCTTATAAATTCTTTCGCGTTCCTGGAATGCGTACAAGAAAGGAGTAAATGCCCCAACATCTATCGCTGTAGTTCCTAGCCACAGGAGATGACTAAAGATCCTTTCCATCTCCATGCACAACACCCTTACTACCTTGCATCTCTCTGTAACTTCTAGGCCCATCAATTTTTCCACAGCCATCACATATACACAGTTGTACATCAATGGAGCGAGATAATCCATCCGATCAGTGAGTGGTACGATCTGATTCCAAGTTCGGAATTCTCCAAGCTTTTCGAAAGAAGAGTGTAGATAACCTATGTCAGGTTCGACGCTTAGTACGGTTTCACCATCCAACTCACAAAGCAATCTCAGTACACCGTGAGTAGCCGGGTGCTGAGGACCTATATTTACGAGCATATTCCCGGAATCTGAGTCACCTCGAGACAATTCTATAGTTTTCTTAGTCGGCATCATTCACCGGATCAATGCCTAGAGCACCCAACTGCTCCGGCCTATAGTAATCTTCATAATCCTGCTCTAGGGCAATCTTAGTTTGTTTTTCTCTGCTAAATTTACCTCTTAATGGAAAGGATTTTCTCAAAGGATGTCCTTCCGAATAGTTCTTGGGCATCAGAATACGTCTCAAGTCAGGGTGGCCTACGAAATCAACTCCAAAAAGATCGAAGACCTCTCTTTCCAGCCAGTTGGCACAACTCCATAAATCCACAACACTTCTAATCTCCAATCTATTCTCAGGCAAAGAACACTTGATGCGTAGAAGTTTCTTATGAATAATCGACCAAAGTTGGTAAACCACTTGAACTCCTGGCACGGAACCGTAATCAACTGCAGTTACATCCAACAGAAGATCGTAGGACTGTTCCTCGTTATCCCTAAGCCATTCCAAAATTTCTCGAGACTGAGCTGGTTCTACAAACACGACTTGCTGATCACCACATTGAACCTCTGATCCTACAATAGCTGAACCGAAAATTGCGGTCAGTTGTTCCACCAATGCGGCGCTCCTTTTATTCATTTCTTTACATCTATCCTAAAAGGTCCTTGAAACGCCCAGGCCTAGCGGTTTGCGCAAGTGAGCTAATTTTTTCCTGCTGTGTCGAATTTCCGAAAGCTCCGGTCAAGGCTCTCACCTCCAAACTGTTTGCTTCAGGTTTTCCGGCCCCCTCTGGATCTTCTTTTCTTAAACTCCCGTCTGCCAGAGATTCGTTTCTAATCTTTTCCTGTATCATCATAAGTCCGTAAATCAGACCTTCAGGCCTAGGGGGGCAACCCGGCACATAAACATCCACTGGAACTATCGTGTCGATCCCCTGTACCATGGAATAAGTGTCGAACACCCCTCCGGAACTCGCACAAGCACCCATGGAAATACACCATTTGGGTTGCATCATCTGATCCCAAGTCCTCCTCAATACAGGAGCCAATTTATAGGGAACCCGACCCGCACAAATCAGAACGTCTGCTTGCCTTGGGCTAAAAGACATTCGTTCCATCCCGAACCTTGCCAAATCAAAGTTGGAGGCAGCCGAGGCCATCATCTCTATGGCACAACATGCAGTCCCAAAGGGCATGGGCCAAAGAGAGTTTCTCCGAGCCCAATTCACCACAAAATCCACCTTAGTAGTCAGGAAGGTTGGGGCAGAATTGCCAGCTATTGGAAGTTGCCGCTTGTTGTCATCTATTATTCCCACTCTAAGCCCCCTTTTTTCCATTCGTATACCAACCCTAAGGCTAAGAGTACGACGAACAGAGTGACTGCACCGAAGACACCCCAACCCAAATCTTTGAGGTTTACCGCCCATGGGATCAGAAACACAGTCTCCACATCGAATACAATAAAACTAATAGCAACTAGATAGAATTTGACAGAAAATCTCTGTCGTGTGTCCCCTACTGGAATCATACCTGACTCATAGGGCATTTCCTTCACTGGTGTCGGCCTCCTGGGGCTTAAAATATGTGAAGCCACACTCATTCCGACAGCATTCACGATTGATACGCTAAAGAGTATCAAAAGTGGGATATATGATCCCGACATAACCACCTGAAAGTTGCTTGTGAAATAGTTCACTTGCCTAACACAAATAAAGTATTCGAAGGCTCAAAGGAGTGTCAACCCAAAAGGTCTAATCCAAGATCCAGTTTGCCGTTAGAATGGAAAAGACATATTCTCTGCATTTAATTGAACTACTGCCTTAGTGCTTGGCTTAATAGACTTGCCTATAATATTATTCTGTACTTATATCCATTCTCTGAATTCTTATCACTAACCATAGAGTGAAATACACGATGCCAATCAAGAGCGACCACTGGATCCAAAGAATGTCTGAGGAACACGGCATGATTGAACCCTTCGAACCCAACCAAGTAAAACAGGGCAACATTTCCTATGGTCTGTCTTCATATGGCTATGACATACGAGTAGCTCCTGAAT
>Ga0209403_10003025_pt1 | contig 19377 bp, 19 predicted proteins | sample ArcticOcean_MG_C_8_FD_187440 | JGI IMG/M metagenome (GOLD analysis project Ga0209403, IMG submission 187440) | Marine microbial communities from western Arctic Ocean - ArcticOcean_MG_CB11_86 (SPAdes) (version 2) | ecosystem: Environmental > Aquatic > Marine > Oceanic | place: Arctic Ocean... | reverse complement strand
TCTGTCTCATCTTCGTTCCCTTCGGTCACTACGATGAGCCAGAAACCCTCCCTTATGAAATCCGACTAGTTTGTTCCATAGGCGCTGACGTCAAACAAATCAGGCGCATGTTGCGCCTCTTCCTCGTTCTCACATGTGCCTCGGCTGCCGCCGCTCTAACCGTGCAAGCAGCAGAGGAATTGTGGCCCAAAGATGCAGCACGGTGCGCCCATCTTCAGCGCTAACTCGCGGCTCTAGAAGATCGTCTTGATCACCAAGACGGCCGCGCCGCATATACGCTTCGCCAGATCGAGCTACAGGACACACTCTTACAAACGATGAATAAAAATCTCGACCGGGCGGACCGCGAAAGCGTTACTGCCTATAACGCTAAAGTCGATGACTACGGCCTAATGATCGAGCGCTACAACAGCGAGCTTCTGCCCGGCCTCGTCGGCCGCCGCGATGCCTTCAACGCCAAGGTGCAGCAATATAACGACGACTGCGCCGGCCGCGCCGCCTCCTGAGCGACACCCGGCGGCACCGCCGTCAGCAGGTCAACGCTGTTAGCGGGTCAGTACCATGCGGCCAAAGAAATTTCGGCTTTCCATCACCTCATGCGCCGCCGCCGCCTCGTCGAGGCCAAACGTCTTGTGCACCACCGGCTTCAGCTTGCCGCGCGCCATCAAGTCAAGCACCCGTTCGACCTGGGCCTTGGTCGAGCGTCCGCAGCCATGCACCGTAATATGTTTTCGGAAAAACTCGACGAAATCGAGATTGACCTGTTCGCCGCCATGCGCGCCGATGGTCGCCATCCGGGCGCCTGCTGCCAGTGCGTCGATCGACTGCACGAGAATATTGCCACCGATCATCTCCAGACATAGATCGACGCCGCGCCCATCGGTGCGCGCCCGTGCCGCCTCGCCGATATGCTCTTTTTGGTAATTGATAACCTCGTCCGCGCCGAGCGCGCGGGCGCGCTCGAGCTTGCCGTCATCGCCGGCCGCGGCGATTACGCGAGCGCCTGCCAATTTGGCGATTTGTACCCCGGCCGAGCCGACGCCACCGCCCGCTGCCGTGACCAGCACAGTTTCGCCAGCGCGGATTTTTGCGACTTCCACCAGCGCCTCCCAGGCTGTGGCGAAGGGCACTTGCCCGGCCACCGCATCGACCCAGGAAAGCCCGTCAGGGATACGCACAACATGATTCTGGCCGCATTTAAGATATTCGGCATAGCCGCCCCACACCGTGACGCCGAGCACGTCTGCACTGGCGCAGAGATTTTCTTTGCCGTCGATGCAGTCGCGGCACACGCCACACGTCAGCATAAAATGGGGTGCGACACGGTCTCCCGGTTTGAACTGAGTTACCCCATCGCCGACATGCACGACTTCGCCGACCGCGTCGACGCCCATCACATGCGGCATGGAGCTGGCAACGCCGAACAGACCCTTGCGCAAATCGGTATCGCAATGATTGACCGCGTTGGCGTTCACCTTGATCAGCAGTTCGCCGCTGCCCGGCACGGGGGTTTGCACATCTTCATATTTAATCGTGTCGAAGCCCTCGCCATAGTCATGGATCACTGCCGCTTTCATATCGCTTTCTCCTGGTTATTTGCGTGCTGGGGGCGGGCCGCGAACGCCGCCGTAGCGGCACGGTGCAGGATGCCATGGCGCCGGGCAAGGACATCGAGATCATCGGCATAGCCGCCGCCGACCACGCAGGCCAGCGCGACGCCGCGTTGCAGGCAACATCCAATGATATGATCATCGCGCGCCCGCAGTCCGGCATCGCTCATCGCCAACTTGCCCAGCTTGTCTTCCTGGTGCGGATCGACGCCGGCGTTGTAAAACACGATGTCGGGCCGGTGCATGTCTAAGAGCGGCCCGACATGGCTCTCGACCACCGAAAGATAGACGGCATCGCCCGTACCGGCCGGCACACCAATATCCAAATCGCTGACTTGTTTGACGTGCGGATAATTCGCCTCGCAGTGCAGCGAAAACGTATAGACGTCCGGCTCGTCCAGGAAAAAAGCCGCCGTGCCGTCGCCCTGATGCACATCGCAATCGATCACCAGCGCCTTTTGAATTGTTGCTTCGCGCCGGAGCACGGTGATCGTCACCGCCACGTCGTTGAAGATGCAAAAGCCGGCGCCGTGCCCGGGGAAAGCATGGTGACTGCCGCCGGCGACGTTGCAGGCAAGGCCCTCATCCAGGGCCAGGTGTGCGGTCAGGAGCGTGCCGCCGACGGCGGCGCACCCGCGCCGTACCAAGGCCTGTGAAAGCGGCAACCCGAGGCGGCGCTCGGCCTTCCTGTCGAGCGTAAGGCCCATAATCGTCGCCACATACTCGGGCGTGTGGGCCTGGCAAAGCTGCGCTTCCGTCACCGGCTCGGGTCGGCGCAGCGCGTCGTGGTGGATCGCCCCATCGGCCAGCAACAGTTCCTTGATGCGGCCAAATTTACCGATCGGGAAGCGGTGGCCCAGCGGCAGCGGCACGGTGTAATCGGGATGAAAGACGATGGCAGGCAGCATGGATTTGCTCGAATTCGAATGCGCGGAGCGCCGCTTCAAAGCAGCGTCAGGACGTTTTCGGGCGGACGGCCGAGCGCCGCTTTGTCGCCGCGAACGACAATCGGCCGCTCGATCAACACCGGCTCGGCCCGCATCGCCTCAATCAACTCCAAGTTCGAAAGGCTTTTATCTGCCAAGCCGCGTTCGCTATAGGGCGCTTCCTTTTTGCGCATCAGGTCGCGCGGCGCCATTTTCAGCATATCGAGAATATTTTTGATCTCGGAGGCGCTTGGCGGCGCTTTCAAATATTCAACGATATTTGGCTCCACGCCCTTGTCACGCAACAATTGCAAAGTCTGGCGCGATTTCGAGCAGCGCGGATTGTGATAGATCGTCACGGTCATGTTATCGCCTTTTCATTGGCCTGCTCCGTCCTTGGCGCAATCTGTCATGCTGGCCAAAACCTGTCCAGGCTGGGCCCGAGCCTGTTTGCAGCGCTCCTAAATCAAGGAATTTGTTGAAAATTATCGTCGGGCGGGGTTTGTTGCGCGGGATGTATGCTGAAATTACAAAGAGTCGACGCGGCTCGGACGCGGACGGCATTAAAATAGAATGACGCGATCGACTATCCCTGGCCGACGCAACGGCGCGTTTTTAGTCGCCCTGGCCATACTTCTCGCCGGTTTGCTGCTGGTCGCCCCCCTCCCCGCCTTGGCGGCAGAGGAAGGCGCGGCAACGTTTAGCGATGACGAAATTGCTGAACTGGTGCAGACGCTGGAAGACCCGGCCGAGCGCGAGCGCTTTCTCGGCGATCTCAAATCCCTGCTCGCGGCGCGCCAAGCGCTCGACACAGACGACGAAAGCGCCACCGCCGGCGCCTCGGCCATGATGAATATTTCCGATGGCCTTGAGCGCGTCGGCGACGAAATCGTCGGATTTTTCAAGGGCCTCGCCAACATACCCAAGGCCGCGCGTTGGCTTGGCGATGAATGGGCGGCGGAAGAATCGCGCACCGTTTGGGTTGAAATGGTGTGGAAGCTCGCCGTGGTGATCGGCGGCGGCATTATCGCCGCGTTGATTGTCTCGTTCGGCCTGCGCCGACCACGGCGCTTTCTCGAATCCCAATCGCGCCCCAAGCCCTGGCTGCGTCCGTTCATGCTGCTCGGCTACAATTTAATGCATGTGGTGCCGGCGCTCGCGTTTGCCGGCGCCGGTTACGGCTTGCTCACGGTGCTGGACCCGAATGAGGTGGTGCGCCTGGTGGCGCTGTCCGCGATCAACGCACATGTTGTTGCTGTGCTCCTCAAGACGGCGGCCTATCAGGGCCTTGCGCCCAAGACGCCGAATTTGCGCATGGCAACCATCACCGACCGCACCGCCATATATTGCGTCATCTGGTGGCGCCGCCTCATCAACATCGCGGTCTACGGCTATTTCTTCTGCCAGGCGGTGCTGTTGCTGGGCCTACCCGAGGTCGGATATCAGGCGTTGGTCAAAGTGCTGGGCTTGATCGTGGTGGCTCTGCTGATCGTGCTAATTCTGCAAAACAAGGTGACCTTCGCGACTTGGGTGCGCTCTGGCGGCGAACATAAACGCTGGCGCGGATTTTTTCTCGTCGCCTACCGCGTCGCCGATTTCTGGCACGTTCTAGCGATCCTCTATGTTCTTGCCGGCGGCATGCTGGCGGCGGCGCTGGGACTAAACGGCTTCCTGTTTTTTCTCAAAAGCTCGGCCGCCAGTATCGCCATTGTCTGGGCCATGGGCTTCGCGCTGATCGGCATCCAGAAAGCGGTGGATCGCGGGTTCCGTCTGCGCGCCACGGTCGATGAGCGCTATCCCGGCATGCAGGAGAGGGTCAACCGTTACCTGCCGGTGGCGCGAATCATCCTGCAACTGTTTGTCATCGCCTTGGCCATCATCCTGGTGGCGGAAGCGTGGAATATCGATGTCTTCAACTGGCTCGCCAGCGATACCGGGGGCGTCATCATCGGGCGCCTCGTCTATATCGCCGTAATCGCACTCGTCGCGCTGGCAATTTGGGAGGTCGCCAGTTCGATGATCGACCGCTATCTCAGTGCCACCGACGAAGAAGGCACGCAAAAGGAGCGCGGCCAAAGAGCGCGAACCCTGTTGCCGCTGGCACGCAATACGCTGCGTATCGTCATCGGCGTGGTCGCGCTGTTGATGATCCTCACGGAAATCGGCATCGATGTGACGCCGATTCTGGCCGGCGTCGGCGTCATTGGCCTGGCCATCGGCTTCGGCGCGCAAACCCTGGTCAAGGATATCATCACCGGCATCTTCATTCTCCTCGAGAACAGCCTCGCGGTCGGCGATTACGTCAGCCTGGGCGGCCATGAGGGTACGGTCGAAGCCATTTCCATCCGCTCCATCCGCCTCAGGGACGTGCGCGGTACCGTCTACACCATTCCCTTCAGCGCCGCGTCGACGGTGACCAATGAGACCAAGGATTATTCCTATTTCTTGGCCGAGGTGGGTGTCGCCTACCGCGAAAATTACGAAGAGGTCGCGGAAATTATGCGCGACGTAGGCGAGGAATTGCGCGCCGATTCCGAATACGGTCCCCACATCCTCGAGCCCACAGACATCATGGGCCTCGACCGTTTCGAGGATTCCGCAGTCATCGTGCGTGCCCGTCTCAAGACGGGGCCGGGCCAACAATGGTCCATCAAGCGAGAATATAACCGCCGCCTCAAGGCCGCGTTCGATGCGCGCGGAATTGAAATGCCGTTCCCGCATCAGACGATCTATTTCGGCGAAGACAAGGAGGGTAACGCGCCGCCGGCCTTCGTCAGCCTTGAAGGCCGCAAAGAGACCGCGCCGGCCGAGCCACGCGCCCGTGATGATGACGATGAGCGCTCGTAAAATGACGGCCGGGAGTGGATAAAGGCCAGCATATGCCGCCCGAGCGCCATATCGGCGCCGTGAACTGGATCGGCCTGCGCACGCTCTACGTCAAGGAATGTCACCGCTTCATCAAGGTTTGGCTGCAAACCATTGTCGCGCCGACGGTCACCAGTCTGCTGTTTCTTGCCGTTTTTACCCTCGCTATCGGACGTTCCGTGCCGGAGATCGGCGGCGTCAGTTTTCTGCAGTTCATGGCGCCCGGTCTGATCGTCATGGCGATGATGCAGAACTCCTTCGCCAACACCTCCGCTTCGCTGATGATCTCCAAGGTGCAGGGCAATGTTGTCGATGTGCTGATGCCGCCCTTGAGCCCGGTCGAGTTGCTCATCGGCTTTGCCTTCGGCGGCGTCTCGCGCGGCCTCGTCGTGGCGCTCGTGCTGTCGCTGGTGATGCTGCCCTTCGTTCATCTCGAAGTGCACAATCTCGGCTTTTTGCTGCTGCACGCCGTGGGCGCGTCGCTGATGCTCTCCCTGCTCGGCCTGCTGACGGCAATCTGGGCCGAAAAATTCGACCAGTTGGCGGCGGTGACAAACTTTGTCGTCACGCCGCTGGCTTTTCTCTCCGGCACGTTTTATTCCATCGAACGGCTGCCGGAGCCATTTTTAACGGCCAGCAAATTCAACCCCTTGTTCTACCTGATCGACGGCTTCCGCTACGGCATGATCGGCCATGCCGATGGCTCGCTCGCCGTCGGGGCCGCCGTGGTGCTCGGCTGCGTCGCGGTTATGTGGTTGATATGCCTCAGAATTCTGACCAAGGGCTACCGCCTTAAGTCATAAATTGAGGGTGCGTTGACTTCCCGAGCCTGCGGCCCGATATTCCCTGCTTTCCTGCGATCCAAGCGCGCAATCTTCGCGGGTAGCTAACCTGCCCCTCGGGGAGTCTGGAGGAAAGTGTGTCGTCCGCACTCGTGCAGAATTATGCTCGTATCGATGTCGCCTTTGAACGCGGCGAAGGCGCCTACCTATATGCCGATGACGGTCGGCGGTTTCTCGATTTCGCCAGCGGCATCGGCGTCACCAGCTTGGGCCATGCACATCCAGGGGTAACCAAGGCGTTAAAAGATCAGGCAGACAAGCTGTGGCATGTCTCCAACCTTTATAATATTGAGTCCCAGGCGCGTTTGGCCGAGCGCCTCGTCGCCAATTCCTTCGCCGACCGGGCGTTTTTCTGTAATTCCGGCGCCGAGGCCGTCGAGGCGGCGCTCAAGATGGCGCGCATCTATCACAGCACCCAGCGTGACACGGCGCGCTACCGCGTGGTCACCGCCGCTAACGCCTTTCATGGCCGCACCCTGGCCACCATCGCTGCCGGCGGACAGGCGAAGCATCTCGATGGCTTCGGCCCCAAGGTCGACGGCTTCGACCAGATCGAGTTGAACGATCTGGCGGCGGCAAAAGCCGCTGTCGGGCCGGAGACAGCCGCCATCATCGTAGAGCCGTTGCAGGGCGAAGGCGGCATTCACCTCGCCGACAGTGAATTTCTCGCCGGCCTGAGAGCACTTTGCGACGATGCCGGAATCTTGCTCATTTACGATGAAATCCAATGCGGCATGGGGCGGACCGGAAAACTCTGGGCGCATGAATGGTCGGGCGTCACGCCGGACATCATGGCCTTGGCCAAGGCGCTCGGAAACGGCTTCCCGATCGGCGCCGTGCTGGCTACTGAAGCGGTCGCCGAGACCCTCGTCCCCGGCAAACACGGCACCACCTTCGGCGGCAATCCACTGGCCACCTCGGTCGCTAACGCGGTGCTCGATGAAATGCTGGCGGACGGATTTCTCGCCCATGCCGAGCGCATGGGCGCCTTGTTGCGCAAGCGCCTTGAAGGCTTGATCGGCAACAAGCGGGTATTTTCTGAGGTGCGCGGCGTTGGCCTGATGCTCGGCCTGCAATGCACCGATTCCAATCTCGAACTGATGGCCGCGCTGCGCGAGCAGGGTTTGCTCAGCGTGGTTGCCGACGGCAATGTGCTGCGCCTACTGCCGCCGCTGAACATCGGCGAAGCGGAGATTGATGAAGCCTGCGCGGCATTGGAGCGCGCCTGCGCTGCCATAGAATCGTGAGCGCAATCCGCCATTTTATCGGGCTCGAGATGTTCAAGCCTGCGGTTCTCCGCCACATGATCGCGCGCGCCGCGGAACTCAAACGCGCGCCCGAGAGTTATCAGGGCGCGCTTGCCGGCAAAACGTTGGCGATGATCTTTGAAACCCCGTCCACACGGACGCGTATTTCGTTCGATGTCGCCATGTATAAGCTCGGCGGCCGCTCGATCACCCTGTCGCCAGGCGAGTTGCAGCTCGGCCGGGGTGAATCGATCGGCGATACGGCGCGTGTGCTGTCTCGCTATGTCGATGCCGTATTGCTGCGCACAACCAGCCACGAGTCGCTGCTGCAACTTGTGCAAAATGCCGGCGTGCCGATCATCAATGGCCTGACCGACCGCACCCATCCCTGCCAGTTAATGGCTGATGTGCTCACCTTCGAGGAACATCGCGGCGCCATAGCCGGCCGCCGCATCGCCTGGCTCGGCGACGGCAACAATATGGCGGCGACCTGGATTCAAGCAGCGGCGCAGTTCGACTTTTCGCTGCGCCTGGCGTGCCCAAACGCATACGCGCCGGACGGCGACATCCTTGATTGGGCACGGGCGCGGGGCGCCGACGTGGACGTAACGGAGAATGTCCGCGATGCCGTGAGCGGCGCCGACTGTGTGGTTACCGACACCTGGATTTCCATGAGCGATGATGCCGGCAAGCAAAAAATAGAAGCCTTGCGGCCCTACCAAGTGAACGAAGAGGTCATGGCCGATGCCTTGCCAAACGCCGTTTTTCTCCATTGCCTGCCGGCCAAACGCGGCCTCGAGGTAACTGAAGGGGTTATTGAAGGCGCCAATTCGCTGGTCTTTGACGAGGCGGAAAATCGCCTTCATGCACAGGAGGCGATTCTGCTTTGGTGCCTGGCCGGGGATACATGACTAAAACCACCGCCCCAACCATTGCCGCCACGGCCGCCCCCATAGTCGGACCCACAGTCGCACCTGAGGTCGCCGCTGATGACTTTGTCCGCACGTTTCGGCTCGACAAAGCCGGGGTGCGCGGCCGCCAGGTACGCCTGGGCGACGCGCTCAACACTGTGTTGGTGCAGCATGATTATCCCGACCCGGTGTCGCGTTTGCTTGGCGAGTTGATTGCGCTCAGCACGCTCCTGGCAAGCACGATCAAATATGACGGCGTATTCACTGTGCAGACACGCGGCGACGGGCCGCTCAGTATGACGGTCGCCGATGTCACCAGCGACGGCGCGCTGCGCGGTTACGCCGATTTTGACCCCGATGCAGTCGCCGCCGCGCTGGCCGACGGAGAAGAAGGCTCTGTTCCCCGCCTGCTCGGCGCCGGCCATCTCGCTTTCACCGTCGATCAGGGGCCGGATACAGAACGCTACCAGGGCATCGTGGCGCTCGAGGGCGCGAGTCTCAGCGAGTGCGCGCATAATTATTTCCGCCAATCCGAACAAATCGCGACCGCAACTCAGCTCACTGCCGGGCGCGTCGCCGGCATGTGGCGCGCCGGCGCACTCATGCTCCAGCACGAACCGGGCGACGGCGGACATGACCGGCCGCTCGGGCGCGATGACCTGCCCGACACGCCGGGCGCCGGCCTCGAAGACCAAGAGGCGAACGAGGATTGGCGCCGCGCCGTGATCCTCATGAGTAGCGTGACACCGGACGAACTCCTGGATCCTGCAATCGGCTCCGATGCCTTACTGTTCCGCCTGTTTCACGAAGAATCAGTGCGCGTTCATGCACCGCGCCCGCTGGCCTTTGGCTGCCGCTGTTCGCGCGACCGCGTCGAAAACACCCTGAAGGGGCTGCCTGAGACCGAGATCAAAGGATTAAAGATCGATGGCCGGGTGGTAGTAACCTGCCAGTTCTGCAATAAGTCCGAATCCTTTGGTGATATCGAACTTGACGCCATATATGCAGCGTAACCCCAAACAGGGACGGAGAAGCGGTAAGACCGCTCATAAGGAGAGACCGACCATGATAGGGCGGCTGTTTAAAACAAAAACATGGATCTTTGCGATCGCCGTGATCGCTGTCGGCGCCTTGGGCGCCTGCGAGACCACGGTGACGCGTCCGGACGTCCCGGAGCTTTCTTTCAAGCATCTGCCGGCGCTGAGTTTCAAAGTAGGACGCATAGAAATTATTGAGACCTATCTCTCGCCGTTGCGCCCACCCAACGTCGAACATCTCTTTCCGACGCCGATCTCCGCCGCGCTCAGCCGTTGGAGCGACGACCGTTTGAAAGCGGAAGGCGGGTCCAACGTCATGCATGTCATTATCGAGGACGCCAGCGCGACTGCCGAGGAATTAGAGACCAACAAGGATTTGGAGGGCCTGTTCACCACCGAACAGGCCGAGCGGGTCGATGCCCGCTTGCAGGTCAGGATCGAAATCAGCGATGAGAAAGGCGTGGTTCTGGCGTTTACATCCACCGAGGCGACGCGTTCGCGGACCACACCCGAGAATGTTTCACTTAACGAGCGGGATCAAATTTATAACGATCTGACGATCGCCGTGATGAACGATTTTAACACCAGCCAAGAGCAAGGCATCCGGCGGCATTTCGACAATTATCTAAACTAGGCGGCGATTGCGCTGCGCCCCGGCAGGGTTCACTCCGTGTCTTTGTCTTTGAAACGGGCGCGGTCGATGAATTTTTTTCCGTCCAGTTCCAGATCGCGCCGCTCGGCGCTGATTTTCTCAGCGAAGCGCGCCATCTTTGTGCGTCCCGTACGCCCTTTATTTGAGGCGCCGACCTTGCGCTTTTCGTCTTTTTTCCGCTGCTTGCGGTATTGGTTGAGATTCGTTATCTCCGCCATCGCTTTTAACTTCCCTTGGCTAACGAGTCGTTTTGACCGTGCTGTGATCGTATTTTGACTCTGGGGCGCTTCACTCCAACCGGCTTGGTAGGGTAGCCTAACCCAAATGAATCCTGATGTTAACAACGCTTCGCGCACCGCGCCGTCCGGGCCGGGTGCGGTCTAACTGAACCGGCTGCGATGAAAATTCTCTATGGTGTAATCGCCTTCATCGTCCTGGTGGTCATCGCGGCGTTCGTGGTGCCGAGCTTCATCGACTGGAACAGCTATAAGCCGGAAATTACCGAACGCATTGAAGCCCTGACAGGCCGGCAATTGTCGATCGACGGAGATATCGAAATTGCTCTCCTGCCGAGCCCCAAATTACGCATTTCCGATGCACGTTTAGCCAATTTGGAAGGCGCCAAAAGCGCCGATATGGCGCGCCTTCAGGCGCTCGACCTGAGGCTGGCCCTGGGGCCACTTCTATCCGGCGACATTCAAGTTTCCAGCCTCACTCTGATCGATCCTGTGATCGAGCTGGAGCGCTTGGCGGACGGGCGGTCAAATTGGATTTTTACGCCGCACCCCAGCGACGCTGCCAAGACCGGCGCCACCGGGGGGGACAGTAGCACGTCGGGCGATGCCGCGGATGAAGACGCAACCGCTATAAGCCTGGATTCGGTGTCGATTCAAAACGGCACCATCGCCTACCGCGACAGCGCCGCCGATACGGTTGAATATTTCCAGCGCCTCAACGGCACGCTCTCCGCCAAATCTCTGGACGGGCCGTTTCGCGGCGACGGCAGCCTGGAAGTGCGCGGCCTCAAGACATCATTTCAAATCGCCAGCGGACGCAAGCGCGAAGACGGACATATGCCAGTTTCGCTCAAATTCGAGTTGGGCGATGGTTTAGCGCAGCTCGGTTTTGAGGGCAAGATATTCGCCCGTGACGCCGGCAGCGACGGATCAGGAATTCTACGCGCGTCCGGGCCCAATCTGGCGGCTTTGGCCGAAGCGATGGGCGTCGGCAGCGCGCAATCGCTCACTTCTGACAATTTCTCGCTGAAAGCCGAGGCCGCGCTTTCGGAGGCCGGCCTGACCCTGAGTGACCTGCAATTTCGCCTCGGCGAGACACAGGCCAACGGCGCCATTTCCTATCTGATCGGGACGCCCGCTCGACTCGAAGCGGCCCTCAATATAAACCGCTTTGATCTCGACAAAATCACGGAGAACGGCGCGACGGATCGCGACGCCACGGATTCGAAACAGCAAGCGACTGGCGAAACCGGAGCGGCCAGCAGCAAATCCGGCAGCCCACAGGACGCCGCCCCGGAAGCCGATATCGATGTTTATCTGGCAATGCTGCCGACCGATCTCGCCGCCTCAATTGACCTCGAAGTCCAAACGCTGCGGTATCTCGGCGGCGTGGTGCAACAGGCGCACGCCGTTCTATCGCTGGACGAAGGTGTCATCACCATTCAACAGGCCACCGCGTTATTGCCGGGCGGCAGCAATGTTGCTCTGTTCGGCCAAATTTCGCCGTCCGAGGACGGTGCGCGCTTCGACGGCCAGGTGGATATGGCATCCGACGATGTCCGCGCGGTTATTTCCTGGCTCGACCTCCTCGATGCGTCTGACCTCCCGGCCGACCGTTTGCGGCGTTTCAGCCTAACCGCCGACCTGAGCGTCGACGCAACCGGCGGTGAGCTGTCCGCGCTCGATCTCCGCATCGACGCTTCGCGCCTCCAGGGCTACGCCAATTTCACCCTTGGAGCGCCCGCCATCCTGGATGCCAATTTGCACCTCGACCGCCTCAACGCTGACGCCTATTTGACTGCCGCCGCAACCATCGAACAGGGTGACACCGCGCCGGACGCGGGCTCCAAGAAAGCGGCGCAATCGGCAAGCGGCGGCGGCGAGGCGTCCGCACAGTCCGCCGCGTCGGAGGGCAGCGGGCTGGCCCTGCTCGATACGCTGGACGCCACATTGAAAATGACTGTCGGCCGCCTCAGTTATGGCGGCGCGATTCTCTCAGGCGTCACCCTCGAAAGCGTTCTCAAAGACAATATCCTCAGTGTTCAGCGCCTTGAAGTATCCGATCTGTCCGGCGCCAGACTGGCGATAAATGGCGAGATACGAGACCCGGCCGGCGAACCGGATGTCACACTCAACTTCGAAACCAAAGCCGAATCGATTCTCGGTTTGGTTCGCGTCGCCGGCATCACGCCCAACTTCAGCACCGACAATTTAGGCGTCGTGAGCCTCTCGGGCGTCCTCTCCGGCGGGCGCGACGCGATCAATTTGAATGCCCAGCTCGATACCCGGCCGGCTGAACTATCACTGGTCGGAAGCATCGCCACGCCACTCGACAACCCGGTCCTCAACTTGGGCCTGGAACTGCGCGCGCCGGACACGGCGGAACTGCTGCGCGCCGCTGATATGACACCGCCCAAATTGGCGCATCGGCTGGGTGCGCTTGCTCTCGACGGCGGCCTCGATGGCACCTTAGAGGCGCTCGATATAAGCCTCTCGGCGCGCGCCGCCGGAAATCATTTGCAGGTGGCCGGGAATCTCGCGGATTTTTCCACCGACGGACAAGGCGGACAATATGACCTTGCATTCGACCTCGCCAATTCCAGCTTCGCCACCCTGGCCGAACTGCTGAGCGGCACCCCCTACGAAGGCAAAGATGTCGGCGCAGTCCGCATTTCGGGCCAACTGGCGGGCGACGGCGACACGGCGTCGATTTCCGACTTAAGCCTCGCCATCGGCAAAACCCGTATAACAGGCGCCGCGGACGTTAAGTTGGGCGGCCCGGTGCCGATCCTGCGCGCCGCTCTGCAAGCCGGCCTGCTCGACGCCGGCCTCTTTATCGGCGGCGCCGCAGCCGGCCCCGAGCAAGCCGGTGCGGCTGAATCCAGCGGCGGCGTAGCGGCAACATCCGATTCCAACGCCACTGCTCAAAGCGGAACTGCGCCCGAGCAACGCCAAGTAGGACAATGGTCACGTGAGCCGTTCGATCTTTCGCCGCTGGCCGAAGTCGAGGCCGACATATCCTTGCTGGCGGAAGCCATCCTAGCCGGCGGCTATCGCTTCGATCAGGCCGAATTAAAGCTCCGTATCGCTGGCGGCGCGCTGAAGATCGATTCGTTGCGCGGGCGTATCTTCGACGGTCTGTTGGAGGCCGAGGGCCGCATCGCCGACGCCCAGCCGCCGCAAGCCAGCCTCGCTTTCAAGCTCGACGGCATCGACATGGCGCAAGCGCTGCGCGAGGCCGCGCAGACCGAGGCCGTCACCGGGCGAGCCACTGTTGACGGCCGCCTCACCAGCGCAGGCTATAGTGAATACGATCTGGTCCGTGCCTTGCAAGGCGACGCCACATTGCACGCCGACAACGGCACGGTCGAGGGGTTGGACCTCCGCGTCCTCAGTGACCGCTTGGGCGATCTCAACGATCCCGCCGATTTTCTCGGCTTGGCGGATTCCGGTCTCTCGGGCGGCACCACCCGGCTCGATTCGCTCGACGGCACCATCCAGGTGAGGAACGGTCTGGCGACATCCCATGACCTCGTTGTCCTCGCCGATGGCGGACGCGGAGATATTCGCGGCACCGCCGATTTGCCGTCCTGGAAACTCGATCTCACCGCCCTGTTTGACCTCACCGAGCACCCCAAAGCCCCGCCAGTGGGCGTCCGCTTGACCGGCGCCATCGACAATCCGGCGCGCGAGCTTCTGATCTCGGAGATGCAGGCCTATCTGATAAAGCGCATTGCCAAAACGTCGATCGGCAAGCTGATCGTGCCCAAACTGCGCAAGGGCGCCAAAGCCGAGCCCGGTTCGATCGAGGACACATTGCTGCGCGGCATATTCGGCGATCCCGACGATGACGAACCCGCCACCACGCAGCCGCCAACCGGACAGTCCGCACCGGCGCTCGCGCCGCAAACAGGCGGCTCGGAATCGACCGGACTGGCGCCACAGAAAAACGCTGCGGAACCGACAGGACTCGCCCCGCAACAAGGCGAGAGCCCCATCGTGCGAGCGCCAGCACCTGCCCCGGCGCCCGTCCCGGATCGCGCAGTAGGCGACCCGCTGTCGCCATCGGACATACTGCAAGGGGTGTTCGATATCATTGGTGATTAGCGGCGACTAGCCCCGCGAACCGGGCCATCGACGGTAACAAGCCCTTCCACCCCAGCGGGGAGGAAGGGTTGGGTTGGAGGGGCGAGCCGAGCGCGCGACGCGCGCTTCGAATCCCCCTTTCCCCAGCCCTCTCCCCTTAGGGAGAGGGTTTTGATCGCATCGGCATCATCGAGAGAAACCTCCAGCTACTCCATAACTTCGTAACTCGTTATTTGCATGTCGGCCCCTTCTTCGCGCAATGCCTTGAGCGGCTGATAGGCATCCGATCCGTACCACTCATTGATTTTTTTGAGACTCGGGAATTTAACGATGATGGTGAGGCCGTGACCGTAGCTGTCACCGTTCAACGCCTTGTCCACTTTCGCGCGATACACCAATTCGGCGCCGAAAGTTGCGGCGACCTTGCTCGTTTTGGCGATGTATTCCTGGAATTTTTCGGGATTCTTGACGGTGATATTGGCGATCATGAGTGCGCTCATCTTTCGGTTCCTTTCAAACGAGGGTGATGGCCGTATCAGGCCGGAAACTGGATTCCGTGATCATTGATTTGGTTGAAAACTTGTGTTCATTCATCTGCGACAAACGAGAGGGGACAATATGACGTGTATACTTTATATAATCAAGTAATAAATTGATATAATAAAGTGTCTTGCTCTTGAAGGAATGGCGCTTATGACCGGATCCCGCCGATACAGACTGCTTTGCCCGATCGCGCGCGCGTTGGACCATATCGGCGATCGCTGGACCTTGTTGATATTGCGTGATCTGCACGCCGGGCCCGCTCGCTTCTCCGAACTTGAGAGCGGTTTGACAGGCATTGCGACAAATCTTTTGACCGATCGTCTGCAGCAGTTGATGGCGGACGGGCTGGTGGCGAAGCGCGCGGGCGAGCATGGACTAACTCTCTACTCGCTCACAGAGCTTGGCGCCTCGACAGATGTACTGCTGTTCGAGTTGGCCATGTTTGGCGGACGGTTCAAGCCCGATGAAGAGCTGCGCCGGCCGGGAAATCTCAGACTGATCGTGCTGAGCATGCGTACAGCACTTAGGCGCGTCGTCACACCGGACGTCCGGTTTGAGGCGGAACTCAACATGGACGGCGAGCGCATGACACTTACTGTCGGTGATGGATCGGTTGAGATGCGTTACGCGCCTTCCGATTCACCCGACGTCGTTATGACAACATCATACGAGCCAATGATCGCGGCAGCCGACGGCGAAATGCCGATGGATCAATTTTTGCAAAACCATGTGCAAATAACCACCCACACCCCGAACAAGGATGTGGAGTTCATGTCCCTGATGGGCGCGGCGATGACCCGTTTCGCGCGCGAAGGCTGAAACGACTACAAATTATCAGACCGCGATGATCAGCACGGCGAACCAAATCCTCGTCGGTGACAAGCCCTTCCGCCCCGGCGGGGAGGAGGGGTTGGGTTGGCGGGGCGAACCGAGCGCGCGACGCGCGCTTACGCCCCTATTCGCTGTCCGAAACCTTTTGGCTACAGCCCGCCTCGTCTATCCAGCCCGCGACTTTCTCTACCATTCCGGCAATGCCGATTTCCGCGTATAGGTCCCGCGACTTGGCCCAATTTTCACAAGCCAAATCCACATCGCCCCGCGTCTTGTACAGATTGCCGAGATTGCCTGTGGCTATGGCGATGAGAGATTTGTCCTTGACCGCATTACCAAGCGACAAAACACGCTCAAAGGCCTCGAAAGCGCCATCTATTTGCCCCGTGCGGTACCGTAAGCTACCCAATTGATTCCAACCATCCGCATCGTCGGGATCCAGTTGCACGGCCTCGTTATAGGCGACAAGCGCCTTTTCACTATCGTGCAGAAATGCCAAGGCGCCAAGATTGCGTAAGGCCCGTGCCGTCTCCCGGTGCGCCGCCACGCCTTCCTTCTTTTTTTGCTCGGCAATTTCGCTAAAAAAATATTTTCCGCCGCCGCGCTGTCGCCCTTCTCTTCGATCAGGCGCAGGGCGTCTTCGATCCCGGGCGGCGGGTCTTCCGCTTCCTGCCGGGCTTGCAAATCGTCGAGTGCAGATTGCAGGCGCTTTTTTTCTTCCTCTTTCGTTTCCAGGGCGGTTTCTAACTGGCCGACTTTGCCTTGCGCCGCGTCGCGTTCGCTTCGCGTCGACAAGAGTTTTTCAAGGAGCGTGTCGCCGTCTACACCATGATGAATATGCTGACTGCCGTGCACGGTCTCACTGTGCACGCCTTCGGTCTCGCGGTTGCCAGAAGTAATATTTGGGGAACCGCCGGTGTTTGAGCTTTGAATGTTGCCGCGCCCCTCGGTTTGCGTTTGGCCGAAAGGGCCTTTTTTTCCTAGATAGAGCGGAACAAATACAGCAAGGGCCGCAATCACTAGGCCGATAACCGTCGTGATCCAGTCCCAATTCTGTGACCAGAATCCTGGGTCTTCCACCATTGCGCCGCCCACTATTATACGCTTCGGGCAAGGATAGGTTGCATTGCTCCGGGTGAGCAATGGCTTCGCATAAAATTTATCCGTATTGAATGGCGCTGACGCGCCTTGCTTGCCCCCGCTCCCAAGCCCTCTCCCCCTCCGGGGAGAGGGTTTTATGCGCGCCGCCCTACTTGCTCATCTTCTCCAGCACGAACACCCGAAGCGCGCTCGACAAGTTCCCCTGCCGTGTGCGATCCACCTCGCTTACCAGCGCGCTGAGCGATTCCCGGCGGGCGGCGGCGATGGCCTTCAAGGCCTGCCAGAATTCCGGCTCCAGCGACACCGACGTCCGGTGGCCATCGATCGCGACGGAGTATTTGCCGATCGCCTGCGCCACCCGCCGAGCCTCCTGTACGCCTTCGCGCCTATCGACCGGGCGCTACTTACTCGGCCCGACCATCTTCAACGGGTCCACCCATTTATCGAACTCGGCCGCGCTTAGGAGCCCCAGCGCCAGCGATGCTTCCTTCAAAGTGGTGCCATCTGTGTGCGCCTTTTTCGCCGCCTTGGCGGCGTTGTCATAGCCGATATAGGGGTTCAGCGCGGTCGCCAGCATCAGCGATTCATGCAGCAACTGCTCGATACGGGCATGGTTGGCCTCGATGCCGCGCACGCAATTATCGTTGAAGCTGCGCGCCCCGTCGGCCAGCAGGCGGATCGATTGCAGCAGATTATAAATCATCACCGGCTTGAACACGTTAAGTTCGAAATGGCCGTTCGAACCGGCAATCGTAATCGTCGTGTGATTGCCCATCACCTGCGTGCACACCATGGTCAGCGCCTCGGACTGGGTCGGGTTGACCTTGCCCGGCATGATCGACGAGCCGGGCTCGTTGGCCGGCAGCGACAATTCGCCGATGCCGCAGCGCGGGCCGGAGCCCAGTAAGCGGATGTCGTTGGCGATCTTCATCAGGCTGGCGGCGATGGTATTGAGCGCGCCCGACATCTCTACCAGCGCGTCATGCGCGGCCAGGGCCTCAAATTTATTCTCCGCCGTTTTGAATGGCAGGCCGGTTAGCTTGGCCACCTCGGCGGCGAAGGCCTTGTCAAATCCCACCTTGGCGTTGAGCCCTGTGCCCACCGCCGTGCCGCCCTGGGCGAGCTGGCAGAGGCGCGGCAGCGCCGTCTTGACCCGTGCCAGGCCATATTTCATCTGGGTTGCATAGCCGGAAAATTCCTGCCCCAACGTTAGCGGCGTGGCGTCCTGCAAATGGGTGCGGCCGATTTTGACGATTTTGTTAAACGCCGTTGCTTTGCTCTGCAGGCCCGCCTGCAATTCGGTTAACGCCGGCTGCAGCTCACCGCAAACCTGTTCAACAGCAGCGATATGCATGGCGGTGGGGAAGGTGTCGTTCGAGGATTGTCCGCGATTGACATGATCGTTGGGATGCACCGGGGTTTTTTGTCCCATCGGTTTCTTAAGAATCTCAGCGGCGCGGTTGGCGATGACCTCATTGGCGTTCATGTTGGACTGCGTGCCCGAGCCGGTCTGCCAGACGACGAGCGGAAAATGATCGTTGAGGGCGCCGTCCATCACCTCCCGCGCGGCCTGCTGCAACGCCTTGGAAATGCTCTTGGGGAGGTCGCCCTGGCGCGCATTCACCCGCGCCGCAGCAAGCTTGACGATACCCAAGCCGCGCACCAGCGGATCGGGCATGCGCTCGCTGCCGATCTTAAAATTATGCAGACTGCGCTGGGTTTGGGCGCCCCAATAACTCGCCGCCGGCACTTTGATCTTGCCGGTCGAATCTCTCTCCGTCCGTGTTTTTGCTGTCTTGCTCATGGCCGTTTCCGCCCTCTGCTCAGGTTCCGCTGGATCGGCGTTTCATAGCACAGAGCGGGGTTCCTGTGTCACAATGCTGGCCAATTTCCTCACTGCGTGGTTTACATTTCCCGTCATGGCACACGTCACCGTTCCCAATCGCCCGGCCCTGGTCGGAGCGCTCAAAGATGCAATCAAAGAGCAGCGCGCCGGCCGCCTTGACGCGGCGGAAGCCGGCTATCGCCGTGTGCTCGCCGCCGATGCCGGCAATGCCAACGCCAATCACTTGCTCGGACGCATCCTGATTGATGCGAAGCGCGCCAAGCAGGCGCTGCCGTTTTTGCGCCGGGCGACCAAAGCGGCGCCGAAAAGCGCGCAATTCCTCGCCAGCCTGTCAGAAGCTTGCCGTCTGGCCGGCCGCGTTAAGGAAGAGGCGGCGGCAATTGAGGCGGCGCTCAAACTTGCGCCGAAGCAAAGCGCACTGCTTCACCGTTTATGCTCCGCGCTGATCAAACTCAACCGCTACGAGGACGTCATCTCCGCCGCCGGGCGGGCGCTCGAGATCGAGCCCGACAGTGCGCTCGCCTATAACAATCAAGGCGTGGCGCAGTGTTTGACGTCAGCGCCTATGGAACAAACTAGTCGGATTTCATAAGGGAGGGTTTCTGGCTCATCGTAGTGACCGAAGGGAACGAAGATGAGACAGA
>Ga0209403_10003023_pt1 | contig 19387 bp, 17 predicted proteins | sample ArcticOcean_MG_C_8_FD_187440 | JGI IMG/M metagenome (GOLD analysis project Ga0209403, IMG submission 187440) | Marine microbial communities from western Arctic Ocean - ArcticOcean_MG_CB11_86 (SPAdes) (version 2) | ecosystem: Environmental > Aquatic > Marine > Oceanic | place: Arctic Ocean... | reverse complement strand
TCTGGCTTCTCATATTTACTGCCTTTCAAATGGTAAAATGTTGGCTGATGGTAAGCCTGGTGAATTGCAAAATGATCAACGTGTTATAGATGCGTATTTAGGGGGGCACTAATGAGTGAGAAGCAGAAAAAGATATCCTCTACAAAAAAAATTAATAAAAATACTTCAAGTAAAGTAGGGAAAGTAGTTAGTGGTTACGGCGAGGGTAGCGTAGATGTTGTTATGTCTGTTGACCAAGTTGCAAAAGAAGCTGCGTCAATGTCAGCTTCGGCTCCGACTATGTCAGCACTTAATGATCTAGCTTCTGACAAACCATTCCTAACAATCAATAGTCTACGGGCAGGGTATGGAAAAATGGAAATCCTGCATGATTTTAATTTGCAGATAGGTAAAGGACAATCTTTATGTTTAATCGGTCCAAACGGAGCCGGTAAGTCAACGGTTCTTCATTCTATTTTTGGGTTTACTAACATTTTTTCAGGGTCAATCGTTGTCGATGGATTGGATGTAACTTCCCTAACACCATCACAGAAACTTTCAAATGCTGGAATAGCTTATATACTCCAGGATAAGTCGGTGTTTCCACAAATGACTGTTGAAGAAAATTTATTAATGGGTGGGTTTCTTAAAGGTCGTCCAGCAGAGGCTAAGCAAGCTGCAGAGATGGTGTTCGATAAGTATAAACGCTTAGCAGATCGACGAGATAAACCTGCTGGTGTTTTATCAGGTGGGGAAAGACGTTTATTGGAAATTTCCCGTGCGCTCGTAATGCAACCAGAAGTTTTATTAGTAGATGAACCTTCAATTGGGCTGGAACCACGTTTTATTGATATGGTTTTTGAAATTTTAGACGATCTTCAAAAGAAAGATGGTAAGACAATAATTATGGTCGAGCAAAATGCAAAAAAAGGTTTAGCGTTTGCTGATATTGGTTATGTTCTTGTTTCTGGTGAAACTGCTATAGCAGACACAGGAGACAATCTTTTAAAAAATCCAGACGTCGGAAGGCTATTTTTAGGCGGCTAACTAAATTAAATTTTTATTATAACTATTGTAAGTTCCCTTATTAATTAATTTTAGAACTTTCTGTTCATTTAATTTTATAGTAATTCCTATTGTATGGTTTTTAAACATTAGTTTACTCTTAGCTAAGATTATATAATAAAAATGGTGTATACTTGACCTCTGCTTTTCGTCCTACAAGGCTGTTAATTGCAATATGCATATGCTGCATGATGTCTATGATTGGAATTACCTTATGGCCTGTTTTTCTTGTTCAACTTAGGGACGTTTGGGAGTTAAGTAATTCACAAATAGGATGGATAAGTGGTGCTTATTTTGTTGGTTATGTTGTGGCCACCCCTTTACTCGTAGGTTTAACTGATTTCCTAGATTCCAGGTTAATATTTGTAAGTGGCTGTGTATCTAGTTTTTTTGGATGCCTTGGGTTTGCATTCTTGGCAAACAATTTTTTATCTGCTGTGATTACCTATACACTAGTTGGGGCTGGTTTGGCTGGAACATATATGCCGGGGTTACAAATTCTGAATGCGCGTTTAACCGATGATTTCCGTGTTAAGGCTGTTCCTTGGTATACATCAAGTTTTGGGTTAGGGTCAGGAGTCTCATTTCTTATTATGGGTTATTTATTAACGTACTCAAATTATACTGTTGCAGCATTGTTAGGCGCTTTGGGAGCCTTAGTTTCTGGTATTTATGTTTATTTTTTTGTGTCACCTATGCGTCCTACATTAAGCTTAAATAAAGGTGTTAACCGTCATCCACTTGATTTGCGTCCGGCATTTAGGAAGCCAAAAGCTATGGGATATATATTTGCCTACTCTGCTCACACTTATGAGCTATTTGCATTTAGGTCTTGGAGTTTTGCACTTTTTGTCTTTTTAGGGGATAGAGCTGAATCAACGCTAAGTTTTTCTCAAATTGCAACTATTTTTGCTTTTTTGACAGTTTTAGGTATGGTTGCATCTACGACTGGGGCAAAGTTGTGCCTTATGTTTGGGCGGCACCGAAGTATTTCCTGGATAGGGGGTCTGACTGCATTTTTGGCTCTCGCTTGCTCTCTTCTTATTTCTGCACCATTGTGGATCTCCTTGGGAATACTATGTGTTTACAACGTTGCAATAATGTTTGACTCCGGAGGTTTAACTGCTGGTACGGTTTCGGTATCTGATCCAGAAGATCGAGGCGCGCTGTTAGCAGTTCATTCTATGATTGGCTTTGCCGGTGGCGCAATTGGTGCTCCCGTAATAGGGTATGCTTTAGACATAGCAGGAGGTGAGGAAAGCTTACTTGCCTGGTCACTTGCGTTGTTATTGATGGGTGTTGGCTCCTTAATGGTTTCAATCATACAATCCCGATATTGGAAGTTTAATTGTTAAGTCAACCGTTCTTAAAATAGTTAAAATTCTTTTATAATTAAATTTTCTTATTGATTTTATATAAAATTTACCATTTGATAAAAAAAATAGTTTTTGTTTAAAAAAATAAAGTGAAAGAGGACTTCAATGTCAAATACAGTATCATCTCCAGGCGTGTTATCTGGTAGGCTTCCAGTGTCCAAAGTAAATGAAAATTTTTCTGACCTGCATGAACCTTTTCGGTCTCATGAGGCATCCGTGGCTGCTGATAGGTGTTATTTCTGTTATGATGCACCTTGTATAACAGCATGTCCGACGGCAATTGATATACCACTCTTTATTCGACAAATCCAAACAAACACTATTGATGCCGCTGCTAAAACTATTTTTGAACAAAATATACTTGGTGGTATGTGTGCACGTGTTTGTCCAACCGAAACATTATGCGAGGAGGCCTGTGTAAGGGAGGCAGCTGAAGGAAAGCCTGTTGAAATTGGACGCTTACAACGCTTTGCAACCGACTCTTTTATGAAATCAGGAGCTCAACCATTTTTGAGAGAAGCCAGTACAGGGAAAAAGATTGCTGTAATAGGGGCTGGCCCAGCTGGGCTTGCCTGTGCACATAGGCTCGCTATGCATGGGCATGATGTAATCATTTATGACGCTAAAGAAAAAGCGGGAGGTCTTAATGAATTTGGGATTGCCGCATATAAGTCAACAGATGAATTTGCGGCAAAAGAGGTTGAGTGGTTATTAGAGATTGGTGGAATAGATCTTCAGCTAGGATTTGAGTTAGGAAAAAATATCCATCTAAATGAATTAGTAAAACAGTTTGATTCTGTTTTTCTTGGCCTTGGTTTGGGTGCAGTTAATAATTTGAAAGTTTCTGGGGACGATTTGGAAAACGTTTCTGATGCAGTCCAGTTCATATCAGGGCTTAGGCAGGCAGATGACTTAACCAGTTTAAGAGTTGGTAGAGAAGTATTAGTGATAGGTGGCGGTATGACAGCAGTTGATGCAGCAGTTCAGTCAAAATTATTGGGGGCTGAGACTGTTACAATAGCATACCGCAGATCTAAGGATAAAATGGGAGCATCAACTTATGAACAAGAGCTTGCAACGTCAAATGGGGTAGTTATTCGTGAAAACCTTAAACCTAAAACCATAATTGGTAATGGTAAAGTTTCTTCAGTTGAATTTGAAAGAACTAAACAAACTTCGGAGGGGTTAACCTCTACGGGAGAGGCTATAATGATCACCGCAGATCAAGTATTTGTAGCCATCGGTCAGGCATTAAGTGTTAATGAGGAAAGATTAGAGTTTGCAGGAAACAAGATCAATGTTTCTGGTTCTGGTCGTACCTCTTGTAATGGTGTGTGGGCTGGGGGAGATTGTGTTTCTGGTGGAGAAGATCTTACCGTTACTGCTGTCGCCCAAGGTCGTGATGCAGCAGAAGATATAAATCTAAGTTTAATGGGGTAATAATAATGGCTAATTTAGCATCTGAATTTTTAGGAATTAAATCACCAAATCCTTTTTGGTTGGCGTCTGCGCCACCAACAGATAAAGAATACAACGTTCGTCGAGCTTTTGAAGCTGGGTGGGGAGGCGTAGTCTGGAAAACACTGGGAGAGGATGGGCCTCCTATAGTTAACGTTAATGGACCAAGGTATGGTGCTTTGTATGGAGCGGACCGTAGATTGTTAGGTCTTAACAATATTGAGTTGATTACCGACAGGCCGCTTGATTTAAATTTGCAAGAAATTAAAGCTGTTAAAAGAGATTACCCTGATAGAGCCATGATAGTAAGCATAATGGTGCCATGTGAAGAGGGTGCGTGGAAATCTATTTTGCCAAAAGTTGAGGAAACTGGTGCTGATGGTATTGAATTAAATTTTGGGTGCCCTCACGGAATGTCTGAAAGAGGAATGGGTGCTGCTGTTGGACAGGTTCCTAAATATATTGAAATGGTCTCTCGTTGGTGTAAACAAAACACAAGAATGCCAGTAATAGTAAAGTTAACACCAAACATTACTGATATCCGTTATCCAGCTAGAGCAGCTTTAAAAGGAGGTGCTGACGCCGTTAGTTTAATAAACACTATAGCCTCTATTATTTCGGTTAATTTAGATACAATGTCTCCGGAGCCTTCTATCGATGGAAAAGGAAGTCATGGAGGTTACTGTGGTCCGGCGGTGAAACCAATAGCTTTAAACATGGTAGCTCAAATTGGTAATGATGTTGAAACTGGAGGTCTTCCAATATCAGGTATTGGAGGGATAACTAATTGGCGAGATGCTGCGGAATATATGAGCTTGGGTTGTGGGAATGTTCAGGTGTGTACGGCTGCTATGACATATGGATTTAAAATTGTTGAAGAAATGAAGTCTGGCATGTCTGATTGGATGGATGAGAAAGGTTATAATTCTGTTTCGGACTTTATAGGCTCGGCTCTTCCTAATGTTACTGAGTGGCAACATCTAAATCTAAATTACGTAGCAAAAGCTAAAATTGACCAGGATTCCTGTATTAAATGTGGTCGCTGCTATGCGGCCTGCGAGGACACGTCACATCAAGCAATATCAATTAATGATGAAAGAGTGTTTGAGGTAATAAATGAAGAATGTGTTGCGTGTAACCTGTGTGTTGATGTTTGTCCTGTTGAGAACTGTATTACAATGGAACAAATGAAACCTGGAGAGCTTGACACTAGGACTGGAAAAATTGTTCTGGATGAATATGCTAATTGGACTACTCATCCAAACAACTCAGGAGCCTGTGTAATTGATTAATTTTGTTAATCTTTTATTTAAGCCAAAGGTTAATCTGGGAATATTAAATAGCAAGAAGTTTTGAAAACAGTGTTTCGAGATAACTTTCGGCGTTTTCAAACGGGTCTTCATCTGTGAGTACAGCTTGGACCTGAACGTCAAAGTCTGCATAATGTTGTGTTAACGACCAGATCGAAAAGATAAGGTGATAGGGGTGAACTTTAGCAATTAAGCCTTTATCTACCCATTTTTGTATTACTAGTGCTTTCTCATCGACTAACGTTTTTAAATCATTTTGTAATACATGATTAATTCTTGGTGCCCCTTGTATTATTTCATTTGCAAATAATCTACTTTCCCTAGGCAATGTTTTACTCATATGCAATTTTCGTCTTACGTAAGCCATTATCTCGTTAAAGGGATCACCATTCTCATCCATCTCTTTAAGTGGATCAAGCCAAGTGTCCATTAATCGAGATAGTAATTGAACGTGAATCTCCTCTTTAGTTTGAAAATAATAAAGTAGATTAGGTTTGGAAAGCCCACAAGCTTTTGCTATTAAGTCTACAGTTGCCCCTCTAAATCCATACATTGAAAAGATTTCTAAAGCAGCATTCATAATTGAATCTTTATTTCTTTTTTGTATGCGAGATTCACGGTCTACCATTTCAATAGGTCCTTATGTGTTTATCTGATTAATTCCAGCATTTTTTTTTAAAACATTTTTTTGAGTCCTTGACTGTGTATAATGCTCTGTTAGCCTTAGTTTTACCAGTTGGTAAAATATAAATGAGGTAAAAATGTCTGCACCAGGAGTAAATCTTAAATTAAATGGCGACCGTCTTTGGGACGCTTTGATGGAGATGGCAAAAGTGGGGCCTGGTATCGCAGGCGGAAACAATAGACAAACTTTGACAGACGCTGACGCGCAAGGTCGGGAGTTGTTCAAGACTTGGTGTCAATCTTCTGGCTGTAGTATGGGGCTAGACCAAATGGGTAATATGTTTGCGCGTAGAGAAGGGACAGATAAAAATGCTCTTCCTGTATATGTTGGATCCCATCTTGACACCCAGCCTACTGGTGGAAAATATGATGGAGTTTTAGGCGTACTAGGTGGTTTAGAAATTATTAGAACATTAAATGACCTCTCTATAAAAACAAAACATCCAATAGTGGTGACTAATTTCACTAATGAGGAAGGCACTAGATATGCCCCTTCAATGCTAGCTTCAGGTGTTTTTGCGGGTATTTACAAACAAGATTGGGCGCACGAGCGTGTCGACTCAGACGGAATAAAGTTTGGTGATGAACTTGAGAGAATAGGTTGGAGTGGAGATGAGGTGACTGGAGAAAGGAAGATGCATGCCTTTTTCGAGTTACATATTGAGCAAGGGCCTATCTTGGAGACTGAGGGCGTTGACATCGGGGTTGTTACGCATGGTCAGGGATTAAGTTGGACTCAAGTTACAATCACCGGCCGAGACAGCCATACTGGGTCTACTCCTATGCCAATGCGAAGAAATGCAGGCCTTGGTATGGCAAGAGTTCTGGAGTTGGTTGAGGAGATTGCATTATCGCATAGCCCTCATGCGGTAGGAGCTGCAGGGCATATCGATGTTTACCCAAATTCTCGTAATGTTATACCGGGTAAAGTAATTTTTACCGTAGATTTTAGATCACCAAAATTAGATGTTATTCTCGATATGGAAAAAAAACTTAAAGAGGGTGCAAAAGAAATATGTGATAAAATGGGTTTAACTGTTGAGCTAGAACAACTTGGTGGCTTTGACCCTGTCACTTTCGACCCCAAATGCGTTGAAGCAGTTAGAAGTGCAGCTGAGAGGTTAGGTCATTCTCATATGGATTTAATTTCTGGAGCAGGGCATGATGCCTGCTGGATTAATAAGGTTGCGCCAACTGCAATGGTAATGTGCCCATGTGTGGATGGATTAAGTCATAACGAGGCAGAGGAAATCACGAAAGACTGGGCTGCCGCGGGCGCGAACGTATTGCTACACGCCGTTTTAGAAACTGCAGAAATCGTAGATTAATATTAATGTCATTTAAAAATTATATGAATTAACTTTTATAATTTTATAAAGGCAACTGTAATCGGAGGAAATGTGCTTATGGTGAAAGTAATTAAAAATGGAACAGTTTGTACAGCGGATCGCACCTGGAAAGCTGATGTTTTAATCGAAGGTGAAAAAATTAAGGAGATTGGTGAAAACCTAAAAGGAGATGAGTATATTGATGCTGAAGGTGCATATGTTATCCCAGGTGGAATTGACCCCCATACACATCTTGAAATGCCATTTATGGGAACAACAGCAGCAGAAACATTTGAAACAGGTACCTGGGCTGCCGCTGCTGGTGGTACGACAATGGTTATTGATTTTTGCTTACCTGGAGCGGATGGGTCAATCAAGAATGCGATAAATGACTGGCATCGAAAATCAGCACCTCAGATTTGTTCTGACATAGGATATCATATGGCGATAACCGGTTGGAATGAAAATGTATTTTCGGAGATGGAAGACGCCGTTAAAATGGGAATTAACTCATTTAAACACTTCATGGCGTATAAGGGCGCGCTAATGATCGAAGATGACGAAATGTTTTCAAGTTTCAAGCGTTGTTCTGAGTTGGGAGCTCTTCCCATGGTTCATGCTGAGAATGGAGATTTAGTTGCTGAACTTCAACAAAAATACTTTGATCAAGGAATCACTGGGCCTGAAGGGCACGCCTTTTCAAGACCACCAGAGCTCGAGGGTGAGGCTGCTAATCGTGCAATAACTATAGCCGACACAGCTGGTGTGCCACTCTATGTCGTTCATGTGTCATGTGAGCAATCCCATGAAGCAATTCGGAGAGCTAGGCAGAAAGGTATGCGGGTTTATGGTGAGCCGTTAATACAGTTTTTAACTCTAGATGAGAGTGAATATTTTAATAAAGATTGGAACCATGCTGCAAGACGCGTAATGAGTCCGCCTTTTAGGTCTAAGGATCATCAAGACAGTCTCTGGGCTGGTTTGCAAGCTGGATCATTGCAAGTTGTAGCTACTGATCATGCAGCTTTTAATACCGAACAAAAACGAGCTGGCTTGAACGACTTTAGAATTATTCCAAATGGCTCTAATGGGTTAGAGGAACGTTTGGCCGTCTTATGGACCGAGGGAGTAGAAACTGGACGTCTAACTCCAAATGAGTTTGTAGCTGTTACCTCTTCAAATATAGCTAAGATATTAAATATTTATCCTAAAAAAGGAGCAATAGTAGAGGGAGCAGATGCTGATATTGTTGTTTGGGATCCAAAAATATCTAAGACTATTTCACCGTTAAATCATCACTCTATTCTGGACTATAATGTTTTTGAAGGTTTCAAAGTAACTGCTCAATCTCGGTATACTTTGAGTAGGGGAGATGTAATCTGGGCATGGGGACAAAATAGTCAACCACAACCTGGAAGAGGGAAGTTTATTCCTAGACCACCGTTTGCGTCAGCAAATAGGGCATTAAGTAAATGGAAGGCACTGAACACGCCTCGTCGTATTAATCGTGATCCATTGAATATCCCAGCTGGAATTTAGTTTTTGAGGAATTTTTTATAGTGCCACAACCCTACGTGATTGAAGCTAGTAACCTGCATCTAACATTTGAAACAAATGATGGCCCTGTAAATGCGCTTAGTGACGTTAATTTGACGGTTAAGAAGGGAGATTTTGTTTCTTTTATTGGACCTTCTGGTTGTGGAAAGACGACGCTCTTACGTGTGTTGGCGGATTTAGATAAACCAACTAGTGGTGAAGTTACTGTCAACGGTGTAAGTCCTCGGGATGCTCGAATGGCAAGAGCTTATGGTTACGTATTTCAGGCGGCTGGTTTGTATCCATGGCGGAATATCAGCTCCAACATTAAGTTACCTTTAGAAATAATGGGTTATTCAAAAAGTGAACAAAACTCTAGGGTTTCTAAAGTACTAGAGTTGGTTGAATTAACAGGGTTTGAAAAAAAATTTCCGTGGCAATTATCTGGTGGAATGCAACAAAGAGCTAGTATTGCCCGTGCGTTGGCTTTTGATGCTGACATTCTTTTAATGGATGAACCATTTGGAGCATTAGATGAGATAGTAAGAGACCACTTAAATGAACAATTATTAAAATTGTGGAAATCTACTAATAAAACTATTTGTTTTGTTACTCATTCCATTCCTGAAGCAGTTTACCTTTCAACAAAAATTGTTGTTATGTCTCCAAGACCTGGACGAATAATCGATGTTATCGAAAGTGATTTACCATTTGATCGACCTCTGGATATAAGAGATACTAAAAAGTTCATTGAGTTATCGCAGAGGGTCCGAGAGGGTTTACGTGCGGGGCATAGTGATGAGTGAAAACAGTAAAGTTTTCCCTGTTATTTCGGTTTTAACAATAATTGTTATATTATGGTACGGTTTCTCTGTCGTATTGAATGCACCTTGGGCTTATGATCAAGCTAAAAGAAACTCGGTCAGCCTATCATTTCCTGAACTTGTGTCGAAAACTTGGTCTCAAAAAAGACCAAAATTACCTACACCACACCAAGTTGCTAATGAAATGTGGAATACAACTGTACACCAAAAAATAACTTCAAAAAGATCACTTGTCTATCACACATGGATTACTTTTTCTGAAACTATGTTTGGATTTTTCTTAGGTACCAGCCTTGGTATTTTGTTAGCGATTGCAATTGTTCATAATCGTGCCACTGCTATTAGTGTGATGCCATGGATTATTACTAGCCAAACCATTCCTATACTTGCTTTGGCTCCGATGATTGTCGTTGCCCTTGGTTCAGCTGGTTTCAGTGGTTTATTACCAATAGCCATTATTTCTATGTATTTGTCGTTTTTTCCTGTTGTTGTCGGGATGGTTAAAGGTCTGAAGAGCCCTGAGAGATTAGAGCTAGATCAAATGAAAACCTGGTCAGCGTCTGGTTCACAAGTTTTAGTAAAGTTACGTCTTCCAAAATCAATGCCGTATTTCTTCACATCACTAAAGCTTGGAATGGCAGCGGCCCTAGTAGGAGCAATAGTGGGTGAGTTACCATCTGGAGGTGGGGGTGGTCTTGGATTTAGAATGCTATCAGGTAGCACCTTTGGCAATACGTTACATATTTGGAGTGGCCTTTTTTCTGCTGCGGTATTAGCAGCGTCACTAATCATATTTATAGGTGTTATACAAAAAATCATTTTAAAGAAAATGGCTTTGGAGTTGTAATGATATTTTTTCTTTTATCGTTGTTGTTTTGGCTCTCCGCTTGGTGTGTAAACATTTGGATAGCTAGACAAGATGCAAGAAATTCATGGACAATTTTTCCACCAATATTATTTGGATTAAGTTTAATCCTTATTTGGGAAGCAACAATATTATGTTTTGAAGTCAGCCCAGTTATTCTACCTCCACCATCAGCGATCTTCCTTAAATTAATTTCTAGTGGCCCAATTTTGTGGGCTGATTTCGTTCAGACAGTTATTAAAGGAGCGTTATCAGGTTATTTATTTGGCTGTCTATCTGCATTACTGTTGGCACTTGTTGTAGATAGATTTCAATTTCTAGAGAGAGGTTTGCTACCTATAGGTAACTTTATGGCAGCAATGCCAATTATCGGTATCGCGCCTATTTTGGTTATGTGGTATGGATATGGGTGGCAATCAAAGTCTGCAGTCGTTACAGTAATGGTATTTTTTCCAATGCTAATTAATACAGTTCAGGGTATGAAGATGTCCGATAGAATTCATAGTGATCTGATGTTAACCTATAATGCTAGCTATACTCAAAACCTTTTAAAGCTGAAGCTTACCACAGCGATGCCTTTTATATTTAACGGTTTAAAAATTGGCACTACACTAGCTTTAATAGGAGCAATAGTTGCTGAATTCTTTGGGTCACCGGTGCGGGGTATGGGCTTTAGAATTTCAACTGAGGCTGCCAGATTTTCACTTGATATGGTTTGGGCAGAAATTACAGTTGCCGCAATTTCAGGGTCTTTGTTTTATGGAATTGTAGTTTTGTTTGAAAGATGGATAACATTTTGGCATCCGTCTCAAAGGGGTAGTGCTTAAGAAAAAAAAACGATAAGATACTACAATAAACTTTATTATACCTATATTTCACAGGGAGGAATAAAATGAAAAATTGGATTACTTATATCCTTGGTGCAATTTTTGCATCAACAGCGTCATTTGCAAGTGCTGCAGACGACGTTACTATACAATTAAAATGGGTAACTCAAACCCAATTTGCTGGTTACTATGTCGCCCAAGATAAGGGTTTCTATGAAGCTGAGGGTTTGAACGTAACAATCAAGGCTGGAGGGCCTGACATCGGTCCAATGAGTGTTTTGGCAGGCGGTGGTGCTGATGTGGCAGTTGACTGGATGCCTTCTGCTTTAGCAGCAAGAGAAAAGGGCTTTGACGCGGTTAATATTGCGCAACCCTTTAAAAGTTCTGGAATGATGTTAGTTTGTCGAAAAGATCGTGGAGTCAACTCAACGGCTGATCTTAAAGGAAAAAATCTTTATGTTTGGTACTATGGCAATGAATGGCCATTCCTAAGCTGGATGAGTAAGTTAGGTTTAAAACCTGATCAGGATATTTCTGTCTTTAAGCAGGGTTGGGACATTCTACCTTTAACACAGGGTGATGCTGCATGTGTTTCTGCGATGTCTTACAACGAATACTGGCAAGTTCTTAATGAAGGTCTAAAACCGGAAGAGTTAACAGTATTTAGATATGAGGATGAAGGTGTTGCTACTCTAGAGGATGGCCTTTATGTAGTTGGCGAAAATCTGAAAGATGCTGCATTTAAAGACAAAATGGTACGGTTTGTTAGAGCCTCCATGAAAGGTTGGAAATATGCTGAAGCCAACCAAGCAGAGGCAGCTGAAATTGTTGTAAATAACGATGATTCTGGTGCTCAAACTATTGATCATAATACTACACAGATGGGCGAAATAGCTAAACTAACAGCTGGTAGTAATGGATCTTTATCTGAAGCAGATTTTAATAGAACAGTAAGCAGTCTTATGACTGGTGGTTCTGATCCGGTAATAACAATGAAACCGGTTGGAGCGTGGTCGCATGCGATTACAGATGCGGCTTTAAACTAAAAGCCAATTCTAAATTAAATAGAAATGGCGTCAAATCTTTTTGGCGCCATTTTTTATTAACACAAAATTTTAACTGGCTCTCGCCCCACCACTGAACTTTTAACAAAATAGGGGCAACTAGTCGCGCTCGAGGGTATTGACCTCCAGTCACTTTAGAGCGCAAGTGGTAGGCGTATTTTGAGGTTAAAATGATCCCTGAACTTGGACAATTCTCACTGGTTTTAGCACTTTTGATAGCTATTGCACAAAGCACTCTACCTATTATTGGGGTGACAAGAGAAAATACAATATGGATTAACTCGGCAAAATATCTAGCACTTTTACAATTCTTTTTAGTTCTAATCGCTTTCATGGCCTTAATGAGATCTTATATTGTTAGTGACTTCACGGTGACTAATGTTGTGAATAACTCACATTCAAAAAAACCATTACTATACAAAATTGTTGGAACATGGGGCAACCATGAAGGATCTATTTTACTATGGGTTTTAATTCTTGTGTCCTTTGGTGGAGCTTTATCTCTATTCGGATCTAATATTCCAACTAGATTGAGGGCCCGGGTTTTAAGTGTTCAAGGTTGGATTTGTGTCGGTTTTATTAGTTTTATGTTATTTACCTCTAACCCATTTGAAAGAACATTCCCTCCACCGTTAAATGGAAATGACCTGAATCCACTATTGCAAGATATTGGTTTAGCCATTCATCCGCCCTTATTATATGTTGGATACGTGGGGTTTTCGATTGTTTTCTCTTTTGCTGTTGCCGCATTAATGGAGGGTGAGGTTAGTTCCGCTTGGGCTAGATGGGTAAGGCCCTGGATCCTAATTGCTTGGACTAGCCTTTCTGCTGGGATAGCGCTTGGAGCGTGGTGGGCATATTACGAACTTGGCTGGGGAGGATGGTGGTTTTGGGACCCTGTTGAAAATGTATCTTTTATGCCTTGGTTGGTTGGTACAGCATTACTTCACTCTGCAATCGTGACTGAGAAAAGAGGGGCCTTTAAGGCGTGGACTGTGCTACTTGCCATCTTAACATTCTCATTATCACTCTTAGGAACGTTTATAGTTCGATCAGGGTTATTAACATCTGTTCATTCTTTTGCTGTTGATCCTGAACGTGGAATATACATTTTAATTTTGTTAGCGGTTTCAATTGGTGGGTCATTACTGTTGTTCGCCTATCGAGCTCCATCGCTAGAGAGTGGTGGTCTATTTTCACCGATTAGTAGAGAATCTGGCTTACTCTTAAATAACTTGTTCCTGACTACAGCAGCAGCAATTGTACTGTTTGGAACCCTATACCCGTTATTTTTAGAGGGAATTACTGGAGAAAAAATTTCTGTTGGACCTCCATTTTTTAATATTTCTTTTACTCCAATTGGACTATTGTTGGGGTCAACAATGGCGATCGGCCCTTACCTTAAATGGAATAGAGCTGACCTAGCTGGAGTGTTATCTAGAATAAAATTTCTGATTTTTATTTCCTTGGGGGTATCTTTATTTGTTTGGTATCTTAAAAGTTCTGGGCCGGCGTTTGCAATTATTGGAGTGGGAGTTTCATTTTGGTTGTTTACTTCCACTTTTTTTGAATGGATGGATCGAGTAAGATTATTTAATAAAAACTATTTCAATATTTTTAAAAGAATTAAATCTCAACCTAGATCTGCCAACGGAATGACGATCGCTCATCTTGGTATGTCTTTTATTATTCTTGGAGTTGTTGGCTCTAGCGCTTGGAAAGAAGAAGTTATTAGCTTCGTAGAAAAGGGGTCACAGCTAAAGGTGGCTGGATTTTTAGTAACCTTTGAAGGAGTATCTATTCACCAAGGACCAAACTATAACTCAGAAAAGGCAACTCTAAAAGTAGAGAAAGAAGGTAAGTTCCTTGAAAATCTCTATCCAGAACGACGATTATATCTTGCTACGGGGACTAGCACTACAGAAAGTGCTATTCGTCAAAGTCTGGCTGGAGATTTGTACGTAACAATATCTGAACCAGCTAATAATAAGTTTAAAGGCAAGTGGGTGTTAAGATTGATTTATGAACCATTAGTAAATTTTATTTGGTTAGGAGCTAGTTTTCTTGCTTTGGGCGGGATTATTTCTATTACTGACAGGCGGTACAAAATTGGTCGAACCTTTAAGTACAGGAGAACTAAACCTATCAATAAAGTGGTTGGATTGGATAATTTTTAATGCGCCGTTTTGTTTTTTTAGTTCCTCTGGCCTTTAGTTTAATTATTGGTACTTTTTCAGTTTGGGGTCTGTTAAATGATCGTAACCCTTCCGAGATACCTTCTGCACTCATTAACCGTTCTATTCCAAAATTTAATCTCTCACCATTGCCAGGTCTAAGGACCCCTGGTTTCTCTAGGGATAACTTACTAAATCTTAAAAAGGTTTCAGTAATAAACTTTTTTGCATCATGGTGTTTGCCGTGCCGGGCTGAACATCAATCATTAATTGAGCTTTCACAGAATAATGAAATTGTACTAGCGGGTATTAACTATAAGGACATTAATAAGGATGCACTCGACTGGTTAACTGAACTTGGGAACCCTTATACCTATGTAGGAGATGATTTTTCCGGGAGAACAGGTATTGACTGGGGAATAACGGGGGTTCCAGAGACTTTTATAGTTAATCGGGATGGAAAGGTAGTTCACCGGTTCTCTGGACCATTAGTCGGTGTAAAGTTTAAAGAGTTTAAAGAACTCTTAACTCTAGAGTTAAGGTAATATAGATGAATTTTATTAAGTTTCTTCTTATTACTTTTCTTTATTTGGCACCCGTAGATATCATCCTAGCAGTTGAGCCAGATGAAGTTTTAACAGATTTAAAGTTAGAAAGTCGTGCTAGAGATATTTCAGCAAATGTTCGATGTGTTGTTTGTCAAAACGAACCTATTGATACTTCGAATTCTGGTGTAGCACGTGATTTGCGTATTTTAATTCGTGAGAGGCTATTGGCAGGAGATAGTAATAAAGAGGTCTATAAGTATTTAGTGGATCGCTATGGTAATTTCATATTATTTAAACCTCCATTAACTCTCTCTACTGCTTTCCTTTGGTTTATGCCATTATTAGTTTTCTCTCTAGGGGTAGTAATATTAGTTGGGGTTTTAAAAAAAGCATCGCCCTCCAATAAATCTCGATTTTCTGATGTTTCTAACGATACAAAAGTTTCTGATTCTTTAGAAAATAAAAAAGGAAAAAAATAACCATGCTATTTGTTACTGGAATAATCCTTTCTCTTATAGTTGTTGTAGTTTTAATCCTTTCTAGTTTAAGCCCTAAAAATAATGAACGTTCTCCAAGAGATTGGAATATGTTAACTCTTGAAAGCAAACTCCTTGAAATTGATGATGACTTTGAAAGAAACTTAATTACAGAGGAAGTAGCGAAAACCTCAAAAGAGAAGATTAATAGAGAACTTTTATTGTTAGAAAGGCAAACTTCACTCGAAGTAAATAAAAAAAGATCAAAAGGGTCGATCTCCATTGTTGGACTTGCCGTTATAATTCCAATTCTTGCTTTCTACATTCATTTAGGTGTTGGGGGTTCTGGGATACCTAGTGTTTCTTATAAAGATCGTGCAGCAGAATTTAAAGACATCAAAAACCTAGAAGAATTAATAGAAAAGTTATCTAAAAAATTAAAAGAGGACGCTTCTGGAGGAGATCCTGTTGGATGGGAGCTCTTGGGCGATGTCTATATGAATAATCTAAGTTATTTAAAGGCTACTGATGCATACACTGAGTTAGTGAAGAAAAAAAATGAAGACTCAAACTCTTGGGCCAAGTTAGCTAGTGCGCTCGTTGCTTTAGAAGATGGGGTGATAAATCAAGCAGCTTTAAATGCTATAGAAAATTCACTAAAAATTGATTATCTAAATCCAACAGGGCAATATTTAAAAGCATTATTTTTGGAGCAAGAAGGTGATTTGGGATTGGCATATACAATATTAGCGAACAGGCTTGAGTTCGATAAAATAGCTATGCCATGGACTGAATTATTCGTTAGCGAAGTTAATAGATTAGGACAAATACTAGGTTATGATTTGATTAGCTTATCAGGTGAAGCTGGGGTTCCAGTAACAAGTCCAGATGAGTTGGTATCCAGTAAGACCGCTGATGATGCTACAAAGGCATTTATTAACTCTATGGTTTCCAACTTGGAGGAGAGATTAAAAACACAACCAAATGATATAGATGGTTGGTTGCAATTGGTAAAATCATACATTGTTTTAAAAAAAGGATCTTTGGCTAAGGAGAGTCTAGAATATGTTTATAACTTAGTTAGTGAACTTCCTATGTCGGATCCAAGGTGGGTAATTTATGAGAAATTATTAAAGGAACTTGAGTGAAGCTACTCAGCATTTTTTAAAGCATTTATTACTACCTCAGATGTTAATATTTCTGGTAACATTATTCCAGATTTTGCACTTGGCCCATAAACTATGTTGAAGGGAATTCCAAAGCGTCCATTTTCCTTTAGAAAACTTAAAATTTTTGAATTTTTCTGTGTCCAATCACCACGCATTTTCACTACATTTTCTTTGCTTAATGCTGTTTTTACATAAGAACTATCAAGGACAAGAAGTTTGTTTGCCTTACAAGTTAAGCACCAGTCTGCCGTTATATCAATAAAGACTACTTTCTCAGAATCAATAAGAATTTTTTTTCGACTTGTATCAAATACTTCCCAAGAACTATCTGAGTTTGCAGTCCAGCCATTCTGTGAGGTTATTATTGTAGAGTTTGTTACAGAAAGTATTAAGAAAGTTACGAAAAAAACATATTTTAGTGAATTAATCTTAATAAATTTTAAAGATAAAATTGCAAAAATAAGGGCAATTAGTAAGACTAATAAAGACTGAAAACTTTCTACAGAAATTAACAGCCAAGAAAACCAACACGCGCTTATTATAATTAATATTCCAATTAAGTTTTGAACTGTTTTCATCCACTTTCCTGGGCGTGGGAAGAACATTACGAGTCTTGGCGCTGTAGCAACAACTAAGTATGGGCTTGCTAAACCTAATCCAATAAATGAAAATATGATTAAAGATTGTACTCCACCCATAGTAAGCGCAAATGCTACCGCTGAACCTAAGAAAGGTGCAGAGCAGGGGGTCGCAAGTAAAGCGGCAAAACATCCACTTAAAAAATCACCAATAAATCCATTTGAGTTGGAGAGTTGGTAAAGCTTTGTATTGAACTTTTGTGGTAAAATAATTTTTAAACCACCTAACATATTAATAGAAAAAATGATGAGGATAACAATAATAAAACTTAGAAATACTGGGCTTTGGAATTGCACTCCCCATCCAATTTTCCCACCCATGACTTGGATTAAAAAGAGTAACCCGTTCAAGATCCACATAAACGTTATAATTCCAAGTGCTGATGAAATAAATTTACGGCGAGTTTTAATTTTAGAGTAGGATTGTGAGTTTATTACTGAGTTAATTTTTATTAATAAAACCGGAAAAACACATGGCATTACGTTAAGTATTAATCCCCCCACGAATGCAAAAAAAATAATTATAGCAAAGCGGTTTCCATTAAGAATATTACTTTGCGAATGCACTATATTTTCTACGATTTTTAAGTTTTTATAGGTTGAAGAAATTTTACCATTAGAAATAGTTAATGCTATTGGGTTATTAATTTTTTTATAATCGAAAATTGGTAACTGAATAGTTACCAATTTTTTATCTTGATCAAATGTATTTATGGGGGCATCAAATATCACATCTGTTTGAGTTTCAGGAAAGACATGAACTTCATTTATATTTTTTAAGGACTGAATCTCAACAAAAAGACTCTTCTTGTTGGGGTCTATAAAAACAGAATTTAGTTTAAATTGGCTGTTTGGACCATCTATCGGTATTGTTGTTAGGCTGGATGACAGTTCTATCCTTGATAAACGATCGATAACCTCAACTTCTGAAAGAGATAATTTCAAAATAAAACTTTTGGGGAGACAAACGTCTTTACAAACTAAAATTGAGGTATTCGCAATTAAAGATAAAGGTTTTCCTGGATTTTTTAATACAATATTTATTGGAAAAGTTACTTTGTTAGAGTATCCGTAATTTTCAATTTCAAACTCTTGAAATCTTTCAGGAGTTGGCCAGTAGAATTTTGTATGAAGTACGTTGGTTGAATCCTCCCAATCGATTTCTGGCGGGAGCCCAACTTGACCGGGTGAGCGCCAATATGTTTTCCAGCCTTTTTCTAATGTAATCGATAACCCTGCAGAAATTGTACGCGTATTAGAACTGATTTTATTTTCTGCTGTAATTAGTGTAGCGACCATCTCTTTTGAGATAAAAGGTTTTGACGTTGCACCAAGAGTAAAGTTGGGTGAGAGAAAAATAGATATTAACCCCACAAGGATATATAGGACAATCCTATTAAGTCTGGAAATTAGTTTAAAATTAGAATTAAAACACTCAGCCAATGATATTTCCTATTTATAATATTAGTTAATGTAAGAATCTGTGTATTTGATAATAGTTATTTCTTAATAATTGTTATATGATCAATTAGTTTTTAAGGATTTGTAACAAATGAAACATCTTTTAGCACTTTCTATAATTTTATTAAATATTTTGTTTGGATTAACATCCTTAGCCGATGAAGTTTCGGACCTATCATTAGAACAAAAAGTCTTAAACATAATACGTAATAACCCTGAAATAGTTCTTGAAGCAATAAAGCTTCTTCAAGACAATGAGGTTAGTGTTGAAATAAATGATAAAGGTGAAACTCAAAAATCAAGTAATCAAATCTTTAAAGATGACCCACATGCACCTGTTTTAGGGAATCCAGATGGAAGTGTAACAATAATAGAGTTCTTTGATTATAATTGTGGCTATTGTAGGAAAGCATTTAAAACAATTATGAATCTCATAAAAGAAAATAAAAATATAAGGGTGGTAATGCGAGAGTGGCCAATTTTAGGAGAGGCTTCCGTATTTGCCGCTAAGGCAAGTCTGGCTGCAGATAATCAGGGTAAGTATGAAGAATTTCATAAGGAATTAATGAATAATAGAGGTCGAATTAGTGAGAAATCGGTTATGG
>Ga0209403_10003021_pt1 | contig 19391 bp, 19 predicted proteins | sample ArcticOcean_MG_C_8_FD_187440 | JGI IMG/M metagenome (GOLD analysis project Ga0209403, IMG submission 187440) | Marine microbial communities from western Arctic Ocean - ArcticOcean_MG_CB11_86 (SPAdes) (version 2) | ecosystem: Environmental > Aquatic > Marine > Oceanic | place: Arctic Ocean... | reverse complement strand
AAACCCTAGATTTTAGTAAACTCTTTGTTAAAAAAATGAAAAAACTACTACTTATATTACTTTGCTTGCCTATACTATATCATTGTAACTCTAATAAGAATGAAAAAGAAATTATTATCGATATAAAAAAAGATAATTATAATGACTCTATACACTTTCATAAAGATGTTAATGTAATATTCTTAAAAGAATTTTGGTTTGGTGATGATGCCTATCTTGTAGATATGTATTTTAATTCAAGTGACACACTAAGAAATGCAAAAGTATCTTTAGCAACAGAAGATATTTATGATCAGGCAAGGTATTACTGGATTACAGACACATCCATAAATATTACCTTATATGACTCTAAAGGAGATAGTAGTGTTTCATTCTATGCAGCAGGTACAATGGATGGAAGAGGAAGTGCTATAGGTGATTTAGAGTAATGGATCAGTTGTATTAATATTTATTTAAAATTATTTTTAAGTTTAATTTTATGAAAAATCTACTTTTACTTATACTCACAACACTTACAAATTTAAGTTATGCTTCTTTTCCAATTTATAATAATATTATAAGTGCTAATAATGACCCGACTACTGATTCATGGATTCCAATTATTATAGTGTTTTGGTTATTGATAATAAGCATCCCTATAATTATTATAAGATTTATCATGAAGAAGTTTAAAAAGAAATAAAGACGACCAATTTTCGAATAAATTATTTTTAGAAGTAAGTTCTAATCAGAAAATCCAATTAATTTTTTAAGTTTGTTTTAGTAGATTGATTTAGACCCGCCCTCTTTATTTTTTTTTATTAATTTTAAACAAAAAAATTATTTATGAAAAAGCTTTTACTATCTCTTTTGTTTATTGTATTCTCTTTATTTATAAATGCTCAGAATTACACCGTCAGTTCCTATATAGGTGATGATGATGAATATTGGTCAGGTGCTTATGTTTACGACTTTCTATATCCAACAAATAGTTTATCTTCATGGTATGATCTTCCTTTTGATTGGGATTTTTATGGACAGCCAGTAACAGGATATAGAATTGCACATGATGGATATATTACCTTTGATAATTCATCAGGAAATTCAATAGGTATAAATACTAATATACCAGATCCTAGTGGGCCAAACAACGCTATTTATGCATGTTGGGACGACTTTACAAATGATGTTACAATTTCTGTTAAGACTTATGGTGCAATACCAAACAGAGTTCATGTAATAACTTGGGCAGGACTTAATTACCCAGGAGCTGCTGCATGGTCTGATGATATTGGTGTTAGTATAAAAATTTATGAAGACTGTGGAGATTTTGAGATTGTAGTATTTGATAGAAATATTGACTCTACTTCTATTTATTTTTCTATGATTAATACTACAATTGGATGCGAGAATGTTGATGGTGCTGTAGGAATTGAAATACCTGGTAGCCCTAATTATATTCCTTCAAATCCTAATTGGTCATCAAGTATATATGAAGTTCATAGATTTAGTTGGAATGGGCCAATTGTAAATGACGCATCTTTAATTGGTATCAGGATTGACAATCATTTAACAATTGGAGACCATACTTTGAATGGAATAGTTAGAAATGAAGGTGATGCATTATTAGGTAGTTATGATATTAACTATAGTTTAGATGGAGGTACTATTCAAACTGTCACAATAAATGAAGCGGATACTATTTGGACAGGAGATTATGAAGTGGTTATTTCTACAGTAGATTGGGCAGATGAAATATCATGGGATATAACCAATCTAAGTGGAAGTATTATGGCATCTGGAACAGGATATGCTGATAACACTACTTATAACATCCCTTTGTGTGTTCCTTCTGGAAATTATATTTTTAATTGGCACGACTCATATGGTGATGGATGGAATGGAAGTGGTTATGAGGTTTTTGATAATAATGGAATAAGTTTAACTTCAGGATCTCCAACAACAGGATTTTCTGGTAGTTCTAATTTTACTTCCGCAGGTAGTTCTTGTAGCTGGTATATTGCCTCTACAATAAAAAATTCAAATACATCTGAATGGACTCACCCTGTCGATATAAATATTTCTTCTGCTTCTGATAATTACGAACTAAAGGTATGGGTAAGCAATATAAATGGTCAAAATGATGAGATGAATTGTAATGACACCTTAACAGAATACATCACAGGAATTGAGAATATATCTGCTGAGAAAAGAGTTTTAATAGAAGAACATACAGGCACATGGTGTGGATACTGTCCGGATGGTTCGGTAGTAATGGATGGTTTAGTTTCACAATACGGAAATAATTTAATTCCAGTTGTAGTTCATGATGGAGATGAAATGGAATTTCAAGATACTTTAAGATTTTCTTTTTCTACGACTTCATATCCTGGTGCATTAATAGATAGAACAAAACCGTTATCTTCAGGGATTTATGAAAGAGAAGATTATGGAAGAAGTAGTTGGGACACTAGAGTTTCTACTCAATTGTCTAAATTCACTCCTTTAAATATCAGTATTGATCACACATGGGATGCAAATAATAGAGAGATTATTGCTAATGTTACTTTAGATTATATTGATAATTCTGCAGGAGATGCTAGAATTGTTTTAATGATTATTGAGGATAGTCTAACAGGAATAGGAAACGGTTGGGATCAAGCAAACAACTATGATAATACTCCAGGTCATCCTTATTATCAAGCTGGTGGTTATATAGCTGGATTTATTCATACACATGTATTAAGAGATTATATAGAGGGTGGATGTTTTGGAGTAGATAATGTAATTCCTCATATTGTTAACGCAGGAAGTAATTACCAACATGAATTTACTTATACTTTACCAACTTTCTTTGATGCTAATCAAATTTCTTTAGTTGCCGCAGTTGTAAAATATATTGAAGGTAATGATGCACAATATGTAAGTGTAAGGGGACAAAGAAGTGTATATAATGCTCAATCTGTACACTTAATGGATTTCTCAACTCCATCAGGAATTGATGAAAACAAAACTGATTTGAAAATTTATCCTAATCCAACTAATAGTATACTTTATTTATCTGAAAAGGTAGAATATAAACTTTATAATACATTAGGAGATATTATTTTAATTGGAAATAATAATATAATTGATATGCGTAGTTTTAATAATGGCATTTACATTCTTGAAAGTGAAAGTGTGAGAAAAAAGATCATTAAACAATAGGTCATTTTGAAAAAATAAATAAAATGAAGAAACTCCTACTATCATTATTAGTTTTAATAGGTATTCAAACACAAGCACAAATATCACCTTGTGATTCAGTTGGTTACACTATTGTTTCAGGTTTAGGAGGTACATTACAATTAAATGGAACTATAACATCAGGATTTTCTGGTTCCATAACAAGTTGGGATTGGACAGTATGTGATGAAGCTTTTTGTTTTTCAGATACTGGACCTACAGGAGTATTTACTCAATTTACTATAAATGATACACTTAAAGTATGTTTATCAACAAACATAAGCTATATGGGAGCTACATATTCTTGCATGCAGTGTGATTCTTTAGTTTATGATGGAATTAGTGGATGGATACTAATGGATATGGGTAACCCATCAGGATTTACAGAATTAGAAATCACCCCAGTTTTAGATAATAAAATATATGACTTGCTCGGCAGAGAGCTTATCGAGATTCCAATAGGAGTAATGTACATTAAAAATAGAAAATGTTATCTTAAAACTAAGAGGTAAAGGTATTTATTTCTTAGAGATAGAAACAGATGCTGGAATAATAAATAAGAAACTGATATTACAATAGAATGAGGGGATTATTAATACTATTATTTTGCTTGCCTTTGATTGGGTTTTGCCAGGATAATACTAATGTTAGTTTTAATAAATATAAATATTAGAGCAAATGTTAAAATACCTTAAACACTTTCTTCCTGCCTTTACAGCTATTCTTTATTTACTAGCAATTTCAATAGGCGAATACTATCCAACTATTTTTTTAATTGGATTTTCATTGTTTATTATAATTGGTGACTACATACTTCCTAAGGATAAAAATATTCAACAGTTTTCTTATCCAAGTATATTAAATTCTTCTTTGTATATCAATCTGCCAATTTTATTTATTATAGTAATATTAACTATATCTATTCTAAGTAATAATTTACCTCAATGGCATATCAATTTTCTAGACTCATATTATTCTATGGATTTTATCAGTTTAAAAAAATCTTTTAATATAATTGACAAAATTGCTTTAATAATTCAATCTACCTTATTTATTGGAATTCTTGGCGTCGTTCCCGGACATGAATTAACCCATAGAATAAAAAATAAATTTGATATGTTTATAGGTAATTGGCTTCTTGCTTTTTCTTGGGATTGTACTTTTGCTGTTGAACATGTTTACGGTCATCATAAAAACGCATGCCTTCCTGACGATCCAGCTTCAGCTAAAAGAGGTGAAAATATTTATTTATTTATTATAAAAGCTATTTATACTGAACATATTGATGGCTGGAAAATTGAAATTAACAGATTAAAAACCAATGGCGTTAATCCTTTCAGCTTTAACAACAGAATGTTTGTTGGATACTGCAGAAGTTTATTGATTACTATTCTAGTTTTTCTTATTGGTGGATGGATTGGAATACTATATTTTTTAATATGTGCACTTTTAGCAAAATCATTTTTAGAAACTATAAATTATGTTGAGCATTATGGATTAGTTAGAGAAAAGGGGAAACGAATGCAAATGAGGCATTCATGGAACTCAAATCATCTATTGAGTAGTGTTTTTTTATGTAATGTAACAAGACATTCTGATCACCACAGACGAGCTAGCTTGAAATTTTGGGAACTTCACCCATGTCCTGAAAATGCGCCAATGACTCCCTATGGTTATTTAGCAATGTTATACCTTGTATTACTAGCCCCCTTTTTATATCAAAAAATAATGGGAAAAAAATTAGTTGATTGGGATTTAAATTATGCAAGTACAGAAGAGAAAAAGTTAATTAATAGTTAATCTGAGTAAATGGAGTTTTCAAATTATATAGAAAATCAAGAAAAATATTTTAAAAATGGTAAAACATTACCTATAAGTAAAAGAAAAAAACTATTAAAAAATCTTAAAAAGGAGATATTATCTAATGAGGATAAGATTTTTAGAGCATTAAATGATGATCTTAGAAAATCAAATTATGAAACTTATTTATCTGAAATAGGAATTTTAATTACTGAAATAGATTTATTCCTTAAAAATATAGAGAAATGGGCTAAACCAAAAAAAGTAAAATCATCTCTACTTAGCTTTCCATCATCAGATTATATTTATAGTGAACCTTATGGAAAAGTTCTTGTAATATCACCATGGAATTATCCATTTCAATTAGCAATTTTACCTGTTATGTCAGCTGTAGCTGCTGGAAACACAGTTGTCCTAAAACCTAGTGAGCATGCGCCACACACCTCTAAACTGGTTAAAGAGATTGTTGAAAGTGTTTTTGAAAAATCACATGTATTAGTTATTGAAGGAGCTGCTGAAACTGCTTCAAAATTATTAGAATATCGTTGGGATTACATATTTTTTACTGGGAGCGTTAGAATAGGAAAAATTGTTGCTGCTGCTGCTGCAAAACATCTTACACCTACAACACTAGAGCTTGGAGGAAAAAATCCTTGTATTATTGATGATACTATAGATTTAAGACTAGCCTCTAGAAGAATAGTTTGGGGTAAGTTTGTAAATGCTGGACAAACATGTATTGCTCCAGACTTCCTAATTGTTAAAAGAAACATAAAAGATAAATTAATTACACACTTATCGGAAGAAATTGAAAAAGCATATGGAGAAAACCCTAAAAACTCAGAAGATTATCCAAGAATCGTAAATAAAACTAATTTGTCAAGACTTTCTAATTTAATTAAGGATACTAAAATTATATTTGGAGGAGAATATGATTTAGAAACATGTTATTTTTCACCAACTATTATTGATGAACCAGATATTAAAAGCGATTTAATGGCTGAAGAAATTTTTGGACCAATTCTTCCTGTTATTTCATATGATGATGAAAATCAAATTGAAGAATTAATATCTAAATATGAAAAACCTCTAGCATTATATGTCTTTAGCTCTAATAAGAATTTTTCTGAAAAAATTATTTGCAAATATAGTTTTGGAGGAGGAGCCATAAATGATACAATCATCCAGGTAGGAAATCCTAACCTGCCTTTTGGAGGAGTTGGTCATAGTGGTATTGGTAAATACCATGGCAAGACAAGCTTTGATCAATTGTCACATAAAAAGGCAATTGTCAAGAAGGGAAATTGGCTTGATATTAAAATTAGATATGCGCCATATAAAGGAAAATTGGAGTATGCAAAAAAATTCTTTAAGCTTTTTAGCTAATTTACTTAATATTAAATTTAATTTCTGAATTAGTCATCTTTTGATTGTTTTTTGAATACCCGTAATTTAATAGTGAAAATACCTATTGTATATTTGATTTATAATTGATTAAGTTTGCAGAAACAATAGATTTACAATAAACTAAGATGAAAAAAATCATTACAACAATACTGTTTAGCCTCTTATTTGCCTCAATTTCATTCTCACAGAAAGGTGATTTTACTCTTGGGGTAGAGTACAGTCAAAATAATCAGAATTATATTTACGGATATGATATTATGTATTATCCATACGGATATTATAATACTCCGAATATGAATTTTCAGCCAAGAATAGGATATTTTATTTCTGATAATATAGAAATTGGTCTAGGATATAAATCAGGAAATAATGATATTGAAAGAATATATATTGCATATAATCCTAGTGGAACAGGAGAGAATTATAGTTATTCTAATAAATCTAACTATTCTTATAATTTTTATAGTCCGTATTTAAAATACTATAAAAATAATATGTTTATTTCTGCTAGATTCTCAATTAAAGAATCAAATAATATGGATAATAATGACTATCCAATTTGGACTTTAGATTCCAATGGAGTATATATGGTTAATTCATTTGATAATTATGAATATAAATACAATTCTCAAACAACTACTACTGAAATAAGTGTTGGATATGTACTGAGTTATAATGATAAAATATTTTTTGAACCAAGTTTTTCCGTAAGAAAAGAAATTGGAGAGGTAGAAAGTATAAATATTATTACTACTAATTCAGAATCTCCTGTTGTAACTGAAATAATATCTCCAATAACTGACGCTACTCATTTCCGATTAAATCTATCTTTAAGTATAAGATTAGGAAGATAATTGTTTATTAATTGATTAAGTTTGACTAATGAAAAAACTACTACTTATATTACTTTGCTTGCCTTTAATTTTTTCATCTTGTGAGGAAGAGGAAAGTAGTGTATTTGCTCAAAGTATGCAAGTATCTGGTGATGCTTATGTTTATGGGAATCCTGGTATGCCAATTGCTTCTCATATTGTAGTTAAGAATATTACAACTGATACTCTAGGGGTTATGTGTGAGAAGATAATTATTGATACTGCTGCTGGAACTTCTAATTATTTCTGTTGGGGAACAAGTTGTTGGCCCTCATCAACCTATGTTTCTCCAATACCTTCAGGCGTAAGGTTAATACCCCCTGGATTTGAAGACTCAACAAATTTTGTAGGATATTATGATGCCTTTGGAAATCCTGCTCGTGCTGTAGTTAAATATTGTTTTTATCCTCAAGGAAATGTAGCTGATTCTAGTTGTCTGACAATACATTATAATGATAATTAAGCTAAAGGATTAAAGATTATAAATGAACAAGTTTTTCTTTTAAGATTTAGATCCGCGCTAAAAATTTTTATGCTTAGCATAGCTTTTAATTTTATTAATCTAAGAATTTTTTGTAAGAGAGTGATTATTCCACTATTATTTTCTTCTCTAGACTACCATCATCATACAAATAAAATAGAGGCATATTCTTTTTATTAGGAGTTTCTCTACCCAAAACATCTACAATTTTTAGTAGTTTTCTGTTTTCATTAATTGGCAATTCAGTAATAACGGTGGGCTGCATCAGCCCAGTTGCAATTAGGTTGTTGTCCAAATACAATCCGTTAAGCGTATCCAATGTAGTGAGAAATCCTCTCATCCTGTCTTTTTGTCCTAGGGAAAACATATTCTGACAACTGTTATAACTCATGTAATTTTCCAATTGATCGGTCATGTCTTGTGTAAAGGGTGATGGCCCCATCATATCATTGGAACATTGATTTGCGGTATTACATCCGTTAGTTGGTAGGGTTGGAGGAGTGTCGCATACCTGATCTCCAGTGGTGTCACACTCAGCACCACAAGTTGCCGAATAACTAAGGAAAGTATGATAGAGTCCTAAACAGTGCCCTAATTCATGAGTGGCGACCCTCCCATCAGAAGAGGATGTACCAATTGTTCCCCACTCATAACTTCTGATGACTACCCCATAAGTTTCCCAAGGGCCTCCATAGGTAAAAGCAGTTCCAGGATATTGTGAATATCCAGAAGTTCCTGCCAAAATATGGCGCACTACCCAAATGTTAAAATACATATGTGGTGGCCAGTTGACTGCATATTTTACATTGTCAAAAGCAGGGTCTGTAGGTTCAGGATGTGGGTAAAGTGTTGTATCTGTTCGGGTTATTCCTGAAGTAGAATCTCCATTAGGATCCAGTTTTGCTAAGCGAAACTCTATCTTGCAATCAGCTGCAAAAGGATAAAAAATAGGATTTCCATTTATGGTGTCGGCATTTGTTCTTCTGAAATCTTCATTGATTACTCTCATTCCATCATGTACTTGTAAATCTGATATATTGCCAATCCCATTGGTATGAATAATATGCACCACAGTAGGGATAATCAGCAAAGAATCTTGGCTTTTGTTGTAGCTATTATTTGTAATATTAGTTCTGATTTTCTGCATCAAATTTTGCTCTTTTTCGGCAGCAGGATTTGCAAGCATTTTATCAGCAGTTCCACACCAATTATTTTGAGCCAACAAAATTTGAGGAATCAAGAAAAGGAAAATAAGAATTTTTTTCATATTGCTAATATATAAAAACCTCCACTCAATTGAGTGGAGGTTTCTTTTTGGCGGACCTTACGATCTTAAGTTCAAACTTTTAACATTTATAAATATCTTTATTATATTTCAAATAGTGATTTCTTATTTTTTTTAAATATTTATATCCAACCTGAGGATGTAGGTGATGTTCTATATGGTAACCTATATTTCTTGGTGCTAATAAGAATTTTAAAAAATTATCAGTATTATGATTATTTGTTATGTTTATTAGCGTTATTAATTTTCTATCATAAACTCTCTTATAGTTATGCTCTTTTAATGTTCTGTAATAGGAGATTACGCCAGTAAATAATATTGGAATAATATATAATTGGAAAAATAAATTAAAACCAGCTAATTTTATACACATAAAAAATAGAACAGATAAATAAATAATTTGTTTTATATCTTCTTGACAACATTGTCGTATCTCATTTAAATCTTGTATTCTTATTTCTCCTTTATGCTCTAAGAATTTTTTTGCATATAATATTTGTAGTTTGGGGTGTAATAGACATACTACCCCGAATATACTTCTTAAAATCCAACTTGGTATTAAAATAAAACCAATCATAATATTGAATATTTTTAAGAGAATATTATTCTTATTGTAATTTTTAAAATGATGAAAATAAGGATCTGTTTCCATCCCACTTTCTTTATGATGTCTAAGATGATGATATCTCATCGCATTGATTGATGTGCCAATTGGATAACCAGCAAGTATTTCTAAAATTATAATTTTATAATTTTTCTTCTTAATTGGCATATGTGTCAGATCATGTAGAATTACTCCCAAAGAATGCAGTCTACTTACTATTATCACTAGTAATAATATTTTTATAGCAAAGAAGGAAAATGTATACAATATCATGCTTAAAATGATTATTATATAATCTATTAAAACATCCTTTAATAAAGAATTAATAATTGGTGGTTTTAATAATTCTTTAGGAATATTATTTTTAAAAATTCTTGTTGTTTCTTCAAGTTCATGATATATATTTATTTCTTTTTTCATGATTGAAGAGATAATATTAATGATGCATTTAGATTAAATAAAATTGGAGGTTTTCTATCTCCTTCTTTAATTCTTTGGTTTTTAAAATATCTATCCATTAATTTATTATATTCTGATTTATTAATTAATATACTTTTTAACCTATTTAGTTGTTTCATATTAATTGCTTGTAAATAGTATGCATTCTTATTAAATTCTTTTTCAACAAATTTATTTATTTTTTCAATATTTATTTGTTTTTTATCTGAATGAATCACTAAATTATAATTGTAAATATTATTATTATCAGAAACATAAAAGAAAGCAGCATAATTTCTTAACTGAAATTTTGATTCTAATAATTTTAAAGTATTTATACAGGATATCTCTGAAACTTTTTCTCCTACTATATCTGAGAATTTATTTTTTCTTCCTATAAATTTTATTGTTGGTGTCTTACCAATAAAATTTGTTGCTTCTATAATATCATCTGTCCTATATCTCATTATTCCATTACCAGTGGACATGATCACTTCATATTGCTCATATTGTTTAAGATCATCAGCTAAATAAATTAAACCATCTTTTTGCGACTCAAATTCAAAGAAATGAGATGTAATAGCTAAAACTGGATCATAGTTTTTTTTATAAGGAATGGAAACAATTCCTTCAGTACTAAGTAGGCCTTTTGGTTGAATTTTTATTTCACCTATAAAAGATTCTATCTCATTTTTAAATTGCGCGCTGCTTGAATCTAACCAACAACTGATAACTTTAACATTTTTAAAAATATCTGACCATACTGCATTTTCATTTAACTTTAATGATTCTGGAATTACCTTAGCCCAATTTTTTCTTAATAGATTATTTAATTGAATTAAAAAAGAAGGACTATAAACAGAAATGAAACCCATCTTTTTTTCTTTTAACATTATTTTTAATGTATTTAAATAAAATTGCTCTGAAGACACATTTGAATCAATTATTAAAAGCAGGTAATTGGATAGTATTTTACCAATTCTATTTAAATACCCAGAATCATTATTAAGACCAATTTCCAATCCTGAAATTGTATGTCTTTTCTGTTTCATTGGAGGAGAAATTGACCAGTAACTTTTTCCTTCAAAAATATTTGGATAATCATTAGATAAGCTTGTTATCCAAGGCCCAATAGCTGATAAAAATTCTTGTTTTAAAGTTTTGTTATATGGAATTAATTTTGAAATTTTCTCTAAACCTGTTGTTTCTTCAAAAAATAATGTTTTATCACTACTAATTATTTTCTGTTTTCCATTACAAATATGAGTTATTAAATGCTCAATATCTGAATAATTAATTATTGGAACTAGTTTTTGAAATCTTTCTATTGAATTTATATTGGAAAAATTATATTTTTTTCCATATTGAGTTTTTGAGTTATTTTTAAGATATTTTCTTAATATCTTCCATTGAGATAGTATTGGATCATTTAAGGAAATTTTAAATTCATGATCATATTTCTTAAGACTTTTAATCCATATATAATATGCTAAACTAGTTCTTATCATCATCTAAATATTTTTGTGCTTTTAATGACCTTTCTAAAATTAATTTTGGCAAGCGCATAAGATTATCTAGGCTTATTTCTGTCATACATACTAGTTCATCACCATTACTAAATCCCGGATTTTTTCTTAAAAAGAAATCTACATATTTATTATTTTTATGTAAAGATTTTTTAATATGTTTTTGTTTTAGTTGTCCAACTTTATTTTTGAATTTAACTATACCTTTTTTTGTATCCCAATGATTAGAAAAAAGATATATTGAACACTCATCTATTATTTTTTTTAATGACGCATCATTGTTATTTTCTTCTAGGGCAGGGTAATACTTTTTAAAGAAATAGGGAAGGTATAAATAGGTTCGATGTCCTTTTGACATTAAATACCATAATAATTTCTTTTTAGGATATCTATGCATAAAAAAAGCAACAGTTTTAGCCCATCCTCTTCCTAACTCTTGTGATCCAACAAAGTGTTCAGATATAACTGTATCTCCTGAAAAGAGTATGTTATATTCAGGATGTAAATATTTTTTAGGATTAATTGAGTAAGTTGTAAAACCTTGGATAATATCTTTATTATCGATTAATAACCCAATATAATCTTTATTATAAAGATCAGTATTAAAATTTTTATAATCTATAAAATCATAATTTTCTTCCATTAAAATGAACATTCTTAGAATTTCATTTTCTTTAATTTCATTTACAGGCTTTAATTTATATTTTAGATCTCTTTCCATCTTATAGTCTTGATATTTCTAGATAATTCACTTTTTTACTTTGAATAATTTCTTTTGAATAATTTACTAAATATATTACAGCATTATATGTGAAAGATTTAAATTTTTCCATACTCTTACAGAGAGGATCATTTTGATCAATTCCAATTAAAAAGTAATTATATGATTTGTCTGAATTCTGAATTGAAATTGTATCTATCAAAGAACTAAAAACATTATCATCATTATTTTCAATAGCGATAAAATTTATATATAAAGCATTTATTTTCTCATTAATATTTGAGATGATAGGAGTGTTAATTATATATGTAAGTAAATAGTTGTTTATTAGTCTAAGTGCTTTATATTTTAAAGATAGTCCTTTTACAATTGTTTGTTTAAATTTTGACTGATCCCAAGTTCCAATTACTCCAAGTATCTTGTTGTCTTTATGAGCAAGATAGAAATCTTTTGAATTAAAATCTTTAAGATAATTTTTTTGAAATATTTGTTCTGAACAAACTGGAAAAAAATTTTTCTTTTTACCGTGAGTATTAATAAAATCAACAATCTCATTCATCAAAAAACCATTTATTCCTTTTTGTATCTTTATATTATTATGAGTCTTATATCTTGATTTTTTAATAGGCTTTATAGCAAAAGTTATATTTACCCCTATTGGTATGTAATTAGGTAAGCCAGCTCTTGATTTAGCAATAATTTTTTTAGCATATATATTATCTTCAATAATAGTTGTGAAATTGATTCTTTCTTTTGATTTTTCTAGTAGTTTTTTAAGTTCTTTATTTCCTTGAATTAAGAGTCTTCCACCTCTATATTCTTCTAATAATCTTATAGAACTTAAATATCCAACTTTTTCTATTTCACCATCTATAAAAACATTTTTTGTGGATCTTATTAGAAACCCTATGATTTTATCTTTTTTTACTTCTCGGATAGATAATACTGTTTGTTTTTCTCCTAATATAGCTATTGATTTAAAAAATGAAGGTTCTGTTTCAAATGAAAGAGAAATATTTCCTTTCATTTGGGTTTCTCTTAATACTTCTCTTAAATCAGCATCATCTGATTCTTTAGCAACTTCAATTGAGTATCTTTCCATACTTATCAATTATATTTCCAATAGGCCAATTTTGTCTTTGTTTAATTCCTTTCTGAGATACAAAATTTGCACTTACAAATGCCAATGCTTGAAATGGATCTCTAAATGGATCTTTACAGTTAGCGCTAAATTCTACTCTTTTTAGGATATTTGAAAAATTATAAAACTTCATTCTAGCTTCATAACATTTTTGAGACAGTTCTTGTGGAGTAAAGTTTTTTGGTCTAAAAGATACTTCTCCAAAATTATATCCATCTTTAAGCCACCATTCTTTATCAATAAGTCTTCCTTCTTTTTCAAACCTACTATATAAAGGAGTTCCTGGATAGGGAACTAAATGATTAAAAGCAGCTAAACACATCTTTTGTTCTATTGCAAAATCTAATGTTTTCTCTACATCTTCAGGTTTATCTTCATCATAACCAAAAACAAATGTTCCATATATAGATATTCCATAATCTCTTAAAATTTTAATTGATTCTGTATAGCTTCTTTTAACTACAGCCCAGCTTTTCCCCATGCTTTTCAATGTCTGTTCGTTAAGAGATTCAAATCCAATTAGTAGATTTGAACATCCGCTTTTTTGAAGTTTTTTAAGAAGGTCTCTTTGATTAGCCATATTAATTGTACCATGGCTAAACCATTTTTTATTTAGTGGTGCCATTGCATCACATAGCTCTTTAGTTCTTGAAAATTTTGACACAAAGTTATCATCTGCAAAATAGAGCATTTTTTGAGGGATATTTTCTATATCTTCTATTATTTTATCTACTAATTTGTATCTGTATTTTCCTTTATGTGCAGAAGTAATAGCACAAAATTCACAAGTAAAAGGACATCCTCTTCCACTTTCAACTAATCCTAAAGGAAGATATCCTTTATTAGCATATAGATCTCTACGTGGAGTTACGTGCTCTAGTTCTTTGGTGAAATATGAATTTGAATCATATTTTTTTTGTAGTTTATTATTTTTAAAATCTTCTAATATCTGTGTCCATATCCCTCCTTCAGCTCCACCAACTAGCATACAGTCACAATGTTTAATTACTTCATCTGGCATGAGATTAGTATGGATGCCACCCATAATCACTTTTACTCCTTGATTTCTAATTTTTTTTGCTATAGCATATGCACGCTTTGCTGTATATGTTTCAACAGTAATCCCTACAATATCAGCATCATATATTTCTGGTAGATTATCAATTCTTTCATCAATTAATTCGATTTCGAATTCTTTAGGAGTTAAACCTGCTAATGTTGCTAATGCTAATGGTTCCATAGTCCATGATTTAATATATGGTTTATTAGTAATTTTACCAACGCTTGGTTGTATTAATGTTAGTTTCATATGTTTAAATTAAATTTGCATTCCACTGTTTTTCTAATTCAATAATTGTATCGTTTGGGAAATTTTTTAGTCGGTTGCCATAATACCTATATCCTAAATTAGTAATTAGAGAAAGTGGAATATTAGTTCCTGCTTTTGTTATTCTTTCTGTTATGTTTTTTATATTATATGTTTGTTCCCACGCCCAAACACTTCCTTCAAATAGTTCGTTAGTTGTCATCTGTTTAGGCTGATAAACAACATGTTGAACATCATATAATGACCAGTTTTTAGTTAATATCCTATTTTTATTATCGAGCTTTGTGAAAGCTCCAGTTCCAGGAAAAGGGGTGTAGATAGCATATCTTGGAAGTTCAATAGCATTCTCTTGTACAAAATCAACAGTCTTTTTAAATATATCTTTTTTATGTGAATCCATGCCAAATATAAATGTGCCATTTATTGAAATTCCTCTATCGTGAAGTTTTTTACAAACTTCTTTGTATTTTTCTACATCACTAAAACCCTTATTCACCTCGTTTAACGCTTCTTGATCAATAGTCTCAAATCCAATTAATAATCCTTTACATCCACTCTGAGCAGCTAAATCTAGAAGTTCTTCATCGTCTCCAATTTTTACGGTTGCTAATCCTCCCCACATTTTTTTTAAGGGTATCATTTCTCTCATTAACTGTTTTATATATTTTTTATCTTCCATTGGACTAGGATCAATAAATGTAATAAATCGACTATTCATTTCAGAAAGTTCTTTAATTACATCTTCTATTGGTCTTCTTAGATATTTCTTTTGTGTACTTATTACTGCACAAAAATCACATTTGTATGGACACCCAAAAGTAGCCTGGATACTATTTTTTGAAATATATGATAGTTTTGGTAATAAATCTCTTCTAGGCATTGGAAGGTTAGAATAATTCATGTCTTTATTTTGATCATAATGTTCTTTCATTATTCCCATTGAGAAATCTCTAAGTAATTGTGGCCATGAATCAAATGCCATTCCAGTGATGATGGCATCAGCATGTAATTTTGCTTCTTGTGGGATTAATGATGCGTGAACACCTCCAATTACAACTGTTACTCCCTTTTTTCTATAATAATCAGATATAGCATACGCTCGATTTACAGTTCCAGTTATAGCACTTATAGCAACTATATCAGGTTTGTCATTATAATCAATCTTTTTTGCTATTTCATCATGTAAAGTAATTTTGGCATTAAGTTCTTTAGGTACTAATGCTGCAAGTGTTGATAATGTTAATGGCGCATATCTAAGAAGTCTTGGGAAAATCCCTCCTTCTTTCCTATACATTATACTTCCAGGAGATATTAATTTTATATGCATTTATTATATTGTAATTATTTCCAAATATATATTTCAATAATTAAAATATTATGCTTAGCATATAATATGCTAAGCATAGTAATCTGAAATTTTTTATTTTGTTTTGTTTATCATTGTTTTTTATAGCATGAAAAATAATATAAATAATATAAATAATATTCCATCAATATTTAATTTTGATTCTATCCGAAATGTTATTACTGCAAGAATTTCGCAAATTCGTCATTTCCAGAAGTTTATAAGAATATGGAGGCGTTATAAAAAAAATCATGATTTCCCTATTTTTCTTCAATTACAGACTATTAACAGATGTAATGCGAATTGCCCTATGTGTCCATATGCAGCAACAACAGCTGAAGGAGCGCTACAGTTAATGAGTACTGAAATATTTAAGAAAATTATAGATGAGATAAGTACAAGAAAAGAAGTAGAGCTTATTGTCATGAGTTTTCAGAATGAACCACTTGCAGATAAGAATATTATTGATAAGGCTCTTTATATAAAATCTGTAGCACCTCATATAACACTTGAACTAGTTTCTAATGGCTATCTTCTAAACCCTTCTATTGCAAACTCTATATACGATGTTTTTGATGCAGTTGAGTTAAGTATACATGCAGTTAAAGCTGAGACTTATAAAGAAGTTTTAGGAGGTTTGGATCTAGAAAAAACATTAGAGAATATTTTTTATATTGGTAAATCTAAATATATGCGTTCAAAAACTGTTTTACGTTTTGTTAAGCAGAAATCTAATGCTGATGAATACTCTCATTTTAAGAAATTTTGGAGAAGGAATGGATTTGCTGTTTTAGGCTTTGATTTGAACTCAAGACTTCATGCGGTTAAAGATTATGAGAATCTGAAGTATAGAGATAGATGGTTTCAGACACTAGAAGTTAAGATTCTCAAAACAATTAGTCCGCTATTTTTTCCTTTTTGTCCTATACCTAATTCTGCTATGTATATTAGATCTAACGGAGATGTTGTCTTCTGTTTTAATGATTGGACTGAAGATAATATTTTAGGAAATGTCAATAATAATACAATTTATGATGTTTTTCACAATAGAAAGATGACCGATTTACGTCAAAGAATTAATTCAAATAGTGCATTTGAATCTGATATTTGTAAAAAATGTGATCTTTATAATGAAGGTGTCTATTTAACATTTTAAATAATTTCAGTCTTAAACTTCAATACGTAAATTTAAGTAATTATTAATACTTATTTTAAACTAAATATGTATTAGATTAGCAAATTAAAAATTAAAAATTAAAAAAATGAAACATCTATTATTATCATTAATAGTTATTTTATCTGCATGTACTCAGACAGATGATTTAGCTTTATACAAAACAAATTTAGAAATTGCTAAAAAAATAGTGTCTTGTTATGAGGCTCCTACAGATTTTGAAACATTTCAATCTTTAATTCATAAAGATATACAACATCAATCACCTATGTATGGTCAAGGTTTAGTTGGTTATGATGATGTGTTAGGACAAGCTAAGTTCTATATGGAAGGTTTTACTAATGTAAAATTTGAAAACTCTATTTGGTTACCAGGAGTTGATGAGACTACACTTCTTAATAATGGAAGTGTTAGAGTGTATGGTACTTGGACTGGTGAAAGTATTGAGACTGGTAATTCTTTTTCAGTTGATTCATATCACTATTTTGATGTTAAAGATGGTCAAATATCGATGTCAGGAGATTACTTTGATGCAACAGGTATGGTTATGGCTGTTTCTGCGCCTTCTGAAAATGAATAGGAACATTTTTGGAGAACCATTAATTACGTGTAGTACAAAACCTTTAACAGGTTTTTTTAGAAATGGTTGTTGTGATACTGATGATTCTGATACTGGAATGCATACTGTTTGTGTAATCGTTGATAAAAATTTTTTACTGTTTTCAAAAGCTGTAGGAAATGACCTTAGCACTTCGCTCCCTCAATTTGGATTTGATGGTTTACAAGATGGTGATAAATGGTGTTTATGTGCCTTAAGATGGAGAGAAGCTTTAATTAATAATGTAGCACCTAAAGTAATATTAGAAGCTACTAATGAGAAAACACTAGATGTTATTAGTATGGAAGATTTAATTAAACACTCACATAAGAACGTTAAAACAATAGATTAGAAATGAAAAAACTATTACTCATATTACTATGCTTGCCTATGATTGGGTTTGGGCAGAATGTAAACATACCTAACCCTATCTTTAAAGCAGTTTTAGTTGGAGATATCGTTATTAACACCAATGGCGATACCGAAATACAAGTTATTGAAGCAACTCAATTTTTAGGTACTATTTTTTGTGCTAATTTAGGTATCTCTGATTTAACAGGTATTCAAGCCTTTACTGCTTTAACTATTTTGAATTGTTCTTCTAATTTGATCACAAATCTTGATGTAAGTCAAAATACTGCTTTAATTACTTTGGATTGTGGCAGGAATCAACTCACAAGCCTTGACGTAAGTACTAATACTGCTTTAACTTATTTGGCTTGTGATAGTAATCAACTCGAAGGCCTTGATGTAAGTGCAAATCTTGCTTTAACTTCTTTGGAGTGCGGTGGTAATCAACTCACTTATTTAGATGTAAATCAAAATACTGATTTAAATGATTTACGTTGTCAGGGGAATCAATTAATGTCTTTAGATGTAAGTAATAATATTGCTTTAGCTCAAATGGAATGCATGTGGAATAAATTTACTTCTTTAGATTTAAGTAATAATATTGCTTTAATTTATTTGTGGTGTAGCAGTAATCAACTCACTTCTCTAGATTTAAGAAACGGGAATAATACCAATATAGAACTTATTCCTACTAATAGTGCTTATAATATTGTTATGACTAATAGCTCTTATCTTAGTTGTATTGATGTAGATGATGCTACTTGGTCAACTGCTAATTGGACAGTTGCTAATGGAAATATAGACCCACAACATTATTTTAGCAACAACTGTAGTGGAACAGCAATACAAGAGCATACTACAAACAAAAAACTTCTTAAAGTAACAGACCTATTAGGCAGAGAAACAAAACAAACAAATCAACCTCTCTTTTATATCTATGATAATGGAACAGTAGAGAAAAAAATAGTTATAGAATAAAACAATAGATAAACAAAGAATTAAGATTATGGATATTATATTAGAATGGGAAGGCATATCAGGAGTTATTAAAGTCTTGCTAATTTTTCTTATTCCTTTGGGTATAGGATTTATTATTGGAAGAAAAACAAAGAACTAA
>Ga0209403_10003018_pt1 | contig 19400 bp, 22 predicted proteins | sample ArcticOcean_MG_C_8_FD_187440 | JGI IMG/M metagenome (GOLD analysis project Ga0209403, IMG submission 187440) | Marine microbial communities from western Arctic Ocean - ArcticOcean_MG_CB11_86 (SPAdes) (version 2) | ecosystem: Environmental > Aquatic > Marine > Oceanic | place: Arctic Ocean... | reverse complement strand
ATTATCGGTTTCACGTTGGCAGTATTCCTGACATCGGTAACCCAGCTCGCCTACCCGATGGTGACCGGTGGTAAGCCGATCCTGTCGATCTTCGCAATGCTGATCATCATGTACGAAATGACGATGCTCGCCGGCGTTATCGCAACGGTCATCGGAATCGTTATCGAGTCTCGACTCCCAAATATGCAGCCTGGGATCTATGACACACGTATTACTGAAGGCTGGATTGGCGTAGTTATTACATTCGACGACGAATCTAAAGTCGCCGATGCAGAGAGCGTGCTCAACAAGGCAGGCGCTCTGGAGATCAAGCACGCGTAATGACTTCGTTCTCAACGAATATCAAATCAATGCTTACCCGTCGTCTAGTTCTGGTTGTCGGGCTAATGATGCTCAGCACGCTGGCTTCATCTGCTTGTGCAGTTCAGGAATCGAACACCTACCCGGTCGAGATATTCTCTGAAATGCACTACTCGCAAGCGTTCAGGATACAAGAGCCACCTCGTTTGGCACCGCCAGCCGATTCGGTTGTCTTCAAGAGTGCAGGCGACTCTAGCCAGGCCTACAACGTTCCAGACAAGCAAGAGCGAGCTTACGACCCAGCGGTCGCAGGCAATCTCTACAGAGTCAACTGCTCGGTTTGCCACGGAGTTTCAGGACTCGGTGACGGTAAGGCTGTTCGACACATAACTTCAAGTTCGAGCTTTTACGCCACCACCGAAGGAATACCGTACAAGTCTCCCCCAAACCTCGTAGAATCAGCAGCTAGCCGCCTAAACCAACGTGAGGTCATGTTTAGTTTCGTTTCAGGATGGAACGGTCCAGTAATGCCTGAATTTGGCAAGCTTCTTGCGGAAGAAGACATCAGGGACATTGTGAACTACATCTTTGACGATACGACTGGTCTCAGTAAGTAAATCGTCAAAGTTGATGGAGGTGCGGCACGTAGCCGCACCGTTCTTTAGCCCCGGTCACTCATTGCGGGGATCCCTGCACGGGGAAAGTAAAGTTATGGCAACCCTCCTTTCGTTCGTAATGATCGGACCGCGTGCGCTCCCCGCAAACCCAACAACCGTGATCTTCACAGTACTTCTGCTCTCTTTCTTACTGGCACTTTCTGGCTGCGTAAGAGAATCAGACATTACGCTCGAACAGCGTTCCCACCAACTTGGCGGTGAGCTAATGTGCCCGGTTTGTGACGGTCAGACTATCGACGGCTCCAACGCCCAGATCGCCGTCGACATGCGACTCAAAGTTCGCGACCTACTCGATGAAGGTTCAACTAACGCAGAGGTAAGAGATTACTTTGTACTTCGATATGGTCAAGAAATTCTTGCGGCCCCTGAGCGCAGCGGGTTTAACCTGCTGGCATGGATAATTCCTGTTCTGATCGTTACCGGTGGAATCGGAATCGCATTGTTGAGTATCAAAAATATGAAAAAGTCTGGACTCGAATCTCAGACCATTGACGGACCTTCAATCGCTGTTGAACAGGAGCAGAATGATCTATCTCACTATCTGGCGCAGGTCGATCGTGACCTCGGAATATCTTCTGGCACCAATCTGAGCGTGAACTCTAACAATGAATCAGATGAAATCGATGACTCTAGCGAAACCACAACCTCAGAAAAGGCGAACTCCTAATGGCTGATCTGGGAGTGATGGCATTGCTGCTTGGGGTTGCCCTGAGTGCGTACTGCGCAATCGGAGTCGTAATCGGTGAAAAGATGGGCAGGGCAGCGCTTGTCGTAAGCGCAAGACGTGCGCTGTACATGACGGCCGTCGCCGCCGCAGTCGCATCAGGTGCATTGATAAATGCCTTTGTACAAAATGACTTTTCAATCGCATATGTCGCCGACCATTCGAACACGCTTATGGACAGAGCATTCGTTTGGGTGGCGTTCTACGCCGGTAATGAAGGCTCACTGCTCTACATTCTTCTCACACTTTCTGTTATTTCTGTCATATCCGTCTGGTTCGCTCCAAAGCGGCTCGCACGAAGCATGCCTTGGACGATCGCTATTCTTGCGATAATTCAATTGTTCTACTTCGGAGTCCTCGCATTCGTCGCAAGTCCATTCGAATTGCTCGACACGGTACCCGTCGATGGACGTGGCATTAACCCGCTTCTGACTCACCCCGGAATGTTCAGCCACCCGCCTCTTCTCATGGGTGGGCTCATCGCCATCACAATCCCGTTCGCATTCGTCTCCGGCGCATTGATCGCTGGAAACTACGGCGACGATTGGGTCGATGTCGCCAGAGTTTCAGCGATCATTGGCTGGGGTGTCCTTGGCACTGGAATGCTGCTTGGTGCATGGTGGGCATATACGATCCTTGGTTGGGGTGGATATTGGGCATGGGACCCGATCGAAAACGTAGCGCTCATGCCATGGCTAGTTATGACAGCATTTCTCCATTCGATCATGGTTCAAAAACGTCGAGGCATGTTCCGATTGTGGAACGTCGCTTTATTAAACATCGCCTTCGTACTCGCTCAGCTTGGAATGTTCATAAATCGAGGCGGCCCTGTAGTTAGCGTCCATTCATTCGCAGCTTCTACATTAGGTGCGATCTTCTTGTCGTTTATGCTAGCGAGTCTGGTGTTCGCGTTCGCTCTGTTCCTATGGCGTATGCCGCAGCTAAAGTCAGATCGAGCGATGGAATCGTTCGTGTCACGTGAAGCATCATTCCTCATCAACAATTTTTTGTTCCTCGCCGTAATGGTGGTCACTCTGTGGGGCGTGTTGTTCCCACTATTCTCTGATCTGGCACGGGACGTATCAGTCAGCGTTTCAGCTCCTTACTTCGATCGAGTGAACGGCCCCGTCCTATTGGGAATCGTCGTCATGATGGGCATCGGTCCCCTACTGCCTTGGCGAAAAGCTTCGGCGCGATCAATGAAGCAGTGGTTCGTTTGGCCAACGGTAGTTGGACTGATAGCAATTGGCGTTCTTATAGCTCTTGGCGTTCAACGCCCTGTGGCGATCTTCGCGTTCGGCGTCGTGGCGTTCGTTGCGACCTCGATCGGTGAAGAATGGTGGCGCGGAACTACGGCTCGACATCGTTCTGGTGATAACTGGGCACTCGCTTGGTGGCGACTCGTCAACAGCAACCGCCCAAGGCACGGTGGCTACATCGTCCACATCTCTATCCTAATGCTCGGCTTAGGCATTATCGGCACGAACTTCTACCAGCAGCGCACCGACGGAGCGCTCGCCCTTGGCGAAAGTTTGGTGCTCGACAATTACCGCATAGAGTACGTCGATAACGGTGGTTCCAGCCGACCCGACCGTATAGCCCAATGGGTTGAAATGTCGGTATATGAAATCGATCCCGACGATTACAAACAAGAGATTTCTTTTGCCAAAGCTCAAGGCTCGTCAGGATTCACTTTGAAGGACAGTACGCTCAGGCCGAACGACGAGTTGATCGACACTATAGAACCCTGGCACGGTTTCTATATCGACTTCAACATGGCCTCCGTTCGTTCCGGTATCCGATCGACTGTTGTCGAAGACCTCTATGTGATCCCTAGAGACTTCCTTGCCGATGGCAGAGTCTCTCTCGCTGTGAGTATTAACCCACTGGCGTGGTGGTTGTGGGCATCGGGGCCATTCTTCATTCTTGGCACTATGGTTGCTCTATGGCCTCAGGCCGCAGTTGAAAAGCGACCTACTCGCAAACGGCTGAAGGGTGAACCGGAAGGCGATATTTAATGCAGATTCTCCTTGGAACTTTACTGGCTGTGGTATCGGTAATAGTTATCGCATACCCGTTTTTAGGCTCGAAAAGATACCGGGTGGTTTCAGAAACTTTCGTAACCCGCGCAAAATTGCGAGCCGAACGATTGCGAATTTATCGCAAAATAAGTGACTTAGAGGCCGACTTCACGTCGGGCGATCTTACTGAACATGACTATCAACAGCAGCGAGACCAGTTGAGAATCGCTGCAGCGGAAATATTAAAACAAGAATCCGGCGTATCAATTTCGGACGCAAAACGTGACGAAGAGATAGAAAAAGAAATTTCTCGACTAAGGGAACAGTCTGCCACTTCAAACGAAGCACCCGAGGGTGGCGATACCCTGTGATAAACAAGCAAATTCAAAATCTCATAAACATTCAAATAAAAACGTTGCAAATCCGACTATTCCTGTTCACTGCAATAACAGCGTTAGTAATAGTCCTAGTTGCCCAATCATCAGATTCTCCAGTCGCTTCTGCCCAAGATCAACCTGACAGTATTGCTGGAAAAGTGACCAATGGAACCGGGGGCGGTGAATTGCCAGCAGACCTCGAAGTTTTGCTGATGTCAATAGACCTCGCAACTAACCAGATCATTGAGCAGGAATCCACTGGCGTTGATAAAGATGGTATTTTCGGGTTTAACAACTTAATCTCCGGCCCAGGTCTGTCTTATCGAGTTGTGGTGAATCACGGTACCTACACACCTTCCGTCGATATGTCGGCCATCGATAACTGGCAGAACGTCAGGATGAACATCTACGACGAAACTAAGTCGCTAAAAGACATCACTATTGGTTCGTACGTGATGATGATCCCGACCATTGATGCCCGAAGCCGACAAGTCGGCGTACTGACCGTCATTAACGTCGACAACCGCGGCGACCAAGTGTGGGTTCCAGATTTAACCGATCCCCAACTGACAGGACTTGATCTCTTAAGATTTAATATTCCTGAAGGCTTTATCGACCTTTCAATTGAATCTGAACTGCCGACTGGAAACATTCTTGAAATACCTACTGGATTCGCACTAACCAATCCGATACCACCCGGTGAATTCGCCATTTTAATTAGTTATATTTTGGAATACGACGGCGACTCGTTCGATTTCAACCTTAAACTTCCTTACGGTGCCGATAAGGTACGAATGCTGCTGCCAGAGAATGGCGGATCGATCGACGCCGAAGGTTTCGGTTCCCCAGATTCGGTTGTTATTGCCGACAGCGTGTTCAAACAGTACGAAGGTGCAGATTACGCTGCCGGGGTTGAACTCGGTGCGACCTTTTCAGGCTTGCCCCAACCTACGATCTTCCAAGTGATTTCCGATTTTTTCAATGGTCGAACATATGCGATTATGATCATATCGATAGCTGGCATCGCTTTCTTGGCCATCCTCGGATACGCCATGTACTCGACACGCAAAGGCTCGAATTTTTCGAGCGAAGATGACAAAGAATTGGCGGGTCGTGATGACATCATCGCCGAGATCGCCGCCCTCGACGAAGAGTACGAAGCCGACAATATCGATGAAGATGAATACAATGACCACCGTGATGAACTAAAACGAATGGTACGTAAGATCATCGTTGCCGATGCATACGCCGAAGCTGACCAGATTCTAGACGTACCAGTTCATAACGATGAGTCGAATAATAACGAAGGCGACGCATCCAAGACCCCAGAAGCAGAAGCAGATGCAGACTCAGACGAGGGCGAAACCAAGCCCGAAGATTCGGACAAGTAACTGTGGGTCAAAGACGACAAGTACTAATCGGAGTGGGAATTCCAGTCTTATTAGTGCTGTCGCTCTTCACATGGGGTGTGGTCCAGAACGATGGTGAAGCTGGCCGCCCCGGCATCAATGATAATTTCGGCGAAGTCGATCTTTCAGTAGAGCCGTTCGCTGATTTCGAGTTGACGACTCTCGATGGTGAATTGATTTCAATCGCCGACTATCAAGGCAAGATCGTCGTGGTTGACTTTTGGTCGTCTTGGTGCGGACCATGCCGTGCAGAAGGCCCTGTCCTCGCCGAGACCTACGACAAATGGCGAGAACGTGGAGTCGAATTCATAGGGGTGGCTATTTGGGACACCGAAGGCCCCGTTGAGGAGTTCATCGAACGTAACAGAATCAACTACATAAACGGCATTGACCCTTATGGAAAAATTTCAATCGACTTCGGGGTGAGTGGGATTCCAGAAAAATTCTTCATCAACCCGGAGGGCGAAATAGTAAAGAAGGTCGTCGGGCCCAATACCAGCCGAACTCTCGACGGCATTCTTACTGACATGTCCGACACAGCTCTTGGGATCATCCCCGCCGGCTAGTGTTCAACAGGTACCGAGCGCAACCGCGGGGTCTGTTGAGGGGTATGAAAATTTTATTTTGCCGGAGAAATCACATTATTGTGTGGGGAATATCTTTCCAATACGGGTTATGAACTTCTATCAAATACGCCTTTTTAAATTGGCGACACTTTTTGATATGGGACTCAGGTGCCCACCCAGTTTCGATCGATTCACGCACCTCGCTCCACACTAGCATTGTGGTTCTGTACTTCGTACTAAAATCACCACCTCGGCCAAGTCTGTGTTGTTAGATACGCGTCTATAGATCGACCGTAAATCCTGTGTTAATAACACCTTTTACGCTTAACGGCGATGATGTTACGAGGCATTTGAGGCAGAATACCGTTGACAATACTGTTCTCAAAAAGACGATGACACTCGCCGTTCAAGATCCTTCGGCTGCGCTCGGGACACGAAAGTGGCAAGCAAGCTCGCCTCTAGTTTTGCCGTATACCGCCATCGACGTTTAGAGCCTGACCCGTGATCGACTTCGCTCGTTCAGAAGCAAGGAATGCGACTGCTTTACCGACGTCTTCTACGGTCTGCTCACGACCGAGCGGCACCAGTTCCGAAACAGTCTGCTGGAATATTTGGCGGGGTGTTAATCCTGCATTCTGAGCGTGCGTAAATTGTCTCCACTCGGCGATATTCTCCCAAAGCGGAGTCCAAATCAATCCAGGGCAGACCGTGTTGACGTTTATACCGTGCTCAGCCAGTTTGAATGCCCACGCCTGGGACACATTGATAGCGGCCGCCTTAGACGCCGCGTACGAAGCGAAACCGGGTCGGCCCGCTCGGCCAGCGGTCGATGAAATATTCACGATCTTACCGTAGCCACGTTCGACCATGTAGTTCTCTACCGACTGCGTACTGTTCACAATGCCGAAAACATTCACATCAAAAGTCGATTGCCAATCATCGACACTCGGATTTTTACGAGTCTTAAACCCCTCTGCACCGCCAACACCAGCATTGTTCACTAGAACATCTAACTGGCCGAATGCTTCCAAAGTTGCCTCTACCATGTCATCTGTTGACCACTGCTGGGTGACGTCGGTTTCACAGTAGTAAGACTGGGTTCCACCAGCCTTGATTTCGGCAACAACGCCCTTGGCTGATTCTTCGTCCATATCAGCGATAATCACATTCGAGCCGCGTCGAGCTAGCTCGAGCGCGATCCCGCGTCCTATACCTCTGGCACCACCGGTTACTATCGATGTTTTGGTTTCAAAATCCATAAAATAAGTAGCGCAACTCAGCGCATGAAAAAGCCGCCATCAACGTTCAATGACTGACCTGTAATATTTTTAGAGTCTTCCGATAAGAGGAATGCAACCGCATCTGCAACGTCTTCAGGAGTTTGTTCCGTTTTCATCGGAATATTGTCGGCAATCATCGTGTCGAACACCTGGCGAGGATTCATTCCTTTGAAAGCTGGGTTGGCGTTGGCGTAACGATCTCCTACTTGCTCCCACATAGGCGTCCAAAGCAGACCGGGACAAATAGCGTTGACGGTAATGTTGAAGCGAGCGAGTTCAAGCGCGGTCGATTGCGTAAGACTTATCACTGCAGCTTTTGAAGCCGAATAATGCGGGAGAGATGGTCGCCCTTCCCTACCTGCAATCGATGCGAGATTCACGATTCGGCCACTGCGACGTTTGGTCATCTGTGCACGAAAAGCCGAAGTAACGTTCGTCATTCCTATTACGTTTACCTGGTAGGTGCGCTTCCAGTCATCTTCGGTTGAGTGTGAACGTGTTTGCCACCCTGCTGAACCGGCGATGCCTGCATTGTTTATTAGGAAATCAGCAGGTCCTAACTCTTCGACGGTACCGTTCACAAGGGCATCACACGCTTCGAGATCAGTGACATCCGTGACGAATGAGCTGGAATTTCCCGAAATTTCACGAGCCTCATCAGCGGTTTGTGCCGCTGCATTTTCGTTGATATCGGCGATCATCACAGACGCGCCTTTTTCGGCGAGTTTCAGCGCGATCGCACGTCCAATGCCTGTAGCACCGCCGGTCACCACTGCAACTTGCCTTTTGAAATTCACACACTGCTACTTAGGATTGATCACTATTCTCATTCTAATTCGGTCCGGAATTATACTTGAAAATGTTCGAATTCAATGCAACCACGTCGTGTGTAATGTGCAAAATTGGTATGCGAATGGATGTCCGAATTGACCGTTTCTAGGAATCAAGCACTCAAATACGGCTACAAGTTAGTTGAAAAACCTCGATTTCATCTGAGAGTTGAACTGAATCAGGACAAGAGCGGTGTCAGTGTCACTCATAAAGGTCGAGTGATCACTCGTGTGTTTTTAAACAGGAGCGGTATGAACGCTGTGGTGGCGAGTTTTCGCACTCTCCCAGCTCGATTTCCTCAACCCGGCGTCGTTCGATTTAGCGACCGAACTTATCGACGAGGCGATATCTATATAGCGTGGTGGCGGTACAACGTCAGGCGTTTAATCTGATTTAACACATTTCATTTTTGCCCCGCATGCAGGGCAAATTTAGAATAAGAGTTTTATGTTCAAGTTCTACTGCGCCCGGGCAGTCAGAATCACTCGAGGATTTTATTGACAGTTCCCCTGATTTCGACCGCGTTAGTTGGACATGAATTTGGTCCTTACGACGTGACAATTCCTGCTGAACGTGCAAATGCCTACGCAAAAGCAGTAGGAGGAGACGAATCGCCAGATTATGGCGACTCGCTAGCCCCAATCATGGTGGTAGCCGCTGCTCTTACCGAACTAATAGAAGATTTGGGGCTATTCTCTGGCGGATTGCAAACTATTCATGCAGGGCAGGAAGCCAGTTGGGCTAGAACAGTGAAGATTGGCGAGAAGGTCGATGCCATCGGCAGGCTCGCAGCCAATACAGTACGACGAGGTAATCACTTCGCCACGGTATCGGTTTCTTACAAAGATTTGACCGGATCTGAGATCGGTACATCCTCAACAACCATTATCGTCAGTGGGGAGGAGTCGTAATGACGACTAGCAACTCACAACGAAATACGGGCGATATTCTTACTGGATTCGAACGGCAAATCACTCAGGATAGAGTCGACGCTTATGCCGAAGCATCGGGTGATCATAATCCGATTCATCTCAACGAGGAATACGCCTCAACGACGCAGTTCGGAACACGCATTGCACACGGAATGCTAAGCCTTGCGCTCGTAACGGAAATGCTGGCATCAGAATTTCCAAGTACTTGGCATGATGGTGGCAAACTGAAGGTTCGCTTCAGTGCTCCCGTATTCTCTGGCGAGATCGTAACGACATATGGAGAAATCACCGCGATCAACGAAGAAAATGGTCAATTGATCGCAACCTGCACGATTGGGTGCAAAACTGCCGATGGTAAGGATGCAGTTGCCGGGCGGGCAACGGTTCCGTTGGAATAAAATAGATCACTCTTCCCCAACTATTAGTGTGGATTAGAAATACGGATCAGATAATGACAGGTATTCCCGAAGGTATAGTCCCAATAGCTCTCGATGCGATGGGTGGAGATCACGGCCCATCGGTTACGGTGCCCGCCGCACTTCAGGCTATCGGCAAGGGTGGCGTTGCCGTGGCGCTTGTCGGCGACCCGGTTGCGATCCAAATTGAACTCGACAAATACGACATACCTACGAAGCAGTTAGTGCAGGTCGTTCCTGCCGATGGTGTAGTCGAAGAGGGCGAAAGCCCTGCACGCGCATTCCGTTCTAAACCCAAGGCATCCGTATTCGTTTCTGCTGGTGTAGTGAAAATGGGGAAGGCCGCCGGATTCGTAAGCATGGGCTCGACTGGTGCTTCAATAGCAGCAGCGACAGTCGTCTACGGAACACTGGACGGTATCGATCGGGGTGCGCTCGGTGGACCAGTTGTCGGCTACGCACCGAACACCGTGATTATCGACCTTGGTACGAACGTAGATACCAAACCCAGCCTAATGGTCGACTTTGCAGCACTAGGGAACGCAATGTCTAAGCTTATTTACAAGAACGACAATCCTCGAATTGCTATGTTGAGTGTCGGTTCAGAAGAAGGCAAGGGCAATGCTCTGGTCAAAGAGACTACCGACCTACTGAATTCGACCGATCTAAATTTCATCGGCAACATCGAGCCCAGCGATCTGCCAGAAGGGAAAGCCGAAGTTGTTCTCTGCGACGGATTCGTTGGTAACGTTATTCTCAAACTTACCGAAGGGCTCGGCGATGCAATTGTCAGCCACGTAAAGAAGGTTCTTGGTGAGACCGAAGAAAGCGAAAGACTCTCGAAAGAAATATTCGAAAGAATGAATATTCTTGAGGCATTTGGCGGAGGGCCACTCTTGGGAGTGAACGGTCTTGCCATCGTCGGACACGGAGCATCAGGCGTGAACGCTGTGGCAAACGCCATCGGCACTGCCAAGTTCGTTGTCGACACCGGATTGATCGGATCCCAACAGGCTGAACTTGATCGAATTAGAGTTGAAGTTAGTTAGTGATTAGCTGCACCGAGCAATTCGCTCAGTGCAATACATGACGTAAATTAGGGGTCATATATTGAGCGGCAATGAGCCAAGAAGTGCGCTGGTAACGGGAGGTTCTCGCGGTATCGGACGAGCAACAGCTCTTCGACTAGCCGCGAACGGACACCGTGTTGCGATCAACTACAACACTCACCCTGAGGAGGCTGAAACCGTAGTCGAAGAAATTCGCTCTGCAGGTGGGATTGCAGTAGCCGTCGGTGGAAACGTCGCCGAAAAAGAGAGCGCTGTTGAAATGATCAACAAAGCTGTCAAAGCACACGGACCTATCGAGATCCTCATCAACAATGCAGGCGTCATCAATGATTCGCTTCTGATGAGAATGAAAGACGAACAGTTCGAGTACACCATGAAGGTCAATATGTTCGGCACTTACTACTGCACCCACAAAGTAATTCCCGGAATGGTCAAAGGCCGCTGGGGACGAATCGTGAATATTTCTTCAGTTGTCGGCATGCGAGGCAACATAGGGCAGTCGAACTACTCAGCGTCGAAAGCTGCCGTATTTGGATTTACCCAATCGATTGCTAAGGAAGTTGCGACTAGGGGCATCACAGCGAACGTAGTAGCTCCCGGCTACATCACGACTGCTACTTCAGCTGATATCACCGACAAGCAACGCGACACCGTAATGACCTGGATTCCACAGGGTAGATTCGGTGAGCCTGACGAAGTCGCACCAACGATCGTTTTCCTCACTACCGACGAAGCCCAATACATCACCGGCGACATAATTCGTGTCGACGGCGGAATGGCCATTTAGCACAGCCTCGCTGGTTTTGAACGAGTCCAATATGTCTACCAACAAGTCCGCTGGTTCGAGCAACGACCTTTCGGGAAAGATAGCGCTTATCACTGGCGGTTCACGCGGAATCGGCAAGGCTATCGCCTTCGAGCTGGGTCGGCGCGGCGCCACGATCGCCATCAACTACCTCAAGAACCACAAAGCCGCACAGGCCACAGTCGACGAGTTAGAATCAACCGGCATATCTGCCACTCGTATCAAGGCGCACGTCGGTGACGAAACAGCAGTCGAATCGTTGGTCGAAAAGATCGATGAGAAGTTTGGACACCTCGACATCCTCGTAAACAATGCCGCTTCTGGAGTCATGCATCCTGCCACAGAACTTTCAGCGAAGCACTGGGACTGGACTCTCGATATCAACGCACGTGGCCCGTGGTTGCTAGCGAAATCTGCCGCACGGCTGATGCCCGAGGGCAGTCGGATTATTAATCTCTCCAGCCCGGGTTCAACTCGAGTACTACCTGCATACTTCGCAGTTGGCGTATCGAAAGCGGCTATCGAAGCTGTGACTCGATACCTAGCGGTCGAACTTGGTCCAAAAGGCATCGCGGTGAACACCGTTTCGGCCGGATTTGTGATGACCGATGCCATCGAATCGTTCCCTGATGAGCTTGGAATAAAAGACCTCGCTTCAAGGGCTACACCAGCCGGGCGAGTCATTTTGCCTGAGGATGTAGCGAAGGTAGTGGCGATGATGTGCGGTACCGACGCCGAGATGATCCGTGGCCAAGTAATCATGGTCGACGGCGGCGAAACGCTTCGCCACCAATAGAAGAAATTACCCTACCTAACTAGTCGGATGTTCGAGCTATCGAACAGTCGCGATAACTCCGTCAACATCAAATTCTGTACCGGCCTCTATGAATTTCATCCGAACTAGCGCAAGACCAAGGAATTCACCTGAGCTTGTTTGCATCTGCGAGGCACTGGTAACTACTCCCGCAGGTTTGGTACCACTCACTAGCTTCGTGCCTTCCGTCAATGGCGTCGACGATTTCAGCACCCTTACATTACGTTGAACCTTATCGTAGGCATCGAGTCTAGCGATGACTTCTTGCCCGACATAGCAGCCCTTATCGAAATCGATCAATGACAGCAATCCTGCCTCGATCGGATTCGCGTGTTCACCGTATTCACGGTCTGACCATGGAATAGCGTTATCAATCCTGAAGTGCTCGAAGTTAGTTGAATCAATTGCTATTACACCAACTTCTGCAAGCGATTCCAAAATCTGTACAGCGCTATCGTTCTGGCAAATAACGTCGACCCACTCAACTCCACGAGACGAGTCGGAAATAATCTCCACCAGATCATCGTCGAGAGAAGCCTGCATTACGGCATCAAGGTCGATCTTTGAACCGAATGCCTCCTCAACTGCCGCCCTAGCGGTAGGACCCACTAGCGAAATTCGGGTGCTCTGTCGGGTGCGATCGTTGAGTTCAGCATCCTCGATAATCGTGAAATAGTCGATCGCCGAAATGAGACGATCAGAATTCGAAGAGTCGGAGATGAGTAATAACTCATTCTCGGAAGTATGTGCAACCAAGAAAACGTCGATCACTTTACCTGTGGCTAAAGTCAACGCAGTTCTACGTGACCGCCCGACTTCAAGACTAAGCAGGTCTTTCGTAGCCAGTCGATGAAGCAGATCTAGAGCGTCAGGACCGGTGTGCGAAACAATAGTCGCAGTGTCCCAAACAAACATTCCACAGCCGTCGGTGAGCGCGTCCAGTTGAGAATTATCTGCCGCTAGAGAAGTAGTTGGTTGCAAGAGCTAAACCCAAAGCCATTTCGGGCTCAAGAAAAAATTGCTAGCCACGTTAAACCGAGAACGAAGTACCACAACCACAAGTTTTAGCGGCATTCGGGTTCGAGAATTCGAAGCCTTTACCATTCAGACCATCGGAGAAATCTAGAACAGTTCCGGCGAGAAACACGAACGCCTTTTTAGGAACAAAGACTTCGACTCCATGCTGAATGATGACTTTATCGTCTGGCTCCGCACCCTCAACGATATCAAGAACGTAAGTTAAGCCCGAACAACCTCCGCCTTTCACTGCAACTTTCAGGCCGAATTTCTCCATGCCTTTGTCAGCGGCGAACTGAGTTACCTTGCTTGCTGCTTTTTCAGTGATCTTTATAGTGTTGATTGGAACTGTGCGTTCCGGAGCCATCGTCATCTATCTTCACCTGCTGTCGTAGGTTCTAGTACTACAGAAATCATACTCTACCTATTCTCGCGTGAAAAACACTTTCGGGCAAAAAACTCGCGTTAAGTCATTTTTTACGGTGATTTGATTAATTCCGAACTACAATTGATGCTTCGTGTAAAAATTAACGCCCGTTAGACTCACCTTAGGAACAAATTAGTTCACTCAAATGACTGAAAACTCCAGCAAACCTCGTATAGTCGTACTAAACACTCGTGCAGCAAACGTGCACAGCGTTGAAAAGGCGCTTCGCAAAGTTGGAGCCGACCCTATCGTAACGAGCGACCCAGCCGAGCTTGAGTCCGCCGATGCCGCTGTTCTTCCTGGTGTTGGAGCCAGCGATGCAGTCATGACAGCGCTAAACACGCTGGGAATGACTGAGCCGGTGAAAGAATTCGCCGCTTCCGGGAAACCGCTTCTTTGCGTGTGCGTTGGCTTACAAGTGCTGTTCGATAGCTCTGAAGAAGGCGAACTGCCAGGCCTAGGACTAGTCGATGGCAATGTTCAACTAATCCCGACGGGTATGATCGACGAGCTGGGTGCAGCGATGAAAGTTCCGCACATGGGCTGGAACGAAGTTCAGTTCACTGGCGATGACGCTAATCGAAACCCGATGTTCAAAGGTATCCCGCAGGGCTCGCACTTTTACTTCGTTCACTCATACAGATGTGTTCCCGCCCATCTACCGGAAGTCGCTGCAACCAGCAAATACGGCGTCGAAATCTGTGCTGCCGTTGCCCGTGGTAACGTCGTAGGAACTCAATTTCACCCGGAGAAGAGTGGCGATGTCGGTCTTCAAATCTATAGCAACTTTCTGTACCTAGCTTCTAATGTCTCTAACCAACAACCCAGCTCCCCAGCTCGATCAAAAGAACTCTAAATTCGAATGGATATTCTTCCAGCAATAGATTTGAGAAACGGACACTGCGTCCGCTTGACTCAAGGAGACTACGACCGTGAGACCGTGTTCGACGATGACCCCGCGGCAGTAGCCAAGCGGTGGGTAGATCAGGGCGCTCGCCGGATGCACGTTGTGGATCTTGACGGTGCGCGAGATGGCGTCCGAGCAAATGCCCACGCTGTTGCAGCCATCGTAGAAGCAATCGACATTCCAGTACAGCTTGGTGGAGGCGTTCGGGACGCCGCAGAAGCACGACGCTTGATCGACCTCGGAGTCGACCGCGTGATCATGGGCACGGCTGCTATTGAAGCACCTGAAGAAGTTCAAAAAGCCGTTGAAAATGTCGGTGCCGAGCATGTGATCGTCGGCGTCGACGCCAAAGACGGGATGGTTCAGACTCGTGGATGGATCAAAGAATCGACTGTCACTGCTATCGATCTTGCTCAGCAGATGGTTCAGCGAGGAGTTCGAAGATTTATCTATACGGATACCAGTCGAGACGGCACATTGACCCACCCAAACTTCGAAGCAGTAGGAGAACTAGGCCAAAACCTGAGATACCCTATTATCGTGGCTGGTGGAATTGCATCCATTGACGACCTTGTCGGACTGGCGAAGTTGGGTGTGGAAGGTGCAATATCAGGCATGGCAATTTACTCGGGTGCACTCGATCTAAAGAGCGCCATCGAAACGATTGACGAAATGACAACTGCTGACAACTAGTCGGCAAACAATTGGTGAACGGAAAAGACACGAATGCCATCGAAAACTTCAGTAGACAAAATTGAAGCTCTACTGCACCCAACGCTTGAGGAAACTTACGACCCTCAATCGATGATCGCGTTGGTTCCGATTCATAACGACCACAAGGTTGCCGACATTGGCTCCGGTCCTGGTTGGTTGTCGATCCCACTCGCCAAGTACGTATATTCAGGCACTTGCTACGCAGTCGATGTTCAAGAAGAAATGCTGAAGCATGTCCTTGAGCAAGCTTTTGCTGCGAAGCTGAAAAACGTCAAAACCATCATCTCGAAGGAAAACAAGATTCCGCTCGACGATGAGTCACTTGATGGCGTAGCTCTTTCCAACGTATTGAACGAAGCAAACCGACCAAAGACCCTCATCAAGGAAGCTGCTCGACTTTTGAAGAAGTCCGGTTGGATTTCGATTGTCGAATGGTTGCCTGTTGAGGGTAAACCTGAAGTTGGGCCAGCTGGTTCGAAGCGATTAGTCCAGCAGGAAATCCGAGAGTCTGTTGAGGCATTAGGCTTTACGACTCTCACTTCACGCCAGCTCACTCCTCACCGCTACATCATCGTCGCCCGCAAGTAGACCGGAGACCCCACGATGTTGACACGACGCGTCATACCATGTCTAGACGTAGACAACGGTCGCGTGGTCAAGGGTGTCAGCTTTGTCGACATCCGTGATGCAGGCGACCCAGCTGAACTGGCGGCGTTCTACAACACCGAAGGTGCCGACGAACTCGTATTCCTCGATATCACAGCGTCGTCCGACGACCGAAACACGATGATCGACGTCGTTCAAAAGGTCTCGTCAGAAGTATTTATTCCCCTGACAGTAGGCGGTGGTATCCGGTCTGTCGATAACATGCGCCAGATGCTCGCGGCCGGGGCCGACAAAGTGGCAGTCAACTCTGCCGCAGTCGCCAATCCTCAGTTGATCGAAGATTGCGCCAAAGAGTTCGGTGCGCAATGTGTCGTTCTAGCGATGGACGTCAAACGAGTAGAAAACCCAGTTATTTCCGAGCTAGAAGGCTACAGTAGCCTTCCTGCCGAAGCTATGTGGAAGGTCTACACTCACGGCGGCCGACGCACCACTGCCCTCGATGCAGTGAAGTGGGCACGCCTTGTGACCGAATTGGGGGCAGGCGAGTTATTGGTAACCAGCATGGATTCGGATGGCCAAAAAACCGGATACGACAACGAACTATTGTCCGTAATTTCAGAATCGGTTACAGTGCCCGTTATCGCCAGCGGCGGTGCGGGTGAACTCCATCATTTTTACGACGCGCTCGTCGAAGGTAAATCCGACGCTGTTTTAGCTGCATCCCTTTTCCACTTCGGCGAACTACGAGTTTCCGAGGTCAAGTCGTATCTTGCCGAACGCGGCATTCCGATGCGGGAGGTTTAACAGTTGCCAGTAACCCTGAGATCAGGTGAGCCAGTATTGCCTGAGGCCATAGCGTTCGACTGCTATGACACTCTGTTCCTTAACAATCATGATGGTTGGAAAGTTGCCTTCGCTGAGATTATCGAAGATCAGAAAATTCCACTGACACCAGATGAGTTTTGGACTCACTGGCGCAAGTACGAAGTAAACTTTCGCAAAATTCGAACCGACCTTGGGAGACCCTATAACAGTCCGCCGTTCAAGTCGTATCGACAGGCGTGGACCGAGTGTTTCCAGCAAGTATTCGATGATCTTAAGCTCGAAGATGCAAACGCAAACGCAGCCGGAGACCGCGCAGCGTTACACATGACTGATCGTCCGGTTTTTCCAGAAACGGTGGAGGCACTTAATCTGCTCAAAGGTCGAGTGAAGCTCGGGGTATTTTCAAATGCAGATAACGAAGGTCTTTTACCTTTGCTAGCGAGTGAAGCGCTTGAGTTCGACTTCGTAGCAAGCTCGCAATCGGCTGAAGTGTACAAACCCGCTCTAGCGGCTTTCGAGTATCTCTACGCTGGTCTCAAGACCGATCCAAGTAAGATTTGGTATGTTGGCGATAAGCTGTTCGATGATGTTCTTGGCGGATATCGATCGGGAGCGACTACAGTCTGGATAAATCGAAACGGTGAAGAAGTCGATCGTGAGCCAGAGCCCGATATAGAGATTACTGATTTACGAGATTTGTCAGCAATACTCGAACATATCGGCGGGTGACTCGCCACGTTTTCTATAGTCGATAGTTACGGTTCGATTGATCTTACAAGATTTACAGTTCCACAAAGCTTCTCTTCATCTCTAGGGAGATATTCGAAATGATTCAGTTAGATGATCGCGGATTGCTAGCAGCAATTGTTCAAGATGCCGGTTCCGGTCGTGTTTTGATGCACGCGTACATGAACGAAGAAGCGCTAAAGCGAACCCTCGAAGGTCCTGACGCTTGGTTCTATTCACGCAGCCGCCAACAACTCTGGCACAAAGGCGCAACCTCAGGTAATTTCTTGAAAGTGGTCGAGGTTCAGCAAGACTGTGATGGCGATGCCATTGTCGTTCAAGTGAATCCAGTAGGACCTGCATGTCACACTGGCGCCGACTCTTGCTTTGACTCAGGCGTGCTTGACGCCGCCCTACTCGAAGCCGACGGTTCAACCGCAAAGCTCGGACCCGGCGTTATGCAAGAACTTCTCGATGTGATTAATCAGCGTGTATCAGAGAAGTCCGAGGGCTCGTACACGGTTTCACTAATCGAAGAAGGTCCCGGTCGTGTAGCGCAGAAGGTTGTCGAAGAAGCTGGCGAAACGGCTATCGCTTCGGTAAGCCAGACTCATGATGATGTGGCGAACGAGATGGCCGATCTGTTGTACCACTGCATGGTTCTATTGGCATCATTAAAGATGCCAGTCGATATGGTGTGGGAAGTTCTCGCCAAACGGCGAGGCTAAACGGCTCGAGCACTAGGCAGCGCTAGCTCGTCGGCGGCGGACTAGGCTCGGCTGTGCCTACAGCGGCCACCGGCTCGAACGGATCAGATGATAGTTCTGATTTATTGTCGCTCGGCACTGCTCGTTCTTCGTCCATTGCTATGGCGTACTCGATTGCTGTAATCGCAACTTCCATCATTCCATCGTCAGGCTGACGTGTTGTCAGATCTTGAAGCAAGATGTTTGGCGAGTTGAACATTCGTATCCAAATGTTGTTTTGATGCGTTCCGGCAAAACGAATAAATTCATAACTAATTCCCGCAATAATCGGCACCAACACGATTCGTGAAACTACGAGAAACCAGAACGGATCACGTGGAAAGAACATGAACATGATTATCGAAACAAGAACCACCGTCATCAGAAACGACGTTCCGCAGCGTGGATGTGCTGGTGGGAATCGCCGTACAGATTCGAGAGTAAGTGGCTCTCGTGCTTCATGAGCGTGAACAACCATATGCTCGGCACCGTGATACCCGAACACTCGCTTGATGTCGTTCATCTTGCCGATTATCCACACGTAGCCTATGAATAATGCCAGACGAATTCCACCTTCAACCAAGTTGGCAATGAAGTTGTTAGCACCAGAGTTATCTACCAGCCGAGATACAAACACGGGTATAAGGAAAAATATTCCGATCCCGAGAATAAGTGAAACCGTTAGCAGGCTCGCCATCGCTACGGATGACAGCTGCTGATCTTCCTCAGGATTTTCATCCGCCGCTGCCTCGTTGGCTGAAATCGTAAGCGACTTCATGCCGACCAGAAGAGTTTCTAGCAGCACGAGTACACCCCGTAGGAACGGAATATTTCGAAGGGAAGAATTGGCCCAGGTTTCGAGCGGAATAGATCGACGCACGATTATGCCATCTGGGCGACGTACAGCGAGGGCGGCTCGGCTTTGCCCTCGGATCATCACACCCTCGATTACAGCTTGACCACCGTAAAGAACCGGTCGTTTTTGTGAAGATTGAGGTGAGGACAAATTTTTATGATAAGAATAGGGGCGCCGGAATGGCGTCCCTATTCAATTAGCTCTTGTCGGTTGATCCGAGGCTGTAACGGCGCATCATGCGCTCGACACGACCCTCGGTGTCAACGATTCGCTGTTCGCCAGTCCAGAAAGGATGGCATTTGCTGCAGATTTCAGTCCGCAGACTTTCTTTGGTTGACCCGACTTCCCAAGAAT